>Ga0207718_100039_pt1 | contig 167404 bp, 171 predicted proteins | sample A23M2SouthBayCA_FD_187749 | JGI IMG/M metagenome (GOLD analysis project Ga0207718, IMG submission 187749) | Aerobic enrichment media microbial communities from Eden Landing Ponds, California, USA - A23 M2 (SPAdes) | ecosystem: Environmental > Aquatic > Marine > Unclassified | place: Emeryville...
GGCGGGGCAGTCAATCGAGCGCAAGACAGTGGTTACAACGCTTCAGACACCATTACAACCACGAGCGGCCCAACCAAGCGCTTGACGGGCGAACGCCAGCGGAGGAGGTTCTGAACTAGACAGTGCCCATCTCACCATCAGTTGGGCGCGATCCCATCACTTCACCCAGAGAATGTGACTATTTTTTTAGTGTCGTCTCAGAAATCGTGACCGCTTCTCGTACGTATTCTGCGTCGCTACGTGCGACTGGCAGGGTTCAACGCCTTCGAGAACAATTTCGACGACTGGTACCGCTCGCTACGCTCGTGGTGTTGTATCGTCGAAAATGGGTTGGGCGGAGTTGAGCCGGAGCCAGACGTGCTCACTCCGTTGCGCGCGACTGGCAGGGTTCAACTCACCGTCTACCATTCGCTCCTCACTTCGTTCGTCGCAGAATGGGTTGGGGCGGAGTTGAACCGGAATCAGACGTGCTCGTTCGCTCCGCTCACTGCGCGCGACTGAGAGGGTTCAACACCGCGTGACCATTTTACTGCAACAGACTCCTCGCTGTCGCTCGTCGTGTTGTTGCAGTAAAATGGGTTGGGGCGGAGTTGAACCGCCGACTTCCTCCGTGTGAAGGAGGTATCATAACCGGACTAGATCACCAACCCGGCCACCTGACGCTATTCGAGGGGTAGACTTAAGAATTGTCTTCCAGGTCAGGCCTCGGTCTTGCGGTAGGCCTCGACCCGGCGACGGGCCCCGGAGATGGCCCCCTTCGCTTCGCCTTCGGCCTTCCCGCCGACCTCTCTGAGATCCGCTTTGACGCCGTTGAGGCGACGGGACGCTGCCTGCTCGCGACCGGTGACCGCCCGGACACGTTGTTCGACCGGTTCGAGTTCCGCTCTGACGCCTGCCATCGCCGTCTCGACCGCTCGCTTCAGGTAGTATCGGGTGTCTGTGAAGTGTCTGTTCATATCTGACCTTACGGAGGCAACGGATAAAATGTTTGTGGCACAATAGGGGGGACGAGAGCGGACCAAGTGTTTTCCACCACGAGCGTGTATCCGGGATATGTTTCGTCGTGTGTCGCTGCCGACGCCGTTTCAGGTCGGACCCGTCAACGCCTATCTCGGCGGTCGAACCATCGTGGATCCGGGACCGGACAGCGAGCAAGCGTGGTCAGAGTTGCTCGGTGCGCTCGAAGACCGTGACCTGACACCAGCAGACATCGAACAGGTGCTGATCACGCACCCTCATCCCGACCACTTCGGGCTGGCCCACCGCTTTCGAGATGCGGGCGCGCGGATCGTCGCGAGCGAGGCCGCGACCCCGATCCTCGAGGACTTCGCCGGCCGACTGGACCACGAACAGTCGTACTTCGTGGACTACTTCGAACGATGCGGGATGGCCAGTGACACCGCCGAGACGGTGACCGAACTCCCCAGCGCGTTTCTCAACTACGCCTCGAGCGTCCCGGTCGACGAGCGGGTAGCCGATGGGGACCGGTTCGATATCGACGGGCGACAGATCACCGTCCACTCGGTGACGGGCCACGCAATCGGCGAAGTGATCTTCGAGTTCACCGTCGAGAACGAGCGACGTGCCGTCGTCGGCGACAACGTCCTCGCGGAGATCACGCCCAATCCCTTTCTCCAGCCGCCGGCGGAGCCGGGCGGCCGACGGCCCCACGTTTTGCCCCGGTACAACGACTCACTGGCAGCACTGGCCGACGAAGGGTTCGACCGGTTCCTGCCGGGCCATCGTGGCGAGATCGACGCCCCGAGCGAGCGTATCGAGCAGATACTGATCGAACACGAACAGCGCACTGGCACGGTCGCGGACCTGGTCGACGGACCGACGACACCGGTCGACGTGATGGAAGGACTGTTCGACGATCTGGCCGTCACCGAACAGTTCTCCGGGATGAGCGAGGCTGTCGGACATCTGGACGTACTCGAAGAACGCGAACGCGTCGAACGCGAGGAGAGCGGCGGCGTGATCGTCTACCGCCCCTCGTAGTCGATTACAGGAGCGTCGCCGCGGTCTCGGCGGTCTCGGAGACCATACCGAAACCGGGGATGAGCAGCACCGTCACGAGCGCCGCGACGATCACGGCCGTGTACAGGCCGAGCGGGTAGCGCTCGATCTCCAGCCCGCTGGCGGGATCCTCGATCCACATCGCCTTCACCACGCGGGAGTAATAGAACAGGCTCAGTGCGCTGTTGATGATCAGCGACGCGGCCAGCAGCCACGTCCCGGTCTGGACGGTCGCGCTCAGCAGGTAGAACTTCGAGAAGAAGCCACCGCCGATAGGCAGGCCGGCGAGACTGAACAGGAAGATCGTCATCGCCGCGCAGGCAAGCGGCGCTTCCGTCCCGAGGCCGTTGTAGTCCTCGAACGTGCGGCCAACGTCCCAGTACTCGACCATGGCGATGAACAGGAACGCGCCCGTGTTCATGAAGCCGTAGACGAGCAGGTGGGCCATCCCCGACCCCAGCACGTAGCTGTTGGCGTCGCCGGTCAGCGCGGCCAGTCCGATCAGGACGTAGCCGGCGTGGCCGACACTGGAGTAGGCGAGCATCCGCTTGACGTTCTCCTGGGTGGCGGCGGCGAAGTTGCCGACGAACATCGTCAGGATGGCGAGCACCTGGAACACCAGCACCCAGTCGATCGTCGTACCGACGGCGTCCATCGGGAACGCCGAGACGAACACGCGGAAGGCCAGGACGAACCCGGCGGCCTTCGAGGCCGACGAGAGGAACGCCGAGATCGGTGCCGGCGCGCCCTCGTAGGCCTCCGGGGCCCAGAAGTGGAACGGCGAACTCGCGGTCTTGAACGCGACCCCGCCGACGATCATCAGGATCCCCATTCCGAGCAGGCCCACCGGTGCCCCCTCCGAGAGGGCGCTGGCGACCGCACCGAACTGAAGCGAGCCCGTCGCACCGTACACGAGCGAGATCCCGTAGGCGAACACGCCCGAGGAGAGCGCGCCGACGAGGAAGTACTTCAGGGACGCCTCGACGCTGCTCTTGTTGGTCTTGAGGATGGCGACCAGCGCGTAGGAGGGCAGCGAGGCGAGTTCGAGCGCGACGAACGCCACCGCGAGGCTGTTGGCGCTGCCCAGAATCGTCATCCCGGTCGCGGCCAGCAGCATGAGCGAGTAGTACTCCGCCTGATAGCGGTGCTCGCTCATGTAGTCGTAGCTCGCGATCACGACCAGCGTGAGCACGCTGGCGATCAGGAACGAGAAGAACAGCGCCATCTGGTCGACGATCAACTGATCGCCGAACAGCGTGATGAGCTCCCCGTTCTCGCCGGGCATGCCGGTGCCGCCCACGAGGTACCAAGCGCTCGCCACCACGGCACCGAGCGATCCCAGGCCGGCGACGCCGGCAAGCAGTTCGTTGTTCGTCGTATCCGGGTCGATGCTATCGACGAGCAGGAGGACGACGGCAGTCAGCGCGAGCACCAGCGTCGGACCGAGCGCCGTCCACGTTGGGAGTTGTACCATCAGACACCACCTCCGATGTCGAGAATCGGATTCACCGCTTCCTGGATCATCCCGTAGGAGAGGTCGGGCGCGACACCCAGCGCGATGACCAGCAGGAGCAGGACCGCCAGCGGTGCGACGTCGTGGAACGCCGCCCCGTTCAGCTCGTAGTCGGTTTCGAGTTCGTACTCGCCAAAGAGCGTGCGCTGCATCGCCCACAGCAGGTAGCCGGCCACGATCACGATACCGAACATCGCGACCGAGGTCAGCACCGGCGCGAGCGAACCGAGCGTCTCGGTCGCACCGAAGGAACCGAGGAAGATGAACACCTCGGCGGCGAAGCCGCTCATGAGCGGCAGCCCCATGTACCCGAAGGCCGCGGAGACGAAGATGCCGACCGTCCACGGCATCCGATCCGCGAGGCCGGACATGTCCCCGACCATGCGCGTGTGGGTCTCGTTGTAGATCACGCCGACGGCCATGAACATCAGCCCGGAGATCAGGCCGTGGGAGATCATCTGGAAGGTCGCCCCACCCATGCCGTGCGGGGTGAACGCGACCAGTCCGAGGATGACGTACCCCATCGACGAGATCGAGGAGTAGGCGACGATGCGCTTGAGGTCCCGTTGTGCGAGCGCGAGCATCGCACCGTAGATGACGCTGAACACGCCGATCACGGCGATCGCGACCGGCATCGAGAACGGCAGGATCGCGGTCACTTCACCGGTCGCAACGTCGGACAGCATCGTGAAGTTGAACCGCAACAGTGCGTAGGTCCCCATCTTCAGGAGCACGCCGGCCAGCATCACCGACACCGGCGTCGGTGCCTCGACGTGGGCGTCGGGCAGCCACGTGTGCAGCGGGAAGACGGGCACCTTCACCGCGAAACCGACGAACATCGCGATAAAGGCGAGCACCTTCAACTGGGCGGCGGTGATCCCGGCGACCGGAATCAACACCGCGCCGCCCCGCAGCGCCTGTGCGATCTCGGGAAGCCCGAAGGAACTCACCGACGGGCCCAGCGAGAACACGAGCGCGAAGAAGCCCACGAACATGACCAGCGACGCCACGTTCGTGTAGACGAAGAACTTGATCGCGGCGTACTTCCGGCGCGGGCCGCCCCAGATCCCGATCAGCAGGTACATCGGGATGAGGACGCCCTCCCAGAAGACGAACCAGAGGAAGAAGTCCAGTGCGGCGAAAACACCGATCAGACTCACTTCCATCAGGAGCATCAGCCCGTAGAACTGGGACTGGCGCTCGTCGATCGGCGTCCACGAACTGACGAGGGCGAGCGTCGTCAGGACACCCGTCAGCGTCAGCAGCGGCATGCTCACGCCGTCCAGTCCGACAGAATACTGGAGCGTGTAGCCGCCCAGTTCGATCCAGTCGATCGACTGGCGGAAGGCGACCGTCTCCGGCGAGAGCAAGGCGTTCCCCACATTCTGGTAGTCGGTGAGGTAGACGTAGTACATCGCCACCGATCCCACGAGCGGGATCGTGCTCACGGCGGTCGCGAACTTCGCGGCGTGCTCGTCGTCGACCAGGAAGGTCGCGATGGCACCCAGCAGCGTGACCGCGAGCAGTGCTGCGACGGCGACCATCTAGAACCACCCCCCACTGATCCCGAAGATGACCAGCAACACGACCAGTGCCACCGTGATGAAGAAGGCGTAGTTGCTGACGACGCCAGTCTGAATCTTTCTGACGCGACTGCCCGAGAACAGACTGACGCTGCTGATCCCGTTGACGACGCCGTCGATGACGCCCTGGTCGAACTTGTCCGCGGCCCGTGAGATCGGGTAGGTGAACCCGGTCGCGAGCCAGACCTGATACTCGTCCTGATAGTAGTTGTGCATGAGCAGCGTCTTGATCGAGCCGAGTTTGTTCGTGTGTTCGACCGGTTCCGGTACCTTGTACAGCGAGCGCGCGGCGAGGACGCCACCGACTGCGAGCGCGAGCGAGAGCACGGCTGAGACGATCAGCGTCGCGTCCGCGCCCAGCCCCGGAATGTCACCGACGGTCACGTGTGACGGGCCGTCGTGAAGGAGGGTCTCGTAGTGGTGATAGCCCGTCGACAGCCCTTCCCAGCCCGAGCCCTCGTCGCCGGCGAGCCACTGATGCAGGAAGTCGACGTCAACATCGGCGAGTTTCTTGACCGGTGCGAGGTTGATGAAGCCGATCGTCGTCGCGAGGATACCGAGCACCGCGAGCGGGCCCTTGACGTTCCAGCGAACGCCGTGGGGCTTGCGGGCCGTCTCGGTCCGCGGTTCACCGTGGAAGGTCAGGTAGACCATCCGGAACGTGTAGAAGCCGGTAAAGACCACGGCCAGCAGCCCCATCGCGTACGCGACGAGGAAGACCGACCCGAGACCACCCTCGGTCCCGAAGCCGTGGATCAGTGCCTCGTACAGCACTTCGTCCTTCGACCAGAAGCCGGCGAACGGAACGATGCCGGCGAGCGCGAGCGACCCGGCGAGGAACGACCAGTAGGTGACGGGCATCTTCTCTTTGAGTCCGCCCATCTCCCACATGTTCTCCTCGTGGTGCATCGCGATGATGACCGCACCGGCACCGAGGAACAGGAGCGCCTTGAACACGGCGTGGGTCGTCAGGTGGAATACTGCAGCGATGTAGCCACCCGAACCCAGCGCGAGCATCATGTACCCGTACTGCGAGATAGTCGAGTACGCGAGCACCTGCTTAAGTTCCTGCTTGACGACGCCCATCGTCGCGGCGAACAGTGCCGTGAAGCCACCGACGAGCGCGATGACGGCCATCGTCGTCGGCGTCAGGGCGTAGAAGCCGTACATCCGCGCGACGAGGTAGACACCGGCCGCGACCATCGTCGCCGCGTGGATCAGCGCCGAGACCGGCGTCGGACCTTCCATCGCGTCGGGCAGCCACGTGTGCAGCGGGAACTGCGCGGACTTGCCCATCACGCCACCCAGCACGAGCAGTCCGAGGATCGTGAACCACGTCTGGGCGTCGAAGCCGAAGGTGTTCAGCCCCTCGGTCGCGCCGTCCATGATCGCGTGTTCGGCCAGCACCGGGAACGACTCGGCACCGGCGAACGCGCCCGGCGTCTGGGTCGCGCCCGCGAAGGTGACGAAGATGCCGACGACGCCGATCAGGAAGAAGTAGTCACCGAAGCGGGTGACCAGGAACGCCTTCTTCGCGGCACTGGGCGGGCCGTCCTCGCGGAAGTGGAACCCGATCAGGAGGAACGAGCAGAGGCCGACGAGTTCGAAGAACATGAACGCCATCAGGATGTTGTCGGCGTAGACGAACCCGAGCATACTCGCCGTGAACAGGCCGAGACCGGCGTAGTAGCGCGGCAAGCCGGACTCGCCCTCGTCGTTCATGTAGCCCAGCGAGAAGACGTGGACCAGCAGGGCGATGAAGGAGACGATCAGCAACATCAGCGCCGTCAGCGGGTCGATCAGGATGCCCAGGTGGAGTTCGAACGTGTCCAGCCCGGCCGTGAACGTGTACAGCGCTTCGTTGTAGGTCTCCCCACCGGCGACGGTCACCGCGACCCACGCCGAGAGGAGCAGGGAACCGGCCGTGGCTGCGATACCGGCGAAGGCCCCTTTCTTCGGGAGATACTGCCCGCCGAACAGCGCGACGAGGAACGATACGAACGGAAGCAACGCGATCGCGGGAGCGAAGTCGAATGCAGTCATGGTTACCACCTCATTGTCGTCGCTTTGGTTACGTCGATGTCCGTGAAGTTACGGTACAGCACGAGGATGATACCCAACCCGACGGCGACCTCAGCGGCGGCCAGTGCCATGATGAACAGGCTGAAGACCTGGCCAGTGAGGTTGCCGTACTGGAAGGAGAACGCCACGAGATTGATGTTCGCGGCGTTGAGGATCAACTCGACGGACATCAGGAAGATCAGCGCGTTACGCCGGGTGAGTACACCGAAGACCCCGATGGAGAAGACTGCCGCTGAGAGCAGCAGATAGTATTCGGTCGGGATCATCAGTTATCCCCTTCCTCCTCGTCGCGCTTGGCGAGCATCAGTGACCCGTCCAGTGCGGCGTCGAGGACGACTGCGATGAGAATGAACGACACGATAAAGCCCTCACCGGCGACGTGTGCGCCGTCGGACGTGACCGCTGCCGGGTCGATGTTGAACATCGCGGCGCCGATACTCTTCATGATCGCCGCGTTCTCACCGAATCCCACGGGGTCTGACAGATCGGTCCCGAGGAACACCGCGGCGAAAACGGCGAACAGACCGATCGCGGCCACGCCCGGCCACAGCGACGTGCCGGTCTCGAGTTCGGGGCGACTCATGTGCCCACCTCGACGACGCTCTCGTCTTTGCGCGTGAGCATCACCGCGAACGTGATCAGGATCAGAACCCCGCCCACGTAGACGAGGATCTGCATCGCGGCGACGAACTCGGCTCTCAACATGACGTAGTGGACCGCGACGCTGATCAGCGCCACGCCCAGTAACAGCGCCGAGTGCCAGACGTCGCGGACGAGCACGACGCCCCAGCTGCTCGCAATCGTCACGGCTGCGAACAGCACGAACGCTATTGTCTCGTACAGTCCCATCATTGTTTGACTCTCTTGCCGGCGCGCTTTTGAAGATTCCTCTTTCGTCTCGTCACACAACGCCCGTTTTGGTACTCTGTGACAGCCGTTCCCAGCAATTGTTTCCTGTTGATCGACGGGGCGGAGAAAACCGGCCGTCGAATCGTCCCATCCAGACGACAATTTGTCGTCGGTTCCACACCGTTTCAGTATCGGTTGTGTGTCGCCCCACAGGCTGGTTCACCGCTCTTCGAAAAACGTGGTCTCACTGAGCGGAGCGAGCGTTCGGTGACCCGCGGCGCGATGTGCCGCGGACAGAATTACTGATAGTCGACTTCGCCGTCGCCTTCGCCGATCCACGCGCCCCGGTCCGGCTCACGCGATTCCAGCGGGTCGATGTCCTTGTACCACGGGACGTTCTTCAGCTGTTCCTTGTTATAGGCGAACTCGTCTTTGGTGTCGGCCGTGAACTCGAAGTTCTGGGTCAGCAGGATGGCGTCGACCGGACACACCTCCTCACAGAGTCGGCAGTAGATACACTGGCCGATGTGGAGGTTGTACTGTTCGCCGTTGCGCTGGTCGTCCGTCACGATCTGGATCGTGTTGTTCGGACAGACGTTCTCACACTGTCGACACCAGATACAGCGTTCCTGGCTGAACTTGTGAACGCCGCGGAAGCGCGGGCTCACTTCGGGGGCTGTCTCGGGGTACTCGACCGTGAAGGTCTCCCCGTCTAGTGCGTGCTTCATCGTCGTCGCCATCGATTTCAGGATTCCGATCATGCGTAGTCACCTCCGGTAGTCGCGTTGGTCGTCATCAAGCGATCACCCCGACGATCACGGCGGTCAGGAGCAGGTTCACGAACGAGAGCACGAGCATGCCCTTCCAGCCGATCTCGATGAGCTGGTCGATCCTGACACGCGGGATCGCCGATCGAGCCCACTGCGTGAACAGGTAGACGCCGACGATCTTGATCAGGAACCAGACGATCCCGGGCAGTACCGGGCCGGCCGGGCCACCGAGGAAGATCGTCGCGATGATCGCGCCACCGAGGAAGATGTGGATGAACTCCGAGAGATACGCGAGCACGAAGTACACCGACGAGTACTCCGTCTGCCACCCGGCGACGATCTCGGTCGGCGCTTCCGGGATGTCGAACGGGTTGCGCCCGACCTCCGCGAGGTTCGCGACCATGAACAGCACGAACGCGAAGGGGTTGACGAACGCGTACCACGAGGGAATCGCGACAGGACCGAGGCTGAACAGCGTCGCGGACTGTGCCGTGACGATCCCACTCATCCGGAGGGTCCCGGCGAACAGCACCACGGACATCCCGGTGAGGATCAGCGGGATCTCGTAGGCCAGATTCTGGGCGACGGCGCGCAGCCCGCCCAGGAAGGAGTACTTGTTGTTCGACGAGTAGCCGGCCATCACGAGCCCGATCGAGGCGACGGAGGCCATCGCGAACACGTAGGCCAGCCCCGTCTCCGGGTCGGCGATCTGGACACCGTTGCCCATCGGGATGACGGCGAACCCGGCCAGCGCCGAGAACACCATGATGAGCGGTCCGAGGTCCCAGGCCGGTCGGTCGACACCTTCCGGAATGATCAGTTCCTTCGAGAGAAGCCGGAGCGCGTCTGCCGGAATGATCAGGATGCCGGCGGGACCGTGGCGGTTGACGGCGACCCGGTCGGTGAACGCCGCCGTGATCTTCCGCTTGCCCCAGATACCCGACACCGCGACCAGTGCGAGTAGGCCCGACGCGATGACGCCCGACGCGACGATGGCCATCACGAACAGGACCAGCGGGTTCGACGGGTCGAGCCCGAGCAGGTTCGCGAGCGTGTCCGGCAGTGGCGTCTCGGATTGCATTACCGGTCGACCTCCCCGAGCACAATGTCGAGGCTCCCCAGCGAGGCGATCATGTCGGGGATGTACTCTCCCTCGGACATCGTCGCGAGCGTGTGGAGGTTACTGAAGCACGGGCTGCGGATCTTGAACCGAGCGGGCTTGTCGGTGCCGTCCGAGCGGATGTAGATGCCCAGTTCGCCCTTCGCACCTTCGACGGCGCGGTAGATCTCAGTGTCCGGGTCCGGGCGCAGCGTCCGGGGGACGTTGGCCTGGATCTCGCGGTCGTCTTCGGGCCACTCTTCGAGCAGGTCGACACACTGCTCGATGATCTTGGCCGACTCCTCGATCTCTCGAAGGCGCACGAGCACGCGCGAGAAGTTGTCGCAGCCGTCCTCGGTGACGACGTCCCAGTCGAGTTCGTCGTAGTAGCCGTAGGGGTCGTCACGGCGCAGGTCGTAGTCGACGCCCGATCCACGGGCGACCGGGCCCGTCGCGCCGAAGTCCTTGACGTCCTCGGCCGGCAGGACGCCGGTGTCGACGCATCGCATCTGGAAGATCTCGTTTCCGGTCACGAGGTCGTGGTACTCCTCGAGTTTGCCGGGCAGTTCGTCGAGGAAGTCCCGGATCTTCGCGAAGAACTCCTCGCGGGGCTCCGGGAGGTCCCACGCGACGCCGCCGAGGCGCAGGTAGTTGAACATCAGGCGCTGACCGGTGAGGTCTTCGAGGATGTTCTGGACGACTTCGCGGTCGCGGAAGGCGTACTGGAACGTCGCCGTGAAGTCGCCGAACACGTCGAGCGCGAACGTCCCCATCGCTAGCGCGTGGGAGGCGATCCGGCACAGTTCGGCCGACATCGTCCGGATGATCTGCGCGTACTCGGGGACATCGATGTCTGCGAGGTCCTCGGCTGCGCGCGCGTACGCCCACTCGTTGAGAATGCCAGCCGAGACGTAGTCCCACCGGTCGGGGTACGGCATGATCTGGTGGCGGTAGGTCCCCTGCTGGCACATCTGCTCCTCACAGCGGTGCAGGTAGCCGATGTCGGGCTCGATATCGGCGATCTGCTCGCCATCGAGCGTCGTCTTGACGTGGAGCACGCCGTGAGTCGCCGGATGGTGTGGCCCGATGTTGACGAACATCGTGTCCGGGTCGTCCGGGCTCTGCATGTCGTCTTGCAGCGGGTTCGCGTGTTCCCGCAGCGGGACGATCTGGGGCTTGTCCTGGTTGTAATCCATCGACAGGGGATGGCCCTGCCAGGTTTCGGGGAGGAGAATCCGTCGGAGATCCGGGTGCTCGTCGTAGTCGATGCCGACGAGGTCGTAGGCCTCCCGCTCGTGCCAGGCAGCCGTCTCGTAGACGGGCTGTGCGGTCTGGTTGTGCGGATCGTCGCGGGGCGAGGGGACGACGACGCTGACCTCCTGAGTCGGGTCGTCGTACTTCTTCAGGTGGTAGATCGACTCGTAGCGGTCTTGGTACTCCTGTGCGGTGACACAGGAACAGAAGTCGAAGCCAGCCTCGGTCTTCAGCGTCGAGAGCACGTCCTGTACGTCGTCGGGTCGGATAACGAACCCTTCTGCGTTGACGTGGCTCTCGCGACCGATCACCGAGTCGCCCAGCAGCGCTTCGAGCTGGTCGTAGTTCAGGCCGTCCTCGGAGACGCCCACGTCCAGTTGTGTCGACGGTTCCGGTTCTTCGAGACTCATGGCGAATCAGCCCAGTTGTACCGCATCACGAGGTCTTCCTCGTCGATCTCGCTTGCGAGTTTGTCGACGAGTTCGTCCTGTTCGAGGTCGCCGAACTGTTCGAGTTCGTAGGGCTTGACCGTCACCGGCGAGGACTCGCCGTTGGCGATCCGTTCCTGGAGTTTGGCGACGCCGTAGATCAGCGCCTCGGGGCGGGGCGGACAGCCGGGGACGTGGATGTCGACCGGGATGACCTCCTCCGCGCCCTTGATGACGTTGTAGCCTTCCTGGAACGGGCCACCGGAGATGGTACACGAACCCATCGAGACGACGAACTTGGGCTCGGGCATCTGGTCGTAGACGCGCTTCATCCGCGGGGCGAACTTCGAGACGATGGTCCCGGGGACGATGATCACGTCGGCCTGTCGTGGCGAGGCACGAGGGACGCCGGCACCGAACCGGTCCAGGTCGTGCTTGATCGCGTACGTGTGGATCATCTCGATGCTGCAACAGGCGATCCCGAACTGCAGCATGAACATCGACGACCCGCGCACCCAGTTCATGAACTTGTCGAACTTGGTGAGGATGAAGGGCGTCGAGCCGAACGCCTCCCGAAGCTTCGAGTTGAAGCGGTCGTCAGCGCCGCTTCCGATCCGGGCTTCCTGTGTAGACTGTGCGTCGCCGGGGAGTGGTTGGTCACTACTCATTGTTTGTACTCAGTTGCCGACTGGCACGCGGGCTCCTGACCCACTGTACTGCGCCGTTGCGCCACGCCCACGCGAGTCCTGCGACGAGTATCCCGAGGAACAGAAGCATGGGATATAGCGTCGCGCCGAGACCGACCGCACCGACCGCGTCCCGATAGATGACCGTCCACGGGAAGATGAGGACGGTCTCGATGTCGAAGACGACGAACAGCAGCGCGACCATGTAGTACTGGATGTTGAAGCGGATCTCCTGGCTGCTGCCGGTCGGGATCTCACCGCTCTCGTAGGTGGCACGTTTGCCTTGCTCGGGCACACTCGGCCGCAACAGCGCCGAGACCGCCATCATGCTGAGCGGGATGACGACGCTGACGAGCGCGAGCGCGCCGATCGCGATCCATGGATTACTCATTCCGGAATCTCCTATCGTTCGTGACTATCGACCGCTGGCATATAAGGGTTGATTCTTGTGATTTCTACCGATCTACCTGCTGGTGAGTCGGATATACGGGGGCCGTCTTAGTGGCTCGCGTTTCCGAGACCCTTCGCGGTGCTCAGGCTCTCGCTACTCGCGGGTCGTCCCTCCCCGTTCGTATTCTCCGAGGGCCGTTGCTCCCGTCGGTCGCAACGCCCCTCGTTACTCCCAGTACTCGGCTTTGAACCCCGGCGTCCCCAGTTTGTGCAGATCCACCTTTTTCCGCTACGGGTCGCTCGCAGCGCTCGCGACCGCTTGCGCAAAAACGTGGGCGAAAAAGCGGCCACTCGCTTCGCTCGGGCCGTCCTACTCCTCGTCCCAATACTCGTCTTTGAACCCCGGCGTCCCGAGTTCGTGCAGGTCCCGGGAGACCTCGCCGACTTCCTCCTGTAGCCCGTCGTGGTAGTCCTGCAGTCGCTCTCGGAGTTCAGGGTGTTTGCGCGAGAGGATCTGTGCCGCGCTCAGGGCGGCGTTGAACGACTTCCCGGCGTCGACGGCCGTCAGCGGTGCGCCCTGTGGCATTCCGATCACGGAGTCGACGGACTTCTCTTGGATCGGGACGCCGATCACTGGGAGCGGGTATGCGATGGAGGCGGTCATGTTCGGCAGGTCGGCGCTCTTGCCGCCCGCGCCCGCGATGATCACGTCGAGCCCACGGTCCTCGGCCGTTTCGGCGTAGGCGTACATCAATTCGGGCGTGCGGTGGGCCGAGACCACGAACGTCTCGAACGTGAACTCGGCGTCGGGGGCGTCGGTGAAGTCAGTCTGCTCCGCAAAGCCCAGTTCCTCGACGAAGGCAGCGTACGCACCGGGTCGCTTCCCCTTGCCGCCGGCCATCGTCGCCAGATCGGAGTCCGACCCCATGACGATACCCACGTCGGGCGTGGCCTCGTTCGGGCGGTCCATCTCGGCTTCCGCGCGGAGCTGGTCGATCAGCGACTGCACGCTTGCTGCATCGGTCATGAGCGACCCTCGGAGTTGCCGGGACGTAAGTGTGGGCGATCCGGCCTCGCTACTCCTCGAGCGCGTCCTGAAGCGAGACGAGCAGGTCGATGAGTTCGTCGCGGCTCATGTCGTGGAAGTCCTCGCGGGAGAGTTCCCGAAACTCCATCTCGTCGTCCTCGTCGAGGCCGAACTCCAGCACCGTGTCGCCGCCCGGATCGGCGACGAGTCGCTCGCCATCCGGGCGTTCGACCAGTGCGACCGGGAGGACGCCACCGGCCTCCCGGACCATCTCGAGGAAGTTCGTGAAGATCTGTTCGGGCGTGGTGCCGTCCTCGTTCTGTCGGACAATATCGCGGTGTGCGGCCCGATACAGCTCCGACTCGTTGTCGATATTTGGGTAAGACTTGGAAAGCTGGTAGGCCAAAAGCGGCGGGCGCGTGTAGTGGGTGTGGCGCTCCGTCGTGAGCCACTCGGGGAAATCGTCAGGTAGCTCCGTCATGTCAGTGTCATTGACCGCTTTCCTGAAAAGTACTAACTATTAGCGAAACCGGTCGGGAAACTGTAAGTGAAGCTTATACTGACGAACATACTACGACGACTGCGGTCTCCGTCAGTGTCAGAGGCACGCGGCACCGCACTCTCTCAGTGGCCGGGAACACTGGACATGGGCCCCGGCACACTTTTCGACCGAGTACTCGACGAGAGTGACAGCACGCTACCGAAAGCGTCGATCAGCTCTCGAACGTGAGGCCGTCCCGCAGGTCGCGAATCTCGGCGAGCAGGTCCGCCGTCGACGCTCCATCGCCGACGAGCGTGACGTGCCCCATCTTGCGGAGGCGATACACGTCCTTCTTACCGTACCAGTGGAGGTGCGCCCGCGGCGTCTCGAAAACAGCGTCCTCGCCCGAGAGCGTCGCTTGCTGCCGGTCGTCCACGTCACCGAGGATGTTGGCCGAGACCGTCGGCGCGCGCCGGTCGGTGGTCCCGAGCGCCCGGCCGGTGACGGCCCGGACGTGCTGGTCGAACTGTGAGGTGTGACAGCCTTCGATGGTCCAGTGCCCGGAGTTGTGTGGTCGGGGTGCGATCTCGTTGAGCAGAATCTCGCCGTCGCTGGTTTCGAACAGTTCGATGCCGTACACGCCGCGTCCGTCCATGACATCGAGCACGTCGAGGGCAACGTCTCTCGCGCGCTCGCACACGTTCTCGTCCGCGCGGGGCGGCGACACGCTCTCGCGGAGAATCTCCTCGCGGTGGATCGTCTCGGTGACGGGGAAGGTGTTGCGTTCGCCGTCGCCCAGACAGCCCATCACGGCCAGTTCCCGCTCGAAGTCGATCATCTCCTCGGCCATGGCCGGTCCCTCGATGGCCTCGACAGCGGCGGCCACGTCGTCGGCCGACTCGACCGGGTAGTTCCCGCGCCCGTCGTACCCACCTTCGCGGGCCTTGAGCATCAGCGGATACCCGAGTTCCTCGCCGGCCGCCCGGAGGTCGTCCTCGTCGTCGACCTGTCGGAAGGCCGGGACCGGGACGCCGGCCTCGCCGAGGCGCTCCTTCTGGACGAGTTTGTCCTGAATGAGTCGCAGCGTGTCGGGTTTCGGGTGGACCGGGGTCCCGGTCTCCTCGGCCACACGCTCCAGTACGTCGGGATCGGTCAGTTCGATTTCGAACGTGAGGAAATCCGCGCGTTCGGCGACGGCCCGGATCGTCGATTCCTCGTCGAAGTTGCCGACTAACGCGTCACTGGCGACCGGCGCTGCGGGACAGGGATCGTTCGGGTCGGTCACGACGAGGTCGACGCCCAGCGGCGCGGCGGCCTCGGCCAACATCCGACCGAGCTGTCCGCCACCGACGACGCCGAGTGTCACACCAGGTGTCGAGAGAGTCATGTGCGAGGGGTTCCGACCGACCCGCATAAGCGTTACTTCACGGAACGGTCGTCGGGCCGGCGGCGACACCGATTGCCGGCTGTTCGGGCGTCTGAGCGGACGCGGACCGGTCGGTCTCGCGGTCGATCTCGACGCTCTCGTGGACCCAGTACACCCACCGGGTGCCACTCGTTCGCATACTGTAGGTCGCCCGCGTGTACTCCTCTTCGAGCGCGTAGGCGGGGAGCGTCTGGTCACCTTCGACCGAGATGACGACCGCTGGCGGTTCCGACTCGACCGAATCGACGACGGTCGCGGGTTCGCGTGCGCAGTCGACAGCCGCGTCACTGCTGGCGAAGTACCACGGCAGCGGGAGGAGGTTGAACCACTTGGCACACAGCGGCTGGTAGTTGTAGTAGGAGGTGTTCCAGTTACTCGGATTCTTCTCGACGAGGGCCCCGTTTTCGTTGTACCGATCCCCGGTCTCGCCGTAGTACAGGAGCACGTCCGATCCCGCCCGGCTGTCGTTCCCCGCCACGTCCCGGATCGCGTTCAGTTCCGCGCGCGGGTCGTCGCTCGGCTGGGCGTACTGGACGAGGTTGTTGTCGTCGGACTGTGGGTTCTGATACACCGATCCGGCGGTGACGGCACCCACCTGCCCCGCGATGATCAGCAGGACCACGGCTGCGGCCGCCACGCCGATCTGGTCGTCGGCGACGAACGCCTCGTGGCCCCACTGGTACAGCACCCCGAGTCCGACGGCGGCCGGAATCGCGAGCGGGAGCAGCGAGTGGACGACGATCCAGGCTCCGAAGATGTCGGTCCCGATGGGGTAGCCGATCACGGAGACGAATCCGCAGTACGCCGAGAACATCACGAGGTTCCGCGAGGTTTCACGGCCGTAGCGCTCGTAGACGAAGCCGGCGACCGCGAGGATCGACAGCGGCGCGGCCTTGGTCCCCATCACACGGACGTACCGACCGAGGAACTCGGTGACCTGATCGACGAACCCCTGATCGCCGCCCTCGCCGGCCTGACTGAACCACTGGCCCCACTCGGTGCTGACGTAGTTCCAGGTGTGTTCGATCAGCGCCGGCAACTGCGTCGGATCGGCGACCGCCTGCCAGAACATGACCTTGTCGTTGGTCATCGGCGGGTAGCGGAATCCGAGTTCGCCGGCACCGCGGGGCGCGTAGAAGAACAGAGTCAGCGCGAGGAAGACGACGACGGCACCGAGGCAGTGGGCGAAGAACACGCTGCTGCGGTCCCGTAGCGCCCCGCGCAGGGCGGCCACCGGATCCTCTCGGGGGTCGGCGGCGTCGATGCCCGCCACGGCGATCCACCCGAGGTGAACGAGTGCCCACAGGGTGCCGGCGAGAACGGCCGCCAGCACCGTCGACAGCCCCAGCGAGCCAGCGAGGAAGAAGACGGCGATCCCGCCGCCCGACGCGGCGACCCAGCGGAAGATCGGCTGGCGGTGTTCGACCAGCAGGCGGTAACCACTGGCGTGCTCCCGCGACCGATGGAGGGCCTGATCGGCCAGCAAGCCCAGCGCGCCGAGCCACGTGAGGACGTAGAGGATCGCGTTCTCCTTCGAGGCAAAGCCACAGGCCATCAGCGCGCCGGCGGCGTACAGATAGCGCCACTTGCGCGTGTCGTAGAACCGGATCAGCGTCCCCAGCGCGACGAACATGAACGTCGCGACCAGCAGGTCGCTGCGCATGAACCGCGAGTAGTAGAGGATGACGGGATTGATCGCGAGGAACAGCGCCAGCCCCACCGTCTCGGCCTTGCGGAGGTGCTCGCGGAAAAAGAGCGCCGACAGCGGGAGCGTCGAACTGATCAGCGCGACGGGCAGGCGCATCGTGAAGTCGTTGGCCCCGAGGATCGGGAACAGCCAGTGGTTGACGTGCTGGATGAACGGCCCGTGGATGATCCGGCGGTACGCGAAGTTGCCCGTCTCGATGTAGTACGTGATCCAGTAGGCGACGCGACCCTCGTCCCAGTGGGCGATCCGGTCACCCAGCAAGAGCAGACGCAGCGCGAGACCGAGGACCGTGACCGCGACGACGAGCCCGACGGCCGTGGTGGCCCGTGACTCCATGACGGTCGACAGCAGCGACTCGTCCTCGCGCTCGGAGCGCCCCGTGTCGGCGTCGGTACTCTCCGTGTCGGCAGCATCGCCCGCCGTGTCGGCGTCGTCGCCCCCCTCGTTGTCGAGCCCCTCGGACTCCGAAGGGCGGTCCGACGAATCCATACCGGCCACTGAGACGAGGATCGTTTAGAATCCTTCTGGTTTGTCGGTGCGAAAGAACGCCGGCGACGGCGGTGTCGTTCGCCAAGCGGTACTTCTTTTAGCTGTGCCACCCGCCTCTCGGGTATGGTGCAGCTCGGGCTCGTCGTCGCCCAGTACGACAAACACGGTGACGTGATCGCGGCGATGGAACAGTCGGCACGCGCGGCCGCCGACGAACGCGGCGCGACGATCGTCGCGACCCACGACGTACCGGGGTCCTACGACACGCCGCTGGCCGCCGACCGGCTGGCACGGCGCGACGACATCGACGCCGTCGCGGTGCTGGGCGCGATCGTCAGCGGCGACACCGACCACGATCAGGTGATCGCCGACGCCGCCGCGCAGGGACTGACCGAGGTCAGTCTCGACCGGGACACACCGGTGACGCTGGGCATTATCGGGCCGGGCATGAGCCAGGACGAGGCCGTGGCACGGACAGAGAAGGGCGGCGGTGCCGTCGCCAGTGCCATCGACCTCGCACAGGAGCTACAACAATGACACAGGACTTCGCCGCACGCGTGGGACGAGTAGAACCGAGCGCGACGCTCGCGATCAGCAACAAGGCCGCCGAACTCGAAGCCGACGGCGTGGACGTGGTCGATCTGAGCGTCGGCGAACCGGACTTCGACACGCCCGAGAACATCAAGGACGCAGCCAAGGAGGCGCTGGACGCGGGCCATACAGGCTACACGCCGACGCCGGGAATCCCCGAACTTCGCGAGGCCATCGCCGAGAAACTCCACGACGACGGCCTCACGCAGTACGACGCCGACAGCGTCGTCGTCACGCCCGGCGGCAAGCAGGCACTGTTCGAGATCTTCCAGACGATGATCGACGACGGGGACGAGGTCGTCCTGCTGGACCCGGCGTGGGTGTCCTACGAGGCGATGGTCAAACTCGCCGACGGCTCCCTGAAGCGCGTCGACACGGCGGCCCACGACTTCCAGCTCGAAGGCGCGCTCGACGACCTCGCCGAAACGGTCTCTGACGACACGGAACTGCTCGTCGTCAACTCCCCGGGCAACCCTCACGGCGCAGTGTACTCGGACGCGGCGCTCGAAGGCGTGCGCGATCTGGCTGTCGAACACGACTTCGCCGTCATCTCGGACGAGATCTACAAAGAGATCACCTACGACGGCCGCGAGGCCACGTCGCTTGGCACGCTGGAGGGGATGGACGACCGGACGATCACGGTCAACGGCTTCTCGAAGGCCTACTCGATGACCGGCTGGCGGCTCGGTTACTTCGCCGGCCCCGAAGACCTGGTCGAGCAGTCCGGCAAGGTCCACGGCCACTCGGTCTCGTGTGCCGTCAACTTCGTCCAGCACGCGGGCGTCGAGGCGATCACCGACACCGACGAGGCCGTCGACGAGATGGTCGAAGCCTTCGACGAGCGCCGCACCTTCCTCAAAGAGCTATTCGAGGAACGCGGCGTCCACGTCCCCGAACCGCAGGGCGCGTTCTACATGATGCCCGAAGTCGCGCCCGACGGCGACGACGACGAGTGGTGTGAGGAAGCGATCGAGGAGGCCCACGTTGCGACGGTGCCGGGCCACGCCTTCGGCACGCCGGGCTACGCCCGCATCTCCTACGCCGCCAGCAAGGACCGACTCGAAGAAGCCGTGGAGCGACTCGACGACGTCGGCTTGCTGTAGATCGCTCCAGACAACCGCCCCGCCCCCACGATGCCCGCCCTCCCACCGATCAATCTCGACTTCGTCGCAGCGCTCGCTCTCGCCGCACTCATCACCAAGGGCTTCGAGTTCGCCGTCGAGCGCTGGGGCCGCCAGCGATACGTCCTCGCCCTGCTCGGCCTCGCTGCGATCGCCTTCGCTGCCGTCCCGCAGTTCTTCGAGGACGCCACCTGGTGGGGCCGCCCGTTCTTCGTCGCCATCGGTATCGGCGCTATCGCGCTGTGGGCGTACCGCCACGCCGACGATTCGGCGATACCGCTGCGGAACGGCTGACGGGAATCGACAGACACGACTGCGGTGGCCCCCGATCACGCCCGTTAGAGTCGGGACCTGAACGCGAGAACGAGGAGCGCAAACACCAGGACCGCACACCCCACGGCCGGCCCGAGGACTCCCGTCGTCAAAAGCGCGTGTTCGACGAACACGTCCAGTCCCAACGGCTCGATCACCATGTAGGGGCTCGGCACGACAGACAGCGGCCGGAAATAGACGATACAGAGGACTGGTGCCAGAAGCGCGACCAGCGAGAGGCGCACGAAGTGTGCCCGGAACCGCGAAGCCGGGACGTTCCAGGCAGTGAGACAGACCGCACCGACGGACACGCCACTCGTCACCACGAGGCCGCCGAGGAAGACGGCGGTCGACAGGTCGAACGGAACCAGTCCCAGCGTCTCTGCCGCGTAGACCGTCCCGTACCAGGCTGCCAGATAGACGGACCAGACAGCGATGCCGAGGACGTAGCCGGCGGGGGATTCGAGCGCCCAGTGTGACAGCACTGCGTCGGAGACTGGCACGCTGGTGTCGCTCCACGTGTCGGGAACGTCTGCCGCCATACTCCCCCGTTTTGTCTTCCGGCCGCTTGAATGTGGGGTGGGAGAGACACGGTCCCACGGCGTCGACTTCGGACACGGTGTTCGGGACTTGATCGGCCTGCGAATGGAACAGCCGAATCTGTTGGTGGCGGTGTGGAAGAAAGAGTGAGTAGAGCGAACGGGACTGTCAAGAGGCAGTGAAAGCCCTCGCCGCGCTCGCGGTCGCTGACCGGGATATTCTCACTCGCTGTACTCGTTCGAATAGTGGCCGCTCAGACGACGCGCCTTCGTCGCGAGCGCGTCTCGCCCTTTCATTCCGCCGAGGATACCGCACCACAGCCACACGCCTCCCCAGCCGATTCACTCGCTCCGCTCGTTCATCCCTCGCACGGTGTTGTCGCTCGACGGAGCGAGCGACAGTGCGCGCCACCGCAGTCTGGTCAGTGTCTCGGCCGTACGCCACAGATGGAACGTAGCTGATACTGGAGATGGAACGCGCGCAGTTGAGTCGGACGGATCAAGTGACAGCGGCGTCGCTTCGGCGACCGCTACCCTCGTTCGTCCAGAATCTTCCCGACGATCCGGCCAGAGGACAGCAGTTCGTCCTCGCGGGCCTCGCGCGGCCCGGCACGGCGAACCTCGCAGTCGATACCGCGCTCGGCCAGCGCCGCCTCGATCCCCTCGACCTCGTGGTACTGATCGTAGCCCAGCGCGATGATCTCGGGTTCGATCTCCTCGATGGGAACGAAGATGTCCTCGGGGTGACCGATTCGAGCCTCGTCGACCGGTTTCAGCGCCTCGACCATCTCGACGCGCTGGCCGTCGGGCACGACCGGCGGCGCTTTGTGCGTGACGTTCGCGCCGCGGGCGACGATCACGTGGAGTCGGTCGCCCATCGCCGCCGCCTCCCGGAGGTAGTGGACGTGTCCGGGGTGGAGGATGTCGAACGTCCCCTGCGCGACCACGTCGACCGTCACCACTCGTCCTCCCGCAGTTCGGCGTCGATGTCGGCCTGATCGAAGTCGAAAAAGGCCTCCTCGGGCGGTTCAACGTCCAGCACGTCCAGTTCGATCGGCTCGCCCTCGTTGTCGAAGGCCTGCCAGTCGTCGCGGCCGTAGGGCGCGCCGACGATGATGTGTACGTCCCCGCGGCCAAACGTCTGGAGGTCGGCGTCGCTGGGCCGAAGCACGCCGTTGGGGTGGGAGTGAATCGAGCCGGCGGCCCGGGTGTCGTTGGGCACCATACTCGTCTTGACGGTCGCGCTCACCGGGTTGGACTCGGTGCCGGGGATGACGAGCACGTCCGAGAGGACGGTGCCGTCTTCGTCGAGCCCGAGCTTGCGGGCGTCCTCACCGCGCAGGAGGCCCATGTACTCGTTTGGGTGGCTCTCCTCGGACGCCGCGAGCGCGAAGTCGAGCGCGGACTCGGCGATGCCGAGGATCCCGCTCGAACGGAACAGACCCATACCAGAACGTGTGGTGTGGTGCCTTCTAATCCTGTCGATGGGACCGACGGCAGTGTTCAACGACGGGACTGCGCCCGACACTACTGTGACCACCTCTCTGCACAGGAGCGGATCGACCACCGAAGCCGGACGTTCTGCTGGCGCGACGATACCGAAGCATAAAAACGCGGTAGCGACGAAGAGAGGGCAAATGTCTCCACATACTGGCACCGGGAACGGTGCTCTGGTCCCCGACGGGGGGACCGTCGTCTACGAACTCGCTGATGGCTGCACCCTCGACGACGTCGAGGAAGGCAGCTACTACCTCGGTACAGTCAACGGCGTCGTCGAGTACGGCGTCTTCGTCGACCTCTCGGAAGAGCTCTCCGGGCTCGTCCACGACTCGAACCTCGTCGGCGACTACGACGTGGGCGACGAATTTATCGTCGAACTCGCCGAGGTGCGCGAGAACGGCGACGTGGCCTTCGAGGAGGTCCAGATCGCGGACTACACCGTCGAGCAGGTCGGTCGCGGGAGCGAGGCCCTCGTCGACGACCTCGACGACGCGGCGGGTGACACCGTCACCGTCGCGGGCGAAGTGCTCCAGATCAAGCAGACCGGCGGCCCGACCATCTTCCAGGTCCGCGACGAGAGCGGTGCCGTCCCCTGTGCGGCCTTCGACGAGGCGGGCGTCCGCGCGTTCCCCGGCGTCGAGGTGGGCGACGTGGTCCAGATCACGGGCCGCGTCGAGAGCCGCAACGGTGGCGTCCAGCTAGAGGTCGACGACCTCACGGTCCTCACCGACGACGCCGAGGCCGACGTTCGCGACCGGATCGACGCCGCGCTGGCCGAGGCCGCCGAACCGGCCGACATCGACCCGCTCGTCGAGTGGCCGGCCTTCGAGAAGCTCTGGGACGACCTCCGCGAGGTCGCCCGACAGCTTCGCCGCACCGTGCTGGAAGGTCGCCCGATCCGCATGCGACACCACGCCGACGGCGACGGGCTCTGTGCCAGCGTCCCGCTCCAGCTAGCGCTCGAACGGTTCATCGCCGACAACTACGAGGACGACGAGGCGGGTCGCCACATGCTCAAGCGCCTCCCCAGCAAGGCCCCCTACTACGAACTCGAAGACGTGACGCGGGACCTCAACTTCGCGCTGGAGAACCGCGAGCGCCACGGCCAGAAGCTCCCGCTCCTCCTGATGCTGGACAACGGCTCGACCGAGGAGGACACCCCGGCCTACCGGAACCTCCGCCACTACGACATTCCCGTGGTCGTCCTCGATCACCACCACCCCGACCCGGAGGCCGTCGACCCGCTGATCGACGCCCACGTCAACCCCTACCTCCACGACGAGGACTACCGGATCACCACCGGGATGATGTGCGTCGAACTCGCGCGCATGATCGACCCGTCGCTGACCGAACAAGTGCACCACGTCCCCGCCGTCGCCGGCATCTCCGACCGCTCGGAGGGCGAGGCGATGGGCGACTACGTCGAACTGGCCCGCGAGGAGGGCTACGACGAGGCCGACCTCCGGGACATCGGCGAGGCACTCGACTACGCCACCTTCTGGCTCAAGTACGACGACGGCCGGGAACTCATCGACGACGTGCTCAACGTCAACTGCGACGACCGCGCGCGCCACGAGGAGATCGTCGAGTTCCTCTCGACCCGCGCGGAGCGCGACGTGGAGACGCAACTCGACGGGGCGATGCAGCACCTCGAACACGAGCGACTCGACAACGGCGCACACCTCTACCAGATCGACGTGGAACACCACGCCCACCGCTTTACCTACCCCGCGCCGGGCAAGACCACGGGCAAGATCCACGACCGCAAGGTCGAGGAGACGGGCGACCCCGTCATCACGATCGGTTACGGACCGGACTTCGCCGTGCTTCGCTCGGACGGCGTCCGACTCGACATCCCCGAGTACGTCACGGAACTGACCGACGAGATCGACGGCGGCGGCGTCAGCGGCGGCGGCCACCTCGTCGTCGGCTCGATCAAGTTCGTCAAAGGCATGCGCGAGCAGGTCATCGACGCGCTGGTCGAGAAGATGGCCGACGCAGAGATCGACGAGGACCTCCAGAGTACGGGCGTGCTGAGTCAGGACTAATTACCTCTCCTCGAACCGGATTTTCCCGCCGACGATCACCGCCAGTCCGAGACAGCCAGCGACCGCCGCGAGCAGTCCGTACGGGAGCGGCGAGCGTCCGCCGCCCCAGTCGGCATCGAAGACGCGCCCGTAGTAGTCAGCGACGGCAGCGCCGCGCAAGAGAAGGACGACCTCGCGGTTGCTCGTCGCCGCCGCCTCGTTCCAGTTCAAGCTTCCGAGGACGACCCGGCGATCGTCGATCACCGCGCCCTTTGCGTGGATCTTCCCGTAGCGACCGCGTGGGTCGGCCAGTTTGACCGACAGCGGCGCGTCGTTGGCGCTGGCCCACTCGCGAAAGCGCTCGGCCAGCGCGCGGTTGTCCTCGCGGACGTACCACGCGCTCGACAGCAGGAGTCGCACCTCGACACCACGACGGGCCGCCCGACGCAGTGCGGCCGCGAGGTCGTTCTCGTAGCCGACGGTCACCTGGATTACGTCGATCGAGTCGTTCGCCCGGTCCAGCGTCTCGACGAGGCGGCGCTGGGCGTTGTCCGGCGTGACGAGGAGGGTGGTGCTATTCACGGGCACTGTCGACGGACGGGCGTTCGTGCTGTAGTTGCCAGTCGACACCTCCCCGCTCTCGAAGGAACGGCCACGCCGGAACCGCTCCCACGGGATCGCGTCCCGACCGCCGGCGTCGGCCCGGAACGTCGCGGCGAGGCCGTCGACGACCGCTGTCTGGTTCGTCCGAACGCCCCAACCGCGGCTGCTCGCTCCCCCGGTCCCGGCGGCTTTCCAGTTCTCGGTGAGCACGAGCGCCCGGTCGTCGACGACGGCGTACTTCGCGTGGTGGTAGTCGTAGCGAGCGTGGGGGCCGCCGATCAGTCGGACCTCGATGCCCGCGGCGGCGAGGCGGTCGAGGCTGTCAGCCCCCCGGTGCGTTCGACCACCGACGGGCGCGCCTTCCAGCAGGACGCGGATGGTGACGTTGCGTTCGTGAGCGTCGACGAGCGCGTCGACGATGCGCTCGGAGGTGAGCGTATAGCCCGCCAGCAGGATTCGCTCGTCGGCCTCTCGCAGCGTCTCGATGGGGACCTGCGGGGCGTCCGGGAGGACGAACGCACGGACCTGTCCACCGGTGGCCCGGACGACCGGCCGATCGGTCGCACCGACGGGCTCCCAGCGAATCCGGGTGCCGTTCCAGACGGCGAGGTGACCCTCCTCGGTGTCGCGATACACCGCGCGGTCGACGACGGTGTCGTTCCGCCGGAGTCGGAGGTGTTCGCCACCGTTGGCCAGCGAGAAGCTATCGACGGCGACGACCGGGAGATCGGTGACGTTGCGGGCGCGTGCCGGAGCGTCCGAGAGCGCGACCCGACCGCGCTCGGTGACGTTCGACAGCGCGACGGTCGCGTCGCCGTCGGTGAGGTTGTAGCCGGTGGTGTCGACGCCCGCCGGCACGTCGAGGACGACGAACTCGCCGGCGTCGCCGTCGGCGATCGGATCCGGGTAGGCGGCGGTGATCGTCGGTTCGGCTCGCGCGTCGGCCCGAGTCCCGTTGGCGGAGTCGGTCGGACTCGCGTCGACCGCGCCGATGGTCGCGCCTGCCGAGACGGCGAGGACGGCGACGAGGAGTGTGACGGAACGCATCGAGAGCGGCTGGTCCCGTCACGGTACAAAAAGGTGCGCCGTAGTGCCCACAGCCAGCGGTGGCTGTTGGTGATCAGATCGTCTCGTTGACCGCGTCTAGCAGCGTCTCGTTGCGGTCCTGGCTGAGTTCCCAGAACATGACGCCGGCGAAGTCCTGCTCGTTGGCGAACTCGACTTTCGCGGCGATCGACTCGGTGTCGTCGTAGCTGACAAACACCTCGTCGCTCTCGGAGTAGAGCCACGGGACCTGGCCGTCCTCGTGCCAGTAGCGCTGGTAGTCATCGCTGTCGAGATGGTCGGCTTCGAGGTCTGCGAAGTCGAAGACGCCGTTCTCGGACGCCTCGGGCACGCCGTCGAAGGGCTGAAACAGACCGTCGTTCTCGGCGGGGACGTTGGCGAAGCTCCGACCGTAGAAGGGCATCCCGAGTGCCAGTTTCGACGGGTCCGCGCCGTTATCGAGCCACATGTTGACGGCTTCCTCGACGCTCTGCTGGGCACCGCCGTCGGCGTGAGTGTCGTAGTCGGCGTTGGACAGGGGCGCGTTCAGGCCGGCCTGGCCGTGCCACGTGCCCGTGAAGTCGTAAGCCATGACGAACACGTGATCGCAGACGTTCGAGATGGCCTCGTGCTTGAGGTCGCCCCCGGACCAGAGACTCCCTGAGCCAGCGATCGACAGCGAGTAGTGTCTGTCGTCCTCGATGCCCGCTTCGTCGAGGCGCTCGCGACAGGTTTCGAGCAACGCGACGTGTTTCTCGGGATCACTATTGCCGTCGTTACCGCCCTGTCCCGGGTGTTCCCAGTCGACGTCGAGGCCGTCGAAGTTGTACTCTCGGAGCAGTTCGACGGCGGTGTCGGCGAAGCGCTGGCGTTTCTCCGCAGTCTCGGCAGCCGACGGAAAGTCGCCGCTCAGCGACCAGCCACCCACGGAGAGATGGAGTCGGGTGTCGGTCTCTCCCGCCATCTCGGCGAACTCCGAGAGGTTGGCCTCGTGAACGTCGGCGTTCTCCTGGCGTAACTGGACCGTGCCGTCGGGAGCCACGTCGAGGAACGCGTACAACACGTCCGTCAGCTTCTCCATGGGCACGTCTGCGGGCGTGTAGCTGTTCTCGGCCGTGCGCCCCCACCCTGGAAAGTAACCGAAGACGAGGTCCTCGGTCGGACCGGTCGGCGACGGTGGCTCCTGGGGCTCGGTCGTCGTCTCCGTGTCCGTCTCCCTCTCAGTTGCGGTGTCCGTCTCGGTCGCGGTGTCTGTCTCGGTCGCCGTGGCAGCCTCCGTGTCAGTCGATGTCGACTCGGTCGTTTCCGACTCGGTTGTCTCCGTGCCACTGTCGTTCCCGCTGCACCCCGCGAGACCGGTCGCCCCCGCGACGCCGACGTACTTCAGGAACGCTCGCCTGTCTCGTACGAACCGCTTCGAGCGGTTGTCATTGTCAGCCATGATCTAGTGAGCACGAGTGAGAATAGGGAGATAAAGGTTCCTATTTTTGGACGTTTGATCAATTCTGTTTCGGTATAATAAATAGTGGGTAACAGAGTCGTCGATGCCGTGCGACGTTTCTCGATGGTGGTCAGCGGAGCGGTTCGGCGGTGAACGGCCACACCGCTACGGACGATTGTCGACAGCAAGCAAACGGGAAACAGTGACGGACGGAACGACCACGGTCGGAGTGGCCGAGCAGTCGTGGCCAAGTCGCGATACTTCCGTCGGAACACCAGAAAGTGTCGAGCAGTTCAGACGCCGGCGGCCTTCTCGGCCTCGGCCTGCACGAGGTAGGCGTCGTCGTCGGTGTAGTCGCTAGCAACGTCGAGCGCGCTCTCGGTGCCGATCTGGCGCAGCGCCCACGCGGCGGAGGCTCGCACCGAGTCGCTGTCGTCCTCGTCGAGGACGCGCTCCAGGGGCGCGATGGCGCGGGTGTCACCCAACAGCCCCAGCGCGCGGGCCGCGACCGAACGGACTTCCTCGTCGTCGGCGACCAGTCGATCGGCGACCGGCTGGACCGATTCCTCGCTGCCGATCTCACCCAGCGCACGCAGGGTCACCTTCTGGAGTGCGGGGTCGCCGTCGCCGTCGATGAAGTCGTGGAACGTCTCGGCGGCACGCTCGTCGCCGATCTTTCCGAGGATGCGGATCGGGCGCTTGTTGCGCTTCTGGGAACGCTGGTGGAGTTCGTCGAAGGCGTCGGCGGCCTCCGGGCCCATGTGGAGGAACTGATCGAGGACGTACTCCTCCATGAAATCGGAGCCGCCGAGCTTGTCCAGTCCGAACAGCATCGGCTCGACCTCGCCGCGCTTGGCGTAGATTTTGAGAGCGGTCCACTCGGGCGGGAAGTCTTTGCGGTTCTCGTTGTCCAGCACGTCGTAGAACCCGCGCGCGTCGAGTTGCTCCTGTACCGAGAGGTCGTCCCACGTCTCCGCGGCGTCGAGGTCGTTCTCCAGTGTCTCGGCGGCTTCCAGCAGGCCCGCGATGACTTCGTCGTCCTCGTCGGGATCGAGGCCGGACGAGTCGAGTTCCTCGGCGACTGTACCGAGTGCGTCGGCCGCGTTCTCGGGCGTCTCGCCCGCGGATGCGTCGAGGTCGTAGTGCTCGCCCGCGGCGTCGAGGAAGTCGGCGACGGCGGCGACGGCCTCGTCCTCGCCGTCGTCGGTCCACTCGCTGTCGGCGACCGTCGACTGTGCGTCCTCGACGATCGAAACCACGTCCTCGACGTAGGGACCGCGCTGCTCGTCGAGGTCGCCACGCAGGTCCGACAGGCGTGATTCCAGTTCCTCGCGCGGGTTCTCGGCGTCCTCCTCGTCCTCGTCGGGTTCCGGGAGGTCCGCGTCTTCGAGGTCCGATTCGATCTCGTCCAGCGTCGCCTCCACGTCGTCCAGATCGGACTCCGTCTCGGCGGCGTCGAGACTCTCTGCCGCGTCGTCGAGGCGACTCGTGAGAGCGACTTCCGGGCTCTCGGCGTCCTCGGCGTCGTCGTCCCCGTTGCTCATGCTTTGTCCTGTGTCTGTCCGGGCTAAGAGCGTTTCCTTTTACTGACGGACGAGGCAGTGGCCTCGGGACTACGAGACAGGTGTGGCGCGGACGACGAGCGTCGGTGGGAGCTTCGCCATCAGTTCCGGATCGAACTCCCAGAGGTCGCGGTCGTAGTCGTCGGGATCGCTCGATCCGGGTTCGAGCAACTGATCGACGTGAAAGCCCGCATCGCGGAGCGCCCCGTGGATGTCGGCGACCGTGTGGTGATAGGTGACCATGTCGATGTCCATCTCCTGGACATCCTCGGCGCGGCGTCCGGTGGCGAAGTAGCTCCCCGCAACTTCGTGAGTCTCGGGGTCGACCTGCTGATACACGGGGTGCGGGAGCGAGAGGACGAAGATTCCGTCGTCGCGCAGGAGTCGACGGGCTTCGCCGAAGGCGGCGTCGAGGTCGCTCACCCACTGGTAGGCGTTGGCCGAAAACACCACGTCGAACCCGTCGGCCGCGAGCATCGACACGTCCGTCACGTCGCCCTGCACCAGTTCGAGGTCGACCTCGTGTTCGGCGCACAGTTTCCGGGCATGAGAGAGCTGTTCCGACGAGAGATCCACCCCGACGACGTTCGCGCCGTGTTTCGCCATCGCGATCCCACACTGGGCACCACCGCACCCGAGTTCGACGACATCCGCTCCGTCGAGGTCGCCGAGCAGATCGAGATCCGACTCGCGACCGGCACCGACGCCGTAGTCGATCGCGATTGGATGGTCGTACTCGTCCTGAAAGTAGACGGCTGTCGCCTCCCACCATTCTTTCACGTCCTCGTGCATGGTCAGAATGCCACAGGACCCTCGTATAAGCTTTCTGGAGGTGCGTAACTGAGCCACACAGGCACGACCAGCGGCGCTGGGACCGACTGATACGGATTATTGTAGATCGTTACCTGATCGACCCAATACGGGGTACGGTCGACCGGCAAAACGGCTACAATAATCCGTATGAGAGCGGGACGGTCCCACGCTTCAATTCAGTATTCGGGGTTCTCCTCCCGGACGCCCTCGCGTTTGTTTACCAGTCGAGCCAGCGTGAACAGGGCGTCCGAGAGCCGATTCAGGTAGACGATGGCGTCCTCGTTGACCGATTGTTCGGCCGAAAAGGACACGGCCCGGCGCTCCGCACGCCGGCACACCGCGCGCGCATGATGCAGTTTCGCCCCCGGTTCCGACCCCGAAGGGAGGATGAACTGCGTGAGTTGATCGAGTTCCTCGTCGGCCTCGTCGATGAAGTCTTCCAGTTCGTCGACGTGGGTCTCGTCGATCTGCGGGTCGTCCTCGTCGGGGTCGGGGTTTGCGAAGTCCGCCTGGACGACGTGGAGGTGGTTCTGGATCTCCCGGAGCTTGTCGTCGATGTCGTCGTGGCCGGTCGGCCGGACGACGCCCACCAGGGCGTTGACCTCGTCGACAGTGCCGTAGGCCTCGATGCGCTTGCTGTCCTTCGAGACTCGCTCCATGTTCCGGAGGTCTGTCTGGCCGGCGTCGCCGCGACCGGTGTAGATGGTCATACCGGTGGTGGGGACGCCAGCGCCTTATATCGTACCCGAAACGGGTGAGGAGGAAAATATTAGACTAGTCTAATTTTTGTATTCGATAGAAACTACTATATCAGAGGCGGAGGCTATCTCTACACAAGAATGGACGCTAAACGCGATTTGACGGGCGAGATCATCTCGCGGCGGTCGGTACTAACAGGTACGGGCGGACTGCTCACGGCAGGACTCGCTGGCTGTATCGGGGACACGTCGTCGAGCGACGACGGCGGCGCACAGGGAACTGAGACGGACGACGGTCCGGTCGCGGTCGCCTCCTTCTTCAGTTTCTTCGACTTCGCGCGCAACGTCGCCGACGGGACACCCGTCACGATCGAGAACCTCGTCCCGACCGGTCTCCACGGCCACGGGTGGGAACCGAACGCCTCGGTCACGCGGGACATCATCGAGGCCGACGCCTTCATCCACGTCGGACCGGGCTTCCAGCCCTGGGCCGACCGAGCGATCCAGACGCTGAAAGACGACAACGTCGACACGCAGTTGATCAACGTCCGCGAGGGCGTCGAACTGGTGGATCTGGCCGCGAGCCTCGATCCAGACGAGGAAGGCGTCGGCGAGCAGCGGGGCAAAGACCCCCACTTCTGGCTCGACCCACGGCGCGCGAAGACCTCCATCGACAACATCACCGAGGGGCTGGTCGAACTCGCGCCCGACTACGAGACGACCTTCCGCGACAACGCCGAGACATACAAGACCGAGGTCATCGAGCAGATCGACCGCGACTACCAGGCCATCTTCGACGCCGCCGACCGGGACGTGGTGCAACTGGCAGCCCACAACGCCTTCCAATACATCGGCGTCCGCTACGGCGTTCGGATGCGCCCGCTCGTGACGAACCTCGCGGCCAGCGGCGACGTGGCACCGGAAGACATCACCCAAGCCAAGCGAGTCATCGAGGACAACGACATCCGCTACATCGCCAACGGCGTCTTCGAGGCGCGACGGCCTGCGGTCCAGTTGCTGGAGGAGACACAGGTCGAGGCGTACTACCCCGTCACCCCCTACGCCGGCGTCCGCGAGGACTGGGTCGAGGAGGAGTGGGGGTACGAGGAGATCGCCTACAACATCAACATGCCCACCTTCGAGGTCGTTCTCGGCAACAAGCCCCCCGAGGAAGTCGGCCCCGAGGGCTGGAACGAAGAGTGGCAAAACTTCGAGTGAGAAATCATGAGCACTGAACAACCGCAAACGACGGAGTCCGTGGAGGAGACACCAGACGGCGGTCCAGTGGCCGAGTTGCACGGCGTCGACTTCGGCTACACGGCCACGCCGGTCGTCGAGGACATCGACCTGCGGATCGACCCCGGCGAGTACGTCGCCGTCGTCGGCCCGAACGGGTCGGGGAAGTCGACGGTGATGCAGCTACTACTGGGCCTGCTCGAACCCGACACGGGGACCGCCAGACTGTTCGGCGACCCCTCCCACCGGTTCGACGACGGCGAGCGACTGGGCTACGTCGCACAGCAGGCCAGCGCGTCCAAGGAGATGCCGATCACGGTCCGGGAAGTCGTGAAGATGGGACGATACCCCCACGTTGGCTTCGGGTTCCTCTCGGCCGAGGACAGACAGATCGTCGACGACGCGATCGGGACCGTCGGCATGACGGCCTTCGCGAACCGACGGATCACACAGCTGTCGGGCGGTCAGCGCCAGCGGGCGTTCATCGCACGAGCGCTGGCGGGCGAGGCGGACCTGCTCGTGCTCGACGAGCCGACCGTCGGCGTCGACGCCGAGTCCGTCGAGGCGTTCTACGAACTGCTCGAATCGCTCAACGACGACGGCATGACGATCCTGCTCATCGAGCACGACCTGCGCGCCGTCACCGAGCACGCCGAGCGCGTCGTCTGTCTCAACGGCGAGATCTACTTCGACGGCCCGACCGACGAGTTCGTCGACAGCGACGCGCTGGCCCGGGCGTTCGGCACCGCCGCGAACCTGATGGGGGACCGGTCGTGAGCGCCGCCTTCGCTGTCCTCGCCGGCCTCGTGAACGCCGGGGTCGAGCCGCTGGTGTTCGCGCTCCAGACCGGCGCGCTCGACGCGTTGCTCTCGCCGCTGTTCTGGTTCCTCGACCTGTGGTCGGGCTTCGTCGGCTGGCTCGGCAAGATCACCGGGCTGGCGGTGCTCCAGTACGGCTTCATGCACCGGGCGATCCTGGTCGCGCTCTGTATCGGCGTGATGGCACCGCTGATCGGGACCTTCCTCGTCCACCGACAGCTCGCGCTGATCGGCGACGCGCTGGCCCACACCGCCTTCGCCGGAGTCGCCATCGGCCTCTTTCTCAACGCCGTCATCGACCTTGGCGTGACGCCGTATCTGACCGCCGTCGTCGTCGCCATGCTCTCGGCGCTGCTGATCGAACTGATCTCAGAGACGACCGACGCCTACAACGACGTGTCCATGGCGATCGTCCTCTCGACGGGCTTTGCCCTCGGGACCACGCTTATCAGCCTCAACGCCGGCGGCCTCACGGTGTCGGTCAATCAGTACCTCTTTGGCAACCTCTCGACAGTCACGAGCCAGAGCGCCGCGATCCTGCTCGTGCTGTTCGTCGTCATCGTCGCCGTCGTCGCGGTCACGCGCAACCAACTGCTGTACGTCACCTTCGACGAGACCGCCGCGGAAGTGTCGGGCCTCTCGGTGAGCTGGTACAACCGGATCACGGTGATGCTGACGGCGATGGTCGTCGTCGGCGCGATGCAGATCATGGGCGTCATCCTCGTCGCCGCGATGCTGGTGGTCCCCGTCGCCGGGGCTGCACAAGTCTCCCGGAGCTTCACCGAATCGCTGTTCGTCTCGGTGATCCTCGCCGAGCTAGCCGTATTGCTCGGCATCGGCATCTCCTTCTACGTGGGCGCGACGGCCGGCGGCGTCGTCGTCCTCGTCGCCGTCGCGATCTACGCATCGGCCGTCGTCGTCGGAAAGCTCCAGACCGCGCTGAGCGAGGAGGTCACGCCCGAGGTCGGGAGCATCGACGCCGAGCGAGAGACGACCTCCGACTAGAGTTTCGATACTCAAAACTAATCCCATCATTGCAGACACCGAAAGCCCTCGCCATGCTAGCGGGTTCTGTGTCGGATATTCTCCCTACGGTCGAATAGTGCCGCCGCAGAACCCGCTACCACACCTCGCCCTTTCATCCGCCAGGAATCATCGGTGTCACTGTCTGAACCCTGGTGGATGAAAGGGCGAGTGGGGCTCGAACCCTCCCGGGCGATGTAAGCACGCGAACGACGTGAGCGCGCGCAGCGAGCCCTGGAGCGGTCGAGCCCCGCGAGGGCTTTCGGTGCTTTACTCTGCACGTCGTTCACTTCGCCAAACACGACGACGAAACCGACACGAAACTTATACCGGATCACGCACCAGGCCCGAACGGAGCCATGAAGAACGTCCTCGCGAGCATCGGCATCGGTAACGCCTCCGTCGACACAGTCCTGCCCTCCGACACGGTCCAACCGGGCGAGACAGTCGACGCCGAAGTACAGATCGTCGGCGGCAACGCCGAACAGGAGATCGGAACGGTCCGCTTCGAGATCGAGACCCAGTACCTGACAGACGAGGGGTACGAGGAAGTCGACATCGACCGCTTCACTCTCGCTGAGGGGCTCACCATCGAGCCCGATCAGGAGGAGACCCGCGACGTGTCGATCGAGATTCCCTCCGACACGCCGGTGACGATCGGCAACGTCGACGTGTGGATCGAGACGGAACTGGACATCGACCTCGCGGTCGACCCCGAAGACCAGGACTATCTCGACGTGCGCCCGACCGACCGTCTTCAGACCGTCTTCGACGCGATGGAGGATCTGGGCTTCTCGCTGCACACCGCCGAGTGCGAGGCCGATCCCTACGGTCGCTACACTGGGGGACGATTCGTGCAGGAATTCGAGTTCCGCGTCCAGTCGGGCCAGTTCCGCGGTGATCTCGACGAGGTCGAACTCGTCGCTCAGCCGGGTCCCGACGCGCTCGAACTGTTCGTCGAAATCGACCGCAAGGGCGGGCTGTTGAGCGAGATGACCGACACCGACGAGCGGAAAACGCAGATGCAGGTTACGTCGACCGATCGCGAGTCGGTGCGCGAGCAACTCGGCGAAGCGATCGAGCACCACGCCTGATCGGTCTCGGTCCGTCTTTTCGCGTTCTTTCCGCGTTGGACCCACCACTGGGTAGTTCGTCTGATGCCGTCGGCTCCGAGATTCGATATAGCGTTCATCGATTTATCGGCGGGAGAACCGGGACCTTCAATTACGCCCGGAAAAAAGCCCGTTGTATGGCAATGGACCTGGAACACTACTGTCCCGACTGTGAGGAGTACCGCACCTTCTGGAAGGTCGCGAGCACCACGATGCATCTGGGCACGAAGACGAAGTGGCACTGCGCGGAGTGTGACCACGGGTTCGTCCGCATCGACGGCGAGGTCGACACCGGCGCGACGGCCTGAACGGCACAATAGTTCTCGATAGCACTCTTAGCAGCCGTTTTTAGGTCGTTCCGTCTTGGGTGGCATATGGCCTGTGAGGATACGGTCGACGCCACGGCACGGCCCCAGCAGCGACAGTTCGACCTCCAGATGACCGTCGTCCACTACGCCGACGGGCCGGATCGGGCGACGATGTTTCCACCCGTCGCGGACGAGTGCGACCGGATGACGACGTGGCTGAGCGCGAACCGGTCGGTGTTCGAGCCCCTGGCGTCGATGCGGTAGCCCGTCGGAATCGGGTAGCTCACCGCGACCGGGGGGTTTAACCGAATGTATACCGTTCACATGGGACGATGGCAATCGAGGTCCTGATCGTCGACGAAGACGAAGACGTGCTCGACATCACCGAGGCGTTTCTGGGGAGACAAGACGGACTGGCAGTTTCGACGGAGACAGACCCCGAGGCGGCGCTCGAACAACTGTCGGCCGGCGAGTTCGACGCCGTCGTCAGTGACCTGACGATGCCGAAACTGGACGGACTGGAACTGTGTACCCAGCTTCGCGACGCACGGCCGGAGATCCCGTTTCTCGTGTTTACCGGTCGGGACGAACACAACATCGACAGGGAGGACGCCGATTGCCCGACGGCGTTCGTCAAGAAAAGCACCGGCACCGAACAGTACGAAGAACTCGCAGAGCGTATCAAAGCGGCGCTGTAACCCGCTGTTAGGTGATCGGTAGTCGGGAATCCGACGCTCTCACTCGGCGGTCGGGGTCGGGAGACGGAGCGTGACAGTCGTGCCGTCCTCGACGGTGAAAGTCGCAGTCCCGCCGTAGGACTCGGTCAGCCACGTGATCAGCCACAATCCCAGGCCGGTTCCGTGGGTTAGCTGTGTGATCTCGACGTCGCCAGTGACGACCGCCAGTTCGTCCGCCGGGATGCCGCTGCCGTCGTCGGATACCCGGATCTCGACGCTCTCCCCGCGTGTCGACACCTCGACATCGACCGTCGGGCGTTCGTTGTGCGCCAGCGCGTTCTCGATCACTTCGTAGATGGCCGTTCGGAGTCGTGCATCGGCGACCGGTGGCGTCGGTTCGGCGTCGACGGTCACGCTGGCATCGGGGAACTCGGCTGCGAGTTCGTCGACGACGCTGTCGATGACATCGGCCGGCGAGACGGGCGAATCCGCCACCGTATCGCGCTGGACCGCACTTTCGATCTCACGGGCACGGTCCGAGAGCGAGACGACTTCCTCCGCTTTCCGCAAGAGCGTCTCCAGCAGCGCCTGCTCCGACGCATCGTCACTGCGACGGCTGAGTTCCTCGGCCGTGCCGAGGACGACGGTCATGTCGTTGCGGAGGTTGTGGCGGAGCACGCGGTTGAGGACTTCGAGGCGGCGCTGGCGTTCTCGTTGCTCGGTGATATCGGTGTAGATGCCGAACGCGAAGCGGCGGCCGCCACGCCGGTAGGGGACGCCGCGGAAGAGGAAATCACGGAACCCGTCGGCGGTGTACCGTCGCAGCTCTCCCTGAATCGGCTCGCCGTCGGTCGCGGCCGCGAGCGAGAGGGTATCGTCTCGGTCGTCGGGTGTTCTGAGCAGCGCGGTCAGGGGCTGCCCGGAGACTGTCGACTGGTCCACGTCGAACGTCTCGGCGAAGGCCGGATTAGTCGAGCGGACCAGTGCCTCGCCGTCGGTCAGTTCCGCCTCGACGACCGGGTCGGGCAGGGCGTCGAACAGGTACGAAAAGCGGGTCCGTTCCTCGTCGAGTTGTTCGCGGGTCTCCTTGAGTTCGGTGAGGTCACGGACGACGCCGACCGTTCCGCGGAACGCCCCGCCGCTGGGGATGAGCGACATCTCGACTTCGACCGGCCTGTGGCTGGCGTTCGCGTCGACCAGTTCCGTCTCGATGACGGCGCTGTCGTCGTCGCTCTCCCTGAGCGTCTGTATCTCATGGCGGAACCGCTCGATCGTTTCCTCGTCCAGCACCGACGCCGGCCGACGGCCCAGCATCTCCTCCCGATCGAAGCCGAGATACGACGCCAGTGGCTGCGTGACTAGCTGGAAGGCACCGTCCTCGTCGAGGACGTACACCATGTCGTTGACGTTCTCGACGGCGGTCTCGTAGCGCAGCAGTTCCTGCTCGCGCTCGACCCGGTCGAAGGCCGCGGCGGCGTTCGAAGCGAGGATCTCCGCCATCGACTGGTCCGTGTCGTCGAATGCTTCGGCGTCGCTGCTCCCGATAGTGAGGGTCCCGTGGTCGCCCAGTGGCACGTACATCGCCGAGGTGGCTGGCCCGTTGTCGTACCCGTCGAGGGCGGTGAGATCGTCGATCACGACCGTGCTCCCGCTCGTGAACGCGTCGCCGTGGAACCCCTCGTCTTCGTCCCGAACCGGTCGGTCCGCCGCAGTCGTCGCCGCGGCGGCCCCGGAAACGGGAACGAGCGTGCCCGCGTCGGGATCGTGGAGTCGCACGAGGTTCTGCTCGAACCCCAGCGTCTCGCGGGCGGCGCTGGCGACGATCTCGGCGACTTCGTCGGGCGTCTGGGCCCCCATCAGCGACCGGGTCGTCCCGAGCAGCCCCTGTAACGCCTCGTCGCGTTCCTTCTGTGTCGTCACGTCGCGGATCACTCCAGCCGTCCCGGCGAAGTCGTCGTCGTCCCACAGCAACGTCATGTGATCCTGTGCCGGGAACGACGAGCCGTCGGCCCGCTGGATCGACAGTTCGAAGGTCTCCTCCTCGGGACGGTCACCCCGGAGCATCGCCTGGACGATCGACTGGGCGCGTTCGACCGTCGCGTCGTCCTTGATGTGGCTGGTGTGGGAGTCCAGCAGCGTCTCGCGGTCGTACCCCGTCAGGTCCGTCATCGCACTGTTGACGAGCGTGAACCGGCCGTCCGTGTCGAGCGCGTAGACGCCGTCGTCGACGGCCTCGATGGTGTCGGCGTAGCGCTGGAGTTCCGTCTCACGCTGGTCCCGTTCGATCTCGTTGCCGACCCACTCGACGAGCAGACGAACGAGGCGCTGTTCGGCGTCCGAGAAGTCCCGGTCGCGGGGGTCGACGGCCGCGAAGCACATCGTCCCGTAGATCTCGTCGTCGACGACGACGGTACCGCCGAGATAGCAGGAGACGCCGAACAGTTCGTAGGTCGGATCGGACCCCCAGCCCTCGCGCTCGGCGTCGGTGATCGACAGCAGGCCGTCCTGCTGGATCGTCCGCCGACAGTACGTCTTCGACAGCGGCGCGGACATCCCGGTTTCGAGCAGGTCGGACGGGCCCGTCGCCACCTCGACGTGCTGGGTGTCGTCGTCGAGACGAGTCAGATACCCGATCGGGAGATCGAGGCGCTCGCGGCCGATCGACAGCGCCCGTTCGAGCCGTTGGGACAGCGAGAGGTCGTCCTGAGCGGCCAGCGCGGCCAGCGCTTCGAGTGCGTCGTTGGTCCGTTCGAGGGCCTGTTCGCGTCGTTTCCGGTCGCTCACGTCGGTGACGATCCCGACGATGCGGTCGCCCTCGTCGTTCCGTTCGAGGACGCCGTCGGTGTCGAGCCAGCACCGGTCCTCGACCGACGCCGTTCGAAGCCGCAGTTCGAACTGGTCGCCGTCGTCGTCGAGCCCCTCGAACGCCGCCTGCAGCGCGGGCACGTCCTCGGCGTAGACACTGTCGTAGAGGGCATCGACGGTCCCGTCGAACCCCTCCGAGTCGAGGCCGAACAGCCGACGGGCGGTGTCGTCGAGCGACACAGTCCCGGCGTCGAGTTCGATCTCGTAAACACCGGTGTTCGTCCCTTCGAGGGCGAGATCGAGCCGCTGGTTCGTCGCCTGGAGCGTGCGCTGGCGTTCCTTTCGTTCCGTGACATCCCTGAGAACCCCGGTGAAGTAGCGCCGGCCGCCGCGCTCGAACTCGCCGAACGACACCGCGACGGGGGTCGTCTCTCCACTGGCGGTCAGCAGCGGCAACTCGATGTAGTCCCAGTCGAGCGTGCGCTCGCCGGTATCGAGGTACGTGGCGACGGCGTCACGGTGAGCGTCCCTGTACTCCGGCGGGATGAGCCGCTCGAAGGAGTCGCCCACGAGTTCGTCGTGGTCGTACCCGCTGAGGGCCGCGAGTTCCTCGTTGGCGTAGACGACGGTACTGTCGGCGTCGATCGCGACGACGGCGTCGGAGATGCTGCCCGCGATCGAGGTGAACGACGCCCCCAGTCCGGTCGGATCGTCGGTCACCGCCCGGACGCGGTCGGCGACCGTGACGCCGCCATCACGGGGGACGTACTCCGTGACGCCACGCCGGGTGCCGGCAGCGGCGAGCGTCCCGTCGGCCGTCTCCGAGCACAGCAAAATCGGGATGGAGGGTCTGCGTTCGCGAACCGTCGCGACGGCGTCGAGCGCGGCGTCGGTGCCGAGGTCGGCCTCGACGACGACACAGTCGATCACGGTGTCGTCCAGTGCCGACAGCGCGGCGGCCGTGCCGCCGGCGACGGTCACTTCGAAGTGGTCTCTCGGGTCCGCACCCGACCAGTCGTCGGGCCGGACGTGCAGGACGGCGATAGCAGACATCGAATGGCCTGTGTTTGCGTGCCAACGGGCATATATGAATCGGTGGGTGTCGCCTGTGTTATGCGTTACACCCCCATACGGCTACAACAATCCGTATCACTCGTTGGCGAGCGAGTGCCAGCTCAGACAGGGGTCGCGGGCCGCAGCGACCTGGTCGATCCGGCGGGCGGCGGTCGATTCCGGAGCGTTCGCGAGCGTCGCGTCGTCCTCGCCGGCGACGGCGTCGAACGCCTCGGCCAGTTGGTCGAGCGTGCGCTTGGACTCGACCTCCGTCGGTTCGGTCATCAGCGCCTCGCTGACGATCTCGGGCCACTTCGTCGTCGGCGGGTGGACGCCGTAGTCCAGCATCCGCTTGGCGAAGTCGGCGGCGTCCCGGTCGCCGGCGCTGGCGACGAACTCGTGGTGGAACGGGCCGAAGGGGATGTCGAGGTCGATCCCTTCGGCGAGGTAGTTGGCGTTGAGCACGGCCTTGGCGCTGGCGTCGGTGAGGCCCGCGTCGCCGAGGCGAGCGATGTAGGCGTAGGCCTTCAGCAGGACGAGCCAGTTGCCGTAGAAGCCGTGGACCTTGCCGATGGTGTGTTCGGGTTCTGCGAACTCGTAGCCGCCACCCGACTCGGCGACCTGTGGGGTGGGCAGGAAGGGAGCGAGTTCGTCGGTGACGCCGATCGGACCGGCACCCGGCCCGCCGCCGCCGTGGGGCGTCGCAAACGTCTTGTGGACGTTGTAGTGCATCACATCGAAGCCCATGTCGCCGGGGCGAGCGCGGCCCAGCAGAGCGTTGAGGTTCGCGCCGTCGTAGTACAGCAGGCCGCCGGCGTCGTGGACGATGTCGGCGATTTCCTCGATGTCGCGCTCGAACAGCCCCAGCGTGTTCGGGTTGGTGAGCATCAGCGCCGCGGTGTCCTCGCCGACGGCAGCGTCGAGCGCGTCGAGGTCGACGCGGCCGTCCTCGTCACTGGCAAGCGACACCACGTCGTAGCCCGCCATCGCCGCGCTGGCGAAGTTGGTGCCGTGAGCGGACTCGGGGATCACGACCTCGCTACGGTCTTCACCGTTGTGCTCGTGGTAGGCCTGTGCGACGAGGATGCCGGCGAACTCGCCGGCCGCACCCGCCGGGGGCTGGAGCGAGACGGCGTCCATCCCGCCGATCCGACCGAGGTAGTCCTGCAGGCGATACAGCAGTTCCAGCGTCCCCTGTGTCGTCCGCTGGGGCTGGTCCGGGTGGACCGCCCCGGCGGGGGGGGCAGCCAGATCCTCGGTGAACGAGGGGTTGTACTTCATCGTACACGACCCCAGCGGGAACGGCCCGCTCTCGACGCCGTAGTTCATCTGGGAGAGGCGCGTGTAGTGGCGCGCCAGCTCGGGTTCGCTGAGGTCCGGGAGTTCCAGCGAATCTCGGGTCAAATCGTCGGGCAGCGGGCCGTCGTCGGTCGAAACCTCCGCCGTCGACTTCTCGGACAGCAGCGGTTCGTAGCGCTCGTCGTCGTCGGTCCAGCGTGCCTGTGAATATCTCATTTTGCGACCTCCGCGAGGGCGTCGACGAAGTCGTCGACGGCGTGTTCGGTCGTCTCCGTGGTGCAAATTTGAATCTCGTGGTCGCCGACTGCGTGGACGGCGTACCCTTCCTCGGCGAGGTCGTCGCGGACCGCCGTTGCGGGCTGGTCGGTGCGAGCGACGAACTCCCGGAAGTGGTGGCGGTCGTGGACTGGCGCGCTGACACCGCGGATCTCGTCGACCTCGGCAGCGAGGTCACGGGCGCGAGTGACGCAGGACTCGGCCAAATCGAGCAGGCCGTCGGGGCCGAGCCACGCGGCGTGCATCGCCGTCCGTAGGGCGACCCACGCCTGATTGGTACAGATGTTCGAGGTCGCGCGCTCCCGGCGGATGTGCTGCTCACGGGTCTGGAGGGTGAGGGTGTACGTCCGGCGGTCGCTCGTGTCCTCGGCGGCCCCGACGAGGCGGCCGGGGACCTGTCGGAGGTACTCCTCACGGGTGACGAACAGGCCGAGACCGAAGCCGTAGGCCGTCCCCGTGCCAAGCGAACTCGCGTCGCCGACGACCACGTCGGCACCGACTGTGGCCGGCTCCTCCAGCAGTGCCAGCGCGACCGGATCGGTGCCGAGACAGAACAGCGCGTCGTGGGCGTCGGCGAGTTCGCCGACAGTGCCGAGTCGCTCCTCGATCGTCCCGCGGACGGTCGGGTTCTCGGCGTAGACCATCGCCACGTCGTCGCCAATAGCCTCACGGAGGCCGTCGACGTCGACGTTGCCGTCGGCCATCGGGTAGGTGTCGACGGTGACGCCGGGGCCGGCGGCGTAGTTTCCGAGCACCTCGCGCTTGCCCTCACGCAGGTGCTCGGGGACGAGCACGCGGTCGCCAGAGACGCTGCGGACCCGCTGTGAGAGGGTCGCCGCCTCGCCCAGCGCCGTCGCCGCGTCGTACATAGAGCAGTTCGCGACGCCCAGCCCCGTCAACTCGACCAGCAGCGACTGGTACTCGAACAGAGCCTGCAGGAACCCCTGTGCGATCTCTGGCTGGTACTGGGTGTAGGAGGTCAGGAACTCCGAACGACTCGCCAGGTCGTCGACGACGCTCGGCACGTAGTGGTCGTAGTGACCACGACCCAAAAGCGCCGTCAGGTCGTCGTTGCGACCCAGGATCGACTCGACGTGTCTGCGCGTTTCGCGCTCGGAACGCTCTGGAATGTCGAACTGTCCTCCGAAGGCAACAGAAGCGGGGATGTCGAACAGCGCCGCCTCGCTGTCGACGCCGATGGCATCCAGCATCTCCGTCGTCGTCGCCGCCGTGTGCGGTGCGTATGGTGTACCGCGAGAGCCTTGCTCGCTCATGATGTAGCGTCGTCCGCGTTCGGACGTGATGAGCGAGGGTTACGGCTGGGCGTACATTAGTATGCGCCATCCGCCCGCGCCGTGTGGTTACGTGTCGTAGACGGTGAAAAGAGCGGGGCTCGCTATTCGATCTGATCGCGGTACTCGTCGGGCGAGAGGAGGGCGTCGAGTTCGCTCACGTCGGCCAGTTCCAGTTCCAGCAGCCAGCCGTCGCCGTAGGGGTCCTCGTTGACCAGTTCCGGCCGGTCGCGCAGGTCGTCGTTGACCGCCGTCACCGTGCCCGAGACGGGTGCGTAGATGTCCGAGACGGCCTTGATCGACTCGACGACGCCGAAGTCGTCGCCGACCGCCAGTGTCTCGCCCTCGTCGGGCAACTCGACGAAGACCACGTCGCCGAGTTCGTCCTGTGCGAAGTCGGAGATACCGACCGTCACGGTCTCGTCTGCCTGTCTGACCCACTCGTGGGAGTCGAGGTATCGAAGGTCCTCGGGAACGTCGAAGCTCATCTATCGAGGAATGGCGTGGTCCTGGTACGTGCTTTCTTCGGTTCGCCCCGGACGACGACCCGGAGCTTCGTCCCCGGTTCCGTATAGTCCGTGGGGATATACGCGAGCGCGATCGGGTCGCCCAGCGTCGGGCTCATCGTCCCGCTGGTGATCGACCCGAGGTGGTCGCCGTCGGGCGTCGTCACTTCGTACCCCTGCCGTGGCACCCCGCGGTCGATCAGCGAGAGCCCGACGAGTTTCTCGTCGACGCCCTCCACGTCGACCCCCTCCAGCGCGTCCCGGCCGACGAACTCGGTGTCGAGGTCGACGACGAATCCGATCCCCGCCTCATAGGGGTTTCGGGGCTCTTCCTCGGGGTCGAAGTCCTGCCCCGAGAGGAGAAAGCCCATCTCCAGGCGGAGCGTGTCACGAGCCCCGAGCCCGCAGGGCGCACAGTCCAGTGCCGACCAGACGGTCTCGACGGCGTCCCACGGACAGAGGATCTCGTAGCCCGCCTCGCCGGTGTAGCCAGTCGTCGCGACGAGCGCGTCGACGCCCGCGACTTCACCGTCTGCGATCTCGAAGCGTCCCATATCGCGGAGGTCGATGTCGGTCTCGTCGGCCAGCAGATCCGGCGCGTCGGGGCCCTGGAGTGCGATCAGGCCGTACTCCGTCGTTCGGTTGTCGACGGTCACGTCGAGGTCCCACTCGGCGGCGTGGTCGCGCCAGCGGTCGGCCATCTGCTCGTCGTGGCCCGCGTTGGGGATGAACAGGTAGTCGCCGTCGGCCCCCTCGGGCAGGCAGTAAATCACGGTGTCGTCCAGCATCACGCCGTCCTCGCGCGTGATCGCGGAGTAGTGGGCCTCGCCGGGGTCCAGGTCGGTCACGTCGTTGGTCGCGAGGCGCTGGGTGAGTCGCGTCGCGTCGGGCCCGGAGACGACGACTTCGCCCATGTGGGACACGTCGAACTTGCCCGCTTGCTCGCGGACGGCGGCGTGTTCGGTCCTGATCGAGTCGAACTCGACGGGCATCTCCCAGCCGCCGAAGTCGGTAAAGTGTGCGCCGGCCTCGGCGTGGACATCGGCAAGCGGCGGTGATCGCAGGCTCATATAGGCCACGTCGCCCGGTAGCGGCTTATCAGTTGGTCTTCGCGAGCGCGCTCGTACCGACTGATAAATCACATTACGCGATATAGAATTGGCGCTGTGCGCCCCTCGGCTTATTATCCCCGCGCTCGACGGACGTGTATGCGACAGACGCTGCTGTACGCGCTCCTGTTGTCGGTGCCGCCGGGGGTCGCGGGTGGGTCGGGCACCTACCTGCTGGCGGGCCAGCCGTTGCTGGCGCTGGGCTTCGGCGTCGGACTCGGTCTCGTGATCTTCGTGGTGGTCGTGCTGGGCAGCGAGTACGGGTCGACAGATCGGACGGTTTCCGGCCCGTGACTGGCTCGCGGACCCCAGCCCCGCGTTCGGTCGGTCGCATCGAACCGATTTCGACGGGCCATCGAGTGTATGATGTGATCGTCACGACGAGGGAGAACAGCGGTCCGCGTACCGGATCACGGTCGAAGAAGACGGTACGACACTCGCGTCCGTGTCGTCGCGCGGCGGGAAAGCGGCGAGTGGCAGACGAAGCCGCTCGGTCTACCGGTCGATCTCGGCGTCGAGACGCAGGTCGCGCGAGGAGCGGCCGACGCTGACGGTGAAGGTGCCAGCGTCGACCGTCCAGCCATCTGTGGCGTCGTAGCGACCCAGCGCGCGCTCGTCGAGGTCGAGCGAGACGGTGACGGACTCGCCGGCGGGCACGTCGACGGCCTCGAAGGCTGCCAGTTCGCGCGGCGGCCGGTCGAGGTCGTCCGGGGCCTCGGGCGCGGCGACGTAGGCCTGCACGACCTCGCGGCCGTCGCGGTCGCTCTCGTTTTCGACCGTCACCGCGACGGTGTCGCCGTCGACCGAGAGGTCAGTGTAGGCGAAGTCGGCGTAGGAGTGGCCGTGGCCGAACGGATACGTTGGCTCGGTGTCGGTCGCGTCGAAGTGGCGATAGCCCACGAGCAGCCCCTCGCTGTACTCGGCCACGTCGTCGATGCCGGGGAACTGCGCTTCGGTGTCCGCGGGGTAGTCGCCCTCCGTGGCGAAGGTGACAGGCAGACGGCCGCCGGGGTCGGCGTCGCCGTACAGAACACTCGCGATGGCGTCGCCGTGGGACTGGCCGGGGTACCACTGGGAGACGACCGCGGCCACGTCGTCGGCCCACGGGAGTTCGACCGGGCCGCTGGTGTTGGTCACGACCACGGTGTCGTCGTTGGCCGCGGCGACGGCGTCGACGAGTTCGTCCTGCTCGCCGGGGAGCGCGATCGAATCGCGGTCGGCGGCCTCGGTCGCGGCGTCGCGGACGAACACGACGGCCACGTCGGCGGCCTCGGCGGCGGCGACGGCGTCGTCGATGTCGGGTTCGGGTTCACCCTCGTCGTCGTCACTGACCTCTCCGCCTTCCATCAGCCCGTCGAACATCGAGACGGACTCGACGCGGGGGATGCCGTGTGCGACGGTCACGTCGCCGTGGGCGCGGGCTTCGATCCCCTCGACGGGACTGGTCTTCTCGAAGGGCGTCGTCTCGGAGGAGCCACCGCCGCCGAGGATCGCCTCGTCGACGTTCGGGCCCAGCAGCGCGACGCTCGCGTCGTCGTCGAGTGGGAGCACGTCCTCGTTCTTCAGCAGGACCGTCCCGTGGGTCGCGATCTCTTGGGCGACCTCGCGGTGTTCCGGTTCGTCGATTGCACCCGAGCCGTGGCCCTCGTCGAGCAGCCCCGCCCACTCCATCGTGGTCAGGACGCGCGCGACCATATCGTCGAGTCGGTCCTCGGGCACGTCGCCGGTCTCGACGGCGTCGAGGAGGTCGTCGACGAAGAACCCGCCGCTGTCCACGTCGGGCATCCCCTCGGCGATCTCGTCGTCCATCTCGCCGGCCATGTCCTCGGGGTCCATCCCCATCGAGGCGAACTGTTCCTCGATGGAGACGCCGGGCATCTCCACGTCGAGGCCGCCGTTGGCGGCCCTCTCGGCCGATTCCGTGCCGAACCAGTCCGACATGACGAACCCCTCGAAGTCCCACTCGCCCTTGAGGACTTCACGCAGGAGGTGGGCCTGTTCGCTCATGTGAACGCCGTTGACGTTGTTGTAGGCGGTCATGAACGCCCGTGCGCCGGAGTCGGTCGCGTCGCGGAAACCTGGCAGGTAGATCTCACGCAGAACGCGCTCGTCGACCTCGGCGTCGACGTAGGCCCGCCGCGTCTCCTGATTGTTGGCGGTGTAGTGTTTCGGCGTCGCGGCGATGTCCTCGGACTGGATGCCCTCGACGACGGCGCTGGCGAACGCGCCCGTCAGGATCGGGTCCTCGCTGTAGTACTCGAAGTTGCGCCCGCAGTGGGGCACCCGGACGATGTTCAGGCCAGGCCCGAGCAGCACGTCCTGGTTCCGCGCTTTCGCCTCTTTCCCCATCGTCTCGCCCTGCCGGCGAGCCAGATCCGGGTCGAACGACGACGCTAGCGCCAGCGACGCCGGGAACGCCGTCGCCGGCTCCTCGGTTCGGACGCCGAGCGGGCCGTCGGCGAGTCGAAGCGCCGGCACGTCGAGGCGTTCGATTCCGGGCAGATAGCCCGTCGCGTTCCCTTCGGGGTCGACATCCCCACGAACGAGCGAGAGCTTCTCCTCGGCCGTGAGTTCGTCGAGCAGGTCCGACACTCGCTCGCTCGGTGTGATCGCGTCCGCGCCACGCTGTTGCTGATCTGTCATGGCTTGACTGACTAATCAGTCAGCATCAACTTAACCGTTTGGTTCGTCCCGACTCTATAGGAGTATATGCCCACTCTTGCCGGCACCCGGTCGTTTAGGCGACGAGAGTGATACACTCGGCCATGAGCACCGAGACAGACGAGGACGCGAGCGTCCTCGACCCGTTCCGACAGTTCTTCGCGCTGGAGCGGGACGTGCTCGTCCTCTCGCTGGCGATGCTGGCCTTCAGTCTGGCCTTCCAGATGACGAGCCGGTACGTCCCCCAGTACCTGAACGTCCTCGGTGCGAGCGCGGGGGTAATCGGGCTGTACGGGAGCGTCGGCAACCTCATCAGTGCCGTCTACCCCTACCCCGGCGGGGCGCTGTCCGATCGGATCGGTTCCAGACTTGCCCTGACGCTGTTCGGTATCGTCGCGACGGTCGGGTTCCTGCTGTGGTACGTCGCGCCCTTCCTGCCGACCGTCGCGCTCCCAGTCCTCGAATTCGTGGTGCCGGCGGTCGGAGCGGTTTCCCTCGGCGGGACCGTCGAACCGTGGTTCTGGCTGTTCGTCGGCCTCTTTCTGACACAGGCCTGGAAATCCTTCGGCCTCGGCGCGACCTTCGCCGTCGTCAAGCAGGCCACCGACCCCGAACACCTCGCGATGGGCTTCGCCAACACGGAGGTGTTCCGCCGCATCGGTTTCCTGCTCGGGCCGCTGATCGCCGCCGGCCTGCTTGCGATTGCCGCCGACTTCGTCACGGGCTTCCAGTTCGTCCTCCTCGTAGCGGTCGCCTTCGGCGCGGTCGCGACGGCCGCCCAGCACGTGCTGTACGACGCCGACGAGGACACGCTGGGGAAGTCCTTCGAGGGCCTTTCCGGCGTCGTCGACGACCTCCGGACGATGCCCGCGGCCCTCCGGCCGCTGCTGGTCGCGGACACGCTCGTTCGGTTCGCCAACGGGATGGTGTACGTCTTCTTCGTCATCGTCGTCACGGAGTTCCTCACCGTCGGCTTCGAGTTCGCCGGCGTCTCGCTGCGTCCCGACGCCTTCTTCGGCGTGCTGCTGGGCGTCGAAATGGTGATCGCGCTGCTCTCGATGGTCCCCGTCTCGAAACTGGCCGAGCGCACCGGCCTCGTCCCCGTCGTCGCCATCGGCTTCTCCGTGTACGCCCTGTTCCCGATCTTGCTGATCTACGCGCCCGCCGACCAGTGGCTCTTGATCCTCCTCTTTGCCTTCTCGGGGCTGCGCTTCGCCGGCCTGCCCGCACACAAGGCCCTGATCGTCGGCCCGGCCGAGCGGGATACGGGTGGGCGAGTAACCGGGACCTACTACCTGCTGCGCAACACCATCGTCATCCCCAGCGCCGCGCTGGGGGGCTGGCTCTACGGCAGCGAATGGACAGTCTCGACGGGCCTCGGGACGATCACTGCCGGCCCCGAACTGGCCTTCGCGGTCGCCTCCGCAATCGGTATCGTCGGCGTCGCCTACTTCCTCGCGTTCGGCCGGGAGTTCGAGGCGTACGCGTGAGGAGCGACCAAAGCGTTTTTTCTGTTCCCACCGAACGTGGGATCATGACCAAAGTGGACGCCAAGGGGCGGATCGTACTGCCCAAAGAAGTGCGCGACCGGCTGGATATCGAACCCGGAGCGGAGGTCGAGGTTCGGGCGGACGACGGACGGGCTGTCGTCGAGCCCGAACGGGACCCGGGGGACATCGTCGACCGGATGGAGACGCTGATCGAGAAGGGGACGGACGAACGGGCACCACCGGACGACGACCTCGACGCGTACGCTCGTGATCATGCGGAAACCGTCCGCCGACAGGCCGAGCGCGCGAAGCGAGACGATGAGTGAGGGGCCGTACCTGTTCGACGTGGGGGTCATCGCGCTCGCCCAGGCCGGCACTCCGGTCAGCGAACCCGCGCTGTCGTACCTGCGAGACGCGATCAGCGGGACCATCGACGCCGTCGTTCCGTACCCCGCGCTCGTCGGTGCGCACCACGTCCTATCGTCGTACTACGGCTTCTCGAACCGACGGGCGTCGCGATTGATGGCGAACCTCATGGACGCGAAGCGAATCGACTGGTACGACGAGATGCACGACGGGGTCGTCCGATCCGGGTTCTCGCTGGCGGGCGAGGAGAACGTCGAGGGGTGGGACGGGTTCTACGCACAGGTCGCGCGCACAGAAGGCGTCGAGACGATCCTGACACTCGACGACGACTTCGAGCACATCGACGGCGTGACGGCAAAAGTCGTCCTCACGCCCGACGAGTTCGTCACGCTGAACGAGTATCTCGGGGAGTGACCGGCAGAGCGAACGGAGACGGCAGACAGTCGAGACCCGACATTCGTATTATCCTTCCTCCCCAAGCGACCCACGTGAGCGAGCGACGCACACGGATCGCGCTGGCCGGGGTGATCTTCCTCGTCTTGCTGGCGCAGGTCCTCCTCTATCCGGGGATCGACGCCCTCGTCGGCGCGCTCGGGGCGACGACCGACCTGGAAGCCAGTATGTGGTTCCTCGCCGCGGAGTTCGGCGCGTTCGTCGTCTTCGCAGCCGTCTGGGGTGCCCTCAGCGACGCAACCGGGCGGCGCGCGCCCTACATCGTCGTCGGCGCACTCGGCGGTGCGGCGGGGTACGCTGGCCTGCTGGTCGTTCCCACCGTCGCGCCCAGTTTCCTCTCGGTGCTGGTCCTTCGGATCGCGCAGGGGGCGCTGACCATCGGCGCGTTCTCGCTGGCGATGACGATGCTGATGGATCTCGGTGGGGGCCACGGCCGCAACATGGGCGCGGCCGGTATCGCCATCGGCTCGGGGACGGCGCTGGGCGCACCGCTTGGCGGGCAACTGTACGAGGTCGACACGCTGGCCCCGGTCGCGGCCGCGAGCGCGCTGCTCGCTCTCGGGGCCGTGCTGGCGTGGACGGTCCCCGACCGCGCACCGTCGAACGACCGCGGCCTCGACGCGATCCTGCGTAGTCTCGGCGACCGGCCGCAACTGCTCGTCCCCTACGCGTTCGGTTTCATCGACCGCTTTACCGCCGGTTTCTTCGCACTGATCGGGACGCTGTACTTCCGCAACGCCTTCGAACTCTCACCGGGCGCGACGGGACTCGTCCTCGCGGCCTTCTTCGCGCCCTTCGCCCTCTTTCAGTACCCCTTCGGCGTCCTCTCGGACCGGATCGGCCGGACAGTCCCGGTCGTCGCCGGATCGGCGGTGTACGGGCTGGCCGTGATCGGCGTCGGTGCCGCGCCAGCGATCGAACTGGTCGTCGCTGGGATGGTCGCGATCGGACTCATCGGCGCGCTGATGGCACCGGCGACGATGGCGCTGGTGACCGATCTCGCCCACCCGGACGAGCGCGGGGCCGCGATGGGCGGGTTCAACGTCTTCGGCAGCGTCGGCTTCCTCGCTGGCGTGCTGGTCGGGGGCAGTGTCGCTAGCCGGTACGACTTCTTCACCGCCTTCCTCGTCACCGGCGGCATCGAAATCGGCGTCGCAACACTGGCGATCCCCTTCTTCCTCCGGTGGGAGCGCCAGCGAACCGGCGTTGGGGCCTGAGCGCGAGCGCGGAGATGCCGGCGATCAATCCAGAAACTGCTCGGTCCCAGGAATCTCGTCGGCCTCTGACGGCGTGTCCGCGAACCAGTCGGCGTCCTCGACAGCATCGCCTTCGGGCGTCGCGGCCGCCAGATCGTAGTTCCCGCCGACGGGCGTTCCAGCGAAGACGACGAACGCTCGCGAGGCCGTCCGCTCGCTCTCGTCGGTCTCGACGGTGATGTCGAGGACGTTCACGACGCCGTCGAGTTCGATCTCGAAACCGATCGTCTCCCGGACGTGCTCGCGGATCGCCCCCGCGAAGTCCTCGTCGGGACCGACGTTCGCGACCGGGATCTTCCACGAGCAGGTGTCAGTGAGTCGGCGAAAGAGGAGGTCGCCGTCGTCGTTCGTGATGCCGACGCCGGCCATGTCGGGGAGGTCGGCGAGGTCGGCGACGACCGCCGGGTCGACCACGTCGCGCTGCTCGTGGTACGGCACGGCGTCGCTCTCGCGCAGCCGTTCGTAGTCGACGAGCGATTCGACGGCGGGGTCGGCGGGGCCCGATTCGGGGCTGTCGGCAGTCATTCAGGTTGCACCAAGACCGGTGTGAGCAGGGAACGGTGAAATAGTTTTGCCGACAGGACACTATTTCAGGGCGGCCGTCGTAGAGGAGTGTATGCCAGAAGAAGTGCTCTTCAAGTCCGAAGCGAATCACAGCAGGAGCGAAGTCGCCGCGTACCTCCGGCAGGTCGCCGACAGCATCGACGGCGGCAGCGCGATCACGCTCAAAGCCGGCGGCGAGTCGGTAACGATGGACCCGCCCGAGACGGTCGAGTTCGAGGTCAAGGCCGAGCGCGAGGGACCGGCCGACGCCAGCGGTGAACTCAGCGTCGAGTTCGAACTGGAGTGGGACGAGAACGCCGACAGCGGTGGTGGCACCGGCGGATCGCTGGAGATCGAGTAGCGCGACGGACTGTTTCACCGGTGCCCGTCCGGGTCGTACTCCTCGCCCGGTTCGATGGGGGTCTCCGAGTGGACCGTGTACGCCTGCGCTTTCTCGTGGCGTTTGTAGAAGTACACCAGCGGAAAGGGCAAGAGGAGCGCCGTCAGCAGGTACTGGCCGCGGGCAAAGGAGTAGCCCACGAGCGCGGTCGCGAGCAGGATTGTCATGTGGCCGTACACCCAGAGCCCGTGAGTGACGGACTCCCACTCCCCGTACATGTAGGTGTAGAAGACGTCCTCGATCAACTGGCCGATTCGTGGCATGGGATTCGTATCACCTGTCGGACGTTTAACGATGGCGGACTGTGGGATGCAGCGAGGGAGTGCCACGGCGAGCAGTAACTCCTTTAGGCGCTCGCTCGGACCGGACGGTATGGAACGGTTGCGCGGACTGTTGGGCGGTGACGGCGAACCCGCCGAGCCACGGGTGGGTGTGTTCGTCGACGGTCCCAACGTCCTGCGCAACGAGTTCGACGTGGATCTGGACGACGTTCGCGCGGAGGCCGACAAGTGGGGCCGACTGGCGATCACGCGCCTCTATCTCGACGAACACGCGACGCCGGGCCTGATACAGGCCGCCGAGGCTCGCGGGTTCGAGGTCGTCATCACCAGCGGCGACGTGGACGTGAAACTCGGGGTCGACGCGACCGCCGCGGCCGCAGACGACGCGATCGACCTGTTGGCGATCGTCTCCCGGGACACTGACTTCAAGCCCGTTCTGGAGAGCGCCGGCGAGCGGGGCGTCGAGACGCTCGCGATCGCACCGGGCGCACACGGCCGCTCGGACGCGCTTCGCAACGCCGCCCAGAACGCGACGACGCTGGAGGAGTGACCGGAGCGACGCGAACCGCTTTTTTACCGCCCCGACGAGGAGGCGGTATGGACGAACTCGACACGCCGGTGCTGGACAACCACCTGCACCTCGACCCGGTCAACGGCCGCGGCGTCGAGGCCGCCGCAGAGTTCGCTGACCACGGCGGAACCCACCTGAACGTCCTCAACAAGCCCTCCTGGAACCTCGTCGAGGCAGCCACGGACGAATCGATCTTCCGGGAGTGTTTCGACCTGACCGTCGACGTGACCGCAGAGGCGGACGAAGTCCTCCCCGGGAAAGCGTGGCCAGTGCTGGGCGTCCACCCCGCGCTGATCAGCCAGCTCGTCGACGACGGCTACACCCCCGAGGAAGCACGGGACATCATGCAAACGGGGCTGGAGGTGGCCGCCGAGTACGTCGCCGACGGACCGGCGCTGGCGATCAAATCGGGCCGACCCCACTACGAGGTCGACGACGCGGTATGGGAGGCCTCGAACGAGGTCATGCGATACGCGTTCGACCTCGCTGGCGAGGTCGGCTGTGTCGTCCAGTTACACACCGAGGGCGGCGAGGACTTCACCGAGATCGCAGAGTGGGCCGAGGCCGAGGGCCTGCCCCGCGAGCAGGTGGTCAAGCACTACTCGAACGGCCGGGTCCGCGGGCCGATCAAGAGCGTCATCTCGAACACCGACGACATCGAGGACGCCATCGAGACCGGCGAGCCGTTCCTGATGGAGACCGACTACATCGACGACCCCGACCGCCCCGGCGCGGTGCTTGGCCCGAAGACGGTCCCCCGGCGGGTCCGGTGGCTGCTGGAGGAGGGCCACGACGAGGCCGTTCGAAGGGCCCACGTCGAGACGCCAGCCCGCGTCTACGGCGTCGACACCGAGGCGACACTCGGTAGTGATTGAACCGAGGCGACCACTGATCCGACGCTAACGGCGCTCGAACGGTCGTCAGCAGAAGATTTGGAGTGAATTTGGGTGACAATCCGGCAAATCCTCTTTTAATGTGATTCCCTAGCACGAAGTGAGCGAGCGGCCCACGGGGGCCGCCGCGAACGTACCAATGCCAACCTGTGATCACTGCGACAGTCACGTGTCGGATCGCTTCGCTCGGGTGTTCGCCGACGGCCGCGGTCGACTCCGGGCCTGTCCGGACTGCTCGGCCAACGCCGGTATCGCAGAAGTCGCGAAAGAGCGAGCCAGAGAGGTCTAGGGGTTCAGCCCGTAGATCGCTGACCGAACGAACACGAGCACCGGGATGATCTCCAGGCGGCCGACCCACATGTTGAAGAGGAACATCGCCTCGGCGACGGGCGACATCGTCGGACCGGTGATTCCCGAGGAGAGGCCGACGTTGCCCTGCGCGCTGGCGACCTCGAACAGGGCGTCGGCGTAGCCGAAGCCGGGACCGACGAGGTTCGAGAGGACGATGCTGCTGACGGCGAGCAAGAGGAGCCACAGCAGCGAGACGATGGCGGCCTCGCTGAACTCCCGATCCATCTCGGCGCGGTCGAGCGTGCGACCGTCGATCTTCGCTACCACGACGGCGTTCTCCGGGAGGAACACGCGGGAGAACTGCCAGACGATCCCGCGGACGGCGGTGTAGGCGCGGACGATCTTGATGCCGCCGACGGTCGACCCGGCGGCCCCGCCGACCACCATGGCACCGACGACCATCACCTTCGCGCCGGCGACCCAGCGGCCGATCGGGGCCGACTGGAAGCCCGTACAGCTCAGCGCGCTGATCCACTGAAACGTCCCGTCCCGGATCGCGTCGACCTGCTGGGCGGACAGCGACGGGACGATCCCACCGAGGATCGACTGGCTGGAGAAGGCACTCTCGGTCGCGGGGATCGAAATAATGTTCTGGAGCGAGAGTAGCGCGATCCCGACCGCCAGCAGGACGAACAGCCACCGGGTCTGGAGATCCGAGACCAGTTCGCGGAACTCGAAGTCGTGCAGGACGACGTAGTGGATCGGGAAGGCGACGGCCCCGGCGATCATGATCGGGTAGAGCGCGACCTCGACGATCGGTGAGCCGTAGGTCGCGATGGAGTTATCCGTGACGCTGAATCCGCCGGTCGTGAGGCCGGTCATCGCGTGGTTGAGCGCCTGCCAGCCGGCCTCCCACAGCGGGAGCGCGCTCCCGAAGTCGCTCGCCCGGATGGCGACGAACAGCAGCAGCGTCGACGCGACCGTGTACCCGACCACGAGCTTCCAGACCGTCCGGACCGTCGAGACGACGCTGGGGTGGATCTTCTCCTCGCGGGCCTCGCTCTGATACAGCGCGTAGCTCCCACTGCCGGGCCGGGCGAGGATCGACACCGTGAGCACGATCACGCCGACGCCGCCGACCCACTGGATCACGGAGCGCCACCACTGGATCGCCCGCGGGAGCGACGGCTCGTGGACGGCCATCGTCAGCCCGCTGCCGGTCCACCCGCTCATGCTCTCGAACAGCGCGTGCAGCGGATCGCGGAAGTACGCCAGACTCGACAGGGTCGTCGTCGAGCCGACGGCGATCGGTTCCCAGCCGCTGGTGTCGGTGCCGGCGGGGACGAACGTCGCCATCACCTCCGGGGGTGTCAGCCACGCCGTCAGCAGGAAGGGGAGTGCGCCGAAGACGGCGACCATCAGCCACCCGCTGGCGGCTATGACCATCCCGTGTTTCATCTTGGGCGGGCGGGCGTCGGCGAACGTGTGATTGGCGAGTCCCCCGACTCCGGCGGTGATCCCGCCGGCCAGCAGGAACGCCAGGGCAGCGCGGTACTCCCCGAACGCGAGTGCCACGAGGATGCTCGCGGTCATCACGAGCGCCTCGATCAGCAGCAGCGATCCGACATCCCGCGCGATGGTCGCGAGATCCTCGGGGACGGCTGTGAGAACCCGATCCGACATGTTACCTGTGATCTTCCGGATGGCCGAAGAGGTCGGTCACTTCAGGGGTCGCACCCTCGGCGGAGTACACCGTCAAGAGGTCGTCGTGTTCGATGCGAGTCGTCCCGCGCGGGGTGATCGGGTCACCCGTCCCGTTCCGGTCGATGGCGACGATGAGGACGTTCTCCGGCAGGAGTCCCTCCTCGCCGGCCTCACTGAGGGTCTTGCCGACGATCGGCGACTGCTCGGTGACATTGATCTCGAACACCTCGGCCTGCTCGCCGACACGCATGAAGTCGACGACAGAGGGGCGCACGATCGCCCGGTAGAGGTACTCAGCGATGAGGCGCTGGGGGTTCTCGATCGTGTTGACCCCGATCTGGCGGAAGAGGTTCATGTGCTCGGGGGTGTGGACGACCGAGACGACTTCGGGCACGTCCAGTTCCTGACCGAGCAGGCAGACCATCACGTTCGTCGCGTCCACGTCCGTCGTACTGATCAGCGCGTCGGCCCGGTCGGCCCCGGCGTCCAGCAGCGTCTCCTTCGTGGTCGCGTCGTCGTTGATGACGAGGCAGTCGAACCGCGTGGCCGCGCGCTCGGCGCGCTCGTCGTCGCGCTCGACGACGACGACCTCGTGGCCCCCTTGCGTAGCCATCTCGATCAACGGAGTGCCGGTGTCACCGGCACCGACGATGACGATGTACATGTTATGTGCTCCTGAACGGTTCCCCATTACTGCGGCGACTCACGAGCACAGTGTTGTGAGAGTCCTCGCTCACCTCGTCGGTGACGGACCCGAACACGAACCGGCGGAGTCGTCCCCGGGTCGGTTCGCCGACCACGGTCACGTCGTAGTGGTTCGACTGCTCGACGATGGTCTCGGCCACGCTCTCGCGCTCCAGCGTCCACGTGTCCACGTCGACGCCGTCGGGCACTCGTCGGGTGGCGTCGTCGAACAGTTCGTCGACCCGGTGGTCCGACTCGTCGGGTTCGGTAACGTGGAACAGTTCGACGACCGCGTCGACGCTCCGGGCGATCGCCCCACCCACCGAGACCGAGAGCCCCGAGTGGGGGCCGGCAGCGATCGGGACGAGTACGGACGCTATCGGTCCGCTACGGGCTCGTTCCACCGTGATGGCATCGACGGCGACCCGGTCGCTGATCCGGTCGGTCACGTCGCCAGCGATCGGAGCGACGAGTGACTCCGGCGCGTGTTCGTCGAAGACGAGCAGCCCCGTGTCGTGGTTCCGAGCGACCGTGATCACCGTGCTGGCCGGGTCGTCAGTGCGTTCGAAGCGGGTCTTGATCGAGAGGTCGTGACTGTCGTCGAGTCGGTTCGAGAGGAGTTCGCTACCGACCCGACGGGACTCGTCGGCGATCTCCTCGTCGTCAGAAGAGAGGTCAAGGACCAGCAACGTCGCGTCGGCCCCGTCGGCGATGTCGCGTGCGATCTCGAACGTCCGGTGGTCGTGGGATTCGAAGATCGGATAGAGCACGCACTGCCGATCGTCGCCGGTCGAATCGCCGGCCGGCGTTCGATCAGGAACAGGGCCGCTCGGATCAGGCATGACTACCGGTATTTTTCGAGAGGTCATAAAACTGGCTAGTTGATTTCGGATCGAAAGTAATCACACTCACTGTGAAGGAATCCATAAATCAGTCAAATATATTTAAGTAGGTCGAGGAACCGAATCCCGTCATCTGTTCACATGAATCCAACCGAAGATGGTCAGCACAGTCGGTCGGGTTCGGCCGACGCGAGGCGACGGTCTGGCGGGCCCCATCCACGCCGACGGGCGGCGAGAGCGTCGAGGCCCTCGCGATCGTCCGGCAATAGAAAGAGCGATTGACTTCGGCGGCGAACAGGCGGTTATGGGTCGCCGGATCGATGACATCGACAGGCGCATTCTCTACGAGCTAGCGAGGGACGCGCGCAACATCGCCGCGCCCCAGATCGCCGAGGCAGTCGACGTGTCGGCCGCCACGATCCGCAACCGCATCAAGCAACTGGAGCAGGACAAGGTCATCCGAGGGTACCACGCAGACATAGATTTCGAACGCTGTGAGGGGCGACTGACGAACCTCTTCGTCTGTGACGCGCCGATCGGCGACCGGAAGGATCTCGCTCAGGAGGTGCTCTCGGTCCCCGGCGTGGTGAACGTGCGAGAGCTTCGAACGGGGCGGGGGAACCTGCAGGTCAAAGCCGTCGGCGAGGACACGAGCGACTTCACCCGGATCGCCCAGCAACTCGACGAGACCGGGCTCGTGGTCGAGGACGAAGATCTCATCCAGCGGGAGTCGTTCGCGCCCTACCAGCCGTTCGGACCCGACGACGGTGGACAGCGGGGCGTAATGACTGATGTCGTGAACCTGACCGGCGGCGCGTCAGTGGTCGAGGTGACCGTGAGCGACGACGCGAGGATCGTCGGAGAGACGCTCCGTGCGGCCAACGAGAAGGAACTGCTCGACGACGAACTGCTGGTGATCGCGATCGAGCGCGAAGATCAGATCATCACGCCGAAGGGCAACACCGAGATCCGGTCCGGTGACCTGGTGTCGGTGTTCTCCCGGGACGGCGTCGCCGAGTCGACGCTTGACGTGTTCGAGGAGTGATACGGAATATTGCAGCGTCGTACCGGCGATCGTCTACCTCGTGGCGGCGATCGCCAGGTGGATAACAGAACTGGACCGCAAAGCGCTTGATGCGAATCCTGAACGCTACGGTTATCTCCGTACCCAGCGTATTTACCGGCATGCCTATCTCTATCGCCGAGTTCAACGGGACGCCAGTCACGGAACTCCCCACCCACCGAGACCCCACCCACGTCGAGACCATCGAGACCTTCCTCGCGGAACACGCCGACGAGGCGTTCACGCTCAGGGAGATCCGGAAAGCGACCGGCGTGCCCCGCGGCTGTATCGGGAGCGTGCTGGCGAAACTGGAAGACAGCGGACGGGTCCGACACCGCGGTGTGTACTGGGCCAGCGGAGCCGACGGGGATCAGGAGCGCCAGTAAGCCTGCGTGAGCAGGACCAGCACCGGGAAGATCTCCAGTCGGCCGATCCACATCAGGAACACCATGAACAGCTTCGACGACGGGGAGAAATCGAGGTAGCTGTTCATCGGCCCGATGGCACCGAAGCCCGGCCCGACGTTGCCCAGCGTCGCAGCGATGGCCGACATCAGTTCGAGCACGTCCAGGGAGTAGCCGACCCTGGCCGTGTTGATCGCCAGCAGCCCGACGCTGACGAAGAAGATGACGAGATACAGCAGCGTGAAGCCGTAGATGCCACGGATCGCGCGCTCGTCGAGCGTGCGCCCACCGAGGCGGACGGGGCTGACCGCCTCGGGGTGGACGGTCGTGAACAGTTCCCGCTTGAGGCTCTTTATGATCACCAGCCAGCGGACGATCTTGATGGCACCACCGGTCGACCCCGCCGACCCGCCGACGAACATCGCGAACAGCAGGAGGTACTGTGCGGGCTGGCTCCACGTGTTGAAGTCCATGCTGGCGTACCCCGTGGTCGTGACGATCGAGACCACCTGGAAGGTGGCGTGGCGCGCTGCTCGCTCGACGTTGCCCGGGATCGGCAGGACATTCTCGGCGATGCTCGCCAGTCCCGGCCCGAGACCGGCGAACAGAAGGCCAGCGACGACCGCCGACAACACCGCCATCGTCCCGGCGTAGAACCGGAACTCGCCGTCTTTGCTGAACACGGGCCCGTCCCGCTGGAACGCCCGCCAGAACAGCGCGAAGTTCGTCCCGGCGACGACCATGAAGGGGATGATCACCCACTGGACGGCCGCCGAGAACGCCTCGATGCTGCGCGCTTCGGGCGAGAACCCGCCGGTCGGCAGCGTCGTCAGCGGGTGGGCGACAGCGTTGTACAGGTGCATGTTCGGCGCGTAGCCGGCGTGATGGAGCCCGTACAGCAAGAGGAACTCCAGAACGGTGAAGCCCAGATACGCCAGCCACAGCGCCCGCGCAGTGGCGGCGATTCGGGGCGACAGCTTCTCGATGCCCGGCCCCGGTGCCTCGGCGTCCATCAACTGCGCGCCCCCGACCGACAGTTCGGGCAGGATCGCGACCGCGAGGACGACGATCCCCATCCCGCCCAGCCACTGGGTGAGCTGTCGCCACAGCAACAGGGCGTGTGAGTGACGGTCGAAGCCGATCGACCCCATCACGGTCGCCCCGGTCGTCGTGAACCCCGACATCGACTCGAACAGCGCGTTGACCGGGTTCACGAGCGTCGACTGGGTGCCCCAGCCCGCGAGCACGTAGGGAATCGTCCCGACGACGGCGACGGACAGCCAGGTCAGCGACACCATCAGGAACGCCTCGCGCGCCCCCAGATCGGGGTCATCGTCCAGTCGTTCGAGCGCGAGGCCGACCAGCACGGTGACGACCATCGTCGCGACGAACGGGAGCACGTCCTCGCCGTACCCGATCGCCACGATCAGGGGCAGGACGAGCGGGACGGCCAGGTACTTCAGGACGGAGCCGACGAGACTCGTCGCCGACCGCCAGTCGACGCGCAGGCGGGACATGTCAGAACATACCCGCCGCTTGTTCGACGACCGCGGCGTCTACGAACAGGACGACGTGATCGTCGGTCTCAAGGACGGTGTCACCGCGCGGGACGACGTAGTCGCCGTTGCGCGTGATCGCACCGAACACGACACCGTCCGGGAGGTCCGTGATCGCCTCCCGGATCGGTCGCCCGACCAGTTCGCTGGCGCTGTCGACCTCGATCTCGATGACTTCGGCCTGGTCGTGCTCGATGATGGCGACGTTCTCGGCCTGTCGCTCGCGCGTAAAGCGCGTGATCTCCTCGGCGGTCGCCTCACGGGGGTTGACCGCCACGTCGATACCGACCGCCTCGAACAGGTCGACGTACTCGCCGGCGTCGACGATCGCGACCGCCCGCTCCGCACCGAGACGCTTGGCCAGCAGACAGGCCAGCAGGTTCTTCTCGTCGTTGTCCAGCGCCGCGACGACCACGTCGACCTCGTCGACGTGCTCGCGTTCGAGGAACTCCCGGTCGGTGGCGTCGCTCTCCATCACCGTCGTACCGGGGAGGTCCTCCGCGAGCGCCCGCGCGTGGTCGTGATCGCGCTCGATCATGCGGGGCTTGAGCCCCCGCGCTTCCAGCAGTCGAGCCGTGTGGAACCCGATGTCGCTGCCGCCGACGATCAGGACGTTGCTGGCGTTGTTGTTATCGTCGGGCGACACTTCCGTGGCGAACTGTCGAACGCTGTCTCGGGACCCGATGACGACGACCTCGTCGTCGGCCTCGATCCGCGAGGAGCCGTCGGGGATGATCACGTCGCCGTCACGGACGAGGCCGGCGAAGGTCAGCGAGTCGAAGCGGTCGGCCTCCTGGACGGTCTGGCCGACGATGTGACTCTCCGGTTCGATCCGGAACTCCGCCATCTGGACCCGCCCGCCCGCGAACGACTCCACGTCGTTGGCCGCGGGGAGGCCGATCACGCTGACGATGGTCTGGGCGGTCAGGAGATTGGTCCCGACCATGAAATCGACCCCGAAGGCACCCTCGGCGTGACGCCACGTTTCGAGGAACTTCGTGTTCTTGACCCGCGAGATAGTGAAACAGTCTGCGTTGACCGTCTTGGCGGTCCCGCAGGTGACGATGTTGGTCTCGTCGTCGTCCGTGCTGGCGATCAGCATGTCGGCGTCCCTGATATTGGCGTCTTCGAGCGTCCCCAGCGACGCACCGTCACCCTGGATCGCCAGTACGTCCACCTCGTACTGGAGCGATTCGACGCGTTCGCGGTCGATGTCGATGACGACGACCTCGTGAGAGCCGGCGAGACTGGCGGCGATACTCGATCCGACCTCGCCGGCACCGACGATCACGACTCGCATCGGCGCCCCTCCGCAGCGTTCATGAACGCGACTTTTTCAGTCCGTCCGTATATCCGTTGCTATCCGGAGAGTCGGCGACACGACCTCGGTCCGTCCCGGACTCCAGAGGCGGAACAGTTACATCCGGGCACGTACAGCCTTCCCGTATGAATCAGCCCGCCGGCGTCACGCAGCCAGACCCGTCGTATCGCCGACAGGCAACTACCCGTCGAACAGAGATCCATGACTGACCTGTTCGACCGCGTCCTCCTCCCCATCGCCAACGACGAGGACGCAGCGGCGACCGTTCGCGCCATCGAAACGTATCTGACCGACGACACGGAGGTCGTGGCGATCAACGTCGTCGAGAAGGCCGGCGGCGCACCCGATAAAGCCAGCGTCGAACAGCGCGAACTCGAAGCCGAAGACGCCTTCGCCATCGTCCGCGACCACCTCGACAACGTCGAGACGGAGATCTACTACGGGACGGAAGTGGCCGACACCATCTTCCGGGCCGCCGCCGACCACGACGTGAGCAGCATCGTCATCACGCCCCGCGGCGGGAACCGATTCGTCCGGTTGCTCACCGGCGACGTGGCACTCCACCTCGTCACCGAATCGGATCGGCCGGTCGTGGTGCTGCCCGATCCCGACGACGACAGCGAGCCACCGGAGGGTGGTGAATGAGCGACGAGGAACTGGCCAAAGACCTCGGCCCCCTCGCCGCCCTGACCATCGGTGTCGGGACGATGATCGGCGCGGGGATCTTCGTACTGCCGGGACAGGCGATCAGTCAGGCCGGCTCGTTCGCTGTCATCTCCTTCGTCCTCGGCGGTGCGATCGCGCTGCTGACCGCGCTGTCGGCCAGTGAACTCGGGACCGCGATGCCCAAATCCGGCGGGGCGTACTACTACGTCAACCACGCGCTGGGGCCCCTGTTCGGTTCGATCGCCGGCTGGGCGAACTGGCTCGGACTGGCCTTCGCGTCGGCGTTCTACATGGTCGGGTTCGGCCGTTACATCGAGAACATCTTCGGGCTGGGCGGTCCGATCGACCTCGTCGTCCTGACGGTCGCACCGATCAAGGTGATGGCGCTACTGGGCGCGGCGCTCTTTATCACCGTCAACTACGTCGGTGCCAAGGAGACCGGCCGTCTCCAGAACATCATCGTCGTGATTCTGGTGGCGATCCTGGCGGTGTTCACCGTCGCGGGGGCGCTCCGGGCCGATCCGGCGAACCTCCCAGCGCCGACGGGGCTGACGCCGATGCTGACCACGACCGGGATCATCTTCGTCTCGTATCTCGGCTTCGTCCAGATCACCAGCGTCGCCGAGGAGATCAAGGACCCCGGGAAGAACCTCCCGCGGGCCGTCATCGGGAGCGTGCTGCTCGTGACGGTGATCTACGCGCTCGTCCTGATCGCGATGAGCGCCGCCGTCGAGCAGGGCTTCATCGACAACCTCGGCGAGGACCAGATCGCAGTCGTCGAGGTCGCCTCCATCCTGCTCGGCCCGGCCGGCGCGGTCGCGATGCTCGTCGGCGGCCTGCTGGCGACCGCTTCCAGCGCCAACGCGTCGATCCTCGCGTCCTCGCGGATCAACTTCGCGATGGGGCGGGACAACATCGTCACGCCCAGCCTCAACGAGATCCACGGCCGGTTCTCGACCCCGTATCGCTCGATCGCGGTCACTGGCGCGCTGATCCTGCTGTTCATCGCCTTCGGGACCGTCGAGGCGCTTGCCTCGCTGGGGAGCGTCCTCCACCTCGTGATCTACGGCCTGCTCAACATCGCACTGATCGTGATGCGCGAGGCCGAACCGGAGGAGTACGACCCGGACTACACGGTGCCGCTGTACCCGTTCACGCCGATCCTCGGTGCGATCACGTCGTTCGCGCTGATCTACTACATCGCCCCGGAGATCGTCGTCCTCGGGGCAGTCATCGTCGGCGGTGCGGTCGCCTGGTACTTCCTCTACGCCCGGACGCGCACGACCAAGCAAGGCATCCTCTCGGACTGGATCCTCTCGCGGGCCGACGAGATGCCCGATCCCGCCGTCAACGCCGCCGAGAGCGTCCAGCCCGACGGCGGCCAGTACCGCGTGATGGTCCCGCTGGCCAATCCCGAAAACGAGAAACAACTGATCGAACTCGCCAGCGCGATCGCGAAGCAACGCAACGGGACCGTCGTCGCGACCCACATCGTGAAGGTGCCCGACCAGACGGCGCTGGCGGGGGCCGCCGAACGCGTCGACGAACTCGACGCGACCTCGAAGGACCTCCTCGACTCGGCGAAGGCCGACGCCGAAACCCACGGCGTCCCCATCGAGACCCACACCGTCGTTTCACACCGCTCCTTCGAGGAGATCTTCGACGCCGCGCGCACCTACGACGCCGACATGGTCGTGATGGGGTGGGGCCAGGACGCCCACGGCTCGCCGGGCCGCGCCGAATCCGCGATGGACGAACTCGCACAGGACGTACCCTGTGACTTCCTCGTCCTACGTGACCGGGGCTTCGACCCCTCGCGCGTGCTGGTGCCGACCGCCGGCGGCCCGGACTCTGACCTCTCGGCCGCGATCGCCAAACTGTTCCAGGCGGAGTACGGCTCCGAGATCACACTGCTGAACGTCGACGACGACAAGGCCGAGGGCGAGCGCTTCCTCCAGGAGTGGGCCGACGACCACGACCTCGACGACGTGACACTGCGAGTCGGGACCGGCGACGTCGAGACCGCCATCGAGACTGCTGCTGCCGACCACTCGCTGATCGTCATCGGCGCGACCGAACAAGGGCTGCTCCGACGACTCGTGTCGGGATCGCTCGTACTCGACGTCACCGAAGACGTGGAGTGCTCGGTGCTGATGGCAGAGAGACACCGCGACCGTGGCTTCCTCGACAGACTGTTCTGAACGGGACCACGGTGGCGTGGTTTCTTGGCGGTGTCCGCCGCCAAGCACGCATCTATGCAGCGCCAGCCCAACGTGTACGTAAGCCGTGTCACGGAACCACCGGCCGACGGTCCTGGTCGTCGAGGACGACGAGGACGTGGCCCACGCCCACGCGCTGGCGCTGGGCGGGGCGTACGAGACGACCATCGCTATCGGCGGCGACGCGGCCCTCGACGCGATGGACGACAGCGTGGACGCGGTGCTCCTCGACCGCCGAATGCCCGAGATGCACGGCGACGACGTTCTCTCGGAACTGCGAGCACGCGGCTACGACTGCCCGGTGATCATGGCGACCGCGGTCGGCCCCGACCTCAACATCCTCGAGATGGACTTCGACGACTACCTGACCAAACCGATCGACGGCGAGACGCTGCGCGAAACCGTCGCCCAGCACCTCCCCGGCGACCGTGACGACCGCCTGCAACAGTACTTCCGGCTCACGTCGAAGCTCGACGTTCTCGAAGCCGAACACTCACAGCAGACGCTGAGAGAGAAGGACCGCTACCAGGAGTTACGAGAGCGCGTGACACAACTCCGCTGGGACCTCGAAGCGGAGTTCGACGACTTCGAGAGTCTCGTGGAGACCCACGAGCAGATCGACCGCGATAACTGACCACGGCAAGCGCCAGTGGCCTCAGGTGTCGGTGTCACCCTCGTGGCCGGTGGGGCGCTCGGTGGGGACTTCCTCGCCACAGGAACCAGTCGCATACGGGTACGTGCCTGACCCGTTCTCGATGCGGTTCCCACAGAACACGCGCTGCTCGTCCGGCGACGCCTTCCCGTAGTCGGGAAACCGGATCGCCGACTCGCCGAAGTCGTGGAGGTAGTTGCCGTAGATCAGGTTGTCCCGCCCCCAATCTGCCACGTCGCCCTGCGGGTAGTAGGGGTCGAACTCCAGCGTGTGTGGCGCCTCGGCGAGATCGTTCCAGCGGACGGTACAGCGGTTCCCTTTGACCGAGACCGCGCCCGCTGGGTTGTCGTCGGTCTGTGCGCCGCCGCCCCGGTCGGTACAGTGTTCGACGGTGATGTCCTCGCTCCCGACTTTCACGTCGACGATCTCCGAGTGGGCGTACCCGGCGCTGTTGTCGATGTGGTGGACCCTGACGTTCCGTGTCCGGTCCAGCCCCTCCCACGGATAGGCGTCCTTGTCGAGGTTGCCCGGACTCGTCCCGATGTAGACGAGTTCCCGGTTGTGCCCGGTCGCAGTGTCGGGCATCCGCTCGTCGTAGCGCATCCCTGCCGGTGCCGTCACCTCGAAGCCACCGATCGACGCGTTCCTGAGACGCGTCGGCGCGATCAGCGTCCCCTTGCTCCCGCCGATTCGGTGGGGCTCGACGACGATGTCGGTCAGGTACTCCGGGGTCGCCGGCTTGAACGCGGCGTAGGGACTGATGTCGACGCCGATCGCGGCCCACGCGTCCAGCGTCTCGAATCTCCGGTCGGGAGCGAGCAGGCCGTCGATCGAGAGGCCGGTCAGGTGGACGTGACTGTGATGGATTCTGAGTATCTGGGCAGCCCCCGGTTCGGGTCGCACGATCGCGTCCGGCGGCCCAGTGATCGTGATGGGCGCACCCGGCTCGCCGCCACGGCGCATCGTGAGGAACTGCCGATAGACGCCCGGCTTGGCCCTGATCGTGTCGCCCGGCTCAGCCCGGTCGTTGACCGCCGTATCGAAGGTTCTGAGCGGATCGTCTGCCGTCCCCGCCGCGTCGTCGTCACCGTCGGGTGCGACCCACAGAACGCTCGGATCCGGTGCCGCCGTGGATTCGGTCGGCCGCTCCGTCGCTGTCGTCGTCTCGGGGCCCCGTTCGGTAGCGGTCGATGGTGTCGAATCGGCCGGTGTCGCCGTCTCCTCGCTCCCTCCACAGCCTGCCAGCGACACGGCACAGGCCGCTCCGATCGACCCGAGGAACCGTCGACGATTCGACGTCGCGGCGACGGCAGTGGCGTCACCGCTCGAACTGCCCCGCTCTCGCTGAGACATGTGGGTGTCCTACGGCTCGAGTGACTTATGCGTTGGAGCAGGCAGCGGGAACCGAGTACCGATCGACGAAAGAAAACGAGAACGCGACCGCGCGTCAGCCGAACATCTGGCGCATCATCGGGTGCATCTCCATGAGCTGCTCTTCTGCGATCTCCTCGTACAGCTTGTACGTGATCGAGACCGTCAGCAGCAAGCCCGTCCCGGAGACGCCACCGATCGTGCCCAGCATGTTGGCCATCACGGCCAGTAGCCCGACGAGGGCACCGCCGATAACGGTGACCTGCGGGATGTAGCGTTCGAGCACCTTCTCGACGACGCCGACGTTCTGTCGGAAGCCGGGGATCTGCATCCCGGAATTGTGGATCTGTTTGGCCGTCGCCTCCGGACCCATGTCGGTGGTCTCCACCCAGAAGATGGCGAAGATGGCACCGCCGACGATCATGAACGTCAGGTCGACCGCGATACGGATCATGACCTGCCACGGCGCTTGCGTCGAGTAGGCCCACCACATCCAGCCCTGCGGGCTATAGATGGGTGCCAGATAGTAGAACAGCCCGCCGGTCGGGTCGGCGGGGCTGCCCTGCTGGATCGAGTAGACACCCAGCCACGGGAGCTTCGTCCCGAGCAGCGAGATGACGCCGTTCTGGCCGGTCTGGGAGACCAGAATCCGGCCGAGGAACTGGATGTTAGCCTGCAGCGCGCGGACGAGGATCATCGGCAGGACGCTGGCGTAGATGAGCTTCACGGGGAAGCGACCGCGTGCGCCCTTGACGCGTGCGTTCGAGAGCGGAATCTCGACGCGCACAGACTCGGCGTAGACGACCACCACGAAGATCAGGAGCGTCGTGATCAACGCGATGATCTGCCCGGGGCCGATCAGGAGCGCCTGAAGGCCCTGAGTCCCGAGCACCGGTCCGATGCTGATATCGCCAGTGACGATCTGGAGCCAGGTCGGGAAGAAGCCGAACTCGCCCTGTGGCGCGCCGATGATCGGGTGCTGGAACAGACCGCCCATCAGTCGCTGGCTCACGCCGGCGATGATGAACAGCCCGATCCCCGATCCGACACCCCACTTGGAGATGATCTCGTCCATGAAGAGGATGAGGACACCGCCGACGGCGATCTGGGCGAAGATGAGCCACGAGACCATCCCGGTCCCGAGCTGCATCCCGAACAGCGACACCGATGTCGGCGGGAGGAACCCGCCGGCAAAGACCATCGGGAGCCCGGTCAGGAAGATCATCACGCCCACCAGCAGCTTCTGGAGGCCCTGATAGAGGATCTGGTCGCGGGGGTTCTCCTGCGTATCGAGGCCGAGCAGGTCGGCACCGCCGAGCAACTGCAACACGATGCTCGCCGTGACGATCGGTCCGATACCGAGCTGCATGATCGACCCTTGCCCCGAGGCCAGGATCGTCGAGAACCGACCCAGCGGTGCCGAGTCGGACCCGGTGTTCAGACCGAACAGCATCACGTTGGTCAGGAAGAAGTACAGCACGAGCACGCCGGCCGTCCACAGCAGCTTGCGCTTGAAGGGGACGTGTCCCTCTGGTCGACGGACGGCAGGCATGCGAACGAGGATCGGTTCGGCGGTGTCCTTCCAGCTCATCAGTTACTCCTCGTCTGTGTCTTCGTCGTCGTCGTCTTCAGCTTTTGCTTGTGCGCGTTCCTGACCCAGTTCGGTCAGTTCGACGCTGCCGCCGGCGGCCTCGACCTTCTCGACGGCCCCGTCGGAAAAGCCGTCGGCGACCAGTTCCAGTTCGTTGCGGACCTGGCCTGCGCCGAGGACCTTCACCGCGTCGACGCTGTCTGCCTCGTCGACGACCTCGCGGGCGTCGATCCGGTAGCCACCGTCGGTTTCCTCGGCGACGCCCTCCGCTGCGAGCAGCGCAGCGTCCTCGTCGAGTTCTCGAACGTCGACCTCGGCGATCTCCTCTTTGACCTTCTGGGGTCGCTTGAAGCCGCTCTTGCCGATCGGTTCGTAGTTGTGGAACTCGTGCTTGTCGCGCCCGGCGCGACCGCGACCACCGCGGTGACCGGCACCGCGGCGGTTCTTGTGGGAGCCGCCGCCGTGCGTGCGCGAGCCTCGCTGTCGTCGTTTCTTGCTCGTCATTATCGCATCGCCTCCAGGAGCGTGTCGATCTGCTCGGCGTCGTGTTTCCCGAGCTGGCCGCCCTCTGCGGCCGAGTGTTTGAGTCCGTCGTGACCGCCACGTGGCGGGTGCAGACGGAGCGTCGGCGAGAACCCTTCGTCGCGAAGGGTGGTCTCCTCGTCGACGAGGGCCTGCGCGAGCGCACCGATGTCGTCGTAGTCGGTGTTCTCGGCGACCCACTCGTCGTCCACGTCGGCCGACCCTTCGAGGGGCTCGGCGCGCTTGGCCAGCAGGGTCTCGACGACCTCGACGCTTGGCTCGCCGTGGGCGACGTAGTCGTTGACCTTCGTCACCATGCCACGGTAGGTGTCCGTCTCGGGGACGAGGACGCAGTGGTTCACGTTGTGGATGTTGAGCATCTCCAGCGTGTCCGCGACATCGTCGCTCATGTCGACCTCACCGCGAAGCTGTACGAGCGCTTTCATCACTCGATCACCTCGCGCTTCTCGAAGGTTCGCTCCGGGACACGTGCCTCGGCGGTGTTCTGCAAGGCGTTGAACGTCGCCTTCGCGAAGTTCACCGTCGTACGCGTGTTCCCGGACGACCGCGTCCAGATGTCCTCGATGCCGGCGAGTTCGAGCACCTTGCGGACGGTCTCCCCGCCCGCCAGGCCCAGTCCGCGCGGTGCGGGCTGGAGCTCGACCTCGACGCTGCCGGCCTTGCCGGTCGTGCGCAGTGCGACCGTGTGGGGACGGCCACAGCCACACTCCCAGGACCCGCAGCCCCGGGAGATGTTGATGAGGTTGAGCTTGCCGACCTCGATGGCCTTCTGAATCGCACCGCCGACCTGGTCGTCCCGCCCCTCGGCGTAGCCGACGAGGCCGTCGCGGTTACCGACCACGACGACACAGCGGAACTTGACTCGGCGGCCCGAGTCGGTCATGCGCTGGACCATGTTGATGTCCAGGACCTCGTCCTCGAGGTCGGGCACGAGCTGGTCGACGATCTCCGGTTCCTTGAGCGGCAGGCCGGAGTTGAGCGCCTCCTGCATCGAGTCGATCTCGCCGTTGGCGACCTGCTTGCCCAGTCGCGTTCGTGGTGTCCATCCGTTACTCATAGTTCATCTGCCTCCAGCAGTGTCTCCCGAAGCTCGTCGAAGTGCTCCGGCAGCTCCGTGGCGTCGAAGTCCCGCCCGTAGAGGTCCTCGTCGAGGTCCTCGGCGTACTCCGCGATGTGGGAGCCCCGCGTGCGCTGCCAGTCGGCGAGCACACTGTCGTTGTGGGGGATTTCGAGCCCTGCGTCGATTGCACCTTCCTGTACCGCGAAGACCTTGCTGCCCGGCGTCGGGCTGTTGAGCCCGATGTCGAGGACCGCTTCCTCGACGCCGTTCTCCAGCGCGCGGAGGCCGGCGAGCAGGCCGGTGAGGTAGGCCGCGGGCAGGTTGCCCGTCGGCGCTTCCCAACCGAACTCTCGCAGGTCGCGCGATTCAGCTGCAGCGTGCGTCTGATCTCCCTCGGGACCGAGGGTCACCAGCTGCGCCCTGACGTGCTTGTTGCTCTTGCGAGCAACGAGGCGCGGCTTGCCAGATTTCAACAGGCGCAACCGCTGATGGTAGTCCGTTCGTGCCTCGCGGCGTCGCCGCATCGGCACCTTGTATCGTGGTCCTGTTGCCATTGTTATTCGTCACCGTAGTTCGCTTCGACGTATCGTTCGAGGTCGGCGACGCTGTCGAACTCGCCACCGGCCGAGAGGTCGTACAGCTCGCGGTACTGCGAACTGTCGAGACTCCCTTCGTCGCGCTGCTCCTTGAGCCAGTTTCGCTGAGCTCGAACGCGCGACGACCAATCTTCCTTCTCGTTCTGTCGTGCGCCGGCCTTCCCCTTCCGGGACCCTGCACCGCTCTGGTGGCCGTAGGCACGTTTCTCCTGGCGCTCTCGCGCGCGACCGCGCGAGTTGCCCTTGGAGTCTTTCGCCTGGATGGCGCCCTCGTCGACCATCTCGCGGATGTCTTCGCGCGTGATGGCGTCGGCGAGGTCGGACTGGCGTTCGGGATCGAACCAGACCTTGTTCTTGCCGACGTCGAGGACATCTGCTGCGAGTCGCTTCTGTGCACTCAGATCAGTCATTCGACTTGCACCTCCTCGTAGGTGGGGTTGAGGACGCGGATGCCCTCGTCCTCGGCGACCTCCTCGATGCGCTCGCGCTTGCGAGCGCCGACCTTGGAGGCGATTCGCACGGCTTCGACGTCGCCGTCGACGCCGTCGAGGTCATCCACGTTGTGGACGCGAACTTCTTCGAAGCCGGACGGGTGCTTGCCCCGCACCGCCTTCGGCGAGCGGAAGCCGGCCTCGACCGTGTCGCCCTTGCCCTTGACACCGCGGCGCTGCTTCGAAAGCTGGCCGCGGGGCGCGCGCCAGGAGGTCGGGATGCGCTTTTTCTTGTGGTGGTCCTGTGCGTTGAACTGCGGCTTACCCACGCGCTTGCGCTGGGTCAGCAGCCGCTCTTCCTCGTCGTCGAGGGAGGGCGTCTTGTCGACCAGTCCGCGCGGGCGGAGCTCGGTCTCGACGTCCTCGTCTTCGGCGGCTTCGGTCTCCTCTTCCTCGACCTCCGCCTCGGTCTCCTCTGCGACTTCGAGGCCACCGACGTCGGCCTTGATCCGCGCTGCGAGCGCGTTGCCGATGCCGGAGACGTTGGCCAGCTGGGACTGATCGGCACCGCGAACGACGTCGACGGAGTCGAAGCCGGCCTCGCGGAGCGCGTCGGCCTTGGCTGCACCGACGCCGCTGATGTCGGTCAGCTCCTGGTACTCGTCTTCGTCGCCTTCGGCTTCCGCGGCGACCTCGTCGAGGTCCTCGGCGGGTTCGCCAGCCGACGGGTCCTCGGACTCGATGTCCTCGTCCGGAGATTCGTCTTGGGGCAGTGCCTCCTCGTCGGCGTTCGCGTCAGTACTCCTGTTGTCGTCCGCCATCAGGCGTCACCTCGGCTGGGTTTGTTCGTGATGTACACGCCGTCCTGGAACACCCGAACGTCCTTGTCGTTGACACGGGTGAGCTGTTCGATGTCGGCGGCGGTCTGGCCCACGGCCTCGATGTCCGGGCCGGAGAGGGTCAGTTCCTCGCCGTCGACGGACACGTCGGTGTCGCCGTGGATGGGAGCGCGTCGGGGCGCTCGCTCGCCGAGGAAGTTCTCGATGACGACGTCGCCGTCTTCGACCTCGACCTGCATCGGGAAGTGAGAGTAGAAGACTTCCATCTCGTACTCCCACCCCTCGGTGACGCCGTGGAACATGTTCTCGACGTGACTCTCGAAGGTGCCGATCGTCGAGCGTGTCTTGGCGTCCGTCTCCTCGGACGCGATGACCACGCTACCGTCGTCGACCGACACGGTGATGTCGGGATACCAGAGTCGCCGTGTGACGGAGCCGTTGGGCCCCTCGACCGTGAGGTCGAGGTGGTCCTGCTCCGCGCTTGCCTCGTCTGGAATTGCGAGTTCTACTCGTGGCATGGTTAGTATACGTATGCGATGACCTGGCCACCGATGCCCTGTTCGCGGGCCTCGTAGTGGCTCATGATGCCGTGGCTGGTCGTGACGACGAGTGTCCCGTAGTCACGGGCGGGGAGGAATCGTTTCTCCCACTTTTCGAACTCGTCTGAGCCCGCAGAGTAGCGGGGCTTGACCGGGCCACATTCGTTGATGGCACCTTTCAGTTCGATATCGAAGGAGCCGGCTTTGCCGTCGTCGACGAACTGGAAGCCGTCGATGTACCCGCGGTCGTAGAAGACCTCGAGTACGCTGCCGATCTCGTTCGATGCGGGCTGTACTGTCTGTTCGAGGTGGCCAACGCTCTCGGCGTTGTTGAGCGCCGACAGCGTGTTGGCGAGGGGGTCGTTTCCTGTCATGGTTAGCTGTACTTCTTGAAGCCCATGCCCCGGGAGATCTCCCGGAAGCACTGTCGACACAGCCAGATGTCGTACTTGCCGACGAGACCCTGCTCGCGACCGCAGCGCTGGCACGCCTCGAGCTGTCCGGTCGGGACCGACTCCTCGGCCGCCTCGTCTTCTGTTTCACTTTCGCTCATTCGCTGACCTCCACGTCGTAGGTCGACTCGACGAACGCGACCGCGTCGTCGGTGTCGAGTCGATGGCTCGACGGGATCGAACGCGAGGCCTTGTCGCGCTTGGCCACGCGGTAGCCGGGGCGGACGAGGTTGACCGTCACGTCCAGCCCGTAGATCCCGATCTGCGGGTCGTACTCCTGACTCGGGAAGTCCGTGTGTTCCTCGACACCGAAGCTGAAGTTGCCGGTGTCGTCGAACTGCGAGGCCGACAGCTCCGTCAGCGGGAGCGCCCGCTCGAGGAACTCCTCGGCGTCCTCGGCCCGAAGGGTCACCTTCGCACCGATGGGGTCGCCCTCGCGGATCTCGAACTCGCCGACCGTGTTCTGGGCGACGGTCCGGATCGGGGACTGGCCCGCGATCTCGGCGAGGATTTCCTCGCCTTCCTGGAGCTCGCGACCGCCCTGACCGACGCCCATGTGGACGACGACCTTCTCGACGCGCGGTTCGCGCATCTCGTGGAACTGCGAGTCGGTCTCGGAGCTCATTCGTCGTCACCCTCCTCGGTGTCGTCGTCGGAGTCGGCCTCGGCCGCCTCGTCGGCGGCGTCGGTCTCGTCCTCGTCGACGAAGTTCTCGTCGATGACGACCACGTAGTCTTCGACCGTCTCGAAGCCCTCGCCGTCGTCCTGGGAGACGAGCACGTTGTTCTGGGAGCTACCAGGCGTGACCTGGATCTCGTCGATCTCGCCGATCTCGCCGGCGTGTGCGCCGTCGACGGCGGTGACGAGTGCGCCCTCCTCGTACTCGAAGTGGGCGACGACCTCGTCGTCCTCGTTACCGACGACGATGGAGTCGCCGCCGTCGTAGTCGGTGTCTTCCTCGACGAGCAGCGTCTGCCCGTCGTGCAGGGTCAGCTGCAACTGCTCGCCGCTGACGGCCTGCTTCTCGACGATCTTGCCCAGCTTGGACTGGGCACTGTCCTCGTCGATCTCGGTCAGGGCGAGTCGACCGCCCTCACCGGGGAACACGCGGTAGTACTCGTCACGTTCGACGAACGCGAGGATGTCGAACATCCCGACGGGGCGTTCCTCGTCGGAGACGGCCTTGCCGTTGATCAGGACGCTGTCCTGGTTGAGGGCGTAGCGTGCTTCCTTGCGCGTGTCCGCGTAGCCGAGCACGTCCCGCAGGACGATCAGCAGGGGGACCCCTGCCTCGCCGTGGGGACCGGCGTCGGCTTTGACGGTGAACGTCTCGGTCTTTCGCTCGACCGGCCAACTCTTCGGGACCGAAAGTCGTTTCTGATGGTTACTCATGCGCTGTCCTCCTCGGATTCGAGACGCGCCTCGCGGCGGTCGTCGTCGAGGTCCAGTGCCGTGACGCGAACGTTGCTCGCGTCGAGCGGGCGAGGCACGTCCTCGCCGTCGGCTGCCGCGACGGTCACGTCCTCGACGAAGACGGCGGCGTCGTCGAGAGAGACCTCGACGACCTCGCCCTCCTCGCCGGCGTAGTCGCCGCGAAGGACTTCGACGGTGTCGCCCGCGTTGACGCGGACGTTGCGCTGGTCGTACTCCTCGCGGAGGTCGTCGGCCAGCGTCGCCCGCACCTGCTTGTGCTTCTCGTGCAGCGGGGCGCGTCGATCCGATTTTCGCTGTTTGGATGGTTGTCGTGTCATGCTATACGATCATCGTCGCGGTGCTCGCGATCGAGCCGAAGCGTTCGGCGACCTCGCGAGCGATCGGGCCCTTGATCTCCGAGCCCTGGGGTTCTTCGTTCTCGTTGATGATGACGGCCGCGTTGTCCTCGAACTTGACGCGGGTGCCGTCGGGTCGGCGGATCGGCTTGCGCTGGCGGACCACGACGGCCTCCAGCACCTGCCGGCGCATCTCCGGGGTCCCTTTCGTCACCGAGACGGTGATCTTGTCACCGAGCCCGGCCTTGGGGTGGCGGTTCTTCGTCCCGGAGTAGCCCGAGACGCTGATAACCTTGAGTTCGCGTGCGCCGGTGTTGTCGGCGCACGTGATGAGCGAACCCTTCTCGAGACCCTGCGTAACGTCTGCCTTCAGGGCCTCCATCAGTCGTCACCCTCCTCGATTGCGACGACAACGTGGCTTTTCGTCTTCGAGAGCGGTCGACACTCTGCGATCGTGACCGTGTCCCCGACCGCGAGGTCGAGACATTCGGGTGCGTGAGCCGGTACGCGGCTGCGTCGCTTCATCAGCCGGTCGTACTTGGGCACCTTCACGTCGTACTCGCGTTCGACGACGACGGTCTTCTCCATGTCAGTGGACGCGACCTCGCCTTCGAGAGTCTGCCCTCGCACGCCCAGCTGGCCGTGGAAGGGGCAGTTCTCGTCGGCACAGGCCTCGTCCGGTTCCTGTACGTTCAGTCCTAGCGCCATTTGGAATCACCTGTCGCTTCCGTGCGTCGAGCGGGACGGGCGACGAGCTTCGAGCCGTCGACCCGAACCGACCGCGACCCGGTGTCGCCGTCGGCGGGCAGTTCGAAGCGGAACGTCGCCGTGTCCTTCGGCACGTGCCACACCCGGTCGGCTCCCTCGACACCCAGCGTCTTCGTCGTCTCGGTGACGACGGTCCCGGCGATACCGATGGCGTCGGAACTGGACGCTGCGACGACCTCGACGTCGAGGCCGGCGAGTTCGTGTCGTGGGAGCGTTGCGGGTGTCAGTGGCATCATTCGGAGTCCTGTTCGTCGAGGTCGCCTTCCTCAGTCTGGATCGTCTTGATCCGGGCGATCGCTTTCCGAAGCTCGCCGATGCGGCCCGGGTTCTCCGGGGCACCACCGGCGGCCTGGACGGCGCGTGCGTTGAGCAGTTCCGTCTTGAGATCGTCGAGTTCCGCCTCTCGCTCGGCGGGCGTCATGTCGCGGATCTCCTCGGTGTGCAGCACCGTCATTCGTCGTCACCTGCTTCGTCTTCGTCGTCCATCTCGTCCATGAGTTCTTCCGCCTCGGCGGCGGTGTCCTCGTCGAGGTCCTCCTCGATGGACTCCTCGACCTCGTCGATGTCGACCTCGGCGTCCTCGTCGGACGGCGTGTCGACTTCCTCGAACTCCTCGGCGGCCTCTTCGACGACCTCTTCGTCGACGGCCTCGTCGACGAGTTCCTCGTCGTCGGCGTCCTCGGCGGGAGCCTGCGCGCCGTGCTCGGCGGCGGCGTCCTCGCCTTCGGGCTCGCCTTCGAGGAGTTCCTCGACGGACTCGCCGTCCGTGTCCTCGACGTAGTCCTCGACCTCGACGTCCTCGTAGATCTCGAAGTCGTCGGGGAGTTCCGCCTCGGGCGGGATGATCTTCACCTGGACGCCGATCGTCCCGAGCTTCATCACCGCGACGCCGACGCCGCTGTCGACGATGTTCTCGGCGGGCTCACCGTTGTGCTTGATGTAGCCGCGGTTGAACTTCTCGACGCGCGAGCGTGCGCCCGTGACTTTCCCGGAGAGGACGATCTCCGCGCCCTTCGCGCCTGCTTCCATGATCCGGTCGATCGTGGTGTGACCGGCCTTGCGGAAGTACCAGCCGCGTTCGAGCGCGTTGCCCAGACGATCCGCGACGATGCGGGCGTTGAGGTCCGGCTCGTCGACTTCCTGCACGTCGACCTGCGGATCGTCGAGCCCGAACTCCTCTTCGAGCGTGGTGGTGATCTTCCGGATGTTCTTCCCACCCTTGCCGATCACCATACCGGGCTTCTCGGCCTTGAGGACGATCTGGGTGCCCATCGGCGTCTTGGCGACGTCCATGCCACCGTAGCCGGCGCGACCGAGTTCGTCAGCGAAGAACTCGTCGATCTGGGTCCGCTGGAGGCCGTCCTCGATGAACTGCTGTTCGTCGGCCATTATTCGGCCACCTCCTCGAGGATGAGTTCGACGTCGACCTGCGGGCTGTTCCACGCGGAGGCCCGCCCCATCGCGCGGGGCTGGCGACCCTGCTGCTCGCCGACCTTGTGGGCGGCGACGTGCATGATCTCCATGGACTCACCGTCGAACCCCTGGTGGTCGGCGTTCCCGACTGCGTTTTCCAGCAGGTCGAGGAACGCTTCGCTGGCCTTCTCGGGGTATCGACCGGCGTCCCAGCCGTCGATGTCGTTACGGTGGCCAACGCCGGAGTTGTGGGACTTGAACGGGACGGACTGCTTCTCGGCGATCACGTCTTCGAGGTAGTCGATCGCGTCGGCAGCCGTCTTGCCCTTGATCTCCCGGGCGATGGCTTTGCTGTGCTTGTGGCTCATCTGCCGCTCCCGGAGCATCGCTTTTGCCGTCGTGTCCGGGTCGGCGTCGACTGAGTAGCTGATTCCCATGATTTACTTGAGCGGTACGAACTTCGAGGAGCGTGTCGCCCCGATCCCGGCCTGACCGTGTTCGACCGAGGTGCGGGTAAGCTGGAACTCGCCGAGATAGTGACCGAGCATCTCGGGTTCGACCTTGACGCGCTCGAAGCTCTGCCCGTTGTGGACGGCGAAGGTGAGATCCACGAAATCCGGGACGATCGGCATGTCACGGAGGTGCGTGCGGATCGGGTTGTTGGCCGTCTCCTCGGGGTCTGCGTCGCGGGCCTTCTCGAGCAGTTTCTGCTGCTCGTCGGTCAGACCGCGTGTGATACTTCGCCGCTGGCGAGCGGGGAGCAGTTCCGCAACCTCGTCGAGCGACAGCTCCTGCAGCTCGTCGAGCGTGTGGCCCCGATAGGAGAACTCTCCCTCGTGGCCAGTCTGGTATCCTGAACTCATTCGTTACCACCTCGACCGGTTCGCTTCGAGGCAATGTCCCCGACCTTCCGGCCCGGCGGGGCGTTGCGCGAGATGGACTTGGGCTTGCCGGGGTGCTGGCGGCCGCCGCCACCGAACGGGTGGTCGACGGCGTTCATCGCGACACCGCGGACGTTGGGCCACTTGGTCCCTCGCGCTTTCATCTTGTGGTGCTTGTTACCGGCCTTGACCATCGGCTTCTCCGTGCGGCCGCCACCGGCGACGACGCCGATGGTGGCGCGACACTGCGGGTCGAGGCGCTTGACAGCGCCCGACGGAAGCTTGACGACCGCGACGTTGCGGTCGTGGGTCATCAGCTGTGCGCTGACACCGGAGGCGCGGGCGAAGCGGCCGCCGTCGCCCTGGTTGGCCTCGACGTTACAGACGGGGACCCCTTCCGGGATCTCCGCCAGCGGGAGGGTGTTGCCGGGCTCGATGGCCGCGGAGACACCCACCTGCATCCGATCGCCCACGCCCACGCCTTCCGGCGCGAGCACGAGGCGTCGGTCGCCGTCCTCGAACTCGACGGCCGCGACGGGCGCCGAGCGGGCGGGGTCGTGTTCGATGTCGACGACAGTGCCGGAGACGACGTCGCCGTCTTCGACGTTACGGTGCTGTAGGTCTGCCTTGTAGCGGTGCGAGGGCGCCCGGAACGTGGACGTCCCGCGACCGCGTCGTTGTCCCTGAATTCGTCGTCCCATCGTTAGAACACCCCAATCCTGGAGGCGACTTCCTGGGCGTCGTCGTCCTCTGAGAGGCGAACGACCGCCTTCTTGTCGCCGTCCATCGTGTTCTGGGTCGTGACTGACTCGACCGTGACATCGTACTGCTGTTCGATCGCGTCGGCGATCTCGGGCTTTGCGGCCCCAGTGTCGACGGCGAACTGCAGCTTGTTCTGGAAGTCCATGTCGTTCATGGCCTTCTCGGTCACGTGCGGGTGCTTGATGACGTCCCAGCTCATCGCTCGGACACCTCCTCGAGTGCGCTCTCGGTCCAGATCGTGAGTCGGCCCGGCGCGGTACCGGGTGCGAGGTCTTCTGCGTTGACCTCGCGTGCGGTCGTCACGTCGGCACCGGCGAGGTTGCGCGCTGCGCGCGACGGTTCCTCGCTGGTGACGAAGAGGATCGAGGACGGTCGGCGGTACTTCCGCCCGCGGGCGGAGCCCTTGCCGGCCTTGATCTTCCGCTCGTCGGCGCGCTCGATGTCGGCGTGAACGCCGAGGGATTCGAGCACGTCGGCGACGGCCTGGGTCTTCTTCAGGTCCTCGAAGGAGTCGTCGACGACCAGTGGCAGTTCGAGGTCGTCGTCGAACTGGTGGCCGCGCTCTGCGACGAGTTCGGCGTCGGTCGTCGCGGCGATTGCCGAGCGCGTCGCGAGCTTTCGCTCCTTGTCGTTGATCGTCAGCGAGCGGTCCTTCTCGGCTTTCGGCGGGTGGGCCGGACGCCCACCGACGGCCTGGGGCACGCGCCGTGCCTTGCCACCCTCTCGGGGGACGTGGGCCATCCCGCGACCGCTACCGAACGACTCGGCGGGCGTTCGCAGGCCCGCGTACTCGTCGGAGCCGTAGTCCTGTTTCCGGTTTGCCTGTTGGGCACGCACTGCGGTGGCGATGAGGTCGGGTCGCACCGTGGTCTCGAAGACCTCGGGGACCTCGACCTCGTCGCCCGCGTTACCGTCCAGGTCGTAGATTGTTGCCTGCATAGGTTATCCCTGATTCGACTGCGTCGAGACGAAGCGCACCTCGGGGTCGAGGCGCGGCTGGTCGTTCGGACGCACTGCCGGTCGGAAGCGCACGAGGCGCTGGTCCGGACCGGGGACCGAACCCTTGACGAGCGTGTACGGCCCGTCGACTTCGCCGTAGTTGACGAAGCCGCCGTCGACACTGGGCTCGTCGCCCTCGCCGATGTCGATGAGGCGCTTGTTGAGTTCGGTGCGCTGGTGGTAGCCGGTCTGGCCCTGCTGGGGCACCGTCGAGCGGACCCGGGACGGGTTCCACGGACCGAGGTTGCCGATCCGTCGTCGCCAGCCCTGGCGGGCGTGCTTGCCCTTCCGCTTCTGGACGCCCCATCGCTTGACGGGGCCCTGGGTACCTTTCCCCTTCGTGATGGCCGCGATGTCGGTGTACTCGCCGGCGCGGAACACGTCGTTCATCGAGTGTTCGCCGCCGTCACCGACCAGTTCGAGCGCGTGGTCGAGCCGATCAGACAGCGAGCCACCGCCGACTCGCGTCTCCATCACGTCGGGCTTTTTCTTCGGCACGTTGGCCAGTTCGTCGGGGACGGTGTGCGTAACGACGCGCACGTCCGCGAGGTCGCCGGCGTCCAGTGCGTCTCGTACCTGTTCCTCTGCGGCATCGGCGTCGTGGCCCTCGGGAACGTCCAGCGCGCGATCGAGTTCCGAGTGGAACTCGTCGGTCCAGACGTCCGTGAGCGGACGCTTGCCGTACGGCGTGTCTTCGTAAGCTCGCACTGCCACGGCGCGCAGCGGTGGCGTCTCCACGACCGTCACGGGGACGGTCTCTTCCATCCCCTCGCGCGGGGAGTTGGGTTCGTCGTTGACGAGGGTGACGTGTGTCATCCCCGCCTTGTAGCCGGCGAACCCCTGGAGACCAGCCTGACCGTCGTCGGACGGCCAGCTGTTGAAACGCGGCGTCTCGGACGCCGCTCGCGTACGCGGGCCGTAGCCCAGCGAGCCTTTGCGTGGTCTGCTTGGTTGTGGCATCGGATTCTCACTCCGTGAGGGTCAGCGAAGCGAGGGTGGCGAACATCGCTTCTTCGGTTCGCACGACCTCGCTTCCCTGGTTTGGAACCGTATTCAGCCAAAGGTCGAACCCGGCGCCGTTGTCACCTGCGCCGCCTGTGACGGCGTCGTCCGGGTCCAATCCGAATATCGCTGGCAACCCGCGCTCCGGTGCGCCAAAGGCCACTGTCATGTGGCCCGCGGCGTCCCGGCGCTCGACCAGTTGGCCGAGCCGGCCGACGCTCAGGGACTCCCCATGCCGCGATGCGGCGATGGTGAGTCCGGCGTCCGACCGTTCGAGTGCCGTATCCACGTCCGCGGTGTCGACGACGTACCCGGTTTGGGGTTCGTCGACGAGCTTTGCGCGGACTGGCCGTCGCGAAGAGACCCTGACGGTGACGCGCTCCCCCTCCACTGGTGCTTCCATCTCGGAAGGCACCGGAAGGGAGATCGGGTGTTGCAGTCCGCAATTGACCCGAACGCGCCCATCAGCTCCGACCTCGGTCACGATTCCCTGTCTTAACGACCCCGAACCCTCGGATCCGGAGCCGGTCTGTGAACGCACGCGGAGCGGCGGCAGGACGCCGACGTACTCCAGTTCGTCCCGCTTGCCCCAGGCCTCCTTTCGGAGGTGAGGGGGCGTCGCGGCGTATCGCAGCACGGTTGCGACGAACCCGTCTTCCCACTTCCCGGCCCCGTCTGGGTCCGGGAAGATCGTCAGCCGATCGACGTCGAATATCGTCGCCGCGCGGGCCACGTATCCGATTTTGCGAGTCGCCTCGCGTCTGTCCTCGGCTTCCCGTACGAGGGAAGATGGCACGAGTACGCTGGTCTTCATGCCGTGACGCTTCCACGTCGCGCCACTAGACTGTGCCGATAATCCCCCACCCATCCATAAAAAGAACCCGCTTCACGCGCGCGGTGAGAGGCGTTCACACGGGCCTAGATGGTCAATATCTAGCCGTTCGAGGGGAGACACCGTGAGAGCAGTTGGCAACAAATGTGACCGGTTCCGAACCCGGCGCTCTGGTGAGGGTTGGTCGACACTGGATTTATGCGGCCTCCGTCGGAAGTTCCGATTCGTCATGCTGACCCGCCGGCTCTACTGCCTCGGGTGCGGGCTCGGGGTCGTCGGCAGCCTCGCAATCGTCGCGAATCTCGTCGCCGCCGGGTACTGGACCGGCGCGCCTATCGCGCTCGGTGCTGGAGTCGCCTGCATCCTCGCCTTCAGGAATGCGTACCGGCGCGACGATTTCGAGCGGGACCACTCGATAGTCTACCGCTCAGTGAACTTCGCAGGAGCCGTGATCACAGTCGGTGCCGGACTGGTGATGCTCGCCGTCGGGCTCCTCTCCTATCAGTGGCTCGTCGCCGGATCCCTCGGATAGCAGTCGGGCGTGGGAGCGAGTCGTTCGTGTCGCCTTCCCACGGTTCTGCTCGCGATTCGGAAGCCTTTTATCCTTCACCCCCACCAAATCAAAATGCACTCACCCGCGGTGGTAGTGTAGTGGTATCACAGGACCCTGCCACGGTCCTAACGGGGGTTCAAATCCCCCCCACCGCATACTTTTGCCGCGAGCAACACCGCGAGCGGCAAATATCGTGACCGGGGTTTGAACCCTGCAAGTCGCAGCGGCCGAACGAAGTGAGGCCGACCGTCTTGCTCCGGTTCAAATCCCCCCCACCGCATACTTTTGCCGCGAGCAACACCGCGAGCGGCAAATATCGTGACCGGGGTTTGAACCCTGCAAGTCGCAGCGGCCGAACGAAGTGAGGCCGACCGTCTTGCTCCGGTTCAAATCCCCCCCACCGCATACTTTTGCCGCGAGCAACACCGCGAGCGGCAAATATCGTGACCGGGGTTTGAACCCTGCAAGTCGCAGCGGCCGAACGAAGTGAGGCCGACCGTCTTGCTCCGGTTCAAATCCCCCCCACCGCACTTCTGCGACGAACACAAACCGACGAGTACCGCGTAGCGTGTGCTCGTCTTCCGTGAGTCGCTGAATGCTGTACGGAGGGATTTGAACCAGACGAGACGAACGCAGTAAGTCTCGGCGAGGTTCAAATCCCCCGTGTACTCTCCGAGGTTCAAATCCCGGCTGTTGTGTTCTGTCGACCGCAGTTCGGAGTGTCACCCGAGAGCCCGCGCCCGCCCGACCGCGCGACCCCAGAGGAAGGTCGTGACCAGCAGGCCGTAGGCGAGGACGAAGGCGGCCAGCAGCGGGCCGAGTCGCGGAATCGCGAAGAGCGCGCTCCCGGCACCGGCGGCGAACGCGAGGACGAGCGCGCCCAGCGTCCAGCCGATGAAGTACGCCCCGTGGCCGGCCACCGGGCGGAGCGGCGAGGGAGAGAGCGCGCTGCGGAGCGATCCGGTGGTGCCGTAGGTCGCCAGCGTGATCGGCAGGAGATAGAGGCCGAGCAGGCCAAAGAGGAGGACGGCGGTCGAGCCGGCGAGGAAGCGAAGCCGCGGGACCGAGCCGCCGGTCGTGCTGATCAGTCCGTAGACGGTCACCAGCAGCGCGGCCAGCGGCGGGCCGAGGCAGAGCAGGCAGAGGAGCGAGCCGCCGACCGAGCGCCCCATCAGTGTCCGGGCATCGGAGAGTGCCGGCGGCATCTGGTCGCCACGAGCGGTGGCGGCGAGGGCGCGCACGAGGTAGCCGACGACGGGGACGAGCGGGAGCACGGGAACGACGACGGCGAGCGCGAGCGCGATCCAGACGGCGAGGAGCGGCCGCTCGCCCCGTGGTCCGTCGACCGGCGAGCGAAGCGCCACCCGGACCCAGCCCATGCTCCTCCTCTCACGTGACACCACCGTAGCTACGGAGTGGCTACGACTCCGCCGGCGTCGGCGATCGAGCGACGGGACGCGGTAATCCGAGGTTTCGACATGTTCGGCCGTCCGAGTAACGGGTTTGTAACTATCACCGAGGAACACCTCGGGCTTTTGAGTAGTACCATGGCATCCGATGACACAAGCTTCTCTCGACGGCGGTTCGTCAAAGTGACCAGCACAGGAACACTGCTCGCCCTGGCCGGCTGTACGGGCGACGGTGGTGACGGCGGCGGCGATGGCGGCGACGGTGGGAGTGACGGCGGTGATGGTGGCAGTGACGGCGGTGATGGCGGCGATGGCGACGACGGTGGGAGTGACGGCGGTGACGGCGGGAGCAGCGCCGAACTGGAGGTGCTGCACGGCTGGACCGGCGGCGACGGTGCCACGGCGGCCGACGCGCTCGAATCGGCGTTCAACGAAGCCCACCCGGACGTAAACCTGAACTTCAATCCGATCGGTGGCGGCGGGAACCAGAACCTCGACGCGGTCGTGGCCAATCGCCTGCAGAACAACAACCCGCCGGGATCGTTCGCCAACTGGCCGGGCAAGAACCTCCAGCGGTACGAGGGCGTGCTGGGTCAGGTCGGCGACGTGTGGGACGAAAACGACTTCTCGGACGTGATGGTCGAGGAGGCGGTCGACCTCCACCAGTACAACGGCGCGTTCCGCGCGGTCCCGCTCGGTTCCCACCGGCTCAACTGCCTGTTCTACAACACGGCGGTCGTCGAGGAGGCCGGCGTCGACCCGAGTTCGCTGACCAGCGTCGACGCGCTGATGAGCGCTCTGGAGACGGTGGCCAGCGAGACCGATGCCGTTCCGATGACCCAGGGTATGAGCGGGACGTGGACGACGACCCAGCTGTGGGCGTCGATCATGCTCGGGAAGGAGGGGTTCGACGCGTACACGAACTTCATCGAGGGCAACCCCGACCGGGCGGCAGTCCAGTCGGCCTTCGAATCGCTGCGGACGATCCTCCGGAACCACATCAACGAGGACGCCGCCTCGATCGGGCTGACCGAGTCCAACCAGAACATCATCCAGGGCAACGCCGCCTTCATCCACCAGGGCAACTGGGCGGCCGGCGCGTTCCGCAACGCGGAGGGCTTCAACTACAACGAGGACTGGGGCTTCAAGACCTTCCCCGGCACCGAGGGGATGTACATGCTCCACTTCGACTCGTTCCTCTACCCGTCGAACAACCCGACGCCGGAGCTATCCAAGACCTTCCTCTCGTTCGTCGGGAGTCAGGAGGCACAGATCGCGTTCAATCAGTACAAGGGCTCGATCCCGACTCGCACCGACGTGGACATGAGCGAGTTCGGCCCGTATCTACAGGAGACCGCCGAGGACTTCGCCAACGCCGACCAGCGCCCACCGACACTCCAGCACGGTCTCGCCGTCACCTCCCAGAAGATGACGGCGCTGAACGACGTGATATCCAGCGAGTTCACCGGCCCGTACAACGTCGAGGCCGCGACCGACGGGTTCGTGAACGCGGTGTCGAACTGATCCCGGTCCGATGAGTGACCGGTTTCGGCGGGTCCGGCGCGTGATCACGCGAACCACCGGGAGCGACCGCGACGCGGACGAACAGATGAGTACGGACGGCGGCGTGGTCGAGGAGCGACGGCCCCAGCAAGAGCGTCGCGGGGTCGTGGGACGGCTCAACGAGCGGTTCGGCGGCGACTTCGTGGAGTCGTCGCAGTTCTGGCTCCCGCCGTTCCTCCTGATGGCGCTGTTCGTCTACGGCGCGATCCTCTGGAACGTCCTGATCTCGCTGACCGATTTCAGGGGCTTCGGGAGCCCGGACTACAGCGATCTGGACTTCGAGATGTACACCCGGGCCTTCGCCGACGGAGGGTTCGTCGACGCGGCGTTCCAGACGTTCGCTCTGTTGATCGCGTTCACCGTGGCGACGCTCGTCGTGGGGCTCGGGCTGGCGATCCTGATCGACCGGAACATCCGCTTCGAGAACTCGTTCCGGACGATCTACCTGTTGCCGATGAGCCTCTCCTTCGTCGTCACCGCGCAGTTCTGGGCCTGGATGTACAACTTCAACAACGGCGTGGTCAACATCGTTCTGGGGTGGATCGGGATCGACCGGATCAACTGGATCGGCAACTCACAGATCGTCCTGTGGGCGGTCATCTTCGCCCTGCTGTGGCAGTTCGCCGGCTACGCGATGGTCGTCTTCCTGGCCGGGTTACGGGCGATCCCGACCGAGCACTACGAGGCCGCTCAGGTCGACGGAGCCTCGACCGCCCGGATGTACTGGCGGGTCATCATCCCCCAGCTGAAGGGGTCGACGATCAGCGCCTCGGTCGTGTTGATGGTGTTCGCGCTGAAGGCCTTCGACTTCCTGTACTCGCTGGTCGGCGGGTATCGCCCGCCCAACGGCGCGGACATCCTCGCGACCAAGATGGTCCGTGAAGCGTACGCGAACCTCAACTGGGCCTACGCCTCCGCCATCGCCATCATGCTGTTCCTCATGGCGCTGGGCGTCGTCGGCCCGTACCTCTACTACCAGTACAAACAGGGGAACCTATGACCGACCAATCACGCACCGACGGCGGGACGGTATCGACAGAGCGGTCGCGGACGCTGGGCGATCGGCTTGCGGCGATCGACGGCTACCGCATCGCGCTGTATCTGCTGCTGCTTGGGATGCTGGCGTTCTTCCTGGCTCCGATCGAAACGGGGCTGGTCACCTCGTTCAAGAACGATGCAGGCGTCATCGAGACGCTGCCGATCACGCCCCCGACGCCGGAGTACTTCACGCTCCAGAAGTGGCAGACGGCGTTCGACGCGCTGAGTCGCGGCCTGCTCAACAGCGCGCTGTACGCCGTGCCCGCGACGGTCATCTCGGCGTTCCTGGGCAGCATCGCCGCCTACGGCATCACCCAGTCGAACTGGAAGGCCCGCTACAAGGCACCGATCCTCGCGCTGTTCGTCGCGGGCATCTTCATCCCCTACCAGGCCGTGCTGGTGCCCCTCTCGCGGTTCTGGTCGGTGGTTCCCTTACAGGAGTGGCTCGGGTTCGTCTGGGCGCTGGGGATCAGCGACGACTACGTCGGTATCGTCGAACTGATCGTCACCCACGTCGCCTACGGCCTCCCCATCTGTACGATCCTGTTTCGCTCGTACTACAAGAACATGAGCGAGGAGATGATCGAGGCCGCACGCCTCGACGGGGCCACGCTTCGGCGGGTCTACCGGCGGATCGTGTTGCCGCTGTCGGGGCCGATGTTCGCGGTGGTCCTGATCTACCAGTTCACGCAGATCTGGAACGATCTGCTGTTTACGCTGGTGTTGGTCTCGACCGAGTCCAGCCCGGCCGCGCCGGTCGTGTTGATCCTCGCGGGACTGGGAACCTCGCTGGAAGGGCAGGACTTCGCGCTGCGGATGGCCGGCGCGTTCATCGCGGCGCTGCCCACACTCGCGGTGTACATCATGTTCGGCGAGGAGTTCGCCGAGGGGGTGGCGACGTGACGAACGAGACACAGCACCGAACCATGATTCGACAGTTCCACACACCGGACCGATCCGAGGTATCGCCAGCGAACCAGCCCGTACCGAACCGGATGGACAACACGGAGAGTCGGTAGGATGGGGACGCTCGAACTCGATCACCTCACGAAGGTGTTCCAGGACGGTGAGGACGAGATCGTCGCCGTCGACGACGTGGACCTCCAGATGGACGACGGGGAGTTCATCGTCGTCGTCGGTCCCTCGGGGTGTGGCAAGTCCACGACGCTGCGGATGGTCGCGGGCCTCGAGTCGGTGACGCGGGGTGAGATCCGCCTCGACGGCACCGTCGTCAACGACGTGAAACCCCAGCACCGGGACATCGCGATGGTGTTCCAGTCGTACGCGCTGTACCCCCACATGACCGTGCGGGGGAACATGGCCTTCGGCCTGGAGGAGTCGACGGACCTCTCGAGCGACGAGATCGACGAACGCGTGTACGACGCCGCCGATACCATGGGCATCGCCGACCTGCTGGATCGGAAACCTTCGGAGCTATCGGGCGGTCAGCAACAGCGCGTCGCGCTCGGGCGCGCGATCGTCCGTGACCCGGCGGTGTTCCTGATGGACGAACCCCTCTCGAATCTGGACGCCAAGCTCCGATCGGAGATGCGCACCGAACTCCAGCGCCTGCAGGCCGAACTGGACGTGACGACGATGTACGTCACCCACGACCAGACCGAGGCGATGACGATGGGCGACCGCATCGCCATCCTCGACGGCGGGAAACTCCAACAGGTGGCGACACCCCTGGAGTGTTACCACGAACCAGCCAACCAGTTCGTCGCGGGCTTCATCGGCGACCCATCGATGAACTTCTTCGACGTTGATCAGGAGGGTGAACGGCTGGTCGGCTCGGCCTTCAGCTACCCGCTCTCGACGGCGACGCTGGACGACATCGGTGACGAGCGCGAACTAGTGCTTGGCGTGCGGCCGGAAGACATCGCGCTGGCCGAGGACGTGACGGCCCAGCACACGTTTCCGGCGGTCGTCGACGTGGTCGAGCCGATGGGCGACGAGAACACGGTGTATCTGCGCTTCGAGGGCGCACCGGAGGGCGAGACGTTCGTGGCGTCGATCGGCGGCCTGCGCCGGATCGCTGCCGGCGATCACGTCACCGTCGACATCCCCGAACGGACGATCCACCTGTTCGACAGGAACACGGGGGCTGCACTTCATAACAGACGCCTGGATGTCGACGAGGAGATCAGCGGCCCGACGACGTGAGCAGTAATCGACAGTTGCCCCGGGCGGACACGTCAGTGGGGCAGGGGCGTGTCTTCGATCTCGGTTTCGATCGACTCGAGCTGGGCTTCGAGTTCCTCGATCTCCGTAGAGAGGCGGCGGTACTCGTCGTTGGATCGAAGCTCGGCACGGGACTTCTCGGCGGCGAGAACGCTCTGCTTGACGCGTTTCTCGCTGAGTTGCCGGTAGATCTCGTCGTACTCGTCGAGTACCAGGAGCCGTTCGATCACCGACCGGAGGTCCGACGGCGTGACCGGTTTGATCACGTAGTCGTCGAACCCCATGTCGATGATGTCGAACGTCGGATCGACGGCGGTGACCATCGCCGTCCGACAGTCGATCGACCAGGACTGGATGTGTTTCAACACCTCGTCGCCGGAGCTATCCGGCAGCCGTCGGTCCAGCAGCGCGACATCGAGGTCGTCACCGAGTTCGTCGATGGTTTCGATGGCATCGTCGCCGCTGGCGGCGGGAATCACGTCGTACGCCTCGCTCAGTCCTTTGACGTACGCGTCGAGCAGTTCGGTCTCGTCCTCCAGGACGAGCACCGAGACATCGTCTGAGACACCCCTCACAGTCCAACGGTGTGAATCCCAGATACCTATAGTTATTGGAACATTGTTAGCATTGTTTCAATGATCGGGTTCCGATGTAGTAACGTCGTTCTGGGACGTGTCGAGGGCGACAGCCAGGGCTAAGAGGTGGCCGGTGCAAGCGGTCGTATGACCTGTATCGGGTTCCTCTCGGTCGCACCGGTCGTCGAAGGGAGCATGGCATCCTACGTGGCGGACGCCGTCGCAGCACTGGAGGCCGCCGGCGTCGAGTACGAGACCACGCCGATGGGGACGATCATCGAGGCAGAGGACAGCGCCGACCTGTTCGCGGCGGCCCACGCCGCCCACGAGGCCGTCGACGCTGACCGCGTCGAGACGTTCCTGAAGATCGACGACAAGCGGACCGTCGAGCAGCGGGCCACAGAGAAGGTCGAGGCCGTCGAGGACGCACTGGGTCACGAGGCACGCAGCGACCGCGACTGATTTGGCCGGGGCGTGGAAAAGGCACGCTATGGCAGCGACAACGAACGTCGTCTTCGGAGTCTTCGGTATCGTGTTGGGCCTCCTCTGGGCCGCCAAGCCAGTGACGATGAGTCGGCTCCAGCAGCGGTTGCTGTTCTTCGGTGCCGGCGGCGACGAGGTCGAGGTCAACGGGACGCTCGGCCGCGTCGCCGGTATCGTCCTCGCAGTGTTCGGCGTGTACCTGATCGTCTGGATGTGAGGCGGACCGTTGCCGGTGCGTTTCGGGCATCGTCGCTCCGAACACGAACAGTCTTACAACGAGGCGCGCAAAGCCGGGAGTATGGAGAGTCTCAATCGGATGGCGACGGAACTCGTCGACGAGGCGATCGACTTCGCCGACGAACTCACGATCGCCGTCCACGCGCTCGACGGTGACGCCGCAGTGCTCGATTTCGGTGTGGAAGTCCCGGGTGCGGTCGAAGCGGGGCTGCTCGCGGCCGAGATCCAGACCGCCGGACTGGCGACGGTCCAGACCGAACTGTCCGAGATCGCGGGCGCGCCGCTGACCCACGTCGAACTGTCGACCGACCACCCCGCGCTGGGCCTGCTGTGTTCCCAGAAGGGCGGCTGGGAGATCAGCCTCGACGGCTTCGAAGGGCTGGGGAGTGGCCCCGCTCGCGCGCTGGTGGCCGAGGAGGAGATTTACAGTCGCGTCGGCTACCACGACGCCGCCGACTTCGCGGTCCTGACGGTCGAAGCCGACGAACTGCCCGAACAGGACGTGGCGAGTCACGTCGCAGAACTGACCGGCGTTCCCGAGACCGCCGTGTTCCTGCCGGTCTACTCGACCGCGAGCGTCACCGGGAGTGTCGTGGCGGCGGCCCGGGCGGCCGAACTGGCATCGTTCCGCCTATCGGAACTGGGCTACGACCCCATCTCGATCCTCTCGGCGACTGGCTCGGCACCCGTCGCACCGGTCGCCGACAGCGAGGAAGCGGCCATCGCCCGGACGACTGACGCGCTGGCCTACGGCGGCCAGGTCCACCTCACCGTCGAGGAGGAGTTCGACCGCTTCGACGAGATCGTCTCCGTCGCCGCCGAGGAGTACGGCCATCCGCTGGGAGAGGCGTTCGACGACGCCGACTGGGACTTCGCGGAGTTGCCCGTCGAGGTGTTCGCGCCAGCGCAGGTGACCGTCGACGTACTCGGCGGCGAGACCCACGTCTTCGGCGACACCCACGAGGACGTGCTGGCCGAGAGTTTCGGGCTGTGAGCGGGAGCGAGTGAGGACGGACAACGATGCGATACAAGATCGTCCCGCCGGTTCGGTCGGTAGCGTTTCTGCGCGAGGCTGCCGAGACCCTGCCGCTGGTCCCGGGGAGCGTCGAGGACTGCTGTTCGCGCGTGCGAGACGGGACCGCCGTCACCTCGCGCGACGAGGCTCGGGCCTACCTGACGTTCATGCAGGCGCTGGGGCTGGTCGCCGAGACCGACCGGGGCTTTCACAGAGTCCGCGAACAGCCCGACGACGCGGCGCTTTCCGAGGCGTTCCGTGATCGGGTATTCGGTGCGCGAGAGGTGCTGGCTGCCGTCGCGGACGAGGCGCTAACGGCGGACGAGGCCTTCGCGGTGCTGGGCGAAAAGATCCCGAGGTGGGAGCGGGACCGACACGAAGACTGGGAGGCGGAGTGGCGCGAGCGCACCGAACGACTGCTTGAGTGGGGAGTCGAATTCGGCCCCGTCGTGGTCGACGACGGCCAGTATCGAGCGATGTGATACGTCGTCACAAGTGGGGGAACAGCTTTTTCCGCTCACTCGCCAGGGGAAAGACGTGAGCACCCCCATCGAAACCGTCGTCTTCGATCTGGACGACACCATCTGCGAGTATCGCCGCTCCGGTGCGGAGATCCTCTCTCTGGCCTTCGAATCGGCCGATGTGGAGCCGTTCTTCACCATCGAGGAGTACGGTCCCATCGCCGACGAACTGGTGACGGACAGCGACAGCGTGGTCGAGAACCGCCGACGCTCGTTCGCCAGACTCGCCGAGCGGGCGGGCCGTGACCCGCAAATCGGCCGAGCGGTCGCAGACGCCTACGCCGCCGAGCGCGACCCGACGAACGTCCAGTGGGTGCCGGGTGCCGAGGCGGCCCTCGATCATCTCGACGACTCGTACGATCTGGTACTGGTGACCAACGGCGGCCCGAGAGAACAGCGGGCCAAACTCCGGGAACTCGGTATCGTGGACCGCTTCGAAGCCGTCGTGTACGCGGGCTACGACACCGCACCCAAGCCCGAACCGGAGCCACTGGAGCGAGCGCTCGATGCCGTCGGGACGCCGCCGACGCGGGCGGTCAACGTCGGTGACTCGCTACGCCTCGACGTGCTGGGCGCGCACAACGCCGGCCTGCGGTCGGTGTGGCTGGACCAATCCGAGGGCATGACACCGGAGCCGGTCCCGGACTACCGCATCGAGTCGATGCGGGAGCTACTCGCAGAACCGTGGGCCGACCCCACGGACGCGTGACGCTGGCGGAGTGACGACTGGCGAGGCAGCGGTCGGTCGGAAAGGCAGAAAACACGAACCCGGATTGTGAGTGGATGGTGAATAGAGACACACCGGTAGTGCCACAGTGTGCAGCTATTACAGTGGGCTCGTGGCTGAATCCGACAGCACCTGCTCGTATTCAACCAGTCCCTAAACAAATTTCGGTCCGGGCGCAAAACGCCGGGAGTGGCTGTAAAACACTACTGAGATTCCAGTAAAAGTATCTGACCGCGACGTAGCTATCTGTTTCTCGTCATAGTTCGGGAGTCCACAGAGTGACTTCGTCGGCACGGTTGTAGCCTGGAGGAGCGGCGACAAAACGTCGAACTGAACTCAGAGGCCGTGTGCTGGGCCTTCACATCGTTGTCAGTCGTTCCCGTGAAGCACACGAAACGTACTCTCTCCGGTCGTGACCCGGAGGTCCGGGTGGCCGTGATCGAACACTCGAAACGTACTCTACCGGAATAGTGTCGGAACGGGGTTGACTGAGACAGGGTCGGAACAGGATCGGCTGGCGGACCCCTGCGAGGGGTAGACTCGGATGGAGGCGATCGGCGGTCAGTTGGGCGAGATGGGGTCCCGGTCGGGAGTGAGAGAGCGGGTTTCGAGTGCTTTAGTGTGGAGTGAGAGGGGGGGGCAAGGAGATGTCGTCGCCGGGTGAGCGGTTCGGTACCGTCAACGTTGGTAACCGAGCCAGTGACTCGGCATCGACAGACGCGCAGTCCGGGCCACTGGACGGAGCGAACGAGGGTGTGTACCGGTGTAGAGTGAGAGTAGGCGGTGTAGAGTGAGAGTAGGTTTCGAGTGCTTTCGGTGAGCGAATTACGGGAGATGAAGCGGAGAAAGAGACGTCGATGTCAGGAACGCTCGGAAGAGGGTTGCAATTGAAGCACGAGAAACAAGAGAAACACGTGAAGTAAGCCTTATGTGGTGGCGTCGGTTTGACCGAAGTAGCAATGGGTGGTCCCTTCGATGCGATTACTGACACTATCTTCGCCGATAAAAGTGTCTTGACTGAGGACTACCAGCCCGACGAGATCTTGGAGCGCGACGAGGAAATCGAGGAGTACCGCAACGCTCTCAAGGACGTGCTGTTCGGGCGCAGTCCACAGAACATCTTCCTCTACGGGAAGGCCGGTCTCGGGAAGACTGCCGTCACGAACTACATGATGGACGCGCTGACCGAGGAGATCCAGCAGCGGCCCGAGGCCGACGCGCTCCACGTCCACGAGCAGAACTGCAACGGCAAGACCGTCTTCATGGTCGTCCGCGCGCTGGTCAACGACCTCCGTGCCGCCAAAGCGGAATCCGGTTCCGGCTCGGAGACGAGTGCCGACGTGGAGACGTTCCCAAAGCGCGGACTGGGGACCGGCGACGCGTTCGCGGCACTGTACGAAGAACTCGACGCGACCGGCGGCACGCATCTCATCGTCTTCGACGAGATCGACCACCTCGACGACGTGGACACGCTGCTGTACGAACTCCCGCGAGCGCGCTCGATCGGCCACATCACCGACTCGCGGGTGGGCGTCATCGGCATCTCGAACAACTACACCTTCCGCCAGCAACTCTCGGCGAAGGTCAAGGACACGCTGATGGAGACCGAAATCTCGTTCTCGCCGTACTCCGCGGACGAACTCCGATCGATCCTCGAAGAACGCGCGGAGAAGGCACTGCAGGACGACGGCTACGACTCCTCGGCGATCGCGATGGCCGCCGCACTCGCCGCACGCGACATGGGTAACGCTCGGCAGGCCATCGACCTGCTCCGAGTCGGTGCGGAAGTCGCGGAGAATCAGGAGGAGTTCCGCGTGACCGACGACCACATCGAACGGGCCCGCGAACGCGTCCAGCGTGGCCGGTTGAGCAATAAGATCCGCGACCAGACGACCCACGCCCAGCTCGTCCTGGAGACGCTGGCCCACCTCGAAGACGACGGCGAGACGCCGGCCCGCGCCAAGGAGATCTACGAACTCTACCAGACCGTCGCCGAGTCGTGGGCCCACGACCCGCTGACGACGGTCCGAAGCGTCCACAGCCACCTCTCGGACCTCCAGATGCTCGGATTCCTCAAGCGGTACGAACGCAACGAGGGGCTCAGCGGCGGCCAGTACTACGAGTTCGAACTGGACGATCTGGACCCGGAACTCGTCTTCGAAACGCGCGACGACATCGAGGACGTGGCCTCGGAGTCTTGACCGAGGACGTGTCCCAGGAGTCCTGATGGCGACACCGAGACCGACTTCCACCCCCACCATCGCACCGAAAGCACTCGAAACCCACTCTCTCTGACCGGGAGTGATCACCGCGTCGTCTGAGACAATCACGCCGTCGCTCACACCCTGCCCAGTCACTCGAAAAGCACTCGAAACCTACTCTCCCTCTCGATCGAAACCCGATCCGTCGGTGTCTTCTCCGGGCCCCGATTCAGTCGTCGAGGACCCGCTTGACCGTTCCGACGCCCTTCGATCGACCTTCACGGAAGACGAAGCGCTGGCCTTCCTCGACGAGATAGGAGCGGAACTTGAAGCGAACCCGCGCCTCGCCGCTGTCGCCCGGCAGAAGCTGTCCGTCCGTCGGGAAGAACTGCGCGGCCTCGCTGATCGTCTCGACGTGGACGACCGGTTCGTAGCCGTCGCCGATCCGGGTCGGGTGGTTCAGCACCATCACTTCGGCCTCGAACTCCCGGACGGGTTCTGGCTCCGCGTCCCGAGGCAGCAACACCATCCCGCGCTTGAGCGCGGGCTCTGTCACGCCTTTCAGCGCGATGCCGACGATCCGGCCGGCCTTGGCCTCGTCGACGCGGTGGTAGTGCATCTCGATCGACCTGACTTCTACCTCCCGGAAGGTGCCGTCGGGCATCGGCCCCAGCAGGAGTTCGTCGCCGGCCTCGACGGTGCCCGACTTGATCGTCCCCGAGGCGACCGCGCCGACGCCCTGGACGTTGTAACTACGGTCGACGTACATCCGAAAGTCGCCGACCTCGCCGGCGGTCTTGGGCAGGCGCTCGAACATCGCGTCGAGTTGGTCCATCCCGTCCATGGTGACTGCGCTGGTCGTGACGACCGGCACGACCGTCTCGGAGATCTCATCGATGGCGGCGTCGACGCCGTGGCGCTCGACCCGCAGTGGTGTCTTGTCCACGTCGCGCAGCGCCCGCTCGACCTCGCGCTCGACTTCCGCCACGCGCTCGTCGTCCACGAGGTCGGCCTTCGTGATCGCGACGATCGTCGGTAACTCGGTCGCCAGCAGGATGCCCAGATGCTCCCGGGTCGTCTTGGTCGGGCCGTCGTCGGCCGCGACCGTCAGGAGGCCGTAGTCGAGTTTCTGCCCCACCAGTCCGCGGATCGTCGTCCGAAGCCACGGCTCGTGGCCCACCGTATCGACGAAACTGACGAGCCGATCTGCCTCCTCGACGACGCGGGCGCGGTCGTCCTTCCGGTCGGGGTTGTCCATCCTGACCGCCCCGCCGTCGTCCTCGAAACCGTACACGCCGTAGGAGAGATCCGCCGACAGCCCGCGCTCGACCTCGTGGGGTTGCACGTCCAGATACGAGCGGGTGCTGCCCTCGCCGTCGTCGGCGCTGCCGGTGACGAGTGTCCCGACGAGCGTCGACTTGCCGTGGTCGACGTGGCCGGCGGTGCCGACGACGATGTGGTCGTCGTCTTCCAGCACCGCGCCCTCCCGTATGGTCGCGACGCCGACGATCCCCTCCGGGTCGGCACCGGGTTCGGGGTCGGCGGTCTTGGCCGCGCTGTCGACGCCCCACGTCTGGACCTCCTCGATGTGTGCGCCGGCCTCGTCGGCCAGCAGCGAGAGCACGTCCATCGACTCCGAGAACTCCCCGGGCGGGATGCCGGCGAGGCCGCCGTCGTCGGTGACGCCGACGACGTAGGTCGCCTCGCCGTCGCCCGAGAGGACGCGGTGGCGCAACTGTGCGGCGAGGCTCTCCAGTCGACCCTCAGCGAGGTGGAGGTCTTCGGTGAGCCGCTCCTTGAACTCGACGCTGCCGCCCTCCTGTTCGCCGCGCTCGATCGCACGACGGAGCACGGCCTGGTCGGGGCTCATGCGACCGGATAACGGACCGCAGGATAAAAGCCTTCCCCGGGTTCGTGGACGTATCTCACCTGAGCGGTCTATAGCAGTCCAGAGCAGTCAATCTGGAGCGTCCAGCCAGTGGAAAAGAAGTGGGGTGTATCCCGCAGGGTATCCACGACGGACGTTATAAATGTCGGACGCGCCACGATGGCAGTATGCAGATCGGTTCCCGCCGCTGTATCCTGAACCCCCAGAGCGGCGACGGCGACCACGCCAGCTACCTCCCACGGCTCATGCGCGCCCGCGGCTTCGAGGTGTACGAAACCGAGTACGCCGAACACGCCGTCGAACTCGCCAGAGCGGTGGGCGAAGCAGGGGCCAGCGAAGTCGCCGTCTGTGGCGGCGACGGAACGGTCAACGAGGTCATCAGGGGACTCCACGACGCCGACCACCTCGATTCGGTCACCCTCAGTGTCGTCCCCGTCGGCACGGCGAACCTACTGGCCCGGATGATCGGCGTCGGGTCGGTCGAGGACGGCGTCGAGATCGCAGACACTGGCACCACCCGGACCGTCGACGTGGGCTTTGCCGACGGCGAACCCTTCCTCGTCTCCTGTATCGCCGGCCTGCCAGCGGACGCGAGCGTCGCCACCTCCAGCGAACTGAAGGCCCGCTTCGGGACGCTGGCCTTCCTCGTCACCGGCACGCAAGAAGCGCTGGAGTTCGACGGTCTGGAGATCGAGATCGAGGCGACCAACGCCGAGGGCAGCGTCGAGTGGCACGGCGAGGCGCTGTGCCTGCTCGTGGGCAACGCCCGTCGCTTCGTCGGCAAGGGTGGACAGGCCGACATGGAGGACGGCCTGCTCGACGTGGCCATCGTCGAGCAGATGCCGCCGGGCAATCTCGTCGCCGAAGCGGTCACCCATCGGATTCTCGGTGACGACTCCGACCGCGTGACCCACCTGCGTGCGAGCGACCTCACCGTCCACAGTCAGAACGGGGCGATCACGTTCAGCCGCGACGGCGAACTCGCCAGTCACGACGAACTGACGCTGTCGGTCGAGCGCCAACTGCTGGATCTGCGCGTCGGTGACGAGTACGTCCCCGATCCGGTGTGAACAGGCCGGACGATTTCGCGCTCACGGCAGTGGAACCCACGCCGCCGTCGGAAACACGCCGGCGACGGCCAGTCCGGCGATCAGCAGTGACGTGACGACGATACTCGCCGCGGGCGGATCGAGGTGCGTGTCGGCGTGGGCGTAGAAGACCCGTTGACTCACCTCACCGAGCAGCGCCCCGACGGCACCGAAGACGGCACCGACGACGAGCGCCTCACCCATCGGAACGGCCGACGCAACGACAGCGGGCGTCGTCACCGCCAGCGGCGCGTCGACGCTCGCGATAACGGCCGTACTCGCTGGGAGTGTGATGTGATGGGTTACCGGAATCTTCGCCACATCGGCGTTGATCAGAAGCAACGGGACGACGCTGATCCCGAACGCGAGGAAGGCGCTGGCAGTGACGTAGGCGATGTAGCCGCCGAGAATCCCGACGACGACACCCAATGTGAGCACGTGGCTCCAGCGGTACTGGTAGGGGAGCCACGGCTCGACCGCGTGGCTGCTCGCCGACTCGCTCACCGTCCCGCCGTCCGTGGCTGCTTCCGCTCCGTTGCTGGACTGGGCCCGACTGTAGGGCGACATGTCGAACAGTCTCCCCAGCGACGCGCCGATCAGGCTGTACCCGAAGACGGCCCGATGCAGCAGTGCCGACAGGACGACGCCCAGCGCGACCGGATCGGTCGGCACCGAGTACGCACCGGCAGCGGTCGCGATCAGATGCCCTGCAACGCCGAAGACGCCGCCGACGAGCAACACGTCGGGTCTGCTGCCCAGCCCCTGAACGACGTTCTTCGCCGGGTGGTAGTCGAAGTCGGTGTCGAAGTAGCCCCGCTTGGCCGCGTAGGCCGCGGCGGCAGCGCCACCACCGAAGGCGACGTGGGGGCCCAGCACCGGGCCGAAGGCGATGGCACCCGTGATGTCGACCGCCGGAAGCCCGGTGTCGCCCGCTCGCCGCACGACCTTGTACAGTTCACCGACGATCACCAGCAGGCCCGCCAACGAGAAGGACGGCAGCGCACCGATGGCGGCACCGAACGCACCGCCAGCGAAGGCTGCGACGGCAAGCTCGATCGAAAGGAGTCCCCCACTCATCGAGACTCAGGCCTGCCGTTCGGCCAGTTCGTCCTCGGCCTCGTCGAACACCGCGGCGACGCGCTCGGCGATGTCGTCACGGATCTCACGCACGCGGTCGAGGTCGCCCCCGTCTGGATCGTCCAGCGCCCAGTCGCGAACGTCCACGTCCTCGGCGTCCAGCGAGAGCGTCGAGCACCCCATCGTCGCGACGATGGCACAGGACTCCAGTTCCGCGGTCGTGATCTCACGAGGCGTCCGGTCCGAGAGGTCGAAGCCCTCCTCGCTCATCACCTCGACGACCACGTCGTGGACGTGCTCGGCCGGGTGGGTCCCGCCGGTGAGGATCTCGACCTCGTCTTCGAGGCCGCGCTCGGCCCGCTCGCGCTCGGCGAAGGCCGTCGACATCTGGCTGCGGCCGGCGTTCTGGACGCAGACGAACGCGACGCGGACGGGATCTGCAGCGCTCATTGGCCGTCACCCCGCGTGGCATCGAGCGCGTCGACCAGCCGCTCGGCCCGCTCGGTCAGCCTGTAGTAACGCCACTTCCCGTCCTTGCGGCGAGTGGCCAGCCCCGCGTCGGTCAGGTCCGACAGGGCGTGGCTGATCGCGCTGTCGCTCACGTCCAGTACCGGCGAGAACTCACAGACACAGAGTTCGCCATCGCTGGCCGCGAGCAGGCGCACGATCCGGTAGCGCGTCTCGTCACCGAGCGTCCGCAGGGCGGCGAGGTCGTCGTCGGTCTCCGACGGCGACGGAACGGCGTCGGTCAACTGTTCGATCTCGTCGACGCGGGCGTCGACGTCCGCATCGCAACACTCCCCGACCTCGTCGGCGATCAGTCGGCGGAGCCGCTGGGTGTCCTGACTCATATCTGAACGAATGAACGGCCATTCATATTACGCTGCCGGTACGCGTTCCCCCAGGAACGGGTGTAACAGGAACCACAGAACACCGGAACTCAGCGATACCGCGAAACCGCTTCGAGGAACCCGTCGGCGTACTTCGCGTCGGTCTGCCAGTCGGCGGCCGCGGCGGCGTGGTCGTCGGCGTTGGCGACGGCGACGCTCTCACCCGCGAGTTCGAACGTCGGCACGTCGTTGATCGAGTCACCGACCGCGAGGAACTCCGCCGGGTCGTGCCCGAGCTGTTCGGCCACCGCCCGCAGACCCGTCCCCTTGTCGACGCCGGGTGACTTGACGTGATAGGCGTAGCCGGTGTCGATGACGACGAGACCGTGCTTTTCTGCAAGTTCGTCCAACGGGTCGCGTGGCTGGTCAAGCGAGACGGCGACCTCGGTCTCGCGCCAGCGGTTCGCCAGGTCCACGTCACCCCACCCCAGCGAGTGTCCACGCTCACGGTACTCGGCGACGAACGCGTCGACGGCCTCGGGGTCGCCCCCGAACACCAGTTCGTCGGTCTGGCCGACGAACACTGCACCGCCGTTCTCGGCGATCACACAGGCCTCGATGCCGGTGTACTGACACAGGGCGACCGGGAACGGAAAGGCCTTCCCCGTGGCGACCACCACGGGAGCGGGCCACTCACGCAACACGGTCATGGCCTCCGGGGCGACCGCCTGATCGCGCCCGGTCAGCGTGCCGTCGATGTCGACCGCCAGCGGTGGTACCTCGTCCATATCCCCGCTGGACGAGCGACAGATATTCGCCTTGCGATCCATCCTTCTCAGTTCGGGTTCGCTTGCGGTGAACTATCTGGTCATGGGCCCGATACTCACAAGTAGTCACTGTAATTGATTTACCGACCTCGCTGCGGCGGCGCGCGCTGTCGCACCCTCGTGGTGCGACGACACTGTGCGAGGGATGAGTGAGGGAACGAAGTGACCGAGTGAATCGGCTGGGGAGGGTGTGGCTTCGGTGTTGCGCGGTTCGGTCCTTGGTGGACGAACGGGCGAGGCTCGGTAGACAGATCTGTGGCGGCACTATTCGACCGCAGGGAGAATATCCGTCACAGATCTGTTTAGCGGGCCGAGAGCGTTCAGTTCTCGGCTGTGCTCCCCATCACTGATCCGACTTTATTCCGCTTTCCACAAGCAAGAACCACCCACACGACTAGCACAGCGACCGAGGAGAGACGACTAGTCGCTCAGCCGTTCGTACGCTTCCTTCACTTCCTTGAACGACTCCTCGTCGCCGTCGTCGGTGTCGGGATGGACCTCCTTGACCTTCTGGCGGTAGGCCGATTTCACCGTCGACTGGTCGGCGCTGGGATCGAGACCGAGGCGCTGGTAGGCTTCTGCGGCGCTCATGCCGCTGTCGGCCGTTGGCGCACGCCCGCTGGCACGACCCTGCTGGCGTCGTTGTCGCTGCTTCCGTTGCCGTTGTTGCCGGACGCGCTCGCTGGCCTCTCGTGCGCGTCGACTCCCGGCAGCGGCCTCCCGAGCGGTCCCACCGTCGCGGGGCGGTTCCCACTCCTCGCGCGGGCCGGCACCGGTCCGGCGGCCGCCGTCGACGCGGGCCTGTCGCTCGACCCGCTGGTAGACGCGGGCGGCCATCCGACCGCTGGCGTGGTAGTAGACGAAGTAGGTGGCCGCGCCGAAGGTCAGCGCCACGAAGATGATCGCCGGGTTCCGCGCCACGATAGCGAGAACCGTCAACACGACTGTCAGCCCACCGAGCACCGCCGCCAGCCCCGTAGTGAGACGGTCGTACTGCACACCCGACGTTTGGGGCGGACCACCGTAAGCCTCTCGCCGCCGGGCGTGCTAGATGGTGGCATGAGCGTAAGCGGCCTGTGTGAGATCTGTGAATCGGCCAGCGCCGACCACGGCTGTGATCTGTGTGGCAGACTCGTCTGCGAGAAGCACTTCAGCAAGTCCAACGGCATCTGTACGGCCTGTCTGGGGCAGGGGGGCGGCCGCCCAGACGGGAAGCCGAGCTCGGAGGAGATGCCCGACGGCGTCGACACCTACGAGTTCTGAGCGATGGACGACGAGACGACTATCGACCACGGCTGCGAGGCGTTCCAGCGAGCGCCGGGCGAACGGCGGAGCGGGCAGTGCGGGTCGATTCGGGAGCGCGAGTCGAGCGGCGCAACGCGTAACACGGGACCGTTGGACAACCGACCGTCGGAGCGATACGTGCCGTCGGCGGTGACCTGCGAGCGGTGTGGCTGCTCCGGCGAGTCGTTCACGTGGTTCCAGTCCGTGCCGGCCGGTGACGTGGACAGCGAGCGACCGGTCAGAGAGCTGTACTTCTGTGACATCGTCTGCCTGGGGCTGTACTGTGGCGAGTCCTTCGACGACTACGACCCGACGCTGCGACCGGTGTCGCACCAGTACGAAGGACGGAGGGCGGCGGGCGAAGGCCGGTCGAAGCGGTAGTGAGCGGAGGGCCGGGGTCAGCGGGAGGATGTGAGTTGGGGGGTCGCGGTCAGCGGGAGCGTGTGAGTTGGGGGGTCGCGGTCAGCGGGAGCGTGTGGTGGAGGACCTCAACGCACGCTCACGCCTCGTCCGAGTCGAGCAGGACCTCGGTGTATCGGGCGAGCGCGCGGGCGGCGAAGTTGAACACGTGCAGCGAGACGAACGCCAGCAAGACGCCGGCGACGGAGGCGGCCATCGCCTCCGGGAGGGTGTCGACGGCGACGTTCGGGCCGACGTTGTACGTGACACCGGGCTGACCGTACAGCAGCGGTGTCGCCGCCAGGACCGCCGACAGCGTCGCGGCGAACGTCAGGGCGACGAACGCGGCGAGGCCGATGACGAACTTCGAGAGGAGGTACACGACGGCGAGGTAGCTCTGGGGGGAGAGCACCAGCCGTTTGGCGTACTCTGTCAGTGGCTCCTCGCTGGGGTCGGGCGTGTCCATCGACACGTCGGCACCGAGCAGGCCGCGAGCGAGGCGGGACTCGATGTCGGCCACGGCGACCGCCATGGCCAGCACGCCCACGAGGATGGGGGCACCGATCAGGATCGGGAGGGTACCGACGCCCGCGGAGCCGCCGCCCCAGATGAGCGTGAAGTAGAGCATGCCCAGCGGGAACGTCAGCGCCAGATAGGCGAGGTTGCGATACGTCTGTGCCTCGGCAACGACGCCGAAGAACCGTCGGAGACCAGTTCGAGCGGGGTGGGTCGTCATGCTGCATCTGTACCGTAGACCCGTACCACCGTATAAAGGGAGCCACAGCTTCCGGACCGGAACCACGCCGCAAGAATTAAATACGGTGATAGTCGCAGCTCAGTCCCGATACTGGTTCAGGCGGTCTCTGAGCCCCTTCGCTGCCTGCCCGGCGGCCCCGAAGTAGGCGTCCTCGTCGCTGCCCGCACCGCGGCCCACGTCCTCGCCGGCGAAGATGATCCCCCGGGAGGAGTTGACCAGCCCAACGCCGTCAGCGAGGCCGTGCTCGACGGCCGCCTCGGCGTCGCCCCCCTGCGCGCCGACGCCCGGGACCAGGAAGGGCAGGTCCGGTACCACGTCGCGGATCTCCGCGAGTTCGTCGGGGTTGGTCGCACCGACGACGAGGCCGACGTTGCCCCGCTCGTTCCACGTGCTCGCTATCTCGGCGACGCGCTCGTACAGCGGCCCGCCCGCGGCGAGTTCGAGGTCCTGTAAGTCCGCGCCGCCGGGGTTGGAGGTGCGACAGAGGACGAACACGCCCTTGTCCTCGCGCTGGAGGAACGGAGCCAGCGAGTCCCCGCCCATGTACGGGTTGACCGTGATCGCGTCCGCGCGATCCAGCGCCTCCGCGTACTGGCGGGCGGTGTTGCCGATGTCGCCCCGTTTGGCGTCCAGCAGCACCGGCACGTCCTTCCCGTGGGCGTAGGCGATAGTCTCTTCGAGCGCGCGCCAGCCGTCGGCGTCCTCGTAGAACGCGGCGTTTGGCTTGTAGCAGGCGGCGTACTCGTGTGTCGCGTCGATGACGCGGCGGTTGAACGCCCAGCGAGGGAGATCGGCGTCGGCCACCCAGTCGGGTAGTCGGTCCGGGTCGGGATCGAGTCCCACCGAGACGACGCTGTCGACGGCCGCGATGCGCTCGCCGAGGCGGTCGAAGAAGTGCATGCTCGTGCACGCGAAGGCGACCGATACAAGCGTTTCCTTCCCGACCGCGGATCTGCTCGGACCGCTCACACGGGCGACGTTCTCGCCGTTTTGTCGCCGACGTGGGAACTTGTTATTGGATTTGATAAACGAGTCCCCCGTCTATAAGCCGCTGGATTTCGTGACCCCACGCATGGACCCGCTCGACGTTGGCCACGTCGCGGAACAGCTACCGGATCTCGATGCGGTACTCGACGACACGCGACTGCGACCGATCGGTCTCGTCGGTGGTTTCTCGCTCGTGCTACTGGGCGCGCTGCTGGGCATTCCCACGATCAGTAGCTTCTGGAGTTCCGTCGTCTCGGGCGTCCTCGTGTTCGTCGGCGTCCCGCTGTTCTCGCTCGGACTGGCCGCCCCCGAAACCGACGACGAGTCTGATCTGTTCACCCTCGGCATCGACCTGACCCGGAAACAGCGCCGAATCGTCGCCGCCGGCTCCCTGCTGGTCGTCTTCTCGCCGATCACCGTCGCAGTGCTTGGCCCGGTCGTGGGCTTCGCGATGAGCGTCTGGTTGGCGGCCGCGGCACTGGCCATTCTGGGCTCGGTGCTCATCCTCACCGGTTTCATCGCCTGGACCTCGCGGACGCTGGTCGAAGCGCCGGTATCACGATAGCCCGCGTCGTTACTGCCGTCTCGCCTGCTGGCCTATTCCTACCGTTCCGTTGCCTACTGCCGTATCGTCTCGATCAGCAGGTCGACAGCTCCCTTCACCGCCGCGCCGTACGCGATTCTGACACTGATCCGCTCACCGTCACTCTCGCTGTCGACAGTGACTCCCTCGGCCGGTTCAAACCCGGCGGGCACCGCTCCGCGAACCGACAACACCGCAGCGTCGGGATAGGTCGTCACCGTTCCGATCCGGTCGCCGTCGACCGCGACGCCGTACACGTCGGTGCCGTCGGGCGAGGGGTCGGCGTCGGGCGTGGCGTCGACCACTTCGACCCGGTCCATCGGCGGCGTCTCGAGGCCGGTCAGTTCCGAGGCGAGTAGCTGTGCGATCCGTTTGCCGTCGGTGATCCTGTCTTCGACCATCAGAGTTCCTCCCGCGCGTGCTCGGCGAACTCGCTCACGTCGACGCCCTGCCGGCGGGCGTACACCACCGCGGCGGCCTCGAGCGTCACGCCGAGGTCGCCCTGTAATCTGTTGATCGCCGCCACGGCCGCCTGCTTCTCCCCGCCGTGCTGGACGACGGCGTCCAGCACGCGCTCGAACGTCGAACGCTCCTGCAGGATCGACTCCTCGGGGACGAAGTCCTCCGGGATCGACGCGGCCCCTGGATCGAACGTCGCCACGAGGTCGCCGTCGGCCCGTTCGAGCAACCCCTCGCTGGTGGCCACGTCGACCAGCCGTTTGGCCTGATCCGGCGAGAACCAGTCCCGATCCAGCGACAGCGCGACGACGAACTCGCTCTCGCCGAGTCGGTCGCTGCCCTCAGTGACGAACGGTGCGGCGACGGCACGGCGCAGACTCATCGATCGTTCGTGGCGGCGGCGCGGGTATCAGCGTGACGGTCGCTGACGAGTCGGCATCGAACGCTTCAAGTAGTCGCTGGGCTATCGCTTCCGTATGAAAGATCAGGGACGCTCCACGCGCAAGCGAACTGGCGGCCGTGTCCGCCCGTCGCGCAACAAGCGAAAGTACGAGCTGGGCAACGAGTCCACCGAGACGACCGTCGGCGATCAGAAGCTCAAGACCGTCGACGCGCGCGGTAACACCGAGAAGTTCCGCGCCGTCACCACCGACGTGGCCAGTGTCGCGGACGGCGACTCCGTCGTCGAGGCGACCATCGAAGACGTCGTCGAGAACGCTTCGGACCCGAACTACGCCCGCCGAAACATCATCACCAAGGGCGCTGTCATCGAGACCTCCGAGGGCGAGGCCCGCGTCACCTCTCGTCCCGGTCAGGACGGACAGGTCAACGCCGTCCTCGTCGAATAACTCTCGACACCTTCTCGTACGGAGTATTGTCGGCGTTTACCCGGTCGACCGCACACTGTCGTGCGGTTGATCCGGGACAGATCTACAATACTCCGTATCAGTCGACGCCGTCACGCCAGCGACGGCGCTCTCGGGAGCGCTCTATAGCGCTCCGGACTGCTGTGAAGCCCTCTTAGCGACCCTTTTACGGGACTCTCCCCCAGCAGTAGATGGCGTGTCGGTCCCCGGCCGCGTACGGGAATCTGGTCCAGTGTCCCTGCCCCCGGCCGGACACACGTCGTCCCCAGATCCAGGGTTGCCACCTGCCCTTCCCTTTTGCGATCCCACAGGGCTCCTGACCCCATCTCTTTCCGCTGTCACGCTACACAGCCGTCCGAAACCCCGAGCGTCGTCTAGAGAGTGGTCTATATCGATACATACCGCTACTGAGAGGAATTATAAACCCGTTACATAGGCGCTCGCCTCGCTACGCGTACCGACCGCTGTGCTCGCGGGATTGAGCTATACATGACATCAGAACTCTCGTTTCGACCGGCAGTCGCGGACCAGCACCGACGGATCGACGTTGACCGATGGGACGAAGTGTACGTCGTCGGCGACGTACACGGCTGTGCCGGGACCCTCGAAGCGCTGCTCGACCGCTTCGACAACGGTCGCTGTCTGTTCGTCTTCGTCGGGGACCTCGTCAGGAAGGGGCCGGATAGCAAGGGCGCGCTCGATCTCGTCCGCGAGCGCGACAACCTCGTCAGCGTCCGGGGCAACAACGAGCAGAAACTGATCGACGGCCGCAAGTCAATCGACGCACTGACCGACGAGGATCTGGCCTTCGTCGAGTCGATGCCGCTGGTCGTCTCGTGGGACGGCGCACTGGTCGTCCACGGCGGCGTCGATCACCGGAAGCCACTGGCCGAGCACACCGTCGAGGAGTTGCTGAACAACCGGTCGCTCGTCCCCGGCGGCAGCTACGACCGCCCCTACTGGTTCGAGGACCGAGACTCGGGCCGCACTGTCTTCTTCGGCCACACGGTGCTTTCCGAGCCCTTCGCGACACCGTGGGCCGTCGGCCTCGACACCGGCTGTGTGTACGGCGGCCAACTGACCGCCTATCGGTGCTCGACCGGCGAGTTCGTGAGTGTCGAACCACCCGAAACGTACGTCGAGCGCAGCGACGACAGCATCGTCGACCCCCAGCCGACCGTGGTGAACTGAGATGACGGGCGCAGACGGCAACGAGGCGGCGGCCAGTGACGGTATCGGGATCGAGCGCTTCGAGCCAGCGTCCGACGTTGATCTCTCCGACCCGGACCTGTACCTCAACCGTGAACTGAGCGAACTGGAGTTTCAAAAGCGCGTGCTCCACGAGGCCGAGGACGACCGGACGCCGCTGCTGGAACAGGTGCGTTTCCTCTCGATTTTCACCCGCAACATGGACGAGTTCGTCATGAAGCGGGTCGGCGGCCTCAAACAGCAGATCGAGGCGGGCGTCACCGATCGGACCCCGGACGGGCGGACCCCACAGGAGCAGTGGGCCGAGATCCACGACGAGATGGAACCGATGTTCGCGGCCCAGACGGCCTGCTACCGCGACGTGGTGCGGCCGGTGCTGGCCGACGCCGGCATCGAGATCCTCGACTACGACGAACTCGACGGGAACGAACGCGACGACCTCCGTGCGTACTTCGAGGACTCGGTGTTGCCAACGCTGACGCCGCTGTCGTTCGATCCGGCCCACCCGTTCCCCTTCATTTCGAACCGGTCGCTGTCGCTGGCGATCATGACCCGACAGTCGGCCGGCGACGACCTCACTTTCACCCGCGTGAAGATCCCGCCGAATCGACCGCGACTGGTCGAGATCGACGACACCGGTCGGTTCGTCCGCATCGAGACGATCATCCGTGAGAACCTCGATCTCCTCCTCCCGAACGTCGAGATCGTCGACACCGCCCTCTTTCGGCTGACGCGCAACGCCGAGGTCCGGCGCAACGAGGAGGTGGCCGAGGACCTGATCGACATGATCGAGGAGGTCCTCGAACAACGGCGCTTCGCTTCGGTCGTCCGCCTGGAGATCGAGGCTGACGCCCATCCGCGGGCGCTCGCGACACTGCAAGAGCAACTCGACCTCGACGACCGCGAGATCTACCGGCGCAAGGGACCGCTGGACTACCGCGATTTCGACCAGCTATGTGACCTCGACCGGCCCGACCTCAAACCCGAGCCGTGGACGCCACAGCCACACCCGCAACTGACCGCCACCGACCGGACGGCGATCGGCGAGCACACGACCGAACACCGGAGCGTCTTCGAGCGGGTGAGCGAGACGGACGTACTGCTGCACCACCCCTACCACGACTTCACCCAGACCGTCCAGACGTTCCTCGACGAGGCCGCCAGCGATCCGAACGTACTGGCCGTCAAAGCCGCGATCTACCGGACGACCAGCGACTCGCAGGTGATCCAGAGCCTCATCGACGCCGCCGAGAACGGCAAGCAGGTCGCCGTGATGGTCGAACTGAAGGCCCGCTTCGACGAGCAGAACAACCTCGAATGGGTGCGCACGCTCGAAGAACACGGCATCCACGTCGCCTATGGCACCATCGGGCTGAAGACCCACACCAAGACCGCGCTCGTCGTCCGCGAGGAGGACGACGGCGTCGAACTGTACTCTCACGTCGGCACCGGCAACTACCACTCCGGGACGGCGAAGGGCTACAGCGACCTCGGGCTCCTGACCGCCGACAAGGACATCGGGCAGGACCTCGTGAAGGTGTTCAACTTCTTCACTGGCCCGTCGCTGGACGAGCAGTTCCGAAAGCTCCTGATCGCGCCGGTGACGATGCGCGAGCGCTTTACCCGCTACATCCGCCGGGAAGCCCAGCACGCACAGGCCGGCCGACCGGCCCGCATCGTCGCCAAGGTCAACGGCCTCGAAGACCCCCGGATCGTCGAGGAACTGTATCGGGCCTCGATGGCCGGCGTCGATATCGACCTGATCGTCCGGGACATCTGCCGCCTGCGCCCCGAGATCGAGGGGATCAGCGAGAACGTCGACGTGTACAGCGTCGTCGGGCGCTTCCTCGAACACTCGCGGATCTTCTACTTCGAGAACGGCGCGCGTTCCGAGGGCGGGGGCGAGCCGCGTTACTTCATCGGCAGCGCCGACTGGATGACGCGCAACCTCGACTACCGCGTCGAAGCGGTCACGCCCGTCGAGGACCCGACGATCCGCCGGCAACTGAAGTTCGTCCTCGAACTGACGCTGTCGGACAACCGCCAGGTGTGGGAGATGCGGTCCGACGGGAGCTACGAACAGCGACGCCCCGGACCGGACGAGCCAGAACGCAGTACACAGGAGACGCTGATGGCCGAGACGCTCGCGGCCGCCGAGCGCGACGACCCGGTCCCGGGCCTGACGGAACCGTACCCGGTCGACGGGGATCTGCTGGTCGAAGCACCGGAACGGACTGGGTCGACCGGCGAGGACGGTCCGAAGGGGGAGCGACGACCCTCGGAAGCGGATGGTGGTGTGCCGGCCGCGACTGCCGAGCGATCCCCGCGCACAGAACAGGAATCCACGGACGCGGTGCTCGACCGACACGCCGACCACTGGTACGAACCGGACAGCAAGACCTACGCGTACGCCGTTCGGACGCCCGATGGCGACAGGGCGTATCGGAAGACGGCCGCGGGTGCCGCCTCGGTACTACGGCGATACTACGGGGACGACTGACGGAGTGTTGTATTCTGCCAGTCACTGCTAAGTCGACTTCTCAGTGTAGATGCGAATCGAGTGGGTGGCTCACATTTTTGTGTGGCGGAATAAAGTCGCTGATGTGAGTACGGACAAGCCAGTAGCCTGAACGCCCTCGGCCCGCTCGACGGAGTCTGTGTCGGATATTCTCCCTCCGGTCGAATAGAGCCGACGCAGACTCCGCGAGTGGGCGGTCGGTTCCACCGACCGCCTCAAAACGTGGCGGCAGAGCCGCCACGCGCACCTCGCCCGTTCATTCCACCAGGCACACCGGCACAGCACCGCAGCCACAATCCTCCCCAACCGATTCCTTCGCTCGTTCCACTCACTCAGTCATCCCTCGCACAGTGTCGTCGCGGCACGGAGGCCGCGACAGCGCGCGCCACCACAGTTTGGTCAGTCGCTCGGTTGTACTGACCGACAAGCATCCGGGCGACCGAGCGGTCCGAAGGACCCGGCAGGTCGCCCGGTTCCCCGGGCGAGCGAAGCGAGTCCGGCCTTTTTCGCCCACGTTTTTGCGCGAGGGTTCCCGCAGCGATCCGGTGGATCGCGAGGAAACCCGACGCGGAAAAAGGTGGGTTCTAGGGCCGCGGCGCGGCCTTCTGGAGGGCGCTCTCGGCGATGTTGCCGCCGTAGTCGGCGGTCCGGGACAGAGAGTCGACGACGAGCCCCAGCACCTGTGCGCTCTGGGGGTCGGCTTCGCGGACCTGTTTGTCGACCTCGCGGGCGAGGTCGTCGACGGCGCGGATCTTCCCGCGGGCCTCGTTGGCCAGTTCGGTCGCGTCGTCGGACTCGTCAGTCAGGAGTGCCTCCATCGCGGTCTCCGGGACGATGACGGCTTCCTGCTGCAGTTCGCGGAGCTTCTCCGCGGTCTCACCGCTGATCGCGTCGATCTCTAACGAGAGGTCGGCGATCTTGGTCGCGTGGTCGGCGATCCGCTCCAGTTGGCGAGCGCTGGACTGGTAGTCGAAGACCGTCTCGCGGGGGAACCCGATGTCCGTCGCCGCCGTCGGATTTCTGAGGACCGTTCGGAACACGCGCGAGACCATGTACCAGAGGCGGTCGACGTCCTCGTCGCGCTGTTTCACGTCCTCGGCGAGGTCGTCGTCGTCCGCGATCAGCGCGTCGATAGCGTCTTCGAGCATCGTCAGCGAGACGAGTTGCATCCGCGTGATGGCGTTGTGGACCGACAGCTCGGAGGAATCGAGCAGGTCCTGGAGGACGACCCGGTCGGAGGTCTCCTCGATCACTTCCAGGCCGACGAGGCCCTGAACTGCATCCCGGATGACGCGGCGCTGTTCGGCCGAGATGCGCGCGGTTTCGAGCGTGATCACGTCGAAGCCGCTGACGTACATCGTCATCACGGCGCGGGTCAGTTCGTGGTCCTCTTCGAGTCCCCCGATGTCGAGTGTCCCCTCGACGCGGTCGTTCTCGCGCCGGGGCGAGAGCAAGAGCAAGTCCTCCTCCGAGTGGAACTCGACGACGCTGCCAGCACTCACGTCGTTGGCCGTCGCCCACTCCTTGGGCAGCGAGACTGTGTACGTCGAACCACCCGTCACCTGGACCTTACGCGTCTCCATATCGCTCCATCTCTGCTACTATATCATAAAGCCTCGTGAAACTATATAGTGGTCGGTCTTCGCTACAAGCTCACGGATCGAAACCGCGACACCAATATCAAAGATCGCTTTAAACACTGAATTGACGCCATCAGATGGCGCTTATCAGAACATCCAGCAACGGCGATCGAGAGGGATTTTCGATGTTTCCAGGGGCAAAAATATATGTGTCTCTCCGTATCAAACATACCTCTATATATTCTACGTAGTATTTTATATTCTTCATAGTAGAGTATTTACCTACCCCAGAGTACGGACCAAGTGATGACGCAGGACCGCAACCGGAACGTTTCGCGTCGTGAATTTATCGTTGGGAGTGGTGTAACGGCGACACTGGCCATGGCTGGCTGTGTCCAGAACACGAGCGGCGATGGCGGTGACGGCGGTGACGGCGGCGACAGTCTCTCGGGACAGGTCATTGTCAAAGGGAGTTCGACGGTGTTCCCCATCTCGGACGCGATGGCCGAGAACTTCATGGACGAACACGGCGACGTCAACGTCACCGTCGACCCGACGGGGACCGGCGGCGGGTTCAAGAACTGGTTCTGTGCCGGCGACTCCGACATCAACGGAGCCTCGCGCCCGATCACGGATACTGAGGAAGACCAGTGTTCCAACAGCGACGTGTCGCCGGTCGAGTTCCAGATCGGTGGCGACGCGCTCACGGTCGCCGTCAACAACGACGCCGACTGGGTCGACTGTATGAGCTTCGACGAACTGCGCCAGATTTGGATGGAAGACGGTGTCCAGCAGTGGTCCGACGTGCGCGACGAGTGGCCCGACCGCGAGATCCAGTTATACGGCCCCGCTTCGACCTCCGGCACCTTCGACTGGTTCAACGAGAACGTCATCGGCGAGGACACGAAACACACGACCGAGTACCAGCCCACCGAGGAAGACGAGACGATCGTCCGCGGGATCCGCGACAATGAGGGCGGGATGGGCTACTTCGGCTACGCGTACTACAACTCCAACTCCGAGGCCGTCAAGGCCGTCAACATCAAGGCCGAGTCCGGCGACGAATGCACGCCGCCGAGCCTCGCGAACGCCAAGGACGGCTCCTATCCGATGGCGCGTCCGCTCTTTATCTACGTGGCCGAGTCGTCGCTCCAGCGCCAAGAAGTGGCCGATTTCGTTCGTTTCTACATCGAGAATGCCGAAACAGAACTCATCCAAGACATCGGCTACGTCCCGTCGAGTGCCGAACAGCGCGATCAAAACCTCAGTAAGCTCGACGACCTTACCGGCAACTGACGAGTACGGAATCGTTTCACTTACATGGGCAAATTACGAGGGCCAACACAATGAGTACCGAGACGTCCGGACCGGGGATCACGTCCCGCCCGAGCGGACGTGCAGCACGCGAGCGGATGTATCGGTACATCCTGCTGCTGTGTGCTGCCCTGTCGATTCTCGTCACGGTCAGTATCGTCGTGTTGCTCGCGTGGAACTCAGTCTCCTTCTTCACGTCAGTAGGACTGGTGGATTACGTCTTCAACACGGAGTTTCTGATATCCCGCGGTGAGTTCGGCCTGTTGCCCCTCCTGAGTGGGACGCTGATCATCACGGTCGTCTCGGCGGCCATCGCGTTGCCCACCGGCGTCGCCGCCGCAGTGTATCTCAGCGAGTACGCCAGCGACCGGATGCGATCGGTCCTGAAACCCGGGCTGGAGATCCTCGCCGGGATTCCGACGGTCGTCTACGGCATCTTCGCGCTGGTGTACGTGACGCCGCTCTTGCAGACGATCGGGCTACCGGTCAACACGTTCAACACGCTGAGTGCGGCGATCATGGTCGGTATCATGATCATCCCGATGGTGTCGAGCCTGAGCGAAGACGCCATGAGTGCCGTGCCGGACTCGCTCCGAGAAGCCGGTTACGGTATGGGCGCGACGAAGTACGAGGTGACCACCGGCGTGGTCGTGCCGGCCGCGGCCTCCGGCATCGTCTCGTCGTTTATTCTCGCGCTGTCGCGCGCCATCGGCGAGACGATGATCGTCGTCGTCGCCGCCGGGAGCCGCGCCCGGATGCTGAACGTCGCGGAACCACTCCAGAACCTCTGGCAGGGGTTCCAGCCGATGACCGCCGCGATGGTCCAGATCAACGGCGCAGAGAGCGTCAGTCAACTCGGTTTCAGCAGTATGTACGCGATCGGGCTGACGCTGTTCGTCGTCACGTTCCTGCTCAATCTGGCGAGCAACAGGATCGCCGCGCGCTACCGGGAGGAGTACGAATGATCCAACGAATCGACGGAGGTGAATACTGATGGCGACCGAACAGGGCAACTGGCACGGGGACGAGAGTGCGGTCAGCAACATCCGAGGGCGTGCGTTCGAGGCCACCTGTCTTGCCGCGACCGCGTTGGGACTCGTCTCGGTCCTGATCTTGCTGCTGTACGTCGCCCGGGACGCATTCAGGCCGTTTTCGGCCGACGCTGGTTGGCACGTCACCTACGCTGTCACCCTGCTCGTTCCGCTCGCAGCACTCGCAGTGTACTACTATCGAAAGGACGAACCGGCCGGCGAGGTCGCCTACGTCACGACCGGGCTCCCGGTCGTCGGTCTCCTCCTGACCGGTGGCTTCGTGGTCGTGTTTTCTGAACTGCTGACCGTTCTGGAGTGGTTCGCACTGGTCGTCTCGGCGGCCGTCGCACTCGGGCTGATCGTCGTGCACGGCCGTCTGCGTCCGAAAGCGGCAATCGAGCGCCTCCTCGTCGCACTGGCCGCGCCGGTCGTCACGCTGCTTGGGGCCCCACCGGCGCAGTTCAATCGGCTGTTCAACGAACTCGCTGGGTCGCTCGGCCTCGGCACCGAACTGAACTTTCAGGTGATCAGCCTCCGACAGGCGATCACGTCACTCCCCTTTGCCCCGACCGACTGGGTGATGCTGCTCCTAACGCTCGTCCTCCCGCTGGCGGCCGCCGGTGGCTGGTTCGTCGGCAAACGCCGCGAATCCCGGCGTGACGGGCTGGCAGTCGTTGCGGTGACGACCGTCGCGGCCTCCCTCGGCCTCGTTGCCGGTCCGATCGTCGGCGTCGGCGTCGAGGGGTGGGTGTTGTTGATCACGTTCATCGGCCTCCCGCTGGGCATCTACGTCGAGGGCGTCGTCCGGCGTCGGGAAGGGGTGGCCGGGCTGGCCTTCCCCGTCGTCGCCGTCGCGGGCGCGCTCGTCGGGAGTGTCGCAGTCGGGACGCTCGGGTTCGATGGACCCGAAACCTGGCTCGACTGGGGCTTCCTCGTCAGTGCGACCTCCCGAACGGCCGCGGACGCCGGTATCTACCCGGCGATGGTCGGTTCGGTCATGATGATCATCGTGATCGTGTTGACGACGTTCCCGGCCGGCGTTGGTGCAGCGATCTATCTCGAGGAGTACGCGCCATCGGAGGGCCTGATGGGGAAACTCGTCACGCTTATCGAAATCAACATCGGGAACCTCGCGGGCGTCCCCTCGGTCGTCTACGGCCTGCTCGGACTGGGGCTCTTTATCAGGATCATGCAGTGGCCACAGGGGTCGGTCATCGTCGCCGGTCTCGCTGTCGGCCTCCTGATCCTACCGATCGTGATCATCTCCGCACAGGAGGCGATCCGTTCGGTGCCCGACTCGTTCCGGCAGGCCTCCTACGGGATGGGTGCGACCCGCTGGCAGACGATCCGACAGGTCGTCCTGCCGGAGGCGCTGCCCGGTATCCTCACGGGGACGATCCTCGCGCTCGGTCGGGCAATCGGCGAGACCGCGCCGCTGCTGATGATCGGCGCGGCCGCGTCGGTCCGATTGGCACCCAACAGCTTCTTCGACGTCGCCAGCATGATGCCCCGCCAGATCTTCACGTGGTCGACGGAACTCGACCCTGCCTTCCGTCACGGCGTGCTGGCGGCCGGCGTGATCACGCTGCTGGCGGTGCTGCTGGTGATGAACGGGACGGCAATTGTCATCCGCAACAGGTATCAGCGACAGGGATAATTCATGACACAGAACGAGATGAGCAACGAGAGTACCGATCCCACACCGACCGCGGAAACGGCAACGTCGTCGCCCGATCCCTCGGGTGAGCCACTCGTCGAGCAGTCCATTGACGTGGAGGGCAGCGACGAGCCAACGGTGAGTACGGGCAAGCCCGTCATCGAGGCCCGCGATCTCGACGTGTTCTACGGGGACGTACAGGCCCTGCAAGAGATCGACATGGCGATCCCCGAGAAGCAGGTGACGGCGATGATCGGTCCGTCGGGCTGTGGGAAGTCGACGTTCCTGCGGTGTATCAACCGCATGAACGACCTCGTCGACGCCGCCCGCATCGAGGGCGACCTCTATTTCGAGGGCAAGAACGTCTACGACGACAACGTCGATCCGGTCGCGCTTCGGCGACGCATCGGGATGGTGTTCCAGCACCCCAACCCCTTCCCCAAGAGCATCTACGACAACGTCGCCTACGGTCTGCGCATCCAAAACCAGACTGAGAACATGGACCAGAAGGTCGAGACGGCGCTCAAGCGCGCGGCCATCTGGGACGAGGTCAAAGACCAACTCGACAAGAGTGCGCTCGACCTCTCCGGCGGGCAACAGCAGCGCCTCTGTATCGCCCGCGCCATCGCGGTCGACCCCGACGTGATCCTGATGGACGAACCAGCCTCGGCGCTGGACCCCATCGCGACCTCGAAGATCGAAGACCTCATCGAGGAACTCGCCGAGGAGTTCACGGTCGTCATCGTCACCCACAACATGCAGCAGGCGGCACGGATCTCGGACAAGACCGCCGTGTTCCTCACCGGCGGGGAACTGGTCGAGTTCGACGACACGAACAAGATCTTCGAGAACCCCGAACACCAGCGCGTCGAGGACTACATCACCGGCAAGTTCGGGTAGTCTCGCTGTCCTCTCGCTGCTCGTCTCCCAGCCGTTCGTTGCTTTTCGGCCCCCGGTCTTCCTGACTACACGCGTTCTCTGGACACCTGCTGGACTGCCACGCCGGCGACGTTCGCGCCGTACTCCGCAGTTCGGCGGATACTGTCGAGCACCAGCCCCGCCACGTAAGCCTCCGCGGGGTCGTCGTGGTGGTACAGCTCTCGGTCGAGGTCGTCGATGCGATCCGCGAGTTCGTCACGCGCTTTCAGGGCGCTGTGGGCGGCCTCGATGCCGGCGCCGGCGAGGATCACGTCGGCCGCGTCGTCGATGACCTGTCGGGCGCTCGCACCGAGGTCGGTCACCGACGCCGGGAACGTCCCCGGCAGGCCCGCCTCGTCGTCGATGACGAACTGGGCGATCTTGACGGCGTGGTCCGCGATGCGCTCGAACTGCCGGCAGGCGTAGTAGTATTCGAACAGCGTCGCCCGCCCCATATCGAGTTTCTCGATCTCGCCAAGATCGGTCAGCGAGCGCCGGAAGTGACGCGTCACCATCGCGAACAGTTTGTCCGCCTCCGTATCGCGGTCGACGACCTGCTCGGCCAGCGTCGCGTCTCCCTCCGCGACGGCCGTGACGGCGTCGCGGTGCATCGCCAGCGTGACCAATCGGAGCCTGAGCGCGGACTTGCGAACGTCGACGTTCTCGGCGTCGATGAGGTTCGTCAACCGGATCCTGGTGTCCGTGCTCTCGAGCAGTTCGAACCCCGACAGTTCGACAACCGTGTCCTCGATAGCGGCCCGGCGCTCTCTGTCGTGGCCGGTCTGATCGACCAGTGCCACCGAATCGAAACCGACGGCGTGCATCGCCCGCACCCGTTGGCAGATGGCACGGTCGGTCTCGGTCGATACGTCGACGCGCGCGTCGCGATCCCCCGTCGCACCGTCGACGGTGGTCTCGACGAGCAACGAACCGTCGCCGTTGGGGTGCAGTGACAGCACGGACCCCGCGTCGATACCGTGTTCCTGGGCCCACGACTTCGGGAGCGAGACGGTGTAGGTCGTCCCCCCGGAGAGCTGAACCTTGCGAGTCTCCATACGAGCGGCGCTTTGCGGTGGGCCGACGTTACTGTTGATATGATAGACATGTGCCAGTCACGAGGGATATATAGCCGTCTGAACGGCCGGTCGCGACAGTATATAGCCGTCCAGACAGTCTGTGGCCCACAGCTATACCGCGGACACGGCGACACGCGGGTATGTCCCGCGAGACGTGGTACCGGCCCCAGGACACGACCCACCGGGGACGGGACGCGACGAAAGTGCAGCTCGTCGAGACGATCGACCAGGAGACGCCCGAGACCAAGGCCGCACTGGCCGAGGCCGTCGGCATCTCCGAGCAGTACCTCTCGGAACTGCTGCGAGAGTTGAAACACGACGGTGTCGTCACGAAGGGCTACGTCGTCGACGAAGACGCCCTCCACGAGAACGTCGATTCGGTGTCGCAGTTGGCTCACGACGGCGCGGACAGCCTCGCCGGCGAACGCAGTGACGACCTGCTCGACCTGCTGGGTGCGCTGGACGACGTGACCCGTGACCAGTACGACGCCGCCAGAGCGCGATTCAACGGCGAAGACCCCGCCGAGACGCCCGCGCAACTGGAGGGGCTGGCCAACGAGCGCCACATGGCCGTCTTCGGCGAACTCAAATCGTACACGCTGGCGACGGAGTGGCCGGGCAACCGCGTCGCCTCGGATCTGGCGACGATCGCGACGAACTTCGAGATCGTCGGCGACCGGGCCTGCTTCGTCGCCGACGCCGTCGACACCCAGTCGGCGACGACCGTCGGCGTCGTCGAGGAACGCATCGACGACATCTTCGCCGCCGGCCAGCGCATCAACGACTGCCTCGCGGACGTGCTGTTCGAGGCGGATCTGGACCGGTACGACGACCTCCGGCGCGAAGAGGAGAGCGTCCACCGCGACCTGAACGAACTGTTCGAACTCGTCACCGCCTACGACCCGACGCTGTACGGTTACCTCGTCACGGTTACGCGGGCGCTCGAACGCGCCATCTTCTACTGGGTCCACGCCGCCGAGATCGCCGTGCGACTGCACAGCGGCATCCAGCCCGAGCACATCTCGATGTAACCCGAACGTCGGACAGTCCAACTCCCCGTGATTTTAACAGCCTTGTTACCAACTACCAATCAATGAGCGACGCAGCGCAGTCGATGGCGTTTTTCATGCTGATCTGCGCTGTTCCCATCGTCGGTCTCGCCGGGTACACCTACAGACACCGCGACCGGCCGGGTGCAAACGGACTGCTGCTCTGTCTCGTCGGGATGGCCGGTTGGTCGGTGCAGCTCGCGCTCGTCACGTGGCCCACGCAGGTGCTCCCGCTGTACCTCAACACGACCGTTCGACACTTCTTCCAGATTCTGGTTATCTTCGGGTGGCCGCTGTTCGCTTTGGAGTACATCAGACGCGAGCAGGTCGAAATTTCACTCAAGTACGCTGCGGTTCTCGCCGTGATCCCAGCGCTGACCATTATACTCACCGCGACGAATCCGATACATCACCTGGTCCTGGCTGCCGAGACGCCAGCGAACCCAGTCGGTATCAGTGAATTCGTCCTCGGTCCGTGGTACCTCGTCCACATCGGATTCGCGGTCGCGATGGTGATGCTGCCGGTCGGGTCACTGTTGCGACGGCTTCGGACGGCACACGGCTCCCATCGGAAACAACTGTTGTTGCTGCTCATCGGGTGGGCCATCGGATTCCCAGGGGCACTCAACACGCACCTCTTCCGAATCATCGACGCGATTCCGCTATACGTCGATCTGACACCCCTGACGTTCGTCTTCGCAGCGGGCCTCTGGGGGCTCGCGCTGTTTCGCTACCAGCTGTTTACCATGATCCCGGTCAGTCGCCGAACCGTCGTCGAGACGATCCCGGACCCGGTCATCGCCGTCGATCAGAACAGTCGCGTCGTCGACATCAACCCGGCGGGCAAGCGGTTGTTCGAGACACCGGCGAACGTCGCTGGGATCGCGATCGAGGAACTGTTCGACGACGAGCCGGAGATCGTCGATTTTTTCCACGACGGGGCGTCAAATGCCGAATTCGAGATCACCCGTGAGGGCCGACGCCGTCAGTTCTCGGTGACCTGTGAACGAATCCGAGAGGGCGGTTCCGAGGCGATCGTCGTCTTTCGAGACATCACGAAAGCCAAGCGACGCGAACGGGAACTCCGAGATCGCGAGCAAGAGTTGCGGATGCTCAAACAGGTGTTCTCGAGAGTGTTTCGCCACAACGTCAGAAACGAACTCACCGTCGTACAGGGACACATCGAAATGATCAACAAGCGAACCGAGGACGACGTGAGCCAGGAATCGGCCGAAACGGCCATTGCTGCGACGGATCGGCTGCTGAGTCACGTCGAGAAGACCAGAGAGATCGAGCGGATTTACGAGACGGACCCCGATCACACCGTCCGGTCGCTCCGGACACTCGTCCTGGACGCTATCGAAACCGCTCAAGGAGAACCGGCCGAGATTCAGTTCGACATCGATGACGTACAGGTCCGGGTCATCGACGGATTTGGAACTGCGATCACGAACACTATCGAAAACGCCGTCGAACACAACGACCCCGCACCGACTCTCCGGATCGAATCGGTGCTCGACGGCGACGTTGTCGATCTCTGTATCGAAGACGACGGCAGCGGTATCCCGTCGAACGAAACCGCGTTTCTCACGGAGGAGGAAGAGACTGACCTGAATCACAGTTCTGGGGTCGGGCTGTGGGTCGTGAAGTGGTACGTTCAGCGCTCGGGTGGCGACTTGGCGATCACGAACACGGAAGGTGGGACGGAGATCAGGATGACGCTCCAACGAGATAACGGCTCCTTCGAGGCCTGAAAGTGTCCATTGCGTACGGCTCTCTCGTCACCGTCACCCGCGCGCTCGAATGCGCGATCTTCTACTGGGTCCACGCCGCCGAGATCGCGGTCCGCCTCCACAGCGGCATCCAGCTCGAGCACATTTCGATGTGAGACGCGAGGTGAATGGTGAGACGGCGGTCTGAGTGTGTCCTATCCCCAGCGAAACCGATAAGAACGAGAAGGCGAACAAAGTGGGTATGGTCTATTTTCCGGCCGGTTCTCCCCTCTTTCTGCTTCACTTTTTCGGCCTCGTCGTGACGGCAGGCATCTCGGTCGTCGTCGCGCGCTGGGTCGCACGCCAGTCGGGCGACGAGAGCGGGCGTGCGATGGTCGGCCTACTACTCGTCCACGCGACGATGGCGACGCTGCTGGTGGTGCAGTTGCTCGTCGAGTCGACGTTACTCAAGGGGTTGCTCGCTCGGACGTGGTACGGGCTGATCCTCTCGGCTCCGGTGCTGTGGTTCGTCTTCGCGGTGTACTACACCGGCCGGGACGACTGGCTGACGCCGCCAGTTCGGGCGCTGGTGGGGCTGAGTGCACTCGTCCCCTTCGGACTCGCTGTGACAGACCCGCTCCACCACCTCCTGGTCGTCGAGATGAGGCTGGTCTCCGAGCCGTTCGTCTACTATCAGGCCACGCTCAGCGACCTCAGCACCCCCTTCTTCGCGCTCGTGGCGCTGTACACGCTGGTGGGGTTCGTCCTGCTGGTCCGGCTCTCGCTGTTCTCGCGGCGAGCGTCGCGCTGGCAGACGGTGGGGCTCCTCGCCGGCATGATCGTCGTCTACGCCCCGGCAGCCCTGTCGACGACGAGCTACGTCCCGATCCAGAACTTTCCGTATGGCATCTACGGTTCGGGCCTGTTCGGGATCATCGTCGCCGTCTCGCTGTTCCGAACCCGACTGTTCGCCGTCGCGCCCCTGGCACGTGACGCGCTGTTAGACTCGCTCGGGGACGCCGTGGTAGTGCTGGACGACAGTCGTCGGATCGTCGATTTCAACGACCGAGCGGTCGCGGTCTTCGGGGCTCTCGACGGCAACGTCGGCCGACAGCTCGACGAGGTGTGTCCAGAACTGCTCGGAACGGCCGACTGGTCGCCCGATTACGAGCAGTTCGAGGCGGCCGGACCGACGGTCGACGAACTCACCGACAGCCCGTTCGTCGGGACCGTCCAGCGGACGGTCGACGGCGAATCGTGCCGTTTCAACGTCACTGCCTCGGAGATCACGCGCGGTGGCGAGCGGCGCGGGTTCGGGCTAGTGATCAGCGACATCACGGATCTGGTCACCTACTCCACGCAACTGGAGCGAAAGGCCGAACAGCTCGAACGGTTCGCCGGAGTCCTCTCACACGACCTCCGCAACCCGATTTCGGTCGCGACGGGACACCTCCATCTCGAACGGGAGGTGCGTGACAGCGACCACCTTCGGAAAGCGACCGACGCGCTCGAACGGACGGAAGCGATGATCGACGACCTCCTGACGCTGGGTCGGACCGGCGACGTGGTCGCAGACCCGGACGCCGTCGGACTGCATCAGATCGTCGGCGACGCGTGGCAGACCTCGAAGACCGACGACGCGACGCTGACCGTCGCCGTCGACGAGTCATTCGTGGTCGTGGCCGACGAGTCACGGCTCCGAACGCTCCTCGAGAACCTCTTTCGCAACGCGATCGACCACGGGGGAGAAAAGGTCACGGTCGAACAACTCGCAGACGGCTTTGCGGTGGCCGACGACGGCCCCGGCATTCCCGAAGACGAGCGGTCGTTGATCTTCGAGCACGGGTACAGCACCAACGACGACGGGACCGGGTTCGGACTGGCGATCGTCGACGCCGTCGCGGAGGCACACGGCTGGTCGATCGCGGTGACGGACAGCGAATCTGATGGGGCCCGGTTCGAGGTGACCGGCGTCGAAATACACGCGGAACCGACAGAGGCGTGACCGAGAAGGACGACGGTCCCTGTCAGTCGCTGGCCACACCAACAGCATCCGCTTCGGGCGCGTACTCCGCCAGGAACGTCTCCAGATCCCGAAACGCAGCCAGCCGTTCACCGAGGACCTCGTGGTCCCAGTCCCACCACTCCGTGGCCTCGATACGAGCAGCCACTTCGGCGGGGAAGCGCCGCCGGATCGGTTCGGCTGGCACGCCGGCGACGACGGTGTAGGGAGCCACGTCGCTCGTCACCACAGCACCAGCCCCCACCACCGCGCCGTTGCCGATCTCGACACCCGGCAGGACGAGCGCCCCGTGGCCGAGCCATACATCGTGGCCGATCTCGACGGACTGGCCCGCGCGCCACTCGAAGATCGACTCGTCGTTCTCGCCCAGATCGTACATCTCGGCGCGGTAGGTGAAGTGGTGGGCGGTAGGGCGGTCGATGGGGTGGTTCGTCGGGCCGACGCGCACGTCGGCGGCAACGTTGCCGAACTTCCCGACGGTCGCGTAGTCCAGTTGCACCCGCTCCATCAGGTAGGTGTAGTCGCCGATCGCCGACTCGTTGAGGCGGGTGTGCTGGCGAATCTCGGTCCACGCACCGAGTTCGCTCTCGGCGATGGCGACGGGGTCGTGCAGCGTCGGTTCGGGGCCGAGTTCCCGGGTTCGGTCCGGGCCGTAGTCCTCGACGTACATCTCACTCCCTCCGTCCAGCGGTGGAGGCGAGGATCTTCTTGGGCGCGCGGAGGACGGCCGTCAGGAGACCGGTCGTCTCCACGTCCTCGTCGTCGCGGAGGTACGACCGCACCCGCTGGCTCAGCAGTTCGACCGAACCGGCCAGCAGGAGGATGAGGATGATGCAGGCCATCATCTCCGTGTAGTTGAACGTCTTGCGCTGGATGTCCAGTTCGAGTCCGAGGCCGCCGGCACCGATCAGGCCCAGACCGATCGCGACCCGAACGTTGTGTTCGAGGTCGAAGGCGATCCAGGCGATGAACTGGCGGAACACCTGACTCAGCATGCCGAAGGAGACGATCTGGGGCTTGTTCGCGCCGGTCGAGCGGATCCCCTCGATGGGGCCGTCGGCAATCTCTTCGAGTTCGTCGGTGAAGAGCCGACCCAGATAGCCCGCGGTGTCGATCATGATCGCCAGCGTCGCCGTGAAGGGCGAGACGCCACCGAGCGGGATCAGGATGAGGACCCACACCAGCGCGGGGATGGCGCGGATGAAGCTCATCGTCCCCCGGAACAGGAAGTTGAAGGGGTAGGGGACGACGCGCTCGCTGGCCATCACGCCGAAAAACAGCGCCAGCGGGAGCCCGAGGATCGACCCGGCGAAGGCGATCGAGACCGTCACGATGGAGGCCTGGATCAGGTTCTCCGCCCGGATGAACTCGACGTACTGCATCACGTCGACGAAGGGGACCCCGTAGTAGGTCGTCGGCGGGAAGTACTCACCCAGTGCCTCGATGAAGAAGGGAATCTGGGTGAACAGTTCGCCAAGCGAGAAGCCGACGACGCCGAGGCTGTAGTTGAACAGGATCGAGCCGACGACGATCCCCAGCCCCGTCCAGAGCCGCCGGATCGTCTTCCGACGCTTCATGTCGGTCAACTTCTCCTCGGCGGGGGAGCCGCCGGTCCCACCGAAGCCGAAATAGGCGGCGAGACCGCCGTCGGGGGACTCGGAACTCACGCTTCGATCCTCCGGCCGTCGTCGTCCTCGGTCGTCCCATCCTCGGTCTGCTCTCCGGCGAGGAGTCCGTCACCGGCCGTGGTCGCTCCGCCGCCGGTGTCGCCGTCGTTCTGAGCCGCGAGGCCGACCGTCTCGACGCTGCCGTACAGCTCGTCGATCAGGTCGGGCGTCAGTTCGTCGGGCCCCACGTCGAAGAGGAGCTGGCCGTCCCGCAGGCCGATGAACCGCTCGCCGAAGTGGGCGGCGATGTTGACCTGATGGAGGCTCACCAGCGCCGTCACCTCGTGTTCGCTGGCGGCCTTCTTCAGGTAGCCCATCACCGTCTCAGCGCTGGAGGGGTCCAGACTGGCGACCGGTTCGTCGGCCAGCAGGAGCGAGGGGTCCTGTACGAGTGCACGGGAGATACCCACGCGCTGTTGCTGGCCGCCGCTCATCTGGGAGACGCGCTGGTGGGCCTCGTCGAGCAAGCCAACGGTTTCGAGGGCTTCGAGCGCCCGGACCTTGTCGGCCCGGTCCTGCCACTGAAAGAGGCTCTCGACCGTCGAGGCGTGTTCGAGCGAGCCGTTCAAGGCGTTCAGGTACGCCGAGACGCCCTCGACGAGGTTGTGCTGCTGAAAGATCATCCCGACCTCGGGCCGGGAGCCCGATAGCGGTTCGCCGTCCAGCGTGATCGAACCGCTGGTCGGTTCGGTGAGGCCGTTGACACAGCGCAGCAGCGTCGACTTGCCCGCGCCGGACTCGCCCAGCAGGACGACGAACTCGTCTTCGATTTCGAACGACACGTCGTCGACCGCGGTCACGTCGCCGTACTCCTTGGTCAGGTTCTCGACTTTGAGTGTACTCATTGTAGTGAAAAAGTGAGCTGGGGCGGTCGGCGACTATCCGAGTTCGATGCCGAGGTCGTTCAGCCGTTTGATGACTGGCTGGTACTCCTCCATCGACGTGTTCGCGAGCGTCGTGAAGGGCAGTTCCTCCTCGTTGTAGTCGTCGGGGTAGTACTGCTCGATGAGGTCCTGATCGGAGTTTCGGAGGACTTCGCCGATCTCGGATTTCTTGTCGGACTCCCAGCTCGTCCGGGCGTACATCGGCTGTTTCGGGATCGGGAAGGACCACCAGAACGGGCGGAACTGCGGTTCCTCGGTGCCCATCGTATCGAGGAAGGAACTCTTGTCGTTGACCCGCTGGGGGACTTCGGTGTCCGACGGGAGGTGGGGGATACCGTTGCCGCCCCAGGTCGTCGCAGCGTCGGCCTCGCCGTTGCCCAGTTTCTCCAGCGCGATGTCGTGGTTCGACCAGTTGCCGTCGAAGTCGACCGGGTCGCCGTCGGGGGCATCGCCGACGTCGAGGCCGGCCTGCTTCAGCGAGTAGACGGCGAAGATCGACCCGCTGGTCGAGAGTCGGTCGGCGAAGGCCATCGTCTTCCCCTCGATGTCGGTCCGCTCGGTGACGTTCGAGTCGGGATTGGTGAGCATCAGCGAGAAGTAGAACGCGGAGCCACCGGTGACGGTGGTGCCGTACACGTCCATCAGATCGGGCTGTGAGATCAGGGTGATGTCGTCCATCCCGATCTCGGCCTGTTCGCTGTTGAGCGCCGGTCGGATCGCCGAGTAGTCCTGTGGCACCTGCATCTCGACGTCGACACCGTCGACCTCGCCGTTGATGAGGTTCTGGACCGGCTTGTAGCGCCGGCGAGCGTCCGCGGGCGTCCCCGGCGTCAGCAACATCGTGATCTCCTCGGCGCTGCCCGAGAGCGTCCCACCGATCGCCGAACACCCGGCGAGCCCCGTGAGGGCACCGGCAGCGACGCCGGTCTTCGCGATGAAACCCCGTCGGCTCGTCCCTGTACTACCACCAGTTGCAGACTGACCGTCTGTCATCGTCGAAAGCCAACCAGAGGGTTCGCATAACCATTGGCTGGCGAGAGTACGCACACCAAGGGCGACCGTCGGCTGTGACCGTGATCGTCTCGATGGCGACGGACTGATGCCGAGCGCTCACGAGGCGTCCGACCCGGACAGTCGAGTATCGAGGTGACAGTAGCAGTCTGGACTGGCGATCGCGGGCAGTGGGTCAGACCACCACTCGTGGCCGGGACTGGAGAGTACCCAGCCAACGCTTAACGGGTCTCTCAGTCGGTTCCCAAACGAGTACATGGTCGATCCACACGATCGGACGGAGCGGTTCGAACTGATCGCGGCCTGCGAGCAGTCGGCGCTGGTCGCCCACGCCGACGCGGTCGTCGAAGACGCCACCGTCGAGGTGTTGCAGGCTCCGACACCGCAGCTGGTGATGCAGCGGGTCGTCGAGCCGGTGAACCACCAGCCGTTCAACCTCGGCGAGGTCGTCGTCACGGCCGCCGAGGTCGCGCTGGACGGCGCGCAGGGGTTCGCGATGGTCCCCGGCAAGGCCGAGAAGCCGGCGCTGTCGGGCGCGGTCGTCGACGCCGCCATCGAGAGCGGCCACCCGCGTGCCGACGCGATGATCGAGACCCTCGGAGCCGACGCCACGGAGCGCGAGCGAGCACGACGGGAGCAGTGGGCCCGGCGCAAGCGGACGGCCGTCGACTTCGACGAGATGGAGGACCACACGTGAGAGCCCTCGGGATGGACCCCGTCCACGACACGCGGGCGTGCTTCCGCGCGCTCGTCGACGCCCAGAGCCGACCCGGGACGGTCCAGTCGGTGGAGGCCGGCCGCGCCGACCACGCCGTGCTGGCGACGCTGGTCGACCACGAGGTCAGCCTCGCCACGTCGGACGACGAAATCGCGAGCGCGCTGGCCAGCGAGGGACGACTGACCGAGGCGGCGACGACCGAGGCCGACATCGTCCACGCGCTCGAACCGACCGACGGCGCTGTCCGCGAGTTCGACCGCGGGACACTCGAAGAACCCAGCGACGGTGCGACCGTCGTCTACCGCGTCGACGGTCTGACCGAAGACGAAGCGTCCGCACCCGACAGGTGGACGACTCTGCGAGTCAGCGGCCCCGGCGTCCCCGGCGAACGGACTGTCGGCGTCGACGGCTTCCCGGCCGACGAGGCCACTGCGCTCGCGGACGCGCAGTCGACCTATCCCCGCGGTGTCGACGCGGTGCTGGCCGCCGGGGACCGAATCACCGCGATACCGCGCTCGGTCACGCTGGAGGTGGCCTAGATGGGGTACGTCGCGGTCACCGCCAGCGAGGAGGTCATCGAACGCGCCGAGGACCTCTTCGAGAAGCAACGGGTCGACGGGGACGGCGAGCAGGTCACCGTCTCCCAGACCGACGAGCAGTTCGGTCGGATCGTCGGCCAGGCCACGAGCGAGGGCGGTCTCTACGCCCCGCGGCTGGCCGCACTCGCGGTCAAGCAGGCACAGGGCGACACCGCCGAAGCGGCCTTCCTGCTGCGGGCCTACCGGTCGACGCTGGAGCGCTGGGACGAGAGCGTCCCGGCCGATCCCGCCGACATGGTGGCGAGCCGCCGGGTGTCGCCGGCCTACAAGGACGTGCCGGGCGGCCAGATTCTCGGCGCGACCAAGGACTACACCCAGCGCCTGCTGGACTTCGACCTGCTGGACGACGACGGCGAGGACCCCACTGAATCGTGGGACCTCGACCCGGCGGACCCGCCCGAACTCCGCAACGTCGTCTCGGTGCTGCGCGAGGAGGGACTGCTCCACGACCCCGACGACGGCCCCGACGAGCCCGTCGACACCACGCGAGAACCGGTGACGATGCCGGCCGAGCGCTCGGCCGTGTTGCAGGAACTGGCCCGCGGCGAGACCGGCGCGGTGACGGCGCTTGGCTACAGTTCCCTGCGCGGGTACGGGCAGGTCCACCCGACGCTGGGCGAGGTCCGCACGGGCGAGTTGCCCGTGCAGATCGAACACCCATACACCGGCGAGGACGCGACGGTCGCCCACGCCGAGGTCACGGAGTGCGAGGCCGTCGTGCCCGTCTTCGCCAAGCGCGACGACCCGCAGTTCGCCTTCGGCTACGGGCTCTGCTTCGGTCGGAACGAGCGCAAGGCGATCGGCATGAGCGTCCTCGACGCGGGCATCCAGCTCGACGGCGAGGAGCCCGCTGAGAACGCGGAGTTCGTGCTGGACGTGGTCGACGGCATCGACTCCTTCGGCTTCATCGAGCACCTGAAACTCCCCCACTACGTCACGTTCCAGAGCACGCTCGACCGGATTCGGTCGATCCGCGAGCGGAAGATGACTGAGGGGGCTGCGGATGCGGCGGAAAGCGACGTTGCGGAGGCTTCTGCAGATGACTGATACAGAGAGAGCGGTTACGACCCTCGAATCGGACTCCATCGACGACGCCGTCGCCGAACTCGCCGACGACGGCCTGTCGGGGTACAACTTCGCGTACCTCGACGAGCACACCAAGCGGGAGGTGCGCCGCGCGATCCTGAAGGGCATCGCCATCCCCGGCCACCAGGTGCCCTACGCCTCGCGGCCGATGCCACTGGCCCGCGGGTGGGGGACCGGCGGCATCCAGGCGTCGCTGTCGCTGCTGGGTCCCGACGACACGTTCAAGGTGATCGACCAGGGGGCCGACGAGAGCGTCAACGCGGCCAACATCCGACGGCTGGCCGACCGAACGGCGGACGTGGACACGACCAGCGACACCACCAACGCCGACGTGATCCAGACCCGCCACCGCATCCCCGAGGAGGTCATGGGCGACGACCAGATCCTCGTGTTGCAGGTGCCGATCACCGACCCGCTGCGGAAGGTCGACGGCAGCGACGCCGCGAACCGCCGCCGCCACGCCCACAAGAACTACGGCCGGATGTGGGTCCACCTCTACGAGAACGTCGTCGAGTGGGGCGAGATCAAGATCTCCAGTCGGTACCCGACGATGGTCGCCGGGCGCTACCTGATGGACCCCTCACCGATCCCGCGCTGGGACGTGCCGAAACTCGACGACGCCGACAATCTCTTCGTGTTCGCGGCGGGCCGGGAAGCCCGCATCTACGCGGTGCCGCCCCACACCGAGGTCGAGCCGCTGGCCTTCGAAGACGAGTCGTTCCAGGTCGAGCGGTTCCCCGACCAGTCCTGTGACGCCTGCGGGTCGGACGACACCTTCCTGACGGAGGTCGAGACCGACGACGGCCGTCGGGTCTACTCGTGTAACGACACGAGCTTCTGCGCGAAACGACAGGACGACCCGGCGATTCCCAAGGACCACCACCGCGACGCGAGCGGCGTCGACTGGGGGCCGGGGACGCCGGACAGCGAGGACGGATCGACCGCACCGTCGGGAGGTGACGGACAGTGACGCTGCTCGAAGCCGAGGGGCTGGAGACGATCTACGGCGAGCCCTGCGGCGATTGCACGGACTACACCGGCGACCGGGCCGGGACGAACCAGTGTCCCGAGTGTGGCAGTGTCGTCGCCTGCGCGGACGTGTCGCTCGACGTAGAGCCCGGCGAAGTGCTGGGCATCGTCGGCGAGTCCGGCTCGGGCAAGTCCAGCGTCGCGGAACTGCTGGCGCTGGAAGCCAGCGGCGACGGACAGGTCGACGGCGAAGTCACGCTCGCCGGTCACGACGGCAATCTACTCGACGCCGACTACCAGACCCGCCACGAGATTCGGACCGACGAGATCGGACTGGTCCACCAGCACATCCGCGACGGCCTCGACCTCTCGTTTACCGGCGGTGGCAACGTCGCCGAGAAGCTGCTCGCAGCCGGCTGGCGGAACTTCGGCGACGTGCGCGAGCGCGTGAGAGAGCTGTACGCCGCGACGGAGGTGCCGGTCGACCGGATGGACGACCCGACCGACACCTACAGCGGCGGGATGCAGCGGCGGGTCCAGATCGCCCGTGCACTGGCGACCGACCCCGAAGTGATCGTCTTAGACGAGCCGACGACCGGCCTCGACGTGAGCGTGCAGGCCCGCGTGCTGGACACCTTCCGACGGGTGCAACGCGAGCAGAACGTCGCCGCCGTCGTCGTCAGCCACGACCTCAGCGTCGTGCGCCTGCTGGCCGACCGGACGGTCGTGATGCGCCACGGCGAGGTCGTCGAGACCGGCCTGACGGACCGCGTCATGGAGGATCCGCACCACGAGTACACCCAGACGCTGATCAACTCAGTCATATGACCCTACTCACAGTCGATGCACTCGACAAGACGTTCGACGTACACGCCATGGGCGACCAGCGGGTCGTCGGCCTCGACGACGTGTCCTTCACCGTCGCCGAGGGCGACTTCCTCGCGGTCGTCGGCGAGTCCGGCAGCGGCAAGTCGTCGCTGCTGAAGTGTCTCTACCGAACCTACGAACCGGATTCGGGCCGGATCGAGTACCACCCGACCGGCGACGATCTGGCGACCTGCGACGGCCGAACTGTCATCTCGCTGCGGGGCGAGGAGATCGGCTACGCCTCGCAGTTCCTCGACGAGATACCACGCGTGCCCGCCGTCGACGTGGTCGCGCGACCGCTGCGAGAGCAGGGGATGGCCGCCGACGAGGCTCGCGAGCGGGCCCGCGATCTGCTGGCGGCGCTGAACCTTCCCGAGCAGCTCTGGGAGGCCTACCCGGCGACGTTCTCGGGCGGCGAGCGCCAGCGCGTCAACCTCGCGCAGGCCATCGCACCGAGGCCCCGCCTGCTCCTGCTGGACGAACCGACGAGCGCGCTCGACCCCGACACTCGGGCGGCCGCCATCGACCTGCTCGCGACGTATCTCGACGAGGACACCACCGTCGTCGGCGTGTTCCACAACCGCGACGTGGTCGAGCAGGTCGCCGACCGGGTGCTGGAACTCGACGACGCCCAGCGTGTCAGGCTCGTCCCGATCCACGAGTACGTCGGGGAGGTGGTGGCGTGAGCCAGCAGCGCCCGGCGGGGCAGTCGACGACCGTCGTCGAGAACGGTCGGATCGTCACGCCCGACGCCGTCGTCGAGGGGAGCGTCCGGATCGAGGGCGACCGAATCGAGGCCGTCGGGGAGTCCGCGGCGGCCGCGGCAAGCAGGGAGACCGACACGGTCGACGCCGACGACCGCCTCGTCCTGCCCGGCCTGATCGACCTCCACGGCGACGACATCGAGGAACACCTTCATCCGCGGGCGGGGGCCCGGATGGACACCGACCTCGCGCTGGGGGCGGCCGACCGGGCCAACCTCGCGGCCGGGATCACGACGAAGTTCCACGCCATGTCCTTCGAGGACGACCCCGAGGAGGACCGGTCGCCGGAACTGGCCGCCGAACTCACCGCGGCCATCGAATCGGCCGACGACCTGCTGGCCGACCACCGTCTGCACGCCCGCTGTGAAGTCACACAGGAGGCCTGCGTCGACGCCGTACTCGACGTGATCGCGGCCGGCGACGCCGACCTCGTGTCGGTGATGAGCCACATCCCCGGCAAGGGCCAGTTCCGCGACGTGGATGCGTTTCTGGAGTACTACCGCAACGCCACAGACCGCAGCGAGGCGGAGGCCGTGGAGATGATCGAGGAACGGGGCGACATCGGAATGGCAGAACTACAGGAACGGATCGACCGCGTGGTCGAGCGCGCCCACGAGGCGGGCATCGTCACCGCCTCCCACGACGACGAGGACCCCCGCGAGGTCGAGCGCCTCGCCGAGAGCGGCGTCGACATCTCCGAGTACCCGATCACGCTAGAGACGGCCCAGCGGGCCGCCGAGATCGGGATGGCCGTGCTGATGGGCGCACCGAACCTCGTCCGCGGCCAGAGCCAGTGGGGCAACCTCGAATCGGCCGAAGCCATCGACGCGGGCGTGGTCGATGCGCTCGTGGCGGACTACCACCCCCAGTCGCTGCTGGCTGCCCCCTTCGTCGAGACTGGGGAGTCGCTGCCCGAACGAGTCGCACGCGTGACCGCGAATCCCGCCGACGCCGTCGGCCTCGAACACCGGGGCCGGATCGAGGCGGGTGCGCGCGCGGACCTACTCGTGGTCGACCCCGACCCGACGCCGACCGTCGAGCGGGCCTTCGTCGCGGGTGAACCGGTCTACCGGGCGGAGGGCGGCCGATGAGTTCGCTGGGCGCGGCGATGGACGTGCGAATGGGTCCGTCCGTCGAGGCGTTCCTGGAGACGATCACCGAGATGGGACTGGACCACATCGAACTCAAGCGGGAGTACCTCGAAGGCCACCCGGACGCCCCCTCGCCAGCCGAACTGGGCGACCTCGCCGACGAGTTCGGCGTCTCGGTCACCTACCACGCGCCGTTCCGGGACTGGAACATGGGTAGTTTCAACGATGCCGCCCGCGAGGGAGCGGTCGAGCGCGTCAAGCGAACCCTCGACGACGCCGCCGCAGCGGGGGCCGGCGCGGTCGTCGTCCACGGCGGAGCCGTGCCCGAGCGCTACCCGCGCTGGGTCCGTGAGACGGCCGTCGCAAACGCCCGGCGCTCGCTTGCGGAGTGTGCGGAGTACGCCCAGTTCGTCGGTGTTCCGCTGTGTCTGGAGAACCAGCCGGTAAACGACGAGAAACGCCGGTACACGACGACGCCGACCGATCTCGACGCTGCCGTCGACGACGTGGACGTACTGCCCGAGTCGCTGGGGATCACCCTCGACGTGGGCCACGCGAAGGTCAACGGCTACCACTGGCGTGACTTCGTCGACCGCTTCGGCGACCGGATCACCGTCTGTCACCTCCACGACAACGACGGGACGAGCGACCAGCACGAGCCGCTGCCCGACTACCAGCGGATCGTCGAGGCCGTCCCCGCCGACTACTTCGTCTTCGAAATGAAGACGGTTGCCGACATCGCGCGATGTATGAACGTGGACCCCGAACCGTTCGAGTCGCTAGCGGACCCACAGCCACCATGACACCGGACTACGACGCGGTCGTCTTCGACAACGACGGCGTGCTGATTGAACCGACGGACAGGGGACGGTTGACCGCGGCCGTCACGGAGACGTTCGCCGAGTTCGACGTTCGCGTCGACGAGGCGGTCGCTCACGAGATGGTCGACCGCGACGCCGTGCCCGACGACGGCTTCGAGAACGAGTACGGGATCGACCCCGCAGCGTTCTGGGAGCGCCGCGAGGCCATCGCCAGCGCGACCCAGTGCGAGGCGATCCGAACGGGCGAGAAGGACCTCTACGACGATATCGACGCGGTGACGGCGCTGCCCCATCGGATGGGCGTCGTCAGCAACAATCAGCACGCCACGATCGAATTCATCCTCGACCACCACGACCTCACCGACCACTTCGAGACGGCGTACGGTCGCGTGCCGACGCTGCCCGGTGCCTACCGGAAGAAACCCGATCCCAGTTACATCGAGCAGGCGCTAGACGACCTGAACACTCGAAACGCACTGTACGTCGGCGACAGCGAGAAGGACGTGGTCGCGGCCCAGCGCGCGGGCATCGACTCGGCGTTCGTCCGGCGGGCACACCGCGCGGACCTCGACCTGTCGGTCGAACCGACTCACGAGGTCACCGACCTGTACGAACTGGCCGACCGGCTCGGGGTCCGGGCAGAGTAGGCCACGGACCCGAACTATTGTAGTCATCGCACATACAGGTTCCAACGAATGACACGGGACAGTTACGAGAACCAACTGGCCGACCTCAAGGCCGACATCGAGTCGATGGGTGACCTCGTCGTCCGGCGACTGCGTGACGCCGCAACGGCCTACGAGGAGGGCGACGTGGGGCTCGGCGCGACCGTCGCCGAAGGCGACGAGGAGATCAATCGGCTGTATCTCGACCTCGAAAGCGACTGTATCGACCTGCTCGCGCTCCAGCAGCCCGTCGCCGGCGATCTGCGCCTCGTGGCGGCGTCGTTCAAGATCCTCACCGACCTCGAACGGATCGCCGACCTGGCGAGCAACCTCGGGCACTACGTCCGGTCGACCGACGAGGAACGGCTCACGTCGGTGCCGGTCGCCGACATCGCGGACATGGCCATCGCACAGGTCGAGGCCGCCATCGAGGCCTACGCCGCGGAGGATCCCGAACAGTGCCGAGCGGTCGCGGCCGACGACACCGATCTGGACCAGCGCTGTGAAGCCGCGGCCGACGACCTCGTGCGCTTTCTGGTCAACTACGACGCCTCGACCGGCGACCTCGAAGCGCTGCTGGCCGACACCGAGCGATACCTCCTGACGGTCCGGGACCTCGAACGCGTGGGCGACCACGCCGTCAACATCGCCGCTCGCACGCTGTACATGATCGACAACGACGACGACCTCATCTACTGACCGCGGTGTGAGCGACGGACACCGGAGAGCAGTACAGGCCGATATTGAGAGAAGGGAAAGGCTCATACGGGCGACCGGCGCACGACCGTCCATGCCACGCGAATCCTATCAAGAACTCCTCGAAGAACTCCGCGAGGACGTTCTCTACATGTCTGAAGTCGTGCTCGAACGGTTCCGGCTCGGACTCGACGCGCTCGAACAGAAAGACGAAGACATGGCCTGGGAAGTGATCGAGGGCGACGACGAGATCAACCAGATGTACCTCGAACTCGAACAGGACTGCGTCGATCTGCTCGCGCTCCAGCAGCCAGTCGCCGGCGACCTGCGCTTTATCGCCGCGTCGTTCAAGATCATCACCGACCTCGAACGGGTCGCCGACCTGGCGACCAACATCGGCGAGTACACCCTCGACGCCGACCGCGACATGTTCCCCGAGGTCGACATCCAGGGGATCGCGGACCTGACGCTGGATATGATCGAGGACGCGATGACGGCCTACGCCGACGAGGACATCGACGCCTGCTACGAGATCGCCGAGCGCGACGACGAGATCGACGACCTCTGTGGCGAGGCCTCCGAAGCGGTCGTGCGCGACCTGATCGAGCGCGAGGTCGGCGAGAGTGCTGACGACGAGGAGATCGAACGGCTGATGAACGACGTGTCGCGCCTGCTGCTGACGATCCGCGACCTCGAACGGGTCGGCGACCACGCCGTCAACATCGCCGCCCGCACGGTGTACATGGTCGAGAACGACGCCGACCTGATCTACTGACCACCGGCATCCCCGCGAGCAGTGCACTGACGCCTAATCGAGCGAGCGCTCGCGGTCCTGCCCGCTGGCCAGGCCGCTTTCGGTGATGCGGAACTGGACGGTGTCGCCGGCCGCCTTCGCCCGGTGTTTTTCGAGTGTCGCCCGGCGGTTTCCACCGCGGAACCGGTCGAGGCGGACGATCGCGCCCGACCAGTGGTTCAGCGTGTGGCCGCCCAGCGCTCGCGTCCCGTCGCTCTCCGGGTCCGAGAACACCTGATTGGTGACGGCCACGGCCAGATCGTGTTTGCGGGCCAGCGAGAGGAGGTGTGTGATCTGGCGGGCCACGTCACGCAACGCCTCGCCGCCGTCGTGGTCGTTGCGTTCGAGTCGGTAGAACCCCGTTGCGCTGTCGAGGACGATCAGTTCGACCTGGGAAGCGAGGTCCTCGGCGTCCTGCACGGCGATCTCCTGCTCCTCGAAGTCGTAGGCCTCCGAGACGACGATGCGCTCGGCGAGGGCTTCGAGGGTCTCGTCGCTCTCCTCGGCCCGGCCGCGCGCGATCTGTTCCATCCGGTCGGCCGAGAGCCCCTCCGTGTCGATGTACAGCGCCGACCCGCCACCGGCCGCGACCTCGACCGCGCCGCTGAGCGCGAGGTTCGTCTTGCCCGCGGCCGGCGGACCGTACACCTGCGTGACCGCGCCGCGCTCGAACCCGCCACCCAGCAGGCCGTCGATCTCGTCGCAGCCGGTCGAAACGTACTCGCTCACGGGAGAAACTACGCCGAGCCCCGTCTAAACGCTGGCGACCTCGGATCGGGTGAGATACCGACCGAGGGCGCGCTCGACGGTGTCGGGGTCGTCCAGATCCTCCAGCGCGAAGCGGAAGTCGACGCGACGCGAGCGGTGACAGACGAGGGCGTCGTCGGTTCGCGTGTAGCCGTCGAAGTGGTCCCACTCGTAGAAGCGACGGAAGCCACCGCGTTCGACGGCGAGGCCGGCCGGCGTCGCCGCGTAGTCCTGTGGCTGGCCGTAGCCCGTGATCGCGGCCCCGCCAGCGATGAGGAACTGACCCGGGAACCAGAACTGCGCGTCGGCGGCGAGACCGCCGACGAAGCTAGCGAACCCGGCGACCATCAGGACGGCGGCGAGCCATTCGATGCGGCGCTTGGCGTCGGCGGGCCAGCCAGCGGTCCACTCGCCGTCGACACCGGCGGCGTCGAGGAGCGCTTTGACGTAGCGGCTCCGGGCCATCACCGCGAGCAGGAGCCCCGCAACGGCGGCGATCACACCGAGAAAGAGGCTGACGACGGCCACCGCGCCGACGGCGGGCTGGAGCGCGAACAGGGCCGCCGAGAGCGCGATCCCGGGCAGGGACAGCAGCCACCTGACGCGGCTCTCGCCGAGCCGAACTGCACCGCCCTCGACGGACCCCATCGCCCACGTCACGCCGCCGGTGACGGCGACACCCGCGACGAGGAAGACGCCGTACAGCGCCGCCGGGTCGCTGAGGCCAGCAATGACCGCGCCGATCAGGACGAGCGGGACGGCAAGCAGTGCGACGTACAGGCCGACGACGAGCCGAAACTCCGGATCGGGAGGGTCGAGCGGGAGGGGCGGGACCGAGCGGGACGCGGCGCTGGACATATCGTCCCGTTGCTCGCCCGACAGTAAATACTTGCAGGGAGCCCGCCAATCTCCGTGCAGTGATCGTCGTCGCCACGGAAGACTTCGAGGTGTATCACGGGGTGGTCGGAGAGCTACGCGACCGCGGACTGACCTTCACCACGGTCGAACCCGACGAACCGTTGCCCGAGGAGACCACGGCCGTCGTCACTGCGGCCGACGAGTCCCACGATCCCGACGGCGTCGACGTGGTCCGGGCCGATCCCGACCAGCCACGCCGGGCCGTCGACGAGGTCGCCGCGCTCCTGCGTGGCAGCGACGGAAAACTGATCGTCGGGATCGACCCCGGTGACCGCCCGGGGATCGCGGTGCTCTCAGGCGAGATGGTCGTCGCCGCGTTCCAGGTGCCCCCCGACCAGGTGGCCGCCGCAGTCGAGGAGGAGGTCGGCGACGCCGTCGACCCGCTGGTCCGGATCGGCGACGGCGCGCGCCTGCTCGGGGCCCGGATCATCGACGATCTGGGCGACGTGACCGTCGAACTGGTCGACGAGACCGGGACGACGCCCTACCTCGGGACCGGCGCGCGTGGCATGGGCGACGTGCTCGCGGCGGTCAACATCGCCCGCATCGAGGGCGAGGAGATCGAGTCCCGCGAGATCGACCCGACCGCGGGCGAACTCAAGCGGATCAAGCAGCGCTCCCGAGAGGCCAGCGAGACAAACCGCGCCATCGACGAGACGCTGGCCCGCCGCGTCGCCGGCGGGGAGTTGACCATCGAGGAAGCGCTGGCCGAACACCGCGACGGCGAGACCGACGAGTGAACGGGCGAACCCCGATTGGTTGTACCGGCCCGCTGCTTTCGAACCATGCGAGACACACTCCCGTCGACGCTCGACGACGCGACCAAACGACCCGGCGTTGTACGCTGCCCCGTTCGTTGCGCTCGCACTGTCAACTGGGACATCTTCATGCCGGTGTACGGGTTGTCTGTCGACATCGTGAAAGTCGTCCTCGAAGGCACGGTCGACGGCCATCGGCCCGCCGACGCTGGGGGGTCCGACACGATCGACGAGAGCCGGTCAGAGGGCGAGAGCAACGTCGAAACGGCCGAGGACGGGCAGATCGTCGACACCAGCTAACGCGTGTGTCAGGCCAGTTCGGTGGGTAACTGGAACCGCCCGCTCTCGTCGCGTTCGAAGGCGAGGACCGTCTCGACGGCGTCGGTCGGCAGGTCGCCGTAGAGGTGCGGGTACGCCGTCCCACCCGGCATCTCCTCGAACCGCAGGTCGTCGTCGACGGCAGCGCGCTCGACGACGAGTAACTGTGGATCGGTGGCGTCGGCGTAGTTGTACTCCGCGACCGGAACGACCGTCTCCGCCGTCGAGAGGTGAATGAACCCCTGTTCGTCGAGGGACGGATGGGTGTACGCGTCCGCGTCGGCGAACGCCTCCCACCGGTCGGCCTCGACGATGTGGAGGAGTCGCTCGTCGGTGGCACCACCATCCCTGGCAGCCGTCTCGGCCCGTCGCGCCACGTCTCGAACCGGGAGGTCCGTCTCGCGGGCGACTGCGATCGCGTCGTCGAACTCCGCACTCACGTCGAACACAGCCCCGTCCGCGTCTGCCCCGATCTTGACCCGAACCTCGTAGCGCTCGTCGCCTTCGAGCAGCGTGGTGGTGACGACGCGGCGCTCGGCGATCCAGCGGTGGCCCGCACCGTGCTCGCGCACGCCCAGCGTCCCCGTCTCCTCGGCCAGCCGTCGGGCGACGCGCTCGCTGTCTTCGGGTTTGCAGATCACCTTCACGAGGTGGCCCGGTCTGGATTTCTTCATCGTCGCCGGGAGGACCGTCACGTCGCGCGCGCCAACTTCTTGGAGCCGTTCCTGCAGGCCGCCCAGCACCTCCGGGGTCGCGTCGTCGAGGTTCGTCTCTAGGACGGTGATCTCGTCGCGGCGAAGCCCCCCAGCACCGTCGCCGACGATGGCACGCAGGACGTTCGGTCGGTCCGCGAAGTCGTAGCCGCCGGCACCGTAGCCCGACGCGTCGACGCGGAGTTCGGGCAGCGCCTCGACCCCCTCGGCGACGTGGGCGAGGATTGCTGCCCCGGTCGGGGTCAGCAGTTCCGCCTCGACCGGTCCGCCTGAGAGCGACCAGTCGGCGCGCTCGGCGATCTCGACGACCGCCGGGCCGGGAACGGGGTAGGTCCCGTGACTCATCTCGACGGTCCCTCCACCAGCGGAGAGGGGCGTCGTGACGATCCGCTCGACGCCCAGATCGTTCAGCAGGAGACAGACGCCGACCACGTCGGCGATGGCGTCGTCGGCCCCAACCTCGTGGAAGTGCGTCTCCTCGATGTCGGTACCGTGGACCGCGGCCTCGGCCTCGCCGAGGATCTCGAAGACAGCCAGCGCGTCCCGCTCGACACCGGCGGGGAGGTCCATCCCTGCGACGATTTCGCGGACCTCGGCGTAGGATCGGGACGGGCCGTGGCCCTCGGCCGGGGTGTCGTGGTCGTGGGAGTGGTCGGCGTGGCCGTGGCCGTCGGAATGACCGTCGTCACCGTGACTGTGATCGCCGTGGTCGTGGTCGTCGTCCTGTAGCGAGACCTTCGATACCTCGTCGCCATCGACGCCGTCGTTTGTCAGCACGACGCCGACGCTGGTCGCACCGATCCCGTTTTTGATCGTGTCGGTCACTTCGTACCGGACCGGCAGCGCCGCCTCGACGGGCGCGAGGGCGTCGCGGTCGGCACCGACGGCCAGCAGCGCCGCGAGCAGCATGTCGCCGCTGGCACCCATCCGGCCGTCGAACGCGAGCGTCTTCATACCGGGTTGGTCGACACGGCGAAAGAAAAGTACCCCGAAGCGTCTCAGCCGCGAACGACGTGCACGTCGTACCCCTCGTCGGTGGCGTCACCGACCGGGACGACGACCGACTCCTCGTCGGCGCTCCCGACGAACAGCACCGTCGCGTCCACGTCGCCCGCGGTCTGGCGCACTTCGTCGGAGAACCCACCCGACGGCGAGTGTGCGCTCACGTCGGTGTACTCCAGTTCCGTGTCGTCGGTCGCCTCCTCGATCTTGCGTTCGAGGTCCTGGGTCACCGTCTCGAAGGGGAACTCGTCGTCGGGGTCGACCCACTGGCGACGCTCCGCGTAGCTGTTGCCGGTCGGGATGTAACTGACGGCGACGACATCGCGATCCAGCGCCGTGCCGTACTCGACTGCGCGTCGGAGTGCTGCACGGGCCGGCGACGATCCATCGTACGGAACGAGAAAGACCATACTCGCGGCTTTCGCGGCCAGCCCTATGAAAGCTACCACCACGGCAATCCGTGACACACGATCGGATCCCGCCCGTCGAGTGGGGCGCTGTGAAGCGGTCAGCGAGGTGTGGCAAACCATAACATAAGTACCTGCCGGACGAACAGGGGACCGCCGGTAGCATAAAGCATATCTCCGGCGACAACAGATTTCAGGTATCCCCGCAGACTAACTATGAACGAGGTTCAACTGGAGGTCGCGAAGGCGTACCCGAACGACTCGGGGCGCGGTATCGCTCGCCTGGATCCGGACACGCTCTTACATCTCAAGCTCTCGCCCGGCGACATCATCGAGATCGAGGGTAGCGACACCACGGCTGCGAAGGTGTGGCGTGCCGATCGACAGGACTGGAACACCGACACGGTGCGGATCGACGGCTTCACGCGCCAGAATGCTGACGTTGGCATCGGCGAACGCGTGACGATCCGCAAGGCCGAAGCCGAGAAGGCGGACAAACTCGTGCTGGCTCCGCCCGAGGAAGCCAGCGTACAGTTCGGCTCGGACGCGGCGGGAATGGTCAAGCGCCAGATCCTCAAGCGCCCGGTCGTCGAGCGCGATATCGTGCCCGTGATGTCGAGCACGAACCACCCATTCATGCGCTCGCCCGGGCAAGCGATCCCGCTGATCGCCGTCGAGACCGAACCGGAAGGGGTCTGTCTCATCACCGAGGACACCGAGGTCGAGTTGCGAGAAGAGCCCATCAGCGGCTTCGAGAAGACCGGCGGCGGCATCACGTACGAAGACATCGGCGGCCTCTCGGGCGAGATCCAGCGGGTCCGCGAGATGGTCGAACTGCCGATGAAACACCCCCAGATCTTCAAGAAACTCGGCATCGAGCCGCCACAGGGGGTGTTGCTCCACGGCCCGCCGGGCACCGGGAAGACCCTGCTCGCGAAGGCCGTCGCCAACGAAACCTCCGCCAGTTTCTTCTCTATCGCCGGCCCCGAGATCATTTCGAAGTACTACGGGGAGAGTGAGCAACAACTCAGGGAGATCTTCGAGGACGCCAGCGAGGAATCGCCGTCGATCATCTTCATCGACGAACTCGACTCCATCGCGCCCAAGCGCGAGGACGTGACCGGCGAGGTCGAGCGCCGGGTCGTCGCCCAGCTGCTGACGATGATGGACGGCCTCGAATCCCGCGGGCAGGTCATCGTCATCGCCGCCACGAATCGGGTCGACTCCGTGGATCCGGCCCTGCGCCGGCCAGGCCGGTTCGACCGCGAGATCGAGATCGGCGTCCCCGACGAGGTGGGCCGCGAGGAGATCCTCCAGATCCACACCCGCGGGATGCCGCTGTCCGACGACGTGGCCCTGTCGAACCTGGCGACTGAAACCCACGGCTTCGTCGGCGCGGACATCGAGAGCCTCACGAAGGAAGCGGCGATGAAGGCGCTGCGCCGGTACCTCCCCGAGATCGACCTCGACAAGGAGGACATCCCGCCCAGCCTGATCGACCGAATGATCATCAAACGCGAGGACTTCCGCGGTGCCCTCAACGAGGTGAGTCCGAGCGCCATGCGGGAGGTCCTCGTGGAGTTGCCGAAGATCTCTTGGGACGACGTGGGCGGCCTCGACGACGCCAAAGAGCAGGTCCAGGAGTCCGTCGAGTGGCCGATGAACAGCCCCGAGAAGTTCGAGCGGATGGGCGTCTCGCCGCCCTCGGGTGTGCTGCTGTACGGCCCGCCCGGGACGGGGAAGACGCTGATGGCCAAAGCCGTCGCCAACGAGACCGACGCCAACTTCATCAGCGTGCGCGGGCCCCAGTTGCTCAGCAAGTGGGTCGGCGAATCGGAGAAAGCGATCCGCCAGACTTTCCGCAAAGCTCGGCAGGTCGCCCCGACGGTGATCTTCTTCGACGAACTCGACTCGCTGGCCCCCGGACGGGGCGGCGAGGTCGGCAGTAACGTCTCCGAGCGCGTCGTCAATCAGCTGCTGACGGAACTCGACGGCCTCGAAGATATGGAGGACGTGATGGTGATCGGCGCGACCAACCGACCGGACATGATCGACCCCGCGCTCATCCGCTCGGGTCGCTTCGACCGCCTCGTCATGGTCGGCGAACCCGATATCGAGGGCCGCGAGCAGATCCTCAAGATCCACACCGACGACACGCCGCTGTCGCCGGACGTGAGCCTCCGCGAACTCGCGGAGATGACCGGCGGCTTCGTCGGCTCGGATCTGGAATCCATCGGCCGCGAGGCCGCTATCGAGGCCCTGCGCGAGGACGACGACGCCGACGAGGTCGAGATGCGCCACTTCCGCCAGGCCATGGAGAGCGTGCGCCCGACGATCACGGACGACATCCGCGACTACTACGAGCAGATGCAAGACGAGTTCAAGGGCGGGGGCGAACCCCAGCCCAGCCAGGGCGGCGGCCGCATCGGCTTCCAATGAACCTTTTTCCCGCTCGGGTGCGCTGACGCGCACCTCTCGCGGCAAAAACGTTCATGAAAAAGGCCGGAATCGCCGACGGCGATTCCGGTGAATCGCGCGAACTACCGGGTCCTTCGGACCGCTCGTTCGCGCGAATACCAACCGCTCAAGACAACCAAACTACTGATCAGATTGCCGTGGCGCACGCTGTCGCGGCCTCCGTGCCGCGACCACATTGTGCGAGGGACGAGCGAGTGGTGCGAGTGAGTCGGTTGGGGAGGTATGTGGCTGCAGTGCTGTGGCGGTGTGCCTGGTGGAATGAACGGGCGGGGGTCGGTCGCGTCATCTGTGGCGGCACTATCCGAGCGTGAGCGAGGATATCCGTCACAGATGGCGTCGAGCGGGCCGAGGGCGTTCAGTTGTCAGGAACTCTCGTCGTTGCTGTCTCGACTCCGTTTCAATGTCCACAAAATCGAACCACCCGCTCGACTAGCACCCACACGACCCAGACCATCAGAGCGAGCGGCCGCTCGATCCGAAACGGACGGCCCGCCGAAACACCTTCCCTACTGGAAATCTACCCCAGAGATACCATGGGCGAGGCCACGGACGATAGCGTACTCGCGACACTCACCGAGTGCCACGAGCGCCTCGCTGGGACGCTGTCGAGTGCTCTGGCCGAGCGAGCGGCCGGCGACGAGGCGTTCCGAACCGATCTCGACGTGTGGGCGAGCGCGCTGGGTGTCGGCGAGGAGGACACGACAGACGAGGAGGCTGCCGAGCGAGTGGCCGAGCAAGTGGTCTATCGGCTTCTCGTCGACCGTCTCACCGCTGTGGGAGCATCGTCGTCCGACCCCGACACTGTCGAGACGGCAGGATCGTTCGCCCTCGGCCGTTCGATCACCGAGGCCACCACTGGCGGTGGCCAGCGCGTGCTCGAACACGCCGATATCGACAGCCCGATCCCGGTCGAAGCAATCGCCGAGGCACTCCCGGGATTCGCCGCCGAGATCGACCGGTCTGCGGTCGGACCCGCGGTCCTCGGGCGGTGCTACGAGCGCGCGCTGCCGGCCGAGCGCCGATCCGAACGGGGCGAATTCTACACTCCGCCGGCGATCTGTGACCTGGTCTCGCGGCTGACCGTCCGGCACGCCGACGACACCGTCCTCGACCCGGCGTGTGGGGCCGGCGGCTTTCTCGTCGCCGCGTACGAGCGAAAGCGCGGACTGGCCGCGAGAGCAGCGCCCGATCCAAGCGTCGAGCAGGTGACCGGCATCGACGTGAACCGCTACCCGACGCGGCTGTCGGCGCTCGCCCTCGCCGGCCGTGCGTCTGTCGATCCCGCCGCGGTCGACGTTCGCGTGAGCGACTTCTTCGACGCGGCTCCGCCCGCGGAGGGGTTCGACGCCGTCGTCGGCAACCCACCCTACGTCCGCGGGCGCAGTCTCGATCTGGACTACAAGGACGCGATCAGGGACCATCTCTCGGCCGTCGACGCCGAGTGGCTCACCCGGAAGATGGATCTCTACGGCTACTTCCTCACCCACGCCACGCAGTTCCTGCGCGATGGCGGTCGACTGGGGTTCGTCGTCAGCGACCGGTGGCTCGACACACAGTACGGCACCGACCTCCAGCGGTTCGTCCTCGACAACTACCGAATCGAGGCGGTGATCTCCTTTCGACAGCAGGCCTTCGACGACGCGCTCGTGGGGTCGACTGCCGTGGTGCTCGAAGCCGAGTCCGACGCGGCGGCCAGACAGGAAAACACCGCGACGTTCCTCGACGTGCGCGCACCGCGCTCGGTCGACGAGATCGCGACGCTCGTCGAGCGCGACACCCCCGCCGACCGACTGGAGCGCACCGGCGACTACCGCCTCGCCACGGTCGAACAGCGACGACTCCGTGGGCTCTCGAAGTGGAACGCCCTCTTTATCGCGCCGCCGCTCTACTTCGACCTTCGCTCGGATCAGACCGTCGAACTGGGCGACCGTGCGGACCTCAGGACTGGGCTGGAGTCCGGCGCGAACGACTTTTTCTACCGGCGGTGGACCGAGGTCGAGGCGCTGGGCCTGACCGACCACTTCACGCCGCTGCTGAAAGCCAGCGGCCAGATCGATCGCATCCGGTTCGAAGACGAAGGCACGCCCGAGTGGGGTGTCTTCGACGTGTCCGAACTTGTCGCGCGGGCGCGTGCTGCCGACGAGCGCCTCGGCGAGAGCGATATCGAACACGTGAAGCGATGGTTTGGGGCCAACGACTACGACGCGGTCCGCGACTACGTCCAGTGGGGCGAGGACGAGGGGCACCACAGCAGTTCGAGGCGGTGCAGACAGCGCGACGTGTGGTTCGCCATCGACGACCTCGACCGCTACCGGCCGCCCCTAGCACTCCCGCTCTTCACCTGGCGGCAGAGTCGCGCTATCTGGAACGACGCCGGCGGCGTCACCGATCGGCAGTTCCACGGCGTCGACCCCCACGACGGCGTCGACCCGGCGGTGCTGTGTGGGCTGCTGAACTCGCGAGCGGTCTGGCTCGCCCGAGAGATCGACGGCCGCCACGCCGGCGGCCGTGGGATGACGCGGCTCCAGTTGGTCAAGTACGAGGCTGGCGGGCTCCCGATCCCCGACCCGACCGCGCTGTCGGCCGACCAAGGCGATGCCGTCGTCGCGGCACTGGACGACCTCATCGCACGCGAGAAGCAACTCGACGCCGAGGGCGTGACCGACCCACCGGCGCGACTCGAACGCACCGAGGACGAACGCGACGCGCTCGACCGAGCCGTGCTCGGGACGCTCGGGATGGCTGATCGGCTCGACGAACTCAAAACAGGCGTGCGAACAGTGGTCACCGCTCGGAGCGAGGCCGCAGGCGACGACAGGTCGACGAGGCCGGTGCGCCGGACTGACGGGCGAACGGTCGGCCTCTGGGCGAACGACGACGGTGGTCGGCGTCGGTGACCGGCCGGCGCTCGGACCGGAGAACCGCCTCGCTACGTTCGGCGGAGAGCGAACAAAAAAGAGACGAAACCCTACAGCTCGCCCAGCTTCCGCAACAACTGACCGCGGTACTCCTCGTCGGCGCGAACGCCTTTCATCTCCAGCACGTTGCGCTGGAGCTTGTCGAGAGCGACGTTGAAGGCGGTGTCGGAGCCGTAGCCCTCACCGGAGCCGGCGGCCTGTCCCTTGTTCGTTCGGAGGCGGATCTGGCACTGGATCAGGGGGGTCCCACGGAGTTTCTCCTTGTGCTCGTGGAAGCGAACGTGGGCGTGCTGGACCTGCATGTCCTGGTACTTGCTGGCGACCTCCTCGATCTCGGCACGGATGTCGTCGCGAGAGAGCGTGTTGTCCAGCAGTTTGATGTTGGTGATCTGGACGTCCATGTGGTCCTCCTCGGTGAAGGTCAGCGCCCGGAGTACGTCGGTCTTGGTGACGATCCCGGCCACGAGCGAGTCGTCGTGATCGGGCGTGACGACGAGGCCGGCGAAGTCGTTGTCGAGCATCCGCTCGACGGCGTCGCGCACGGAGCCGTCCAGCGAGGTCGTCGCGACGGGGCTGTTCATGATGTCGTAGACGGGTAGATCCAGGATACGGTCGGTCTCGCCGGATCGGTCGCCCCGCGTCGCCTTGTTCATGTCGCGGACGACCACGTCGACGATGTCGTGGGTGGTGACCATGCCCGAGAGGTCACCGTCGTCGTCCAGCACCGGAATCCGGGAGATGCCGTGTTTTCGCAGGAGGTTGATCGCCTGCCCGACGTGGGCGTCCTCCTCGATGGTGATGACCTCCGGCGTGTAGATCTGCTCGACGGCCAGCGCGTCGAGGTTCTCTAAGACCGCTTCGAGGATGGCGTCGCCGGTGACGACACCCCACAGGGACTCGCCCTCGAACACCGGGGCGATCTTGGCACCGCCCTCGACGAGGACGCGCGCGACCTCGCGCACGTCGTCGTGGCGCTCGACTTTCGGGGCCGACCGCATCATCGCACCCGCCTTGGCGTTGTCCTCGACGTGGGACTGGACCAGCTGCTTCTGCGTGATCACGCCCGCGTACTCCCCGTCTTCCGTGATCACGATCCCCTTGGGGTTCTCGCGCTCGAAGATCGAGCGCACTTTGCCGAGGCGAACGTCGGCGTCGAGTTCAACAAAATCACTAGTGGCAATATCAGCTATATTCATCGTACTTCCCAATCCGAGTGTTCGACGCCAGAGGTAATCAAAGTTGGTTCCGGTTCCACTCACTGAGAAAGCGAATCCGGCAAACGAGGCCCCGAAGTTCATCAGGGTCGGGGCCGAATCCCGACCGTGCTTCCCGATATCACGGTGCTCGGTCCGTACACCTACCTCGCGACGGAAGTAGTGTGGGGTGCAGTCGCCATCACCTTGCTGTGGTACGCCGACGCCGTCCGAACGGCCGCCCGAACGATCGCCGTCCTGTACCCCTTCGCCTACGTCTGGGACTGGTACACGCTGGAAGTCGGCGTCTTCTCGATTCCGATGCGAACGGGCGTCGAACTGCTGGGGATTCCGATCGAGGAACACATCTTCATGCTCGTCGTGCCGGCGATGGTCGTCGGGACTCACGAGGCGCTCGCGCGCCGCGACGAAGGGGAGTAGGTGAATATATCTACACTGAGATATATAGATCTCAGAGCAAATTATTAGTTATCTGGCCCGCACCTGTCAGGTGATGCGAACGAATCCATCACCAGCCGACGCGGGGTCGCGCGTGGAACTGCACGTCAGGTCGCTGTCGCCCGACGAGGGGCGTGGGCCACAGTCAGCCGTGCTGGAGGAACTGCGTCGACTCGACGACGCGGACCGAATCGGCGAACTGAGCGTGTCGGTCTGGGGTCGCCAGATCAGTCTCTCGACGACGGCGGCCGGCACCAACGAGGGACAGGCGATCCTCGAACGGATCGGTGCGTTTCGGTCGTGGGCCCGCTCCACCGGTGGCACGCTCGAACCGTTCCTGAAGACCCGTGAGGCCACGAGTTCGATCACCGGCGAGACCCACACCGCGCTGGTGCTACCGACGATGTTGCTGGCCGAATATCACGACGGTGAGCTAGTCCACGTGGCACCCCACGCCGACGACGACGCTGTCACGACCGTCGCGGACCGCCTCGAAACGCTGGCCGCTACCACCGACCGAAGGGGGAGCGACGCCGAGGAAACGACCCTCGTGACGCAGTAGCACGATATAATAATTATTACACTTGCTATTAGTTCTGGAAAGTCTGCGGAGCATATCCCTGAACAGTTTGAACCACTGTATCGTGTGAACCACAATCACAGCCGCCATACCGGCCATTCAGTGTGGGAACGTCGCCCACGGTCGCAACTCGACACAAAGTATTAGTGGGATGCGTTAGACCTGACAGATAGGTCAATTACCATGTCCGACACCCCCACCCCCCACATCGAGCTCTACGTTCGGTCGCTCATGCCCGACGGTGCCCACGAGCGACAGGAAGCCGTCATCGACCAGCTAAAACGACTCGACCAGGAAGACGAGATCGAGGGCTTCTCGGTCATCGTCTGGGGCAAGCAGGTCTCCCGCGAGTCCGCGGCCGCTCACACAGAGGAAGGCAAATACATCCTCAACCGCGTCGCCGAGTTCAAGCAGTGGGCGCTCTCGAACAACGTCTCGCTCGAATCGTTCTATCAGACCACCGAGGTCGAGTCCGAGATCACCGACGACTACTCGGCGATGGTCCTGCCCGTCATGGGACTGGCCGAGTACGACGACGGCGAACTCAAACACGTCGCACCCTGCACGAAGGGTGACGTGGTCCACACGATCATGGACCGTCTCGAACGTCTCGAAGCCGGTGAGCCACCGGCGATCGAACAGGAATCGAGCAACGTCTCGATCGTCTAGAACTGCCGCTCTGCGAACCCTTCGATCACTTTCTGTTCGGCCCGCTGTAACCGATACTGAACGGTCGACCGCGGCACGTCCAATCGTTCGGCCAGTTCGTCGACGGTCGTCTCACGCGGCGTCCGGTAGTAGCCGGCGGAGACGGCCGCCGAGAGCGTCTGGCGCTCCTCGACGGAGAGGTCGGTCACGGCCATCGCCTCGGCCTCCCACCCGCGGACCGCCGAGACGTGATCCAGTTCCAGCGACAGCCCTGGCCGAAGGTTCTTCGCGATGGTGTCGTACAGTTCGCCGACCGCCGTCGCCTCCGGCATCAGGACTCGCCAGACGTACTCCGCGCCGGATCGTTCGGCATCCAGCAGGACCCCGTCACCGACGTGGTCGACGGCGAGATACGGGATCGAGTGACAGCGGTCGATCTCCTCGCGTCGGGTGTAGATCAGGCGCTGTTCTGTCTCCGAATCGAGGAGGTGATACTCGCGCGTCGAATCACACTGGTGCATGTCCAGACACTCGTTACAGACAGACTCGTCGAGATACAGTTTCTCGACCTGATCGAGCACTTCGGCGGGCCCGACGATGCGATCGATACGCCACATCGCCGCGGCGTTGGCGAAACAGGCCTGCGAACGCGCGTGGAGGGAGGGCGTGTCGATAAAGCGGTCCATCAGATCGTCGGCACCCGGTTCGTAGTGGACCGTGAACTCGAACTCGCGCATACTCTCGCTCACTTGGCCATGTCCAAGTGGATTTCGTTCGGCGGCGGCCATCCACGACCCGGATCGCTGCGACGAACAGGAGCGCTCAAGTAGCCCAAGCCGCGACTCCGTGGCGATGCGTGACCGTCTGCCGTCGACCCGCTGGCTGTACGTCCTCGCCGGCGCTGGCGCGCTCGGCGTCGCCGGCACCTACCAGTTCGTCTGGTCGTCGATCCGGCCGGAACTGGGCGCGCGCCTCGTCGCCACCGAGGCCAGCCTCGGCACCGTCTTCACCGTCTACGTCGTCGCCCAGACCCTCTCGCAGTTCCCGGCAGGATGGTTCCGCGACCGGTACGGCCCCCGCGTGCCGATGGCCGTCGGCGCGCTGTTGCTGGCCGCTGGCTACGCCGGCACGGCGCTCGCGGGCGCGATCTGGCAGGTGTATCTGGCCTACGCCGTCGGCGGCATCGGCGTCGGCGCGGTGTACACCGTCGCCGTCAACACGCCGGTAAAGTGGTTCACCGACTACCGCGGGCTGGCGACCGGCGCGGTGACGATGGCCTTCGGCGGCGTGAGCGTCCTCTTTATCCCCGCCGTCCGAGGTGGGCTGACCAGCGACTTCACCGGGACGCTCCTGACGACCGCCGCCGTGACCGGCGTCGTCGCGCTCGCGGCCGCTGCCGTGCTCCGGGACCCGGATCAATCCAGCGACGGGGAGTCAGGCGACGACGTGTCCGCGCCCGCAGACGCCTACACCTGGCGCGAGACGCTCCGAACGTGGCAGTTCTGGCTGCTGTACGCGATGCTGGTCGTCGTCAACGGCGTCGGCCTCATGCTGATCGGCAAGGCCGTCGCCTTCGCCGAGCAGTACGGCCTGCCCGCCGCGGTCGCGACGGTCGCCGCCTCCGCCGTCGCGCTGTCCGACAGCGCCGGCATCGTCACCATCGGCGGCCTCTCGGACCGCCTCGGCCGCGAGCGGACCATCGCCGCGACGGTTACCGTCTGTGGCGTCGCCATCGCCGCAGCGGTCTGGGCCGGCGAGGCCGGTCACGGCTGGCTGTTCGTCGGCCTGCTTGGCGCGGCGGCGTTCTTCCGAAGCCCGGTGTTCTCGGTGACACCGGCGCTCGTGGGCGACTACTACGGACAGGCCCGCTCCTCACAGAACTACGCGCTGCTGTACACGGCGAAAGTCTGGGGCGGCATCGGCGGCGGCGTCGTCGCGAGCGCGCTTATCGCCACCATCGGCTGGTCAAGTTCGTTTTTGCTCGGTGCCGTGGGGATGAGCGGCGTCGGTCTCCTCACAGGGTTGTTGCGGCCTGTCGAATGAGAGCTACGTCGCGATTGGAGCGGCGTCGGTCTCCTCACAGGGTTGTTGCGGCCCGTCGAATGAGAGCTACGTCGCGATTGGAGCGGCGTCGGTCTCCTCACAGGGTTGTTGCGGCCTGTCGAATGAGAGCGACGGTACGGTGCTACACTGCCGTCTGCAGGCGTTCGGCGTAAGGACCCACGTCGTCGGCGTCGGCCAGCGTCTCCAGGACCGTCTCCACGTCGACCTCCGATGCGTACGCCGGCCGTCCCTTGCCGGTCGCCGAGGTCGTCCGCTCGGTCGACAGCAAGTCGTCCTGTGCCAGTGTGCCCAGCGCCGAGACGACCTCCTGACGCTCGACGCCGCCGAAGGGATCGCGTGCGACGCTGTCGAGCTGGCCTTTGATCGTCTCCGTCACTCGGTGGGACTGGACGGGCGTCTCGTCCTCGATCGTCAGCTCCGCGACCGCGAGCAACACGAACTGCTCGAACGGCTGCCGTGAACGGATTGTCTCTTCCATGGCCGGGTGCTCTGCCGGACAGGGTATGAAGCTGTTGGGATTCACTCGGCTGTGTGTGAAAATTTCGGCATTAGTGACAAAGCGAGATGAGAAGGTTGTTATCGGGGATCGGATCGGAGTTCGTAGAGTCCGGTCGGATCGTGGATCTTGACGACGTATTCGGCCGCCTGGAGGACATTCATGCGATTATGTATATGTTGGCGAGAATAATCGATTTCATCGGCAAGATAGCCGACGGTACAGCGTCCTGCCGCAAGACGCTCTAGTATCTCGTGATCCGCGTCAGTGAGCTTAACCGTCACTACACGCTCATTAGTGACCTCCCTACTTGTGTGTAGTTATTAGCCCTCTTATTAAGACATATTGTCTTTACAAGTAGTAAACTATTTTGCGAACATTCTCGTATGAAAAAGTGAGCAGCACGGTCACATGGCCAAAAGGATATGGCCGCCTGCTGGAACAGGCGACCGTGCTTCTCGGGAGCGAGAAGCAATGAAAGATACCCGTTCATTCAGCAAAGAAAGTGCCGGCCTGGTACAACTGCGAGGCGATGACGATGGATAAGCGGTATCCTGACGCAGATTTTCTAGAGGAACAGTACATCCAGCAGCGAAGATCAGCAGCGGAAATCGCAGAACTCTGTGGCGTTTCGTCAAGCGCAGTTAGTCGGTATCTCCAGAGGCATGAGATCGAGAGGACACCTCGATACCAGATGCGTGACTGGCTTTTTGAACAGTACGTGGAACAGGATCGTGAACAGGCCGAAATCGCGAATGACTGTGGGGTGGCAACAACAACTATCTGCCACTGGCTGGGTAAGTTTGGAATAACCGATGGTGATGCCTACGAGACAAGTGTGTGCAACGTCTGTCGAGAATCTTTCCGTTACGCTCCTTCACTGCGTGATGGGCTCTACTGCTCCAACAGTTGTGCCCACGAGCCAGACAAGAATAAAATCGAAGTGAGTTGCGCAGGTTGCGAGGAGTCGTTTGAACGGTGGCCATCTATGGACACAGAATATTGCTCGCTCGACTGTTGGAGCGAAGATACACACACCATTTCAGATCCGTCCACACTGTACAGCGGAGTCTGGCATAAACGGCGGCAGCAAGCTATGCGAAGGGACGGATACGAGTGTACTGTCTGTGGTATCAGTAATCAAGAGCACAAAGATCAGTTCGGTCGATCACTTGACGTGCATCACAAGGTTCCGGTCCGACTATTCGACGCTTGGGACTGTCCGATTGAAGATGCACACGCCCTCAGAAATCTCGTCACTGTTTGTCGAACGCATCACCCTGATGCACCGGGTGGCACAGTGGGAGAATAAATAGGAATTGTGAGGCATCTGTGTAGGAGCCAGATCGTCTCTATCTCCCCATCCACGGCTACCAACTAAACTATTATAGAATTTTTGATGGGTTGGGGCGGATTTGAACCGCCGGCCTCCTCCATGTCAAGGAGGTGTCATAACCAACTAGACCACCAACCCTCGGTGGCGTCTGCCTCCACTCACTGGTTGCAGAGGCCCCTAATTGAATGTTTCGATAGCGAATCCCAGCGCCGTCTGTGGGTTGTGGGCACGGGTCGTCAGGATAGCGGTGGCCCGGCTGGCCCCCGTCGGCGATGAGACAGAGCGACCGACGACGGCCGATCGCTCGTCTACGCCAACAGGTCTCGAGGCTCCGACAGTCTTATACTGGTGTACGGGTTTGTACATCACAACACGAAAGAGTTCATTGGTGACCCATAATGCAGGACTACATCGAACGCGTGGCCGACGGCGAGGATTTGACACAGAACGAGGCCCGCGAGGCCGCGACGGCGGTCTTCGAGGACGCGACGGAGGCCCAGATCGGGGCGCTGCTGGCGGCACTGCGGGCCAAAGGCGAGACCGAAGCCGAGATCGCTGGATTCGCCGAGGGCATGCGCGAGGCGGCGCGAACGATCGACCCGGACCGGACACCGCTGGTCGACACCTGCGGCACCGGTGGTGACGACTACAACACGATCAACGTCTCGACGACGAGTACGATGGTCGCCGCCGGTGCGGGCGTGCCCATCGCCAAGCACGGTAACTACTCCGTCTCCTCCTCGTCGGGGAGCGCGGACGTACTGGAGGTCGCGGGCGTCGACGTGGAGGCCGAACCGCCGGCCGTCGAGCAGGCAATCGAGGACGACGGGATCGGGTTCATGCTCGCACCGGTGTTCCACCCGGCGATGAAGGCCGTCATCGGCCCGCGCAAGGAACTCGGGATGCGGACCATCTTCAACATCCTCGGGCCGCTGACCAACCCCGCCGGCGCGGACGCACAGGTGCTCGGCGTCTACGACCCGGACCTCGTGCCGCTGATCGCGGAGGCACTAGCTCGGATGGACGTCGAACGCGCGATGGTCGTTCACGGATCGGGCCTCGACGAGATCGCGATCCACGGCGAGACGAACGTCGCCGAGGTCGACGGCGACGAGATCGACGAGTACACCCTCGTCCCCGAGGACATCGGCCTCTCGACGCACGACATCGAGGACGTGGCCGGCGGGACCCCCGAGGAGAACGCCGAGGACTTGCAGGGAATCATCGAGGGCAGCGTGACCGGTGCGAAGCGTGAGATCATCCTCGCGAACGCGGGCGCCGCGATCTACGTCGCTGGGATGGCCGACAGCCACGCCGAGGGCGTCGAACTCGCCCGCGAGGCCATCGAGTCGGGCGACGCCGCCGAGAAGTTCGAGGACCTCCGAGGAGCGACATGACGCGAGTCAAGATCTGCGGCATCACTAACGCCGAGGACCGCGACGCGGCGGTGGCAGCGGGTGCAGACGCCATCGGCGTCATCAGCGGCGTCACCGTCGACACGCCCCGGGAAGTCGACAGCGAGACTGCGGTCGACCTCGTCGCGGGCGTCCCGCCGCTGATGACGAGCGTCCTCGTGACGATGGGCGAGGCCGTCCAGCCGATCGCGCGGCGCGTCGAGACGGTTCGCCCGGACGTGGTGCAGGTTCACGACGGACTCGACCCCTCGGAACTGGGCGCGCTCCGCCGACGAGTCGACGCCAAAGTAGTGGCCGTCGTCGACGCCGAGCACGACGACATCGAGGCGTCCGCCAACGCTGCGGACGCCCTCCTCGTGGACTCGGTCGACGCCGACGGCGGCGGCGGCACCGGCGAGACCCACGACTGGGAGCGTACGCGCGAGATCGTCGACACGCTCGACGCGCCGGTCGTCCTCGCGGGCGGGCTCACGCCCGAGAACGTGGCCGAGGCCGTCGAGACGGTCCGGCCGTTCGGCGTCGACGTAGCCTCCGGCGTCGAGGCCGAGGGCGGCGTCAAGGATCACGACGCCGTCGGGCGGTTCGTCGGGCAGGCCAAGCAGGCAGGCGACGCTGTCTCACTGGAGGCGGGACAGTGACCCTCGACATAGACCGCGAGACGTTCGTCGACCGCGCCACGGCGGACCACCCAGTCAGTGTTCGTGCGGTCGCCGACCTCGACACCGACGTCGAGCCACTGGCGGCCTACGCCGCGCTGACCGGCCGGACGACCGACGGTGCGCCCGGCAAGGGCGGGCACACCTTCCTGCTGGAAAGCGCCGAGAAGGTCGCCTCCAGCGACCCCGACGGCGCGTTCGCGCCGGCCACGGACGACCGCCACGCTCGATACTCCTTTGTCGGCTACGACGCCGACGCGGTCGTCACCGTCGACGGGACCGAGACCGACATCGACGTGTTCGAAGAGCGGATCGCGGACCTCCTGACGCCCGACGGCGGCGACGTGCTCGACGACCTCCGAGGGGCGATGCCCGACGTGGAGCTACGCGGGTTCCCGGACCACGACCGCCAGCACCTCGACGGCGGCCTCGTCGGCTTTCTGGCCTACGACGCCGTCTACGACCTCTGGCTCGACGAGGTCGGACTGGAACGCCCGGACTCGCGCCTGCCCGACGCCCAGTTCGCGCTGACGACGACGACGCTGCGCTTCGACCACGTCGAGGACACCGTCTCGCTCGTGTTCACGCCCATCGTCCGGACCGACGACGACGCCGCCGACCACTACGACGACTTGCTCGCGGAGGTCGAACGAGTCGAGGACGCACTCACGAGCGCCGACGACCTCGAAACGGGCGGGTTCGTCCGCGAACACGAGGACGCCGGCCCGCGAGACGAGTACGAGGCGGCGGTCGAGCGAGCCAAGGAGTACGTCCTCAGCGGCGACATCTACCAGGGCGTCATCTCGCGCAAGCGCGAACTGTACGGCGAGATGGACCCGCTGGGCCTGTACGAGGCGCTGCGGGCGGTCAACCCCTCGCCGTACATGTACGTGCTGGACTACGACGGCCTGAGCATCGTCGGCGCGAGCCCTGAGACGCTCGTTTCCGTGGCCGACGACCGCATCGTCTCGAACCCCATCGCGGGGACGTGCCCGCGCGGGACCAGTCCAGTCGAAGACCGTCGGCTGGCGGGCGAGATGCTGGCCGACGACAAAGAACGGGCCGAGCACACGATGCTGGTCGATCTGGCGCGCAACGACGTGCGCCGGGTCGCCCAGGCCGGCAGCGTCCGTGTCGAGGAGTTCATGAACGTCCTCAAATACAGCCACGTCCAGCACATCGAATCGACCGTGACTGGAACGCTGGCCGAGGACGCAGACGCGTTCGACGCCGCACGGGCGACGTTCCCCGCCGGGACGCTCTCGGGCGCGCCGAAGATCCGCGCGATGGAGATCATCGACGAACTCGAACCGTCGCCACGGGGCGTCTACGGCGGCGGCGTGGGGTACTTCTCGTGGACCGGCGACACCGACTTCGCCATCGTGATCCGGTCGGCGACGGTCGAGCAGTGCGAGGCTCCAGCGGATGTCGACGGCGACTCGACCCAGCGCACGACCGTGCAGGCCGGCGCGGGGATCGTCGCTGATTCGGTCCCCGAATCGGAGTACGAGGAGACCGAGAACAAGATGGGCGGCGTGCTGGACGCGGTCGAGATGATCGAAAGACCTGCGGCCGAGGCTGACGAGGAGGTGTCTCGATGAGCGGCGACGACGCGACTGCCGAGGGAGCGACCGAGGACGACCGCCCGCTCGTCCTCTTTATCGACAACTTCGATTCGTTCACGTACAATCTCGTCGAGTACGTCTCGGAGCACGCCGACACCGAAGTGCTGCGCAACACCGCCACGCTGGAGGAAGTCCGCGCGGTCGACCCCGACGCCGTCATCATCTCGCCCGGCCCCGGCCATCCGAAGAACGACCGCGACGTGGGCGTCACGATGGACGTGTTACGGGAGATCAGCCCCGAGGTACCGACGCTGGGCGTCTGTCTGGGGCTGGAAGCAGCAGTCTACGAGTACGGCGGATCTGTCGGGCGCGCACCGGCACCCATCCACGGGAAGGCGTTCCCGATGGACCACGACGGCGAGGGCGTCTTCGCCGGGATCGAGCAGGGCTTCCAGGGCGGACGCTACCACTCGCTGATCGCCGACGAGGTGCCCGACTGCTTCGACGTGACCGCCACGACCGAGGTCCCGACTGACGACGGGCCGGTCGAACTGGTGATGGGCGTCCGGCACCGTGAGTACCCCATCGAAGCGGTGCAGTTCCACCCCGAGTCGGTGCTGACCGCGGTGGGCCACGACCTCATCGAGAACTTTCTCGAGGGCGTCGGCGTCCGCTAGATGACCGTGATGCCGACCGCTCCGAGCAGATAGAGGACACCCACGGCGATGGCGGCGATGATCACCAGTCGCCACGCGACCTTGAGGACGAGTCGACCGATCAGGATGACGACCGCCAGCGCCACCAGACCGACGAGCGCGAGCAGGAGCGGATCCGCTCCACCCAGTTGCAGGAGCATAGACGACAGTCTCAGCCCCCGAGGATATATGCCTTGTCGCCGTAGAGGCCCGCTCGCGGCAACTGCTCGCGCTCGCGCGGCCAGTTCGTGTCAGAAGTGAAAAACGCAAGACGACAGCGGTGCGCCGTCGGCACTGTCGCGACGAAACGGCGACGGGGGCGGACGAAATCTCCACTCGAAACCCCCGCTAATTTCTACTGTAGTTTCGGCCTTTGTCTGGCGGTTATTGGGGTCCGATTTTCACTTTCACTTCGGTCTCACTCCATTAATATGCGTTCACTGTCTGCTATGTGTCGTACGCGAATCACTCGCGGAGTCCGCTGGGCCGTGGCTGATATTACCCACCAGTGATAAATCTGTACAGGCTCGAAACCGCCCGCCGATCCGTCCCCGTCGCGTGCCCGCGGGGACACGTATCGCTGGGTATTTAGCAATCCGTGCAAACACAACCGTCGTTACGAATGAGAGGATCTACACGCACCATCGAGAGGGGTATCGCCCGACAGCCGACCGCTGTCGGCAGGAGGACCGAGAAATGAGCGACGCAGGAACAGGTGCCGACGAGGTACGACTACCGATCAAGCGCACCACCGGCGACACGCTCGAAGACCGACTCACCGGCAACGCCTATCACAACATCCTGCCGGCCCGCTATCTCCGCAAGGACGCCGACGGGGAACTGATCGAGCAGCAGGAGGACCTGTTCGACCGCGTCGCCAAGAACGTCGCACTCGCGGAAGCCGTCTTCGAGGCCGACAAGCAGGGCGTCGACGTAACCGTCTCGCCCGACCAGCTCAAGCCCGACCACCCGCGCCGGGACGAACTCGCCGGCGAAGTGTTCGGCAAAGGGACGACCGTCGGCGACGACGCCGAGACCGAGCTGTCGGTGTACAACGTCAACAAGTTCGCCTACGAAACCGTCGTGCCGGAACTGCCCGGCGAGGTCCGCGAGCACGTCGAGACCGTCGCCGCGGACTTCCAGGACGCGATGGAGAACCTGTCCTTTATGCCGAACTCGCCGACGCTGATGAACGCCGGCGACGAGCTCCAGCAGCTCTCGGCGTGTTTCGTCGACTCTCCCGAGGACGACATCGACGACATCCACCAGACCGCCAAGGAGGCCGCACAGGTCTTCCAGTCCGGCGGTGGCATGGGCTATGCCTTCTGGCGACTGCGCCCCTACGGCGATCAGGTCGGTTCGACCGGCGGCATCGCCTCCGGCCCGATCACGTTCATGCGCACGTACGACCAGATGTGCGAGACCATCGCGCAGGGCGGTGCCCGCCGTGGGGCCCAGATGGGCGTCATGCGCGTCTCGCACCCGGACGTGATCCAGTTCATCCACGCCAAGAACAAGGACGTCTCGCTGGCCGAGACGCTGCGTCTGAACGACCCCGACGACTTCACGCACAACTCCTTCGCAGAGGCCCTGGAGGAGGCCCGCGAACTCATCGACGACGACGGCAAGGTGCCAAAGCACCTCCGCAACGCCGTCGAGGGCCACCTCTCGAACTTCAACATCTCCGTCGGCATCACCGACGACTTCATGGACGCGCTCCAGAACGGCGAGGACTTCACCTTCACCAACCCGCGAACGAACGAGCCCCACGTCGCGACCGAACAGACCGAGGAGCTGTACGAGATGTTCGACCTCGGCGAGTACGTCGACGCCGGCGAGATTCTCTCGGTGCCCGCCGAGAAGCTTTGGGAGCGCATCATCGGCGGCGCTCACGAGAACGGCGAACCGGGCGTGATCTACCTCGAACGAGTGAACAAGGAACACTCCTTCGACGTGGAGGAACACCCGGACCACCGCATCCTCGCGACCAACCCCTGTGGCGAACAGCCCCTCGAAGAGTACGAGGCCTGTAACCTCGGCCACATCAACCTCTCGACGCTCGCGGACACAGACGCCCCCGACTGGCGAGTCTGGTCGGCGGAACACGCCGACGAGTACGACAGCCTGGAGGACGCCGTCGACGCGTTCCTCGAGGACGCGCTCGACACCGAGGAGTTCCAGCGCCGGATCGAACTCGGCACCCGCTTCCTCGAAAACGTCGTCACGATGTCGGACTTCCCGGTCGAGAAGATCGAGGAGAAGGTCCGCGAGATGCGCAAGATCGGCCTGGGCATCATGGGCCTCGCTCAGCTGTACATCCAGCTGGGCGTCAAGTACGGCTCCGAGGAAGGCGACGAGATCGCCCGCCAGGTGATGCGCCAGATCAACCACGGCTCGAAGTGGGCCAGCCACGAACTGGCTGAGGACCGCGACACCTTCTCGGAGTGGGACAACTCCAAGTACGCCAACCCCACCGAGTACCGCGAGTGGTTCGAGAAGCAGACCGGTCTCGACGCCGACGAGTGGGAAGACGGGTTCGCGATCCGCAACCACAACACGACGACCATCGCGCCGACCGGCACAACGTCGATGGTGGGCAACACCACCGGCGGCTGTGAGCCGATCTACAACGTCGCCTACTACAAGAACGTCTCCGACGACGTCCAGGGCGACGAGATGCTCGTCGAGTTCGACGACTACTTCCTGCGCGTCCTGGAGGCCAACGACATCGACGTCGATGCAGTCAAGGAGGAGGCCCAAGAGCAGATGGCCGACAACGCCTTCGACGGCGTCGACGGCCTGACGACGGTGCCCGACGCCATCGGCGAACTGTTCGTCACGACGGGCGATCTGACGCCCAAGGAGCACGCAGGCATCCAGTGTGCCTGCCAGCAGGGCGTCGATTCGGCCATCTCCAAGACCGTCAACGCGCCCAACGACTCCGACATCGAGGACGCCAAGGAGGTCTTCGAGTACATCTACGAGAACGGCGGCAAGGGCGTCACCTACTACCGCGACGGCACCCGCTCGAAGCAGGTGCTGACGACCCGCGCCCAGAACACTGAGTTCGCCGACATGGACGAGGGCGAGATCGTCGCCCAGATCGAGGAGGTCTTCGGCGGCATCGAGGGCTTCCTCGAACACGAGGAAGTGCAGGCCGCGCTCGACCAGCAGGTCGAGTCACTGCTGGAGGTCGCCGACGGCGAGCAGCCCGAGACCAATCCCTTCGCGGAGAAGCAGAGTCGGCCCGACGTCCTCCACGGTGTCACCCAGCGCATCGACACCGGCTACGGGAAACTGTACGTCAACATCAACGAGGACCCACAGCGCGAGCGTCCCTTCGAATTGTTCGCCAACATCGGCAACAGCGGGGGCTTCACGGCTTCCTTCACCGAGGCACTGGCCAAGACCATCTCGACGGCGCTCCGCTCGGGCGTCGACCCCGAAGAGATCGCCGACGAACTCCAGGGCATCCGCTCGCCGAAGGTCGCCTGGGACAAGGGCGAACAGATCCAGTCGATCCCGGACGCCATCGGCACCGCGATGCGGCGCTATCTCGACGACGAGATCGACAAGGCCTACCCCGATCAGGCCACGCTGGAGGAGACCGCCGAGGGCGGCGAGGGAGCCAACGAGCCCAACGCACCGGAGCCCGACGGCGGCGCAGTCACCGCAAGCGCCGGTGCCACCGAGTCGCCGAGCCCGGACGCGAAGGCCGCCGGCGAGACGGCCGAGACCGACCAGCAAGAACTGATCGACGCCGGGGAGAACCCCGAGTGTCCCGAATGTAGCTCGCTGTCGCTGTACTACTCGGAAGGCTGCAAGACCTGCGAGTCCTGTGGCTGGTCCGAGTGCTGACTCGCTGAGCGACTGCGATCTGCCGACCTGAACGGTTGTGATCCGCGGGGGTCACGACCGGGGCCAGGAGCGTGTGACACGCGTCCGGTTTTTCGCCGCTCGCCGATGTGGGTCTGTTTTCTGTAACCGATCAGTTGACCGTTCGCGACACCCATCCACTGGGCCCGTTCGGGAACGATTCGCGGCGTTCCTCGGGCTGGACGGTTCCGTCGGCCTCGATGGCCCGCGCGACGACCTCGTGTCGCCGGCCGGGGTCGTCGTACTCGTAGGCCCACTGTCGCCACACGTCCGGCGCGTGGGGCGTCTGGCCCGGGTCGCCCTCCCAGTCGACCGATTCCATCAGTGGCTCCGAGAGGGTGGCCTCGTTCCAGGTGTCGCCCCCGTCGGTCGAGACCTCGACGGCCGAGACGCCCCGCGTTCCCGCGTAGGCGTGCCCGCCGACCTGTTTGCGCCCCTCCGGGAGCGTGTTGACGGCGTGGATCTTCGCGACCGTCTCGACTGGACCGGTGCCGTGCCACCCTCGTTCCTCCCAGTAGCCGTCAGCCTCCCGTTCCAGCACCTCGATCTCGGTGAGCCACTTGACGTTGATCTCGCCCCAGTGGCCCGGCACCAGCGCCCTGAGCGGGTAGCCGTGGCTTCGCGGAAGTGGACGGCCGTTCATCTGGTAGGCCAACATGCCACCGTTGAGTGCGGCGATGGGGAACTCCTCGTAGTAGTCGTCCGCCGCCCGCAGCATCACGCACTCGCAGTCGCTCTGTGGGTTGGCCCGCTCGACGATGTCCATCACGTCGACGCCGGTCCACAGCGCGTTGTCCATCTTCTTGCCGTTGAGGTTCTCGCCGACGCAGCGCAGCGTGTTGAACTCGGTTCGGGAGTCCATCGAGCGGATGTCCTCGATGTCGAGGGTGATCTCCTCCTCGACGGCACCGGTCACCGACAGCGACCAGTCGGTCACGTCGACCTCGGGGTCGACGGCGTTGATGTCGACGGTGTAGAACTGCTGGCTGACCAGCGGTTCGAGGCCGTCGACGGCGAGGGAGTTGTCCGCGGCCGTCTGGAGCGCGCCCCGAACCTCGGTAGAGGCGTTCTCGGGGATCTCCACCGGCGCGGGACCCGTACTGGATCCAGATCCGAGGACGCCGGCGACGGCACCGACGCCCAGCGCGGTCCCGAGCGACGCGAGGACGCGCCGACGATCCGGACTAGCCCCCTCTGGAGCGGGCACGGCGGGCGACAGCGTCGCGACGGCGAGGACGACCCCGGTCCCGAGTGCCGCGCCGCCACTGGACGGGAACGACCCCGTGACGATCGTGACGAGAGCGAACACGAGTGTGCCGGCCAGAACCGGCGGGACGGCGCGGTTGTAGAGCGCGTCGCCGATGGCCATCCCGAGACGAGCGACGCCTCCGAGGACGACGGCCGCGAGGAGCGCGGCCAGCACGAGGTTCAACTGCTGACCCAGCGACCCGAGGTACTGGATCGCGGTGGCGACGATAGCCCCGGGCATCTGGCGTGTCAGCCACCGTTCGAGCGGCGAGGCGACGAACGGAGGCGTGAAGCCGACGGCGGCGAACGAACCGGCGACGGCCGCGACGCCCGCGAACAGCGCTACGCCGTCGTCCGTCGTCGGTCGAAGCCGAGCGCGCTGTGACATACCACCCATTCAGGACAGGATCGCCTTAACGCTTCGTCGGATTCCGTTCCAAGTTCGGTCCTGGCCCGTGAGAGAGCGGTCGTCCGAGTCGACAGTGTATTGATCGACCGGGACCAGTGTCAGGATATGAGCGAGACGGGCGGGCGTCCCTGTCCGATGTGTGAAACGCCGATGTATCACCGTCACTGCAAGTACGTCTGTCCCGAGCACGGTGTGGTCTTCGACTGCGCCGACACGTTCTACTGACGACCGGGTGCGAACGGGACCGTCCGGGCCGATGACGACCCCATCAAGTGAGCGGCACGGCTGGTGTTGCAGTGACTACAGATTTTTATACCATGACGAACAGTTTATGAGGTAATGAGCCGCCCCGGGGACGAGATTCGCGTCCTCCACGTCGACGACGAGTCGGAGCTCCGGTCAGCGGTCGCCACCCACCTCGAACGGGCGCACGATGCGATGCAGGTCACGTCCGAGCCCTCGGCACGTGACGGGCTCGACCGCCTATCGGAAGCCCCGTTCGACTGCATCGTCAGCGACCACGGCATGGCCGAGATGAACGGCCTCGAGTTCCTCCGTGAGGTCCGGTCAGAGTACCCGGAGCTACCCTTCGTCCTCTTTACCGGGAAGGGCAACGAGGAGATCGCGAGCGAAGCGATCTCGGCCGGGGTCACGGAGTACCTCCAGAAGGACGAGGGGACCGACCAGTACGCCGTCCTGGCGAATCGGATCGAGCGGGCGGTGTCCGAACACAGGGCGACTGCGGCGCTCGAACGACAGGAAGACCGTCTCTCGACGCTGATCTCGAACCTCCCAGGGATGGTCTACCGCTGTCGCAACGAGCAGGGCTGGCCGATGACGTTCGTCAGTGAGGGGGCGGAGGATCTCACTGGGCACGACTCGGTGGCGATCGAGAACGGAGAGGTCGACTGGGAGCACGACGTGATCCTCCCCGAAGAACGTGAGCGCCTCTGGGAGGAAGTACAGTCGGCGCTCGACGCCGGGGAAGCGTTCGAAGTGACATATCAGATCGAGACGGCCGACGGCGAGGTTCGCTGGGTGTGGGAGCGGGGTGAAGCGATCACACGCGACGACGACACGGAGATCATCGAGGGATTCATTACCGATATCACGGTTCGCAAGGAACGCGAGCAGGAACTCGAAGCGCAACGCGCGTTCATCGAGAACGTGCTGAACTCGCTGGACGACCTGTTCTACGTCGTTGGCCCGGACGGCACGCTGCAGCGCTGGAACGACCGCGTCGTCGAGGTGACGGGTTACAGCGACGAGGCGATCGAGACGATGGATGTCATGGACTTCGTGGACTCGACGGACACCGAGATCGCCGAGGCGGCGATCAGCGAGGTGCTCGAAACGGGATCGACACGGTTCGAAGCGGCGATCGAGACGAAGACGGGCGAGACGATCCCCTTCGAGTTCCACGGGACCACACTCGAGGAGTCCCACGGAGACCTCGCCGGTATCGCCGGTGTCGGGCGAGACATCACCGAACGAAAGCGACGCGAGCAAGCGCTTCGCCAGTACAAGACCCTGACCGAGAACGTCGCCGACCCGATGTACGTGATGAGTCCCGACGGCTCGATCGCGATGGTCAACGAGGCGCTGGCCGACCACATCGGCTACGACCGCGACGAGATCGTCGGCGCGTCACCCGAGCGATTCATCGCTGGCGACGGCGTCGAGCGCGCCGAGGAACTCATCCACGAGTTGCTCACGACCGACCGGGAGATGGCGACGTTCGAGATGCGGACGGTCGACAAGTCGGGCGCGGTGACCCACAACGAGACGAAGATCGCCGTGATGACCGACGAAACGGGGGAGCTCGAAGGAACGGCCGGTGTCATCCGCGACATCAGCGAGCGAAAACAGCGCGAACGCGAACTGGAACGCTACGAGACGATCCTGCAGGCGGTGGGCGACCCCGTCTACACGCTCGACGAGGACGGCTACTTCACCGTCGTCAACGACGCTGTCGAGGCGCTCTCGGGGTACGACAGGGACGAACTCGTCGGTGATCACATCTCGAAAATCATGACCGACGACGACGTGCGTGACGGTGAACGGCTCATCGCGGAACTGTTGACCGACGACGACCGGACCAACGGTACCTTCGAGATGGACGTGATCACGGCCAATGGGACCTCGATCCCGTGTGAGAACCACATCGCGCTGCTGCCGGCCGACGACGGCGCGTTTCGTGGCACTGCGGGCGTGATCCGGAACATCACCGAGCGCAAGCAGCGAGAAAAACAGCTCGAACAGTTCGCCAGCGTCGTCAGCCACGACCTCCGAAGCCCGCTCAACGTCGTGCAGGGGCGCGTCGATCACGTCCAGTCCTCGGGTGATATCGACCACCTCGAAGACGTCGCCGACGCCGCCAGCCGGATGGAACGGCTGATCGAAGACTTGCTGACGCTCGCCCGCGAGGGCGAACGCGTCGGCGAACCGGAACCGGTCGCCCTCGACGTGGTCGCCGAAGACGCGTGGCGACACCAGTCAGAGGCAGTGACCCTCGAAATCGAGACCGAGAAGAACGTCGAAGCCGACTTCGAACGGCTCCGCGAACTGTTCGACAACCTGTTCTGTAACGCGATCCACCACGGCGAGGCCGACACGGTCCGCCTCGTCGCGACCGACGACGGGTTCGCGGTCGCCGACGACGGTGTCGGAATCCCGAGCGACAGACGCGACACTGTCTTCGAACGCGGCTTCACCACGAGCCAAGAGGGGACCGGGTTCGGGCTGGCGATCGTCGACACGATCGTTCGCGCCCACGACTGGATGATCACTGTCACCGGGAGCGAGGCCGGCGGCGCTCGCTTCGAGATCGAAACCTGACCGGATTAACTGGGCTGGCCCGCCCGGACGTGGCGGTACGCCGGTCCGGCCAGCAACAGGACGGCGACCGCGAACGAACCGACGAGCACCTCGACGCCGGCACCGAGTCCCGCCGTCGACAGCGTCCGCATCGACGCGCCTGCGAGGACTTCGACGAACACCCACGGGATCTCACCGAGGAAGGTGCCGACGACGTAGGCCCGTAGCGACACGCCCGAAAAGCCCGCGCCGTAGGACACTGGATCTGCCGGCAGCGGCGACAGACGGGCCGCGAGCACGCCGCGAGTCGCCCCGGTCACGTCGATAAACCGACGGCCCGCGTCGTTGAGTCTGGCGAACAGGCCACCGCCGCTGGTGCCCGCGTGGCGAGCGAACAGGAAGGGTGGGATCGTCGTCAGCGTCGCCCCCACGAGCGCGACCGGAACGCCGTACTCCAGACCGAGGACGTAACCCACGAGCGCCGAGATGGGGCTGATCGGCCACGCGAACAGCGGCCGGACGAGATAGAGGACGAGCAGCGCCAGCCCAAATTCGACGGGGTGGTTCGACAGGTGGGCGATCTCTTCGAGCAGGCGCTGTGGCGAGAGGATCAGCGACGCGGCGACGGCGACGACGGCAAAGAGCGCGACTCCGGCGAGTTGCCGTCGCGTCGACTGCTTCATCGGTCGAATACCGTGTGGGCAGTGTAAAACCTCTTGTGGTCCATACGAAGCTTTACTGCCCTCGATAGCGACGATACGGCCGTGCCGTCCGACGATCGCGTGGCGCTTGGCCTCGAACTGCTCGCCCACCTCGAACACCCCGAGCTATCGGTCAAGGAGGCGATGGACCGCATCGAGACCGTCACCACGGACCCGCAGGTACAGCGCGAGATCCTCGAGGCCGCCGAACGCGAGGGGGTCGTCGAGCGTGACGGTGGTACCATCCACCCGACCCGGACGGGGACCTACGTCAGTTTCGAGCGCGACGTGGTCGTCAAGACCGGCGAGTTCGACTGTCGCCGCTGTGGCGCGGGCATCTCGGAGGGACACTTCGTCACCTTCGACAACGACGAGCTCGGCCCCTTCGGGTCGACGTGTATCAGAAAGGTGCTCGGCCGGGATTAGCGGCCCTGTCGCAGTTCCTTGATCAGCTGTTTGATCGTCTGCTGTTGCTGGGCGAGTAGCTCGTTTTGCTGTTCGATCGTCGCGGTCAGCGTCGCGAGTTGCTCCTCGACGGCCTCCATGTCGGCGTTGGTCGGTCCCGCGCCACTGGTGTCGGCGTTGGTCGGTCCCGCGCCACTGGCGTCGGTCTGCTGGGGCGAACGACGCTGGTCTTGCTCCGCCGAAACGGAGCCTCCGGACTGGCGCTGACCGGCCGCCGCGGACGATCGTTCGGCCTCTGGCTCCGCTTCTTGATCGTCGCCGACCAGCGGATCGATCCCGGATCCCAGCGTCAGATCGTCGCCGTCCTCGGCGTCCTCCTCGTCGCTCGACTCCACGTCCGCCTCGTCGGCAGTTGTGAGCACGTGGTTGAGTTCGCCCAGCGAGTCCACGTCGTGATAGGCAAAGAGCGATCCCTCCAGAGTCTTGCGGAACAGCGCCGCCTGATCGTTGGGGGCCTTGATCCGCTCGGGGTGCCCGCCCGCTTCAAGGACGACTGCCGTCGCGACGCTGCCGTCCTCAAAGTGCAGGCCCGTCACCTCGTCGTAGGGGTAGGACTCGAAATCACCGGCCCACGTGAACTCACCGATGTGCTTGAGCAGGCGTGACTCGGTGACGATCAGCGTGAGTTCGCTGAAGCGGAAGACGCCGCTGACTCCCTCCTCGGCGTCGATCACGTCTTTGACCCGGAGGTTCCCCTCCAGCAGGCGTTCGAGGACGGCGCTGGTGCGCTTGCCCGGCACCGCGAATGACTGCTTGTCGTCGACGTAGGTCATCGAGAACTTCGTCTTGCGCCGCCCCTCAGAGACCGAGAGCCGTTCGAAGTCGTGGGTGTACTCCGAGACCCCTTCGTCACTCAGTAACCCTTCGCCCCTGTAGACGAGCGTCCGCGTCGGGGTGAAACAGACGGCGTCCTCGTCCCCGAGGTTGACACCGGCCGTGACCTCCTCGTCCCCGAGCGCTTGCCGGACGAGGTCTGGTATCTCCATACCCGATGTGTGCCTGTCCGGTGGCTTAAATCCGCGGGTGGCAGACGGTCACGGACCGCCGACAGATGCAAACGTTAAAGAACACCTCCGGACAACGAACGGATGCACTGAAACGAAATGTTGTCGTTCAGTACCGGCTCGATCGCACGACATCGTGCGATCGACCGGGAACAACGCGACAACATTCCGTTTGAGCCCGGGTGGCTTAGCTGGACATAGCGCCGCACTCATAGGGTCGACAGACTCACGCGGTACCTACCCGGCATGACCGGTGGGCGTTCGTCGCGCCTGTGACCTGGGTCATGCGGAGATCGAGGGTTCGGAGCCCTCCCCGGGCATTTTCCAAGGAACCACGAGCGGTAGCGAGTGGTGACGCCGTGAAATGTCCGGGGAGGGCGAAGAACCCGTAGGTTTCGCACGAGCGAAGCGAGTGCGAAGCACGGAAGACGAACGAAGTGAGTCTTCCGACGGTTCGGAGCCCGGTAGGCCTCCCCCGGCATTTTCCACGGAAAACGATCAAGGTGAACCCTCCGACGGTTCGGAGCCCCCGACGGCGAGCGACGACCATCTCCGCAACCCCTAAACGAGCCTCCTGCCAAACACACGCCAATGGCCGACTGGACGGAGAAATACCGCCCGACGACGCTGGCGGAGGTGCGGGGCAACGACAAGGCCCGCGACGCCCTCAAAGAGTGGGCCGACACGTGGGAGGACCATCGCGAGGCCGTCATTCTCCACGGCGCGCCGGGGATCGGGAAGACCTCGGCGGCCCACGCGCTGGCCAACGATCTGGACTGGCCGACGATCGAACTCAACGCCTCGGACTCCCGGACGAAGGACGTGATCGAGCGCGTCGCCGGTGAAGCGGCGAAGTCCGGCACGCTCACGGCCGGCGGTGCGGGGCGGCGAGTGGTCATCATGGACGAAGCCGACAACATCCACGGCAACGCCGACCGCGGTGGTGCGCGGGCGATCACCTCGCTCGTGAAGGAGGCCAACCAGCCGATGATCCTCATCGCCAACGAGTTCTACGACATGAGCAACGGCCTCCGAAACAACTGTCAGGACATCGAGTTCCGCGACGTGGGCAAGCGGTCGATCGTTCCCGTGCTCCGTGACGTACTCAGACAGGAGGGAATCGGCTTCGACGACGACGCGCTGACCGAGATCGCGGAGATGAACGACGGCGACCTGCGCGGCGCGATCAAGGACCTACAGGCGCTGGCCGACGGCCGTGACCACCTTGGGGCCGACGACGTGGTGACGGGCGAGCGCGACACCACCGAGGGAATCTTCGACTACCTCGATCTCCTGCTCAAGGAAGCCGGCGCACAGGAAGCACTCGAAGCGAGCTACGACGTCGACGAGACGCCCGACGACCTCATCAACTGGATCGAGGACAACATGCCCAAGGAGTACGAGGGGGCGGAACTGGCGACGGCCTACGACTTTCTCGCCAACGCTGACCGCTGGCTCGGGCGCGTACGCGCGAAGCAGAACTACTCGTTCTGGCGCTACGCCGGCGACAACATGACCGCCGGCGTCGCGGCGGCGCGCTCGGGGACCAAGAGCGGGTGGACTCGCTACGGGCCGCCCAGTTACTGGTCGAAGCTCGGACGCTCGAAGGGCACCCGCAACACGAGAGACCACATCGCCCAGCAGATCGCCGTGGTCAACGGCGTCAGTATGCGGACCGCACGTCGGGAGATCATGCCGTTCCTGGCGACGATGACCCACCACTGCAAGAACCGGGACCTGACCGTAGCGATGGCCGCCCAGTACGACATGGACGAGAGCCACGTCTCTTTCGTCACCGGTTCGGGCAAGGACACCAACAAGGTCCAGTCGATCGTCGAGGACGCTGAGGAACTGAAAGAACAGGCCGCAGTCGAGGGGTCGGACGGGGCCTTCGAGGGAGCGAGCGCCGGCCAGACTGAGAGCGAGGAAGTCACCGAGGAGGACGACGAGGCGACCGACGACGAGGCCGACGGACAGGCGACGCTCGGCACGGGTGAGAGCGCGGACGACGGAGACGAAACGGACGACGATATCGACGCCGAGGAAGCCGAAGACGACGACCAGCAGTCGGGACTCTCGGACTTCATGTAGTAGGGTGTGTGTCGATTATCGAACCCCCTCGACACGCCGGGGGCTGGCCGGATTTAGCAGCGCTTGCTACCTGCACCACTGGAGCACCGACCGCGACGACTAGGCCGGTCTCCGACCCTGACACCTCGAATTCTCAAGCCACCACAACATTAATACATTCATCAAATGACCATGAACTAATGGATGATGGATCGTACCGCCGGGACGTACTCAAGGCTCTGGGCGGACTCGGCATCGGCGGCGCTGTCGCAGGAAGTGCCGTACTCAGCGGTGACGCGAGCGCGAACCACGAGGCGCAGGTTTTGCCCGCCGACGCAGCGTTCAGTAACTGGATCGACGACAACCCACCGGACCAGCACTTCAATCGGTACAACACGACGTACCAGACAGACTTTGCTCACTTCCTGACGTTCGAGCCGACGACCAAGTGGGATTACGCCAACGCCGAGTTCCAGAACTGGGCGATCACCGAGTGGGAAATGGTCGACGACACCACGTTCGAATTCACCGTCGACACGGATATCACCTGGTCGAACGGTGATTCCTACACCTCCCTCGACATGGCGACACAGCTTCGTCTCAGTCAGGTCAACCGCGACCAACTGTGGGATTTCGTTGACTCTATCGAGACGCCAGACGATTCCACTGTCCGACTCAACCTCCCCGACGGCGCGAACCCACAGATCATCAAGCTCCACCTGAACGACACCTACCTCCACACCAAGCACAGCGAGTACGAGCGCTACCTCGATGGTGTGGGCGACTACGCTGACGAGACCGTGGCCGACGAACTCCTCTCGATGACGGAAAAGGAGCCGATGACGAATGGTCCGTTCGGCGAACCCCAGTACAATCAGCAGCGCATGCTGCTGAGCCGCCAGGACAACTACTTCAAGTCCGAGAATATCACGTTCGACGAGTACGAGATGCGGTACATCCAGGGCAACCAGCAGGTCTGGCAGGAACTCCTGGGCAGCAGCATCGACGGGGTCTGGAGCCTGTTCACGCCGCCCCGCATCGTCGCCGACTTCCCCGATACGGTCATCGAGTCGGCCATCCCGGCCTACTGGGGTTACGGCATCCTCCCGCAGCACGAGAACGAGCACACGGGCAACCAGAACGTCCGGCAGGCGCTCATGCATGTGATCAATCGAGATGCCGTCGTGCGGAACGCCGGTCCGCGCACGAAGGTCACGCCCGAGATTCCGACGTGTCTCCCTACCAGCCAGGTCGACAACTGGATCGGCGACTCGAAAGACGACTACGAGACCTACGGCTACAGTCAGAGCGACCCATCAGACAACCTCAACGCCGACCAGGCGACCCAGCTGCTCAACGAAGCCGGCTACTCGAAGGACGGCGGCACCTGGAAGAAGGGCGGTTCGCCCGTCTCGCTGCCGATCATGACGCCGGCAGGCTGGAGTG
>Ga0207718_100040_pt1 | contig 167272 bp, 152 predicted proteins | sample A23M2SouthBayCA_FD_187749 | JGI IMG/M metagenome (GOLD analysis project Ga0207718, IMG submission 187749) | Aerobic enrichment media microbial communities from Eden Landing Ponds, California, USA - A23 M2 (SPAdes) | ecosystem: Environmental > Aquatic > Marine > Unclassified | place: Emeryville...
CCAGCAAGCGGCAGCCGGCTGTCGTGACGTCCTCGACCGGATGAGCGAGGCCGTCGTCGTCGACCAGCGGGTGCTGGAGACGGTGCTCGTCGGCGTCCTGGCACGGGGACACGTCCTGCTCGAAGACGTTCCCGGGACGGGAAAGACGCTGACAGCCCGGAGTTTCGCAGACGCCCTCGGACTGTCCTTCCAGCGGATTCAGTTCACCCCGGACCTCCTCCCGTCGGACATCACTGGCTCGAACATCTACGACAAAGGCAGCGGGGACTTCGAGTTCGTTCCCGGCCCCGTCTTCGCAAACGTCGTGCTCGCCGACGAGATCAACCGCGCGCCACCCAAGACCCAGGCCGCCCTACTCGAAGCGATGGGCGAACGCCAGGTCACCGTCGACGGTGAAACCCACGACCTCCCCGAGCCGTTTTTCGTCATCGCGACCCAGAATCCCATCGAACAAGAGGGGACGTTCACCCTTCCGGAGGCCCAGCGCGACCGTTTCGCCGTCAAGACGCAGCTGGGGTATCCTGATCGGGCCGACGAGCGCGAGCTTCTGGACCGTCGAGCCGACCGCGACGTACGGATGCCGAGCGTCAGCCCCGTCCTCGATAGCGAGGCCGTCCTGTCGCTCCAGACAGTGTCCGAGCGCGTCCGGGTCGACGAGAAGATCCGTGACTACATCGTGGATCTGGGGCGAGCTACCCGCGAGGACGACCGCATCGAGGTCGGAGTCTCACCCCGTGGTGTCCAACGACTGTTCGAAACCACTCGGGCCCGAGCCGTCATCGCCGGCCGAGACTACGCTGTTCCCGATGACGTGAAACGGGTCGCTGAAGCCACGTTCGCCCACCGACTCGTGCTTCGCTCTGAGGCCAGCGTCCACGGCGTCGACCCGAAGAAGATACTCAGCGACGTCCTCTCGCGAGTCGCCGTGCCCGCCGTCGCGGACAGCTAGGGGCTGTCGACCGGCGACAATCAGTGACTGGTGCGGACGGGAAAGTAGCGACTACCAATACCGATCAACGACTGGCGAGGACCAACAGGATCCCGGCTGCGACGGCCCCCACCAGCGCGACTGCACCGACCGTCGAACCGACGCCGGGATCGGTGACGGTCCGTTCGATTCCCAAGGCCACGACGATGGCTCCCGAACCGACCAACAGCGTCCCGCCACCGTGGACCAGTTCCGTCCGCAGCGTTCGGGCACTCGAACCGAGTTCCCGACCCAGAGTGCCGCCGAACTCACCGACGTCCCACACCAGCACACTCGCGAAGACGCCGATCAGCGCGAGTGCCAGCGAGACGCCCAGCACCGCCCCAAAGACCGCGGTCGTGAACAATCCGGCAGCAGCGACCGATGCGCCGGGGGCAGGACTGTCCACCAGCCCGAACCGCACTGACAGTAACGCGAGCGTGATCACCGTTATCGAGAGCACCAGCAACGCCGTCACCACGACGAGCGCGAGCAACTCTCCACCGTAGGCCGACAGCGCTTCCGAACGCAACTCTCGGAAGGGGACGACCAGTCGCGCCGGCAACTGCCGTTCGATCCGCCCGGTCACCGTCGACAGAAACGACTCGTGAAACTGGATCGCAAAGCCCGACAGCGCCAGCCCACTCCCGTATGGAGCGACTGCCGCCAGCGTCTCCCGGCCAGGGCGGCGAGACGTCGACTGGGCGAATCGAACGACCCCCAGCGCGGTTGCAGAGACGCCAGCGAACAGGGCCAACACCATCCGCACGTGCCCGGACCCGACCACGATTCCGAGGGGCTCAATGAGCCCGGTGGGGAGCCACGCGTAGGGCGTCGATTGCCCGAGTTCCAGTAACACAGCTATGAGAGTGCCGAACGCGAACGGCAGCGCGATTCCCGAGAGTAACCGATCGATGGTCGAAAAGCCACGGCGTGTCTCGGGTGTGATCGTTCCGTCGAGAAGCGCTTCGATGGGGAGTGCGTGGATCGCCGCGCGCGTCCCATAGAGGGCGGCCCCCAGCAGGGCTAGAAACGACGCCAGCGGGACGGTTGCGGTCGGATCGAACAGTACAGCCAGTGGATCGCTGAACGGCTGATCGTGAGAGGTAAACCGCAGGAGCGCGGCGAGGGTCATCGTGGCACCGACGACGACGGTCGTCCGAAATCCGGCCCGCAGACAGTCGCCAAGCGTCTCACGGACGAGGACGTCACGGGAAGCGACTGCCCCGAAGACGGCGACAGTCGCGCCGAGGACTAGAAAGACCGAGCCGACCGGGACAGTGCGTCTGACCTGCGAAGTAAACGTGTAGCCGGCTCCAGCGAGCACAGCCCCACCGACGACCGGCAGCGCGATTCCCGTGAGCGCAGCCCCGGCGACTCGCCATCGGTCGCTCGCGAGAACCCACAGTAGCCCCGCCAGCATCACTGCACCCGCGCCGCCGTACAGCGCCCGGCGCGCCAGCCCGGTAGCGTCGACCAACAACCAGGTCACGGTAAGGGTCACGGCCGCGACAACGGCGGTGCTGAACCGCGTTGGCCGCCAGTCTGGATCGACAGGACGGATCACGGCGACCCACCATTCCGAAGCGCTGTTTCCAGGGCCACATCCAGCGGCTCGGCGAGCGCCCAGTCGACGACTGTCGTTCCGCCAGCGCGAATCGCACGAACGCGATTGTCCCGCTGGAGCGCCGCGAGACGCCCGCCGATCGTCCCGGTCGCGGTGACGTCGGGACTCAACACCGTCATGGCAACGCTCTGCGTGGGTATCGACTCGACGAGTCCCCGCGGCTGATAATCGAGCAGCGGCGTGAACAGGAGTACCTCGGCATTCGCTGGCAGTTGTCTGCGGAGACGCCGCCCCGTCGTTTCGGGATCGGCCATGTTACGACCGTCAGTATCCGCCGTAGTTCGCTCGTCAGTATCCGCTGTGGCGTGACCATCAGTATCGACCAGACCGTGACCATCGGTCGCGAACGCCCGTTCGGCACGACTGGGCGCTCTATCGACGGCGTCGAACAGCTCTCGGGCCGCGGCGTCCGCGCCGCCGGCCGCCGGCGAATCGACCCACGGGAGGCCATCGACGGTGCGCACCGCGTCGAGATCGTCGCTGTCGAGTCCGAGCGCAGTGACTTCCACCTGGTGGCCGGCATCCACGAGCGCTTCGTAGGCTCGTTCGGCCGCGTACCCCGACAGTTCGGCCCCGCTGGGAAAGCCCGGGTGGGGTGTCCGACGGGTCGGCAACCGCGCGTCGACAACGAGCACCAGCCGCGCGGCGCGTTCCTCGCGGAAATCGATCGTCGAGAGGTCGTCAGTCCGGGCGAACCGCCGCCAGTCGATTCGTCTGATCGGATCGCCGGATCGGTACTCGCGAGTCGAGTGAAACTCCAGGCCCGACCCGCCCGAGTCAGTCGCCAACGTCCCGATTCGCGAGCGAGTCGATCGCCGTATCGGAGGCCGTTCGACCGCCGTCGAGCACGACAGCGTCTGCGCACCCGACGCAGTCTGCTGGTGTGTGATCACCCGTGTGCCGCTGATCGAGCGCACTCTGACCGTGGCCGCGGTGAAGTCGTGGTCGCCGCGCGTCGCCATCACGCCGTAGGTGACGGTCCGATGCTGGCCGGCCGGGATTGACAGGCTCGCACGCGGTGATCCGTCGACGACTGCCAACCCATCAGGAACCCCGTCGACGACGCGCACGTCCGCGAGTAATCCTGAGCCCTCGTTTCGAACGGTTAGCGTGACGGTGACAACCGAACCCGGCGTCGCTTCCCGGGGAGAGAGTGAGCGCTCGATCTGGATCTCGGGGTCGGGATACGAGGTCAGCGCCCCGTAGACGACGTATCCGAGCGGAACGATCGCCAGCAAGAACGTCGACGGAGTCGCGTACAGCAGTCCGACACTGGCCGCCAGCAACGCCCCCGAGAGAGCGACGCTGAAGCGATGACGGCTGGTCCGCCTCACGGGCTCGCACCACCCTCTTCGTGCAGGCGTTCGATCGCGTCGATCGTCCGTTCGACCCGACGGCGGTGCTCAGCGATGGGGTCGAGCCACGCGCGGAGTCGCGACACCAGTGGAAACGCGACGGTGCCGACGAGCGCAGCTGCAAGCCGGTCGTCGGTCCAGGACCCCTCTCGGATAGCAGTCCGCGCCCGCTGTCGATCGAAGCCCGACTGCTGGACGAGCGACTCGACGGCTGTCGCCCTGAGAGAGTCCCGAACCTGACTCTCGCTGTCGGCACGTTCGAGGGCGGCGTCGAATCCCCGGCCGGTAGTCGGCGTCGACGACTGGGCGGACTCTGGTGGGGTCGTGACCAGCGGCGCGGGTAGGTCGTCCGATCCCAGGCGGGAGAACATTGTCGCCGCAAGCCCGACGACGAGACCGATCCCGGCGACCAGCAGGTCCGGCCGGTCGGTCGGCAGTGCCGCCGCCGCGAGTTCGACCGGGCGGACCGACGCCACTGCCGGGGACACCACCAGCGCGAGCGCCAGCACGGATCCGAGCAAGCCGACGACGCCGACCGCCCGGCGCAGCTGACTCATTCGCCGTCCTCCCGGCGGAGTCGCTCGACCGCTGCTTCGACCGCCTGACTGTACTCGTCGGGGGAGCGATCACCATACTCGACAGCGCGAAACGCGTCCCGTAACGACTCGACAGCTTCTGGTGGGAGTTCGTCGTGCTCGACGGCGTGAATCGCGAGCTCCTCGGGCGTCTTCGTCTCGGGCTCCCGAACTGATACCGTGCCGAGAAACGCCGCCCACCCGTCCCGGATCGTTCCGTACGCAGGATTCCCGGCAGATCGTCCCGCAGTCTGTCGGTCGCTACGTTTCCTGGTCAGCGACTCGACCCACGAGCGAGTACGCGTGAGCAGTTCCTGAGGAGTGATATCGCCGGCGACGAGCGACTGAACTCGCGCAAACGACTGGGCCAATCTGTCGCGGATGCGCGATCCAGTCCTCGCGAGGCCGTCGGCGATCAGCACGAGCCCGCCGACGAGCAGCGCTGGAACCGAACGGGCGAGGGCGATGACTCGGTCGACGAAACGCCCGGTTTCGAGGTCACGACGGCGGACGACGAGGGCGACACCGACGACCATCGCTGTAGTCGTGCCACCGATTACACCGAGATGAACGAACAACCCGTCGACGGTCACCGCCTCGCGTTGGCCGTAGACAGCGGCCGACACCGTCGCACTGTCCGCGAGCGGCAGCGACGTCGTGAGTCGGCCGTCGACGCCGGTCGTCCCGACGCGCTCGCCATCGATTCGGACGGGGGCGCCGGCTGCCGTCTCGTTGCCAAGGCGTGCCGTCACCGTCACGCCAGTCCACGGGAGTGCGACCGGTGCCTGCGGTTCGACATCGAGTCGCAACGCTTCGAGCGAGAGCGTTCGATTGCCAGTCACCGAGCCACGACGCACACGCAACCGGATCTCGCCCGGTTCGTCAGGCAGCGTCAGTTCGATCCGTCCGCGGTCGTCGGTCCAGCCCAGAGCTGTCCCGTCGCGCTCGACGGCCGCGTCTGGGACTGGCTGTCCGTCGACAGTCACCGTCAGCAGGACGTCCTCACCGGTCGCGACCGTACCCGACAGCGACAGCGCCGCGTCAGTCGGCAGATCGTACGTCCGTCGAGTCGTGTTGTTGGCACTCGCTGTCGGCTGCGACTGCCCCGAAAACGGCCCCCTCTCGATTACGGACTGTCCCTTCGGACCACCGGAATCGACCGCGTACAATGTCTCGCCATCGCCGAGCGCACCGCGGGGCTCGAATCGGTCAGAGTTGATGGCGTCCCACTGGATATCCGAGTCATTCTGCTGGGCTGGTGACGTGGGCTGAACGACGGTCACGTTCAGTTGCTCGGCATACGGGACCATCCCGTTGACCTGGCCCGTCCAGCCGGTCTGCCCGATCGAATCGCCGTTGAACAGCACGACAGCGTCGGTCACTGGCTTGCCATCGCGCTCGACAGTGACCATTACGAACCGCCCCGGGACCGGTTCTCTGGAAAGTGTCACGTCGTATGCGTTCTCGTCGCTCTCGTTCGACTGGTCGGCTGTCGAGTCTTCCGGGTCCGGGTCTTCGAGGAGGCCGTCCGGGATCTCGGCCGACAGATCTGGATCAGTCTCATTCGAGGAAAAGGACTCGCCCGGGCTTCCCGTTTCGGTATGGTCGTACGAGCCGGCCCCGGGACGCTGGCGCTGCAGGGCCTGTCGCTCGGCGTCGAGACGGTCGCTGCCGGGTGTTGGGTCGAATCGAACCCAGCCGACATCGGGGAAGTAGACTTCGACCCACGCGTGGGCGTTCATCCCGCGGACCGTGTAGGTGGTCTCCCCCGTTCGCTGGCCGGTCGAGTAGCCGACTACGTAGCGTGCAGGGATGTCCTGTGTCCGGAGCATCGCCACCATCGACGTCGCGAAATACTCACAGTAGCCCGCGTCCATCTCGAAGACGAAGTTGCTGGCCACGCTGTCGCCGCTGGGCTGGCTGACGTTCAGCGAGTAGCTCTTGTTCGTTTCGAGCCACTGTTCGATCTGTCTCGCCGTCTCGTAGGGCGTCTCGGCGTCGGTGGTCAGACGATCCGTGAACGATTCGAGCCGGGCGTTCGTCACGCCGGGCAGCTGCGTGTAGCGCTCTTCGATCGCGGAGGGGTAATCGCGCCCGGCGGTCAAGAGAACCGACGGATTCCGTGGAGGGACGGCACTGGTCGCGCGATACGTCGTACCAGGTGACAGCGCCGTCTCCGCCCGGATGGCACGGTGGGTGGTGACCCCGATCCGGGCGTCTGTCGTGATCCGCTGAGGCCGCCACACCGTCGGGAGCACCGACGCCGAACGGTTCAACCGCACCTCGTAGCTCACGGTTCGATTGACGAGTCCGTCGACGGCGAGACTCTCGGCGTTAGTCGTAGTTTCGCCGGAGCGACGCCAGCCGCTGCCGGTATAGGTGTCGAACGCACCGGTCCGCCAGTAGCCGGGCTCGGTCGCCTCGACCACGAAGTGGACGGCCGTGCTCTGTGATTGAAACGCCCGACTATCGCCCGCCTCCAGGCCGCCAACAGTCGTCGATTGGCCGGGATTCAACGCGCCGAGATTGCCACCGAAGCGCTCGGTCTGTTGGTCCGCGAACAGCGACTCGACCGGTGTCTGCCCGACGGTCGGAGTGATCGTCGGCAAGAGTGCAGCCGACAGCACGAGCGCCAGCACACAGCCACAGACGAACAATGCACGGCCGTACTCCCGCCCGCTCGGTGGCGCGCTGTCGTCGCTCATCGTCGGAATACCGCTCTGGGAGGGCGATTTTCGGAGCGTTGCCGTGGGAGGGCTCTCATCGCGTTCGTACCCACAGCCTGGGGGTCGACTCACAAAACAGCTACGCCGACAGCCACTGTCACCCGAATCGATCCGTCAGTGCTAACTGTCCACACGTGAGTCACTCAATCGATGCACCATCCAGGCCCACCGCGGTTCTGCACGGTCGGCGAATCGGTCGAACTGGCACCGCGCCAGCCAGACCCGGACATCGCCGACGCATGCACCTGGACTGTCGCCGACGCACCGCCCGACAGCGACGCCACGGCCGGGTCGGGTCCAGTGATCCACTTCGCGCCCGACGTGACCGGCAGCTACCGACTGGAACTCGACGCCCCTGACGGCACGCACACCCAGACCGTCCGGGCGTTCCCCGATTTGCGAAAGCCCGCCCGGTTCACATGTGACCCCGACCGCTTGCCCGACCACGAGTTCGACGACATCTCGGTGGCCGGGACGTTCAACGACCACCGCTTCGGAGCCGACGCTCCACGCGTCGAAGACGGCATGTACGTCTTCGAGACGGAACTCCCGCCGGGCGATCACAAGGCGATGTTCGTCCCGGGGATGCGTCGCGATCAGGCCGTCGACGCCCACTGTACCGTCGAGGGGCCCGAGAAACCCCGCGTGACCCTCGACGCCAGCGTCGAAGACGGCGTGGCTCGGATCGAAGCGGCGGCGCTCCCGGGCCCGACCACCGACGAATCAACGGCGGATCTCGACGTAGAGTTCTACGTCGACGACCGGGACCGCGGAGCACTCGCTGGTGATCTCGACGTCGACGGCAACGTCGCCACTGTCTCGCTGGAAGCGGTCGACGAGTCGATCCGGGTCCACGCCGTCGCCGTCGGGCAGCGCCACTCCGTCGCCGACGCAGTCGAAATCGACGCTGAGGGCGCTGTCTCGCACCGCAACGACCCGCCCGAGTGGATCGGCGACGCCGTCATCTACGAGGTCTTTACCAGATCGTTCGCGGGCGCAGCCGACACGACGTTCCGGGAGATCGAACGCCGAGTCCCGTATCTCGACTGGCTGGGCGTCGACTGTCTGTGGCTGACGCCGATCCTCGAATCAGTGAGCCCCCAGCGCGGCCCGGACGCCCCCGGCGGTCCCCACGGCTACGACACGCTCGATTACTTCCGGACCGCGAGCGACCTCGGCACGCGCGAGGACCTCGAATCGCTCGTTGAGACGCTCCACGACCACGGGATCAGGTTTATCTTCGACCTCGTCGTCAACCACACCGCTCGCTCCCACCCGCACTTTCAATTGGCCGAGTCGGGCGTCGAGGACTATCAAGAGTGGTACGAATTCGAGGACGGTGAGGCACAATTCTACTTCAACTGGTACAACATCCCGAACCTGAACTACGACAGCCTGGCGGTGCGCGAACACGTCCTCTCGGTCGTCGAGGAGTGGGCCGACGTCGTCGACGGCTTCCGGTGTGACGTCGCCTGGGCGCTCGATCCCGGCTTCTGGCAGGAGGTCCGCGAACGCGCCCGCGCTGTCGACGAGGAGTTTCTACTACTGGACGAGGTCATTCCACGGGACCCGGCCTACCACGAACTGAACTTCGATCTGCATTACGACACGACGCTCTACGGCATGCTCCGGGGGATCGGTGAAGGGCACGAACCCGCGGAGAAAGTGCTCGACGCAATCGAGGCGACAGCCCGAGAAGGATTCCCGCCCCACGCCGAGATGATGCGCTACGTCGAGAACCACGACGAAACGCGCTATCTCAAAGCCTGCGGACGCGAACCGCTCAAAGCGGCGACGGCCGCGACGATGACCCTGCCCGGCGTCCCGCTGGTCTACTACGGCCAGGAGACTGGCATGCTCGCCGCCCGCGGCGATATGGACTGGGGCGCCGACGACGAACTGACGCCGTTCGTCCGCCGACTGATCGCTCTCCGGAACGACCGCGAGACACTCCGACGTGGCGATCTGGTCGAGATTGACTACGATTGTGATAGCGACCGCGGTGTCGCCTACGCCCGCGAGCACGACGGGCAGACACTCGTGATCGCCCTGAACTTCGGGGAACGGCCGATCGACGTCTGGCTCGACATCGAGATCGCCGAAACCGATCTGGTCACTGGCGAGGGCGTCAAGACGAAGACGCGGGACATCGGAACGACCGTCACCGTCGAGGACGTCGTCGTACTGGAAGCTGTCGGGGACAGCGAAGCGTCCTAACCTCGATCACCGGGTGCGGTCGATCCCAGGACTCTTTTACATCGGCGTACATATTGTCGGACAACCATCATGTCCTCGCGTGGGTGGCAGGCGCTCCTGCTGGTCTGTGTGGTCCTCCTGTTGAGCGGGTGTTTCGCCGTCACGAGCGGCGACGGACCCGACGCAGACACCGTCGTCGAGCGGGTCGAACAGAAGATGAACGAGACTGAGGCCTTCCAAGCGCGGTTGATCCAGCAACAGCAGATCGCTGGCGAGACGACCGAGATGGAGGCCATCGTCGTCTACGAGGCTCCGGGGAAGATCAACATTACCTACCTCTCCCCGGACAGATTCGCCGGCACGCGAGTCGTCAGTAACGGCTCGAAGACGATGATCTACAACCCGGATACTGGAACAGCGTCGGTTCAGCCGACCCAGTCGGCGGCCGGCCAGAACGCTTCCTCCTCGGGGCTATTTTTCGGGCTCTCCTCAGTCGATAACGGGACGGGGATCGAGAACACGGCCACGACCGATGGAGCTGTGTCGTTGTCGTACGCTGCTGACGGTCAACAGTTCTCGCTGTTCGTCGGTGGGTCACCGAACAGACGGAGTCGACTACAGAACACTGACTCTCCAGTAGAGACGACTGTCTGGGTCGACCGCGATCAGTGGCTGCCAACGAAAGCGCGACTGAACTACACCAACATGCGCGTACCGATGGTCCAGACCATCGAGTACGAGAACTTCACCACGATGGAGGACGTGCCGGACGATCGGTTCAGCACGGAGCCGCCCGCCAACGCCCGCATTAGGGAGGGAATGACAACTCCGCTCATGGACGAGAACATGACATCGTATCTCTCGCGGCCGGCGATGGTCGAGGCGATCGACCAGCCAGTTCCTGATCCCGAGGTGCCCGATCGATTCTCCTTCAGGCGCGGGATGACAATGGACAACGGCTCGTTCGTCTGGGTGATCTACGGTGACGAGCGCGACGTCCTGCAGATCCAGCGGATCCCCGCGAACGTCTCCGTGTTCCGGAGTGGCCGGACTGTGACTGTTCACGACGAAGCCGCGACGCTGACTCGCGTCCAGAACCAGCACGTTGTCGAGTGGCACTGCGGCGGGTCGACGTTCGCCCTCTACGGGACCGCCGGTGCCTTCGACGCCGAGGAGCTCGCCACGTTCGCCGAGTCGGTCGAGTGCCGGTAACGATCGGGCGTCTGCGGTCGCGTTCGGCTGTCGGTGCGGTTTTGTCTCCCCCGCCCAGCCATCCAGCATGGACAAGGAGGCGATCCGCCAGCAGGTCTGGGACGACCTCGAAGACAGTGGTGAGGCGCGGTTTCCATTCCCGCCACACGACCGAATTCCTAATTTCGCGGGCGCCGAGGAGGCCGCCGACCGACTGCAAGCCACCGACGTCTGGACCGAAGCCGAGACGATCAAAGCCAACCCGGACGCGCCACAACTCTCGGTTCGGCGGGCGGCGCTCCGCGCCGGCAAGACCCTCTACATGGCTGTCCCGCGACTCCGCGAGGCCCAGTGTTTTCTCGAACTCGATCCCGCCGTGATCGACGACATCGACCACGCGACGACCGTCGGCGGCTCCTCAGAGGTGGGTGTCCCAATCGGCCCAGCAGAGATGCCCGACATCGACCTGATCGTCAGCGGGAGCGTCGCGGTGGACGAGCAGGGCGGCCGGATCGGAAAGGGCGAGGGGTACAGCGACCTGGAGTTCGCGCTCCTGCGGGAGTTCGACCGCGTGGACGAGGCGACACCTGTCGTGACGACCGTCCACGAACTACAGGTCCGCGAGTCGGTTCCGGTCGACGACCACGACGTACCGCTTGATCTGGTGGTGACGCCCGAGCGAACGATCGAGGCAAAATCGGAACGGGAGAAACCCGCAGGGATCGACTGGGATGCACTGGATGAGGAGACGATTGGGGAGATTCCGATTCTGGAGCGGCTTCGACCGGAGTGACTTCCTGTTCTCACCCCAGAATCGTCTCACACGAAGGGCAGACATACAGCGTGTCGGTCTTCTTGCCCGCGCCCATCGGCGCGATTCCGCCGCTGCTCACGCTCAGTTCCAGTAGCTCGTCGCCGCTGATTCGAGACTCGCACTGTGGACATTTCGCGCTATCGAGCGCCATACTCACTCTACTGGACCAGCCCTAATCAATCATCCACCGAGACAGTCTCCCAGTCGTGGTCGCCGTGGGCCCCTTCTCGCTCCTGACCGCTCGGCGCGACTTCGATGAACTCGGCGCGCTCGCGTCCCGCCGCAATCGTGTGGCCGCCGACGTAGGACAACCCTGAACGGATCCCAGCCGCAAACTCCCGAGCCACGTCCTCGAGCGGGCCCTTATACTCGGTGAGGCCCTCGACGCCCTCGTCAGCGCCCGGCGCGGCCGTCTCGCTTTCTTTATCAGATCGATTCTCGTTGGCGGCTGTCGTGGCCATCCCCCGGGAGCGCTTGTACCGTTTGCCCTCGATCTCGACGATCTCGGAGGGTGCCTCCTCGGTCCCGGCGAACAGACTCCCCATCATCACCGTGTCCGCGCCAGCTAGCAGCGCTTTCACGGCGTCACCGGAAGTCCGAATCCCGCCGTCGGCGATCGTCGTCACACCGACCTCCGCGGCCGCGTCGGCACAGTCGTCGACGGCCGTGAGTTGGGGGACACCCGCGCCTGCGACTCGGCGGGTCGTACAGTGGCTTCCTGGTCCGATACCGACTTTGACGCAGTCTGCGCCGGCCTCGGCGAGGTCGCGGACGCCCTCCTTCGTGGCGACGTTTCCGGCGACGATGTCGGCGTCAGGGAACTGCTCACGGAGGTCGGCGACGGCGTCGAGCGTCCGTTCGAGGTGGCCGTGCGCGACGTCGACCATCACGACCGACGCGCCCGCACCCAGGACAGCCCCTGCACGGCCGACCGTGTCCTCGGCGATACCGACCGCGGCACCACAACGCTCGCCCGCGGTAACGACTTCCTCGACCGCTTCGACCTGCTCGTCGACGGTCATGAACCGGTGGATCGTCCCGAACCCGCCGGCCCGAGAGAGCGCGATGGCCGTCTCGGGGCCCGTGACGGTGTCCATCGGCGCGGACAGGAGTGGACTGGCGAGTTCGATTCCAGGTGTGAGCTGCGTCGAGAGATCGACGTCACTCCGGCTATCGACTGGCGAGCGCTGCGGCACGAGGAGCACGTCCCCGTAAGAGTATCCGGTGCGGATGTCGTCCATGCCGCCAAATTTGTAGTGGAGTCAGCGGTTTAACTGTGGTGGTCGATCATATGCTGCGGAGCGGTTCGATCCACACCGCCACGACCAGCACTGCCAGGAAGACGTACGAGCCGCGGATGAGGAGCATCGTCGCGATCTCGGGGCCGGCCCGGGACGCGGCCAGCGCCACGGCACCGAACGCCGCTGCCGCGAGCACAGCACTCGGCGGAAACACCGCGACCGCCACGAACGCCACGACGCCACCGAGCCCGGCGAGCATCAACCCGAAGGCAAAGCGACGGGCCGATGGCTGGCCGAGGACGACTGCGACGGTGCGCTTGTCGATCGAGCGGTCGTAGTCGTAGTCCTGGGCGTCGTCGATCACTTTGATCCCCGAGAGAATCATCAGGAAGACGCCGGCGAACGCCAGCACCTCCGGAGACAGGCGCTCGACCTGCACATAGTACCCCCCGAGCAGCGCCAGCGCGATCCCACTGGGGTAGCCGACCGTCGCTGTGACGGGATTCATGTCGAACTGCGGCGCGTGGAGGTAGCCGATGATCCAGCCCGGGACCGTGATCGCCGCCGCGAGCGGTCCCACGAGATACCAGACCCCCGCAACACAGCAGATGAACGCGACTGTCGATATCGCCATCGCGACGCGACAGCCCCGGGCCGTCAGGGGGTGGTCGTCGTCCTCGCCGCGGCCGTGAAAGTCGACGTAGCCGTCCTTGACGTGAGCGGTGTAGAGCGCGAAGAACGCCGCCGCCGCGTGCAAGAGGGCAAGCGCGACGTCGAAACGGCCCGCCAGTGCCGCGCCGAACACCGACGACGCGACCGGCGGCAACATGAACACGGGATGGATCTGGGAGGTCAGTGCCCGCAGTGCTGCCCCTGGACCCGACCCGTGGCGGGCGATGGTCATATGTTGACAAATGGCCCGACCGACAAAAAGGCTAGACTCGGAATCAGACGGACTGCTGTAAGGATTTTCCGCTCCAACCGCCCGACTCCGGGCAGTCGATACGGAACAGACGTACAGCGGTCCGTATCAGGCCCACTTCGAGCGATCGAAGACGAACGTCGAGACGTGGGCTGCGAGGTCACGGGCAGCATCCTCGCTGGATTCGTGGAGATCACCCGAGACGGGGCCGGCCTCGCCGCCGACGCCCTCGGCCTGAGAGATGGGGTCCGTCCCGGTAGGGTAGGTGCGCTGGCTCGCGACGCGATCACGGAGGGCCTGGACGGCATCGGCGCGCAACTCGGCGTCGAGATGCGCGAGATCGTAGCGAACGATCCAGCCACGGCGGGCGTCACGAATCGCCAGTGCTGGCTGTCGCTGATCGAGACAGCGCTGCCAGATCTGCTGGCGCTCAGAGTCGCTCTCGTAGACAGGGACGTTCGAGGGTGCGAGGTGGTCCATCGCCACGAGGTTAGGACTGGACCAGTATGTGCTTGCCGCCGTCAGCGAACGGCCTGCGTCGCCGCGTCCATGATCTCGATCGCCTCTTTCAGCTCTTCCATCCCTGTGGCATAGGAGATTCGCGCGTACCCCTGGCCGTGCTCGCCAAATGCGTCGCCGGGGACGACGACGACACCGCGATCGATTACCTCGTCGACCCAGCCGTCGGGCACCTTCGGCATCGCGTAGAAGGCACCGTTGGGTGTGGGACACTCCAGCCCCATCTCTTCGAACCCGTCGAGCACTAAGTCACGGCGTTCCTCGAAAGCTGCGACCATCTCGTCGACGGGTTCCTGTGACCCAGTCAGCGCAGCCTCGGCAGCGTACTGAGCGGGTGCGCTGGCACAGGCCTGGGCGTACTGGTGGACCCGGAGCATCCGCTCGACGCGATCGGTGGCGCCCGTCACCCATCCGAGTCGCCACCCAGTCATCGAGTAGGTCTTCGAGCAGGCGTCGACGACGACAACGTTCTCGCCGAACTCCGCCGGCGAGCGGTGTTCGCCCTCGAAGACGATGTGTTCGTAGACCTCGTCCGAGAGACAGAGCACGTCGTGCTCGTCGGCGATCCGGGCGAACTCTCGCATGTCTTCGGGCGACTGGACCGCGCCCGTCGGGTTGGCGGGGCTGTTGACGACGAACAGCGCCGTGTCGTCGGTGATGGCGTCCTCGACCGTCGCGGGATCGAGCGTCAGATCATCCCGGAGCGGGACTGGCTTGGGCGTCCCTCCGGCGAGGTGCGTGAGAGCATCGTAGGAGACGAAACCTGGATCCGGGAAGATCACTTCCTCGCCCGCGTCGACATGGGCTTCCATAACCAGGTGAAGCGCTTCACTCCCGCCGGAGGTCGCGATGATATCCTCGGGATCGACGTCCAGATTGTTGTCTCGGGCGTGTTTCTCGCTGATGGCCTCCCGAAGGCTCTCGGTGCCTTTGTTGGAGGTGTAGCCGTCAGCTTTGCCCGCCTGGATGGCGTCGATTGCGCCCTGGCGAGCGTGTTCCGGTGTGGGAAAGTCAGGTTGGCCCAGTCCGAGGTTGATCGCGTCTTCTCCTGCGGCTTCGAAGACTTCGCGGATGCCCGAGATCGAGACCTGTTCGACCCGGTGTGAGAAGTCGGTCATATCTCGGTCCGGGGCCGCGAGGGCGATAATACTGCCGACTGTAACATTTCGAAATAATTCGCCATTCAGGATGGCGAATATCTTTCCGAGCTTACAGTCGGCAGTATAACTCTTGGTGGTCCGTTCCGGCACGTTCAAACGGCTGTAGTCCAAAGGTTCGGGCGATGAGCATCGAGACCGACGCGGCCGACGTCACAGACGACAGCGTCGAGTCGCTCGCACGTGCGCTCGGCGACGCGATCACCGATCTCCCCGAATACGAAGCCTACCAGGACGCCAAGGCCGATGTCGAGGCCGACGAGCAGGCTCAGGAACGCATCGAGGAGTTCGAGCAGATCCGCGAGGAGTACATGGTCGCCCGCCAGACCAACCAGGCCGACCAGGACGACCTCCGCACCCTAAAGAAGGCCCAGCGGGAACTCCACGAACTCCCCGTCATGGAGGACTATCTCCAGGCCCAGAGCGACCTCGAACTGCGCCTGCAGGAACTCAACGAAATTATCTCCGAGCCCCTGACCGTGGACTTCGGCGAGACGTCCGGCGGTTGCTGTCAGGACTAGAAAACCACTTTTTCTCGCTCGGGTGCTCGTGCGAGCGCCCGCAAGCGCTCGCACGAGCACCACTGCGCAAGAAAAACTTGGGGAAAAACACCCGGAATCGCCTTGTGAGGGCGATTCCGGGGAAACGGCGGCCTCCGGCCGCCGTATGCTGGTGACTCAGCCTGCCCTTCCCCGGGTCGCGCCACAAAGGCGCTCCCGGCCACCGCGGAGCGGTCAGGAAGCGTGTTCCGCGCCAAGCCGCGCGGAACCGGGGAGGTTTGGTGGTTCGTATTCGCGAGCGCGTGTCGGAGCCCGCGCGAGCAATGTTGTTGGTCCTGGCGGAATGAAAGGGCGATCCACGCTCGCGCTGAACGGAGTGAAGAGGGTCGTTGAGCAGGCACTATCTGAGCGAAGCGAAGATATCCTGCTCAACGGCCGCGAGCGTGGTGAGGGCTTTCTAAAAAGTAGCTGCAGTAGTGTTCCCAGCTTCTTTCGGGCGTGGAGAAGGGCTTCCCTGAGGTGTTCACGGCGCAGTTTCCATCTCCTAGCGACAATTGACAAGACTTACCAAGTGAACCAGTAGAGTTGGGGATATGGTACACAGCGACTGGGGCGACTGGCTGCCCCGCGCCGTCGAGGACGCCGATCCCGAGGGCGTCGCGATCTGGTATCTCGGCTGCAACGGCTTCGTCCTGAAAGCTGACGACGGGACGACCGTCTTCGTCGATCCATACGTCGGCCTCGGCGATCCACCCCGCACCGTCCGCATGGTCCCGGTCCCCTTCGATCCCCACGACGTTGGCCCCGTTGACGCGGTGCTGGCGACGCACGAACACACCGATCACGTCCACGGCGAGACCGCAGGACCGATCCTCGAAGCCACCGACGCATCCTTCTACGGCCCTGACGACAGCGTCGCCGTCGCGCGCGAAGAGGACTGGACCGAGCAATGGGACATCGACGCCGACCAACTCGCCGAGGTCGTCGAGGGCGATACCATCGAAATCGGATCGCTCACTGTCCACGTCGAACCCGCCAACGACCCGGACGCGAGCCACCCCGTAGCGTACGTCTTCGAACACGACGCAGGGACGTTCGTCCACGGTGGAGACGCCCGCCCCGGCGACTTCGAGCCACTCGGCGAAGCCTACGACGTCGACCTCGCGGCACTCGCCTTTGGCAGCGCCGGGATGATCCCGGACAAGCAGACCCGCGAACCAAAATACACCAAGTGGTACAGCGACGAGAACGAAATCGTCGAGGCCGCGAACGAACTCCAGGTTGACACCCTGCTTCCGACCCACTGGGACATCTGGAAAGGGCTCAATGCAGATCCGGCGGTCCTTCACAACCACGCTCGGAGTTTCGAGTATCCCGAACGCGTCCGTGTGATCGAAGTCGGCGATCGAGTCGATCTATAGCCGATACTTGCCGACCTGCGGTCTTTTTCCCCATGTTTTTGCCGTGAGTGGTGCGCGGAGCGCACCCGAGCGGGAAAAAGTGGTCTCGGAAAGGGCTCAATGCAGATCCAGCGGTCCTTCACAACCACGCCCGGAGTTTCGAGTATCCCGAACGCGTCCGTGTGATCGAAGTCGGCGACCGCGTCGATCTATAATGTTGGCAACCAGTTTTGGGAGCTATTATGTCCGATGATAAATAGTAAGTAACTTTAATACGGTTGCTCGTCCGAAGTAGAGCCATGAGTGATTCACAGACGTACGATCCAGTGACCGTGTCCTCGGATGGGGTGACCGTGGCCAAGCGATTCGAGGCCGACGAGTTTCCCGTGCCGGCGATCGCGTTCCGGATCGAATCACGCCGCAGTGAGACGGTGGCGATCAAGTTGGTCGACAGCGTGCCAGAAGACGTCGCCGTCGAGGACCTCGGATTTCACCCCGAGTACGGTAGCGAGTACTGGACGATCGACGACCAGACGATCACATTCGAGCGCGACATCGAGCCCGAGTCAGAGTACACGACCGTCTACGGGATCCGCTCGACCGGGACCGACAACGTCGAGCAGTTCCTGACCGAGCCGACGATCGAGATGGTCGACCCGCCACTCGACGAAGAGGAGGGTGACGTGCTGGACGAGTCGAGTTCTGACGTCGTCAAAGACGTCATCGCAGGCGAGAGCGACAGCGTGCCAGGACTCGACGACGACGGAGACGACGAGATCGAGACGCTCAACCTGAAAGATCCGAACGCGCCTGAGCAGGAGCAGGGTGAAGACGGCGGTGACGGCGAAGACGGTGGGACCGAGCCGTCGAACGTGACGACGACGCTGTTGGCGGAGATCCACCACGGAGCCGTCGACGAGGATGTCGTACGCGCGCTGCGAAAGGAACTCTCGGTTAACGGTGCGAGCAGCGGCGGTAGCGGCGGCGGTGCGACCGACGCCCGGATCCAGCATCTCCAGAGCGAGGTCAGCGACCTGGCCGCCTACACCGAGGCCCTCGAAGAGTTCCTCGCGGACAACGGAACGGGCGATCAGATGATCGAGGACTTCCGCGACCGGCTGGCCTCCTTCGAGAACGAACTCGACCAGATTCAGAGCATGGCGATGGAGAACGACGAGCAGATGGATTCGGTCCAGTCGGAGGTCACCCGCGTCTCCGGACAGGTTTCGGACGTCGAGGACACAGTCACGTCAATGGAAGGCCGCGTCGACGATGTCGAGGGGACGGTCGGCGAGGTCGAGGGCACAGTCGGGAACCTCGACGAACAGGTCGACACGCTCGATTCGGAGGTCGAATCGATCAGCGGCAACGTGAGTGGGTTCGAAGACGAGATCTCCTCGCTGGAATCGGAGGTTCAGTCGCTCCGTGACGACCTCGAAGATATCGACGGGCGCATCGGTGACGTCAGCGATGTCGATAGCCAGATCGACGACATCGAGTCCGAGATCGAAGACCTCAAACAGTGGCGCGAGCAGCTGTCGTCGGTCATCGGCGGCGGTGGCGAGTAAGAGCCGATCGAACGCGGCACGGTCGTTTCGGCGCGAACCGGACTCGTTTTACCGCCCGCGGTGCAGCATAGCGATAATGACGACCGTCAGCGTCGCCGTCCCGCGCAAGGGCCGGCCGCTCGAAGCGGTGCTCGAACGGATCGCGACCAACACGGACGCGACCGCCGTCGCCGACGAGATCACCTCGACGCTCCGCTACGAGAAAGCCATCACGAAGGACAACCAATCGAGCGAGGCGCACGTCTACGATCGCTTAGCCGACTACAGCGACGTTGAGGACCCGACCAATCCTGAATACTCGCTACTGCGAGACGACCGCGAAGGCATGCCCCGCCGACTCGTCTTCGACAGCGTCACTATCCCGACTGAGGCGGGCGACCTCCGATTGATCGGCCGGGAAGAGCCCTTCCGCGCGCTGCGCAAACACGAGTTCGCACTCGGATTCGACAGCGCCGACCTCGTTCTCGAGGAGGTCGTCGAACTTCGGGGCGACCCCCTGGGCGACCTCGCTGCGGTCAACGAGCGGATCGATCCGATGGACACCGACGTTCGGCTCCGGACCGGCCTGGGCGACACAGTCTATCATACCCTGCTCGCAACGCCCGAGATCGCACCCTCGGGTGACACACTCGACCGCTCGTTCGTCGACGAGTACGAGGGACAGGTCTGTATCTCACCCCGGTACGAGCGGCTGGTCGAGGCTGTGCTCGGTACGGACGCGCTTGAGGATCTGCAGTTCGTCTACCCTTCGGAGGGCCAGACTGAGGAGGCGGCCGTCGCCGACGCTGGACTCGGCGTCTACCTGACGGTCACTGGCTCGACTGCCCGCGATCACGGTCTGGTCGTCGGCGAGTCGCTGTTCCCGAGCGAGACAGTATTGCTGGAGAACGCTTCCGAACGCACCACCGCCAGTGAGACAATCGCCTCACTGATCGCTGGCGAAGACATCGAGACCGAACTCCAACTGGCCTGATACTGCCGGCTGTAACATGTAGAATGGATTCGGCGCCCCTTGGTGCCAAATATCTGTACGAGCGGACAGCCGGCAGTATGTGCGGAGCCTCCGGACGCGATCAGTGCCACCGACGAGGCGGGTCTCCTCGAAGTGGCACGCCTGATCGCTATTTCAGGGGTGAAACCGGGTCGGGAGATCACGCTCGAGTGACCGTACCGGCGGCAAACACTGCTCGCGAACAAAGACATATCCCTGGACGATGTGCTAGTACGTAGCGTGACAGACGTACTCGTCGTCGGCGGTGGCCCCGCCGGCCTGAGCGCAGCACTGTTCACCCAGAAGAACGGCCTCGACACCGCAGTCTTCGACACGGACGAGACGTGGATCCACAAGGCTCACCTGTTCAACTACCCAGGGATTGGCTCACAGGACGGGACGGCCTTTCAGGAAACACTCCGGACGCAAGTCGACAGTTTCGGCGTCGATCACCACGAAGCGGAAGTGGTCGACGTCTCCGAATCCCAGGACGGATTCACCGTCTCGACCGCCGATAGTGAACACGAAGCTGACTATCTGGTCCTGGCGACGGGAGCGAACCGCGACCTCGCGGAGTCGCTTGGCTGTGACTTCGACGGCGATCTCGTCGATGTCGACCTGAGCATGGAGACCAGCGTCGAGAACGCCTACGCGACCGGCGCAATGGTGCGGGCCGAGGAGTGGCAAGCCGTCATCTCCGCAGGCGACGGCGCTGCAGCGGCCCTCAACATCCTGAGCAACGAAGAGGGCGAACACTTCCACGACTTCGACGTGCCAGCCGACGCCGCCGCGGTGTTCGGTCCAGAGGACGCGTGATCCCAGGGTTTAGGCAAACCCAAAACGCTTTTATCTTTAGGGCTGCCTAATCTCCTTCAATGGCAGATTCGTGTTCGCCCGACGAACTCACAGAAGACGACCGCCCGGCAGTCAACGCCCACACGTGTTCTGAAGACCGGACTGTATTCACCGAGGATGGGAACTCCGACGGTTGGATCGCGACCGACCTCACCGTCGAACTGCCCCGATAATACTCTCGACTTCGTCCGTCGACTGATCCCCCTCCCCCAGCGGAGCCGCCATTACGATTGTAATGTTTGAACACCAATTTCATCACACTGTAGAAACTATTAAGTTTCGAGGAGAAGAATTCTTCACTAGTGATACAAATGTGGGGGAGCCACGCAGCCAGATGGGCTACCAGTGACACTGGTGGGCCAGAGACAGATTCCAGTAGCGACGACGGCCGACTGCCACTGATTCCAGTCGCCGCACAGGGCGGTGATGTCGTCGGTCTGGGAGAGTTCCACCGGGGAACCGGCGGCTGGCGTGGCGGAGATCTGGTATCGGTCGAACGAATCCGGGAACCAGCCCGGCCAGGGGCCGTCAGTAGCGACTCGGCGGCACTCAGGTTCGACATCGACGGAGCAACAGCGGCGGCGATCACGAACAAACAGCGGGCGCGCGACGCGGACTGGGTCGGTCATCCCTATCTCACGGCCACTGTCACGCCAAGCAATCTCGCCGGGACGGACGCGCCAGTCTACGCGTTCTTCAGGCTCGTCCACGACGGCCATAACGCCGGAAAGGGGCGATATAGTGGGTCGCCGACTCCTCGGACCCGCGCACACACCGGCCGCGGTCGCGCCAGCCGACCGCGGGACGCGAGCCTCACCTCCGAAACTTTCAGCGTCCCGCAAGGTCAGCCAGTTCGACTCTACTGGGACCTGAGCGACGTGGACGAACGCATCCGGGACAGTGTCGTGCGGCTCGAACTCGTCTGTGAGCGGGCCGACCAGCCGTCCTCAGAAGGGCCGCACGGACGCAACGGCGGGATTCGTGGGTCGATCACGCTCGACGACGTGGCGCTGAGCGATTCCCCCGACGTGATCGCGGCTGCGAAGTTGCAGACGCACTGGCAGGGGTTGCTCGCGAAGTACGGTGACCACGTCGAAACCGTCCCTGAGGTGAAGAAGACTTCTGTAGAATCGGGGCGGTTCATCTTCGATGACGGTGACATCGAGTACGGCTTCGAGATCGGCGACGACGGCACACACGTGTTCACACTGGGGTCGACGGCCTATCGGTTCGAGGACGGGATGGCCGCGACCGAACGGCGGTGAGGAGTATATTCGCGCTCTGGACCAGCGATTCGTCTTCGAGAGAATAGTCGATGTGGTGGGCGTCCTCTTCGACATCTATTACAAGTGCCCCGGTTCGAGTTGATTTTCCACTCCAATATTTTTAATAAGGTGGGATGTAGCCCGACTGGTAGGGGGATTCGAATGATTCACATTGGGGGTGTATCACGGGATACACCAGCACCTGAGGGCACAGAAGGGGACGCCCTCAGAGAGACGCTGGCGGCGGTCAGTGACGACACCGAGATCGAACGCACCATATCCTGTCGCGCGGTCGAACGCGACCCGAAAGCGGGTGATCCAACATCGATCGGACTCTCGAACGGGTCGCTGGTGGTGACACACAGAGCAGTACACGTCCTTCCGGACGGAGTCGATACCGACGCTGAGGACATCGAAACGATTCCGTTCACGGCTATCGGCGACGCTCAGTCTGGTGGACTCGTTCGGCGACGACTCACCATCACCACCGACGAGGAGACGTACGAGATTACAGCCGAGGGGCGGCCGGGTCTGTCGGAGCTGGCGCGCTTTCTCAGGCGAGCAAGCTGGTCGTGGGGTCGCGTCGCTCCGCGGATCGAAACCGCCCGGATGGGGATCGAAACACTCGAAGCCAATCTCCAGAACGGTGCGGTCGACGGCCTCGAACGTGACAAACACCGGGCGAAGATGGCACTCTCGAAGGCTCAATCGGCTGCCGGTCGGCTAGATATCGCCGTCGAGGCGATCGAGATGGAGATCGAACGGCTCAGAGAGAGCCTGCTATACCAACGAATCCGCTGGCACGTCTTGCAAGGTGAAGCCGACGCCGAGGCGGCAGACGAGAAGCTTTCGGCCGGGCTGGCCCACGCCGCACAGGCGCTGTTCGAGAACGCGCGCGAACACTTCGAGCAGGCGCTCTCGATCGCACGCGACAGTGAAACGACTCGATCGAAACAGATCCACGCCCGACTCGAAGAGATCAGAGAGCAGTTGTACGACCTCGAAGTCAAGCCGGTCAGCGAGGCCTACGAGGCCGTCGAGCAGGCGATTGCCGCTGGCGAGCCGGAGTCGGCGATCGAGCACTGGCAGGAGGCACACGAGCGGTACGAACAGGCGCTCGAAAGCGCTACCAACGAGTCGGCAATTCGGTATCAATTGGCGTGGATCGACACCAACCTCGTCGAAGCCCGCCGGGTGTATGCACGCGTGCTTGCGGCCGACGCCGACGAACACATGGCGAACGGCCACGAGCAGATCGATATTGCGCCGATCCAATCCCAGCACGAAGAACTCGCACTCGGGGGGTGACGAGGATCCTGCGTGGCTCTTCGGCGCGATAGACAGCGACTGATCGTGCCACTGTCGGAACGCCGCCGCAGTGACGAGCTCCCGTGAACATATACGCCTCGCACCCTTAGACGCGGGTATGACTGATTCGAAATCGACCGGCGAGATACCCGGGACCGACGAGGAGTGGCGCGAGATGCTGACCGAAGAGGAGTATCACATCCTTCGCGAACGTGGGACCGAACCGAAGTTCAGCGGCGATCTACTCGACGTCGACGACGAGGGAGTGTTCCGATGTGCCGGCTGTGGCGCGGCGCTGTTCGATTCTGATTCGAAGTTCGACTCCCGGTCGGGCTGGCCCAGTTTCTACGATGTCGTCGAGGAAGGCAACGTCGAAACTGAAGTGGACACTCGCCACGGGATGCGCCGTACGGAAGTTCGCTGTGGAAACTGTGATGGCCACCTCGGACACGTCTTCGACGACGGCCCCGAACCGACCGGGAAGCGGTACTGTATCAACTCGGCGGCGTTGGATTTCGACCCAGAGGAGTAGGACTCTCGACGGCCGGCTCGCGAGTACGTCTATGTACGAGCAGTCCAGCCGGGAGAACGTTCTCGACGGTCGGCGCGTGACCGCTCTGGTGCGCGAGCAGTCCAGCCGGGAGAATAGATCGAATTCACCCCACCGGAACGTTTTTTGTCCTGTTCAGGGTTCGTTGTGATGTGTCCACAGACGACTCACCAGACGACGAGCCGTTGTTCGATCCGCGAATCACGAGCTACAATTGGCTTGTCGGCGTCCTCGCCGGCGCCTGGGCGTTCGTCGTGAGCTATCTTGCCATGGGCGTAGTGGTACTCGTGCCCGACGGACCTAGTGAGAACGCGACTGCCAGCGAAGTGCTTACTGAAATCGGCAGCCTGACCTACAGCGCACATCAGGTGACACTCGACGTCCAGACGGTCAAAGACAACGTCGCCATCGTGAGCTCCAACATGGGGATCAACTCGACGCGGATCCGCCCGGGCGAGACGGTGATCGTCAACACCGAGAGCGGGAGCCCGGTCACGGTCATCGGCGACAATATCGCCAGCATTCACGCCTACAATTTCGACAAACTCAACAATCCGATCGCGTACGCGGAGTCGAAACCGGAACTGCTCTACTATCTCGTCCCGATAGTGATCCTCGTTGCAGCCGGCGCGATGCTGGCCTGGTTCACGCTCGCCCAAGACCAGAAGATTGCTGAGGCCGTCATGCCAGGGATCGCGCTGACGGGCGGATACGTCGTGACAGCGATTCTCGGGACGTTCTTCGCCGGGCGTGAACTGGCAGATGGCGCGGCGCTACTGACGCCGAACCTCGCCCAGACGGTCGTGTTCGCGCTCATCTACGCGCTCCTGTGTGCCACGATCGGCAGTCTCGCGGTCGGAGCCTATCGAAATCAAGACGAACTCAGGCGTACGTTCGATCAATGAATTCCAGAATGCGATCGGACTCGGCCATCGTCACGCCGTAGTCGTCGTCGACTAACACGGGAACGCCGCGCTGGCCCGAGACGTCTTTGACCTCGTTGCGCTGGGAGTGGAGCGCGTCGACCCAGGTCGTCTCGTAGTCGATCCCGAGTTCGTCGAGACGATCGGCGACCTTCTCACAGAACGGACAACCGTCGAGTTGGTACAGCGTTCGTGTCATGTTCGATCGAATGGCCGGGAGCATCATATGCCCTCTGGGTCGTGATATGTGATCTGTCACCACATTTTATGCGGTCGGCGGTCGGCCGACAACTATGCACGAGCAATATGGACTCGACGCCGACGCAGCGATCGTCACAGGTGCCTCCCGAGGGGTCGGGCGGACCGTCGCCGAACGCTTCGCCGACGAGGGTGTCGACGTGACGATCTGCTCACGGGACGGTGAAGAGATCGCCGACGTCGCGGCGGCGATCGCCTCGGAGTTCGACGGTGAGTGTCACGGGATCGAGTGCGACGTCCGCGATACCGACAGCGTTGGGGCGATGGTCGAGGCGACTGTCGAGCGCTTTGGCGGCGTGGACCTGCTGGTGAACAACGCCGGCGCGAGCTTCATGGCGAACTTCGAGGATATCTCCGAAAACGGCTGGGACAGCGTCGTCGGCGTCAATCTCGATGGAACAGTCAACTGCACCCGAGCGGTCAGCGACCATCTCAAAGACGGCGGCGGTGCAGTCGTCAACGTCGCCAGCGTCGCCGGCCAGCAAGGCGCACCATACATGAGCCACTACGCCGCAGCCAAGGCAGCCATCATCAACCTCACGACCTCGTTGGCTTACGAGTGGGCAGGCGACGACGTCCGGGTCAACTGCGTCGCCCCTGGCTACGTCGCAACGCCGGGACTCGCGACACAAATGGGGATCACTGCCGACGCGGTCGACCGCGAGACTGTCGACCGGACAGTCGGGACCGAAGCCGAGATCGCGGACACTGTCCAGTTCCTCGTCAGTGACGCCGCCTCCTTTATCACCGGCGAGACGATCGCTCCGAAAGGGAAGCCCCAGATCGAAGACGTTCCCGAGACCTGACGACCGCCGACTGGCGGCGGTACAACTTTACTATGGTGGAACGTTCATATCGACCATGAGCAATCCAGCAGTCGAACGAGATATCTACCTGCCAGTCGCAGCCCAGCCGAGTATCGACACGTTCGCGACGTTCGCGACGCAGGCCGAGCAGTTGGGATACGATCGAGTCTGGTGTCCCGAGACCTGGGGCCGGGACGCCGTGACGATCCTGACAGCGATCGCCGAACGCACGGGTGAAATCGGAATCGGCACGTCGATCCTCAACGTTTACTCGCGGTCGCCCGCCCTCCTGGGGCAGACTGCCGCCACCCTCCAGGAAGTCTCTGACGGACGATTTCGGATGGGGCTCGGCCCCTCGGGGCCGATCCTCGTCGAAGGATGGCACGGGACCGACTTCGAGTCGCCGCTTCGGTTCACCCGGGAGACGATCGAGATCGTCAAGACCGTCGCCGCTGGCGAGCCGCTGGAGTACGACGGGAAGATCCACCAGCTGTCGGGGTTTCGGCTTCGGTTCGATCCGCCCGAGCCCGCGCCGCCGATCGACGCCGGCGGAATGAGTCCGAAATCCGTCGAACTTGCGGGCCGATTCGGCGACGGCTGGCACGCCCTCATGCTCACTCCGGAGGGACTGCGCGAGCGGATCGACGACTTCGATCACGGGAGCGACCTCGGCAATCGGGATCGAGACGACCAGCGGATCACCCTTGCGCTTCCGTCGATCGCGCTCGAAGACCGCGAGCGAGCACGATATCTCGCTCGGAACCACATCGCCTTCTACGTCGGCGGGATGGGGACGTTCTACCGTGAGGCGCTGAAACGTCAAGGATACGAGGATACTGCCGAGACGATCGCTATCGAGTGGGCCAACCGGAACAAAGAGGCCGCGATCGAGGCGATCTCCGACGATCTGCTCGACGAACTCGGTGCCGTCGGAACGCCCGAGGAAGTTCGTGAGCGCGTCGCGGAGTTCGAGGCGATCGACGGGATCGACGCGATCAACATTGCCTTCCCGCGGGCCGCCGAACCCGAGGAGATCGAGCAGACGATCGACGTGCTCGCACCCGAGTGACGGTCAAAGCTCCAACAGCGCCAGGCTCACTCGACTGGCAGCGACGAGGTGTCGATCGCCTCGCGGCGGCCGTCGAGGATCGCAAACCGCTCGTCTCGGCGGCGCTCCAGCCAGTACAAGAGTCGCTCCGCCCAGCGAAGTTTTTGGCGTTTCATCGCCGCCACCGTCGTGTCGTCGAAATCCCAGCCGGGAAAGACAAGTGACGACGCACCGAGGTGGTCGGCCAGAAACGCCGCACGATCACCGTCGGTGAACCCACCGAAGTTTCGGACTGGGTCGGCGGGTGCGGCCTGAGTCGTCGGAAGGACGTGCGAAAGCTGGCATTGCGGGGCGAACTCCTGAATCGCGCGGGTGTTGTCGCCGTGGGCGTGAATCGCCACCGGCGTCCTGTAGGTCGTCAATCGGACTGCCGTCTCAGGCGTACCATCGAGATCAGTGACCATACAGTCGACGCCGACGCCCGCTGCACGGAGTTGCCTGGCGGCACTCGACGCCGCCACGACGGCATCAGCTTCCCGAGCCACATCGAGGTCGTCGCCCAGCGACGCTGCCGCGCCCGCGACTGCTACTGCTTGGCCGGAAAAATCCAGGGCGTCGACGTCGAAGACTGCCCCCTCTATGGAACGCAGCATCCCGACGAAGACGTCTCTGGCTCGTTCGTCCGCCGCTCGGCCGAACCCAAAATCGTCGAGAATTGCGTCGTAGACCGGGTCCCACGTCTCGAAGTCCATCTCAATCGAATGCCTCGGTGATGGTCGCCAGCGCCGATCCGAGCGCGTCCTCGCCACCGATGTCGCTCTCGAGTGCGCGGAGTGCAGCGGGCGACCCGACGAGCAAATCGCTCTCGCCGTCACCCGGCGCGTAGACTGCGCCGTGTGCCGGGGCGTGAGTCGCCAGGCGATCACGCTGGGTCGGCGACAGATGGGAGAGTTCGAACACGCGACGGATTGATTGTGCTGCGGTCGCCAAGTCAGCGCCGACGCGATCGCAGTGACGTTCGGCCTCGCGAACGGTCGTCACGTCGAGTTCTTCGACGCCGACGATGTCGTCGCGGAGCCGCGTTCGAGCGAAGGTATCACCGATCAGGGCGGCGTCGCGCGTCTCGGCCACGTCGTGGGTCCTGATCACGTGGGCACCGCGTTCGACCGCCATCGACGTCGCGGCCAGACTCGCGGGAAGTGCCTCCTCAGTAGAACGGTCGGCAACCGATCGGAGGAAGTTCTTCCGGTTGATCGACACCAGAATCGGCTGGCCGAGGCCCCGAAACTCCCGAAGGCGGCGGAAGGTCTCGCGGTCGTCTTCGGTCGTCTTGGCTTCGCTCCACCCGCCGAATGCCGGGTCGACGATCGTCTTGTCGGTCAGGCCGTTCTGTGTGAGCGCCTCGTAGACCTGGTCGACGTAGTCGGCCTGATCGGCCCACTCGGGCGATCGGCGTTCGTCCCACGGTGTCTCCTCGACAGCCCCGGGCCGTTCAAGGTTCGGTGGGCTGGCCATCTTCGCGACGGCAACGTCGTAGTCGGCACAGATCTCGGGCAGTTTCGGATCGGCAAAGCCACAGATGTCGTTGACCATGTCGAAGCCGCCGTCGAGTGCTGCCTCGGCGACTTCGTGATACCGCGTCTCGATGGAGAAGACAGCGTCGCCGCTGACCGACTCGATCGTCTCGATCGCCGTCTGGAGGCGGTCGAGTTCCTGCTGGGCGGTGAGCACCTCGAAGCGCTTGTTCGCGGATTCGAGACCGACATCGACGATATCCGCGCCCTGCTCGATGAGTTCAGTATCGACGTACTCGGCCGCTTGCCCTGGGTCGTCGAACACGCTGGGTTTGTACGGCGACTCTTCGCTGATGTTGAGCACGCCCATGATCCGCGGCGGCTGGTCGTCGCCGATCGACAGACCCGCGGCGTCGACTGTTCGCATGGCTGTCCACAGGGACTGGCCGATAAAAAGCGGCCGGATTCACCCGGTCGTGTTGACCTGGTCGATCCAGTCGGGTTCCTCGACGGTCGTGTCGTTGAGGTCAGAAACCGAATACTTGAGTGTCGTCGAGAGGATTCCGCCATCGGTACTGGTCCCGTTGACCTCGATGATCGTGTAGGTCACGAGTCCATCGTCGGCGACGTACGAAGTCGCATTGATAGTCTCGAATTTGTCGTACGAGCTGTTGAGTTGCTGCTTGATCACCGGCAGGTCCGAAACTCCTTCGGCCCGATACTCGGTGACCGTCTGTCCACCGAACTCGGATTCACCCTGTGATTCGAATGACGCGTTCCACTGTTGGTAGACGCCCACCCATCCGACGTTCTCGAAGGTCACAGGCGAGGGTTCGGTCGACTCGTTGTATGGCTGCTGACCATAGTCATACTGTGGCTCTGATGACTGTGAAGTGTTCTGACGGAGGAACGTCTCGTTGCCAGCGGTGTACACGTTGGTGCTTCTACTCATTCGCTGGAATTGCGTCTGGATTACTTCCTCGTATGTTTCGGTGCCGACAGACGCCTGAAGATCGTATGCCCCCGAGACCCCCGAAGCGACAACGCTCGTGTTGCCGTCGAGTCGCTGCTCGAAGACCACACGTTGCTCAGTGGTTAGCGAACTGGCCGACTCGATGACAGCAGCGTGGTTCGACGCCAGTTCGGCCGGATCTATGTCACGGTCGGGTTCTGGCGTCGGTTCTGGCGTCGACGTCCCGTTCGAGTCAGTGAGTGTCTGATTCGGCGTCGGCGTGTCGCCACCGCCGTCGCCTGTCGAGCACCCTGCAAGAGCGACGAGCGCGACCGCCAAAACGACGAGAGCGATCCGCTTCGTCTGCGCGGAGAGCAATCGGTCCATCATGTCCGCTTTCCTTGCCAACGTATTTAAATGACTGCATACGCCGATCCGATGTCAAGCCGCTTTTATCACCGGGTCTCGAAGGTTTCAGTATGAGCAAGGTCAGCATCGGGCTCCGCGGCTGGCGCTTTGATGAGGACGAAGTCTTCGACGGCGATGGCTCGTTGAAACCGCTGGCGCAGATGCCGCCCGAACCGCGCCAGCGAGTCTCCCGTCTCACGGCAATCGTCGGGAACGCCTGTGATGCCTGCTGGCTAACCGAAGACGAGAAAGAAGACTGCAACGTCGCCCGAGTCGTCTACGGCGAACCGATGGGCGAAGTGTTGCTCTGTGACGAACACGAACCGGATTTTCTCTACTGGTTCCGCGAAGCAGGCGGCGACGAGTTCGCCGGCGAAGTCGCCCTTCAAGAGTACTTCCACCAATGGTTCACCGACGGTGGGCGCGCACCCGACAGCTACGCGACCCTCGAACATGTCGAGGAGGAACCCGACGCCTTACCCGAGGCGCCCGACTCCGGCGAGATTGAACCGCTCGAAGACGAACTCAAGGGGATGGACGAAGAAGAACGCGAGGCGCTGGACGTCGACCTGAGCGACCTGAACCTATGATCAGCGTCGCGGTCGTCGACGCCGAGACGCCGGGCAACGTCGGGACAATCGCTCGGGCGATGAAGAACTTTAGCGTCTCGGAACTCCTGCTGGTCGACCCACCAGAACTCGATCCCGACGGCGAGGCTTACGGGTTCGCCGGCCAGGCACGCGAGGACATCCTCCCGAACGCACGTGAGGTCGACTTCGAGTACCTGACCGAGAACTACCACACTGTCGGTTGTACGGCGATCACAAACGACGATGCCCGCAAGCACGTTCGCTACCCCTTCCGAACACCGCGCGACCTGGCCGACAGCCTCATCGACGTCGACGCCGACACCTGTCTCGTCTTCGGTCGCGAACGAGTGGGGCTGACCAACGAAGAACTGGCCCAGCTCGACGAGCTCTGTGCGATCCCCGCCGCGGCCGACTACCCCGTCCTCAATCTCGGACAGGCCGCGACGGTCGTTCTCTACGAGATGCGGACCCTGACGCTGGAAGGGACCCAGCTCCCCGATCCCGAGGTCGACCGCGCCAGCGAGCAAGAGATTGAGGGCTTACACGACCAGTTCGAGACGTTCCTGACCGAGGTCGGCCACCCCGAGGAGAAGCAGGGCAAAGCCCGACGGCTCTTTCGACGACTGATCGGCCGCGCCCACCCGACAGATCGCGAAGCGGTCACGCTTCGAGGAATTTTCCGTCGGGCGACACGAATCGCCCGAGAGTCAGAGGACGGCTGACCGCCGAAGTTTTTTGAGGGACCCCGTTGAACGACCGCTCATGACATCATACGAAGATGTCCGAGAGATGGTCGTCGGGTCGGAGTTCACAGACTGGATCCGATTTCAGAATCTCGGAACGTGGACGTTCCAGCCGGACGTGTCGCTCCGGCTCACCCAGCGCGAGCAGTTAGGCCAGTCACAGCAGCCCTGGACGAATCAGTTCCAGGCCCAGAGTATGCGGTATGGCTACGTCATCTACTACGGCAACTCCCCTGTCGAATACCACACGATCGTCGGTGTCGACAACAATCGGGCGTTCGTTCCCGAGCCGGCTCAGCCCCAGGCACCGGGTGGCGACTACACTATCACCCCCTATCAAGCGTCGCTGGGGGAGATTATCACCGGCGATCCCAGTACATTCGACTCCTATCGCAGCCGGGCCGGGATCGAAGTCGAAGAGTGACCGGATCGGCGGCGGCGCAGTCAGGGGGGACAGACCTGTAGCGTCCGCGTCCGCGGGCCGTCACACTCGACCAGCAGGATCGACTGCCAGGTCCCCAGATCCAGTTGACCATTACTGACAGGGATCGTCACGCTCGGGCCAACGAGCATCGCGCGGACGTGACTGTCGGCGTTGTCGTCGATCTCGTCATGGGCCCAGCCCCCGTCAGGAACAAGACTGTCCAGAGCGTCGGCAAAATCGCCCAGCAACCGCGATTCAGCCTCGTTGACAGTGATCCCTGCAGTCGTGTGACGGAGGAATATCGTCACTGTCCCGTTCGCATCGCTGGGAAGTTCTGTGTCGATCTCGTCGGTGATGTCCCTGACTTCGAGACGCTCACTCGTCGAGATGGAAATCGTCGACATGCAAGAAACTTCGAAACCGAGTGACTAATACTTTCGATCACGCCAGCATCAGCGCGAGGTTGTTCCCGGTGACCAGGACACCGACAGCGGCAAGGACGAGCGGCGGCCCGTAGAACATCAGCCGATCACGCTCGGGCAAGCCAGCCCAGAGACTGATACCGAGGACCCCGTAGAACACCAGCAGCTTGAGCGCCAGAAATCCGCCGCCACCGAAGATCTCGACGGCGAACTGGATCACCGGATTCGCCTCCGCATAGAGGGGCATGAACCAGACGATAGCGATGGTCGTCACCACGTCCCCGACCCCGTAGGTCGCGAGCGCCACCAGCCACACCGTCCACAAGGAGTCGACGTCGAAGGGAGACTTTTCCAGCGTCAACCAGTCAGCCTCGGCTGCTTCCATTACAAGTAGATTGACCGGGTGTGCATAAATAGCGTCCGTTCTAATTATCGATAGTAAAAATAGATCACCTTTGAGAGTAATAACTGAGGACAGTTTCTCAAGAATATTCGATTTAGAGGTGTGTATATCTGCTCTACCCGATGTCACAGGTCGAGGAGAAATCACCTTTCAGTTTTCAATATCGGTATCTAGAACGAGAAGGGGGAGAAAGTGCGTCCCAGCGGCTAGCCAGTACATATTTAGACGAAGCAAAGACAAATACGGGCAGATGGTGGCCGAGGGGTCGAAATCACGTCGAAGAGGTGGTCGACGATGAGCGAGTCAGAGAGCTGGCTCAGAAACCGTCGCCGGCTACTGGTCCTGTTGCTGGTCGTGCTGCTGGCACTCGCCGGGGCCGGTATCGGGTCGTTCGTCCTCGACGAGGACGACTATCAGCCAGGCCTGCAGACCCCGACCGCGAACGAGACAGTCGATCTCACCCTATCGATCGTAGAAGGCGATACGCTCCTGGCGGTTAGTAATGTCACTCCTGATCAGAGCGGGGCGACCGCGATCAGACTCCGTAACGACGGGGCGAGTTCTGGATTCGTCCGAATAGCGAACGTCTCGATCACCGAGCAAGAGAACGGCTTTCACGGCCCTGAGTCGGCAGTCGACAGTTCGATTGACGCCGGTGAGCTGGCCGAAAACACGATGGTCAACGTCTCGTTTCGGCGAGGGAGCGACACGACGCCACTGTTCACGACAGCGCCCGACCAGTCACTCGCTGCGGTTGGAAAAGCGGGACCCTCAGATGGGGTCGTCCTCGAATCGGGAGAGACCGTCACTGTAGCGCTGGAGTGGCGTATTCCTGCGGGGACGAGCAACGAGATCCAGAGTGATTCAGCCCGGGTCGACGTGGCATACGAACTTCTCGAAGTAAATGCGACGACTAGTTAACAACGATATTTGGTCCCATCCATCCGAATCGCGGCGATTCGGTTCGTGTTGGAGCCGATATTGCGAGCCTTCACTTTGACCTTGTCGTTGCCTTTGACCTCGTTGGGGTCGTCGTACGTACGGGTTGCGCCGTTGTCTGCCACGGCCGTAAACTCGTAGTTCGAGGGATCATCGACGCGAACGTCGGCCCGCTTGCAGTTGTTTTTGAACGTCACTGTTTGCTGATTGCTCTTGTCCAGTCTGATCGTTTCCGGACTTGTCGACTCGGAATCGCTCCAGAGTGCGTACGTGCCAGCCCCACTACCGAGTGCCGCCAGAACGAACACTGCGAATGCAATCGAGACGATCGACCGTCGTGAGGATCCGATCATCCCGTACCCCCCTCTTCGTCATCGTGTGACGTTCCAGCGAGCAGGTCACGAGCCTCCAGAACGAGTAGGACGATTGCTGGAACGACTATCAGTGTCACAATCCCAGTTCCGGTCTGGAGGAAGGAAACCACGTAGCCGACAAGCGGAACGTCAAAGGAGACAGTCCCGACGACCTGTCTGGCTGGGGCTAGTTCGGCATCCGGTTCTTCGTTCGCGTCGCCTTTCGTCTGGAAGTACGGCTGGCCGTCGTTCCGCCTGACGTCGACGACACGATGCGTGATGCGGTCCGTTCGACCGTCGACGGTCCGGCTGAACGTGATCACGTCCCCTTCGCTGATCGACTCCGGAGACGCGTCTTCGACGAAGACGACCGATCCCGCGCTGATCGATGGCGACATGCTCGACGACTGGACGACGTAACTGTGATCGGCACCGACGAGTTGGGGAACTGCCGTTGCGACGAACACGAAGACGACCAGTGCCAACGCGACGAGACCGACCCATCCGAGAACCCTGCGGGCCTCGATCCCACTGTCCGGTACTCTCTCACTGGGCATTTGTCTGATTCAGAATGAACGTGACGGTAATCGATATCCCGTCACCGTCGGGTTTTTTCGAGCCGCTCTGTGTCTGGTAGCTGAGGCCGATCGAAAAGTCCCTTCCCATCCCTGGATCCGCGAGGTCGACGATATCATTCGCGGTCGACTCGCCACTGGTCACGTCCCTGCTGGCAAGTTCCGCCAGATTTGCAGCCACGCCTGAGAGGTCGTTGGCGTCGGTGCCAGAGCCGTACTGGAGAGTATCCACCGAGAGACGCTGTGCGACCTCGGTCGCGGTAATGTCGTCGGCGCCGGCCGCGTCGTTCTCCGAGTACGAGACGTCGACGTCAAGTGAGCCTGGCTTCGAGGCTGCGTTCCGCAGGGTGACCGATCCTTCGACGTACTGCGATGGTTCAAGCGACGTCTCTATACCGAACGTGTCGGCACTATCGAACTGCAGATCGAGCCATCCTGAATCGACTGTCGACGTCGGGCCTGACGTGGTGTCAGTGAAGTAGGCGACAGTCCCCGTCCCAGACGCTGCCCCAGCGGCCCCGACGGTAACGAGACCGCCGAGCACGCGCCGCCTGGTAAGTGTGTTGTCGTCGGAAGGCATGTCCAAGAGAGGTCGTCGTCACCCCGGAACGCCCGTGTGGGAACTGTCGCTCAGTCTGCCGATGGCTGTTCGGCAGTCAGCGAGACGGTAACGTCGACACCGTCGGCCTGTGCGTCGTTGTCGGCGCTCGAGACGAACGTGAGTCCGAGCGTCACGCTGACCGAATCACCGCTGGTTGCGTCACTGCCGGTCACTGCGTCGAACGGCGCGGATTGGGTGAGGTCGTCGAGGTCGACGTACCCATTACCGTTGTTATCGCTGACAGTGTTCAGCAGATCCTGACTGGCCCCACCGACATCGACACTGGCCGTATCGACCTGCAGGAGCTGTGCGAATTCGGTCGCGTTGAGCTCGGTATTGGTACCCGAGGAGGGCTCGCTGGGTTCACTGGTCGATTCACTGATCGTGACGCCGATATCGACCTCTGCATCGACCGACCCGTTGTACGTCGACGTGACTGTCCCGGACGTGGAGTTGCCAGGAACGGCGTCACTGATGCTGAGGTTCGCACTTGTCGGTGCGCCGAGTGAGAGCGTTCCCGCATCGACCGTGCTCGTGTCGTTTTCGGTATCGCTGAAGAACGCGAACGTCCCAGCGCCTGCCGCTGCCGCTGCGGCACCGATCGTTACGATTCCACCAAGTACTCGCCGTCGATTGAGTTGTACCGTTTTCTCTGACATATTTGTCTCCGAGGGACCCGAGACGGCGAGAGCAGGTGTCCCGCCTCCACCCCCACCACCACGTGGGGTCCGGATCCGCTCCAAACGCGTTGGTTTCGCGTTCTATCTGCCATTTATACTCACCCTACTTAAACCCTCATTGGTGATTAACGACGGTGAAAACACCTTCGTAGGAGATCTCTCAACGAGATTGTAAATAAAATATTCTCAATTGACACTTTTGTGGATGATGGCCATCCGACGCTCGACTCGTGAATGCGACAACAGTATCTGGTAAATCGCTACAGCGACCTATCAGGCCAGCCAGTCCTCGGGTTTGGTGTCGTAGTCGATATCCGTAGCTGCGAGGTGTTCGACCTCGTTCCAGGGGACATCCGCGATGGTGACTTGCTCGCCGTCATACCGCAGGCGTTTGCCGACTTCCGTGGCTTCGGGTTCGCGGTCGCGGCGGCGGGCCACTTCCAGATCCTGCTCGTCGTACTCTTTGACGATCGTGTGGAGGTTCACGGGCCGGCCCCAGAGTTCGAACACACGCTTGAGTACCTCTTTGGCCTGGCCGAGATCGAGCATGACGCCGTTGTACCGGTGGGCCAGCAGGAGTTCACCGGCGTTGTCGAAGTTGCCGTCCTCGACGACGACGGTTGGTTTGCCGAAGTTGGTGAACTGCAGCATCAGCTTCTTTTTCACGTCCTCGTAGTCAGTGGAGGAGACGCGGTAGTCGCCGCGCTTCTGGGAGTACTCGTAGGCGAAGTAATCGTTCTCGTCGACGAACTCCTGGGTCAGGAAGGAGTCGAGGAACGTGACGTCGTTGTGACTCTGACGAATCTCGCGCATCCGATCCCAGCCACGGGTATAGTCGACTTCCGCGAGCGCGTCCTCGACGGTCGCATAGCGGCTGTCGTCGAACAGATAGCGGCTGATCCGTTCGAGTTCGTTCAGCCCGATCCGGGCGAGGAATCCCCGGTTCTGGGGTTTGACCAGCGAGTAGTGACGCTCGACGAGGCCCTCGTAGGTGAGTACCGTCCATGGGTATCTTTCGGTATCGATCTCGCCAGCCCGGGCCGCCGCGAGCGCGTCGGCGTCGACTCGGTGATCCTCGGGGTCGAGTTCGTCGAGGTGTCCAGGTACGTCGACGAGCCATCCTGGTGGTTCTAGCGTCTCCCGGATAACCCCGAAGTCGACCGTCTCGTGGAAGTTCCGCCAAGTGACACCCTCGACGCGAAGGAGTCGCTCGACGACCTCGCGACGGTTCTCGCTATTCTCGACGTACTGCCACAGTGCGAGGCCGAGGCTGTAGGGGTTGAGACCCTGCGAACCCAGAACCTTCGACATGTGGTCGGCGTACGTGACGAACTCGTCGTCGGCCGCGAACGCCTCACCGACCATCATCGTCGACTCCCAGTAGCTGGCCCACCCTTCGTTCATCACCTTCGTCATTTTCTGCGGGGCGAAGTAGTAGGCTTCCCGGCGCAAGATTTCGAGAATCTCCGTCTGCCAGTCGGTCATCTCGACGGCTTTGCCCGCGTCGGCGTCGTACTGCTTGCCGTACCGCTGGAGGAATCCGATGACGTCCTTTTCGGGGCTCGCCGGGAACGATACTCTACCGCTGTCTTCGGATTGGCGTTCGAGCCACTCTTCGTCGAACACCTGGCGCTGGACCTCCTCGGAGAGGTCGAGATCGCCGAGTTGGTCGGCGACGTCGGCCGTATCGAAGTCTTCGACCTCCTCGTCGATATCGACGGGCGAGTACGGCTGGTGCTGGTCGATGTTGTCCTCCAGCGTGAGGACGTGGTCGATCCACTTTTCGACCTCGCCGCGGTCGATATCGGGATCTTGCATGTACTCCTGGATCGTCTCGGCGTGACGGGCGAGCATTCCGGCAGCGTCGGGACCGACGTTCGGGCGGACCGTCGTCTCCGAATCACCGCGGGCCTCGCTCCGCTCGCCAGGGGCCTGTTCGCGTCCGGTGAACAGACCGAACCACTCGTTGTTCGCGAAGAAGTCACTGTGGGCCTCGACGTGGGTGATGACGGCCTTCTGATCCGCCAGCGTGTTCGACTCCTGCAGGAACGCGTGGGCCGGATTATCGTTGTTGACGATCTCGAAGGCCTTCCCGCCGAGAAACTGGCTCGATTTCTGCTGGCGGTCGTACTGCATGCCCCAGCGCCAGTGTGGATAGCGCTGCTGGAAGCCGCCGTAGGCGATGAGTTCGTTCATCTCGTCGTAGTCGACGATCCAGTAGTTGACGGGGTACGGTGTTAGCCCGAGTTTCTGGGCCAGTGCGTTGGCTTTCTCGACGGGTTCTTCCAGGTCGGCGGCGATACGCTGGGCTTCGATGCGGTCGTCGATCATGACTGGTCCTCCTCTGTGCTGAGGATCTCGTAGATGGCGTCGACGACATCCTCGGGACCGTTGACGTAGGCCACGGCCACGTCGTCGGCGTCTCTGAAGTGCCGTTCGACCTCTTCTGCGTGGGTCGCGTTGATGGCGTTGCCGCTGGGCTGGGTCTCGACGTAGGCGTGAAGATTGGCTGGAATCTCTTCCATCAGTGGGATCACTTTCTCCTCGGTGTCATTAGACGAGTTCTCGCTGTCACCCGCGGCGAAGACGTAGCGATTCCAATCGCTCCAGGGATAGGCCTCTGCGAGAGCTTCTTTGGCGACCTCGTAGGCGCTGGAGATTCTGGTTCCGCCACCGGAACGGATACCGAAGAACTCCTCACGTTCGACGCGCCAGGCCTCGGCGTCGTGGGCGATATAGACGAACTCCGCGTTATCGTACTTGCCCTGGAGATACCAGTCCAGCGGGGTGAAGGTTCGCTCGACTAGCTCGCGCTTCTTCTGGCGCATGCTCCCGGAGACGTCACGGATGTTGACCACGACGACGTTCTTCTCTTTCTCCTCGACGACCTCGGGGTAACGATAGCGCTCGTCCTCCCGGCGGAAGGGGATCTCGTCGACGCCCTCCCGCCGGATTCGCTGGGCTGCCGACTCGTGCTCGACGTTCTCTTCCATCTCCTCGATCGAGGGCCATCGAGAGCGCTCGTCGGCGGGGATGTCGTCGTAGGCGTCCTCGATCCAGGCCCGGGAGACGGGGATGTTCTCACCACGGGCCCACTCGTAGACTGTCGCCGGGCCCCAGCCGTCGACGCGGAGGGCTTCGCGGACGTAGTCCTCGTCGAAGTCCATCGCCATCTTGCGCTTGAGCCCCTCTTTGAACAGCCGCTCGAAATCCAGCGTCGAGGACGGACCCGTCCGGGTGATGTCCGTGAAGTCGCCTTCGGTCTCCTCGACCACCTTCTTGCCCTTGGGGTCAAGGTCCAGTCCCAACTGTTCGTCCAGTTCCTGGGCGAACTCCTCGGGATCCATCTCGTAATACTCGTGGTCGCCACCTTCCTCGCCGGGTTCGCCATCCTCGTCACCGTCGCCGGGCTGAGGCTGGCCGACAGGGTCGCCCTCCTCGGCACCCTCGCCCTGGCCGACCCCACCCTGGTCGCGCTGGTCGTAGACGAATTCGGGGAGATCGACGATCTTGATCGGAATCTTCACCGAGTCCGCTCGTGACTTCCCGAGGTCGCCGTACTGGATGAATTCGGCGAGGTCCTGACGTCGTTGTTCGCCGACCTCACGGTAGCGTTCGATGTCGTCTCTCAGTCCCATGGGTCAGTCACCTCCGACGGTCGCCCCGCGGGGGTCGTCAGTCCCATCGGTAACTCACCTGTCCCATGACGTGCCTGCTCGTCAGTTCGGCGGCGGCCTCGCTGTAGTCGAACAGATCCATCATGTTCGAAAGCGTTTGCTGTTTGAGCCGGGCAGTCTCCGTGTTGGCGGGTGGGTTGTCCCACTGCCGGGGGTCGAAGTCCTCGAAGGTCCGCTTGACATCGTCCCAGTCGTGACTCCCGAGCACAGTCTGGATCACCGGGATCTCCTTGGGATTGACATCGCTGACCCGGAACTCCTCGTCGCGGTTGTGCCAGGCGAAGCGATTGAGTGCGGTGATGATCTTGTCCGTCCGGAACTGCTCGACGTCCTTGGTGGGATCTTCGCCGTGGTAGTCGGCCTCGCCGAACCGTCCGAGGTGTTCGATCTCGAAGACTTTCATCTTCAGCGGGTCGGGGTCGACGTACTCCCCACGTACGTTCTCGACCTGTTCGTCAGTCGCCCAGGCGTAGACGTGTTCGATGTACTCCTCGACCGTGGACTGGTCGACGCGCTTCTCACGCATCAGCGCGGCGAGGACATCCGCTTCCTGCCTGTCGAAGATGTGGCTCTTCACGGGGACGACGCGCTCTTCGAACTCCGCGGCCTCCCCTTTCGAGAAGACGGGTGCGCTTGCCAGATCGGCAGCCATCGCGTCGAGCACGTCTCTGGGCATGATGACGTCCTCGACGGGGAGGTCGGCGTGGTGGCGGTCGGTTTCCTCGTGGAGGAGGTCGGCGATCACGTCCCGAGTGAACGTGACGGGGATGCCGTGTTCGCCGTCGGCTGTCGTCGCTCCGAACGCGAAGTCCTCGACGTCACGGCGCTCGTCTCCCTCCTGGAGATAGCCCCGGTCGAACAACAGTGCTTTCTCGACGAGGTCGAGGTCGTCCGGCAGATCGTTGCTGTCCAGGCGCGTCACGACGTCGTACAGCGCTGCGGCCTCGATCGTGTGCGGGGCGAGTTCGCGCTCGCGGACGCCGTCATCTCCACGGACACGGATCGTGATCGGCTCGCGGATCCGTTCGTCCAGGTCCGTCCACGAGTCCGCCTCCCACACAGCGGTATCGTTGGTCAGTTCCCGGCGGAGTAGTTGTGCTTCCAGCGAGAGGTTCGTCAGGTAGGTGAACTCGTGTTTGTTGAGGCGACGTTTCAGCGCCTTCAGCGGGTCCTGACCCTCGCGGTCGCTGTGCTGATTCAGCGTCGCCTCCAGATCGGGATTGGAGATGATGATCATCTGGGTATCGACGTCCATCCCGATCCCCTTGTCCAGTTTCACCGATCCCTCGTCGGGGACGTTCAGTAGTTTCTGGAGGAGGTCTGCGTGCTGGGCGGCGTCCTCGACGATCGTGAGCAGGCCGTTGCCCTGGCTGAGGACACCGTCGTAGGAGAACGCCTGCGGATTCTTTCGGCCCCGCGAGTCGAGTTCCCGGAGCATCCCGGCCATCCACGAGCCGACGAGTCGCTCTTTGGGCGAGCCCTCGTCCTCGCTGTGGAGGACGCCGATTCCCTGGCCGACGTCGACGACGTAGTTCTTCACGCGAAGATGCTTCGGGTTCGTGACTGCCGAGAACAGGTCCGCGACGCCCTGGCGACGGTACTGCTCTTCGAGGTAGTCGTATGCTTCCCGGGAGAACGGATCGAGTCGGCCGTCGACGTGGATCTCGACGTGGTCGTCCAGCCGTTCGTTGGCCTCGGTGAGGATGTCCTCGCGAACCGTCTCGGGAAAGACGGTCAGCGGATGTACCTGGACCGGGCTCTGGTACCAGTCGTCCTCGTCACTGATCGGTTCGTCACCGTAGGTGAGCCCACTCGACCCCTCACCAGCGCCCGCGATATTCCACTCGACGGTGTAGCGGCGACCCTCGTCAGTCTTCGAGTAGGCTTGCAGGCCGTTGATGAGACAGCGTTTGAGTTCGGATTTGCCCGTCGCCGTCGGGCCGTCGAGCCAGACGATCTTTTCGTCTTTGCCGCGCCGCGCCGCGATCGATCGAAGGTCGTCGACGAACGTGTTGAGCACCGCCGTATTCCCGAGGATCGCGTGCTCGCCGTCGTTGTTCGGATCGTCGAAAAAGCGATAGCGCTCTTTCTCCTCGCCCTCTTCGACGACGGTCCGGGTGCCGGCGGCCTCGATGGCGTCGAGCAGGTACTTCGAGGCGTGGGCTGCCAGATGGGGGCGATCCAGGATCAGATCGACGTACTGAGAGAGCGACATCGGCTCCTGATAGGTCGCGTCGAGTTCCCGGTCGGCAGCGGTGATGAAGTCCTTGCCGGCCATTAGTCTTCCATCTCACTTTTGGCGACTTCGGCACCAGCGAACTCCAGCACCTCCTTGGCCCCGTCTTCGCTGTACCCCTGGTCGGTCAGCGCGTCGATCCAGGCGTTACGCTCGTCGTCGTCCATGTCGCCGCTGGACACCAGCGCCGAGAAGTTGATGTTGTGCTTCTTGTCCTCCCAGAGCTTGCGTTCGAGGGCGCGGCGCAGCCGGTCGTTGTCCTGGGGATCGAAACTCGAACCCTCGCGTGCGCGCCTGGAGACCCAGTTTGCGACCTCCTGGCGGAAGTCGTCCTTGCGATCCTCGGGGAGATTGAGTTTCTCCTCCACACTTCGCAGGAACTGCTCGTCGGGTTCCTGCTCGCGGCCGGTGATCTCGTCCTCGACGGTGTCGTCGTCGATGTAGGCCATCACGTGGTCCATGTACTTCTCGCCCTGGCGCTGGATCTCGTCGACGTCGTAGGCCAGCGCGTGGCGAACGTCCTCGATCGCCCGATCTTTGTACTCCTCGCGAACGAGTTCGAGGTAGCGGTAGTACGTCTCGAAGTCCTCCTCGGCGATCGAGCCGTGGTTTTCGAGGTTGCCTTCGAGGTGGTTGAACGTCGTCAGTGGCGAGAGAAACCCGCGGTCGCGATGCATCGAGTCCATGATCGCCTCGGCGATCTCGTCGCCGATGAACCGCGGTGAGACGCCCTCCATCCCTTCACCGATCTCGGCGGCGCTGTCACCCTCTTCACGGAGTTTCTTGACGTCGATGTCGTCGGTCTCGTCGATCTCGCCGTTGTAGGCTTTGGCCTTCTGGACGAGATCGATCGTGCCCGCGTCGGGCTCCTCGATGCGAGTGAGGACGCCGAACAGGCCAGCCATCTCCAGGGTGTGGGGTTCGACCTGGATGTCGGGCAGGTCGGCGTTGCGGAGCATCTTCCGGTAGATCTTGGCCTCGTCTTCGTAACCCAGAACGTACGGAAAGTCGATCCGTTTCGTCCGATCGTTGAACGCTTCCATCTTCTCGTCGCCCTTCTTGTCTTTGTACTCGGGCATGTTCGTCCGGCCGACGATCACCTGGTCGATGTCGATCCGGGGGTTGTTCTTGGGCTTGATCGTCTGTTCCTGGGTCGCGTGCAGGAAGTCATAGAGGAACTCCCGCTGGAGTTTGAGTAGTTCCTCGCCGGAGAATATCCCTCTGTTGGCGTTACAGAACGCCCCGGAGTAGTCGAACGCTCGGGGATCGCTCTCGCCGTAAATGGCGATCTTGGAGTAGTTGACGTCGCCGGTCAGTTCAGTCTCGTCCTGGTTCTTCTTGTCCTTGGGTTCGAACGTCTCGATGGACTGGCGCATGTTCTCGTCGGCGACCAGTCGGACGATCTCGATGTGGTCTTCGAGCACCGTTTCGAGATCGTCGTCGTAGTACGCCAGCAGCCGGTCCATGTAGAACTCGCTGGCCGGGTCGAGGCTCTGTTCGTTGCGAATCGTGTACGGCGCGTCCAAAATCTCGTTGATGTCGTCGAGGACGCGCTGACGTTGCTGCTCGGGGATCAACACGAGCGGATCTTGATTCATCGGTGACCGAACAGTGTCGTCCGCCGGATCCTGGTCGGGGATGACGTCACAGAGGTTCGTCCAGCGGAAGGTGTACATCCGTCCTTCGTCGCGGTGGGTGTAGTCCTCGAAGTAGCGCCGAACCTGCCGGTCGAAGTCGGACTTCCCCGAGCCGACCGGACCCAGGAGGAGTTTGATCCGCTTCTGGGGACCGAGGCCGCGAGCGCCACTCTTGACCTTGTTGACGAACTCGTGGATGGACTCGTGGATCACTTGCCCGTAGAACGTGTTCTCGCCGTCGTTGACCGGGTCCTCAGAGGCAAGTTTGTACTCGACGAGGCCGGCGTCCTCGTCGTACTCCGTGCCGTAAAAGTCGAACATATCCGCGACGCGCTGGTGGGCGTTGCGGGCGATCGTCGGTTCGTCGTACAACTGGTCGAGGTACCAGTCGAAGTCGTGGTGCTCTCGGAGGTCCGAGGGAATCGATGCCCGGTAGTCGGTACTCAGTTCTGCCAGAGTGTCTGGATTGCTTGTCATGCTATCACGAACGGGGTGGGGCCAGCGCCGCTTGATGCCAGCTGCTGTCGTGGTCGGGTGCGTGCGTCGGACGCCACTGTCGCCCGGTCTATGGAGGGGGGCCGACGACCGAGCGCGACTGTGTTTTTCTGTGTCATGTGGTGCGATCACATTCCCCTTTCGGGGTCCGCGTTGTGTGGCGTGGTATCGAGTGACACAGCCACCGATACTATAATAACTAAGGTGTTTCTATCTACTTAAGCGCTGCCCTGAAATGGTTCTAATTCGTGGATAGATCGCGCCAATAACCCCGATACATCGTCCGAGAGCCTGCCGCTGGGCAGGACCGGTGGTCGACTCTATTCGAGATTGCTTATATAGGGTCGGGTGTTCGCCCGGACGTCGAGGTGGCCGGCTGGATCAGTTCGTTCTTCCCCGTGGCAACTGAGATATGTGTATGGACATCGAGGATCGACTGCCGACTGGCTGGGAGGTCTGGAGCGACGAGCGGACCAAGATCGTGCTGGTCTACCGTCCGGACGTCTTCGATAGCGAGTCCTTTCCACCGCCATGTCTGCCGACCCTCTATCTGACGAAAGGACAGCGAAATCGCCGCCCTGGACGTGAACGTCCACTTCCTGACGACCCCTGGTTCGTGACGCTGTCGCTGGAGCCCGACGTTTCGGGACAGCGCCAGCGATTCGACGACCGTGAGGCGGCCATCGAGGGGGCAATCGAGATCGCCGAGTCGTTCGCGAGCGGCGCGTTCGACTATCGTGCACTCTATCAGGTTCCTCGGGAGGACTATCTGGATCGGCTAGACGAACTGACCGGTCGGGAAGCTTAATCCGGCTCGACGCGCAACTGTCCCCCAATGACACAACTCACGCTCATCGGGACTCGTCTGGCCACGCCCGGCCAGACGTTCGTCTACGAGGGGCCGGCCGACGCCTGCGAGGGCTGTCCCTACCGCGATCAATGTCTCAACCTCACCGAGGGGCGCAAATATCGAGTGAGTTCCGTCCGCGAGAACACCAGTGTGCTGGACTGTGGCGTCCACGACACGGGCGTCCAGGCCGTCGACGTCGAACCTGCGCCGATCCAGGCCAACGTCCCAACCAAAGGCGCGTATGCCGGCAGCAAGGCCACGCTCCAGGGCCCCTGTCCCTACACCGAGTGCCCGAGCCACGAATACTGCGAACCCGTGGGAGCCGAGTTCGACGAACAGTACACCATCGACGAGGTCCTCGGTGACCCACCCCACGACTACTGTATGCTCGATCGGGACCTGACACTCGTCGAGTTCGCGCCGCCGAAAGACGCCTAGGGGTCGGCGAATCGCCGAGAAACGTCAGACCGAGACGTCTCGCTTTTTGGCAGTATAGCCGAAGACGTCCTCGTAGCCGTATGCCGACAGCAGGACGGGATAGAAATCTTCGTCGGCGATCACGTACTCGCCGTCGACGGCCGCGAATGGGTCGCCGGCCTCGACGCGCTCGAAGTTGGTGACGAAGACCTCGTAGTCGTCGGCCTCGGACTTCGGCACGACATCGTCCAGCTGGAAGACCGGATGCTCCTGTGGGTCGAGCGGCGGCTCGTCGGCAAGCACGCCAGTCACTCGAAGAAACTCACGGACGAGTCGGGTCGCATTATCGGCAGCTTCGGCCGAACCTTGATAGCCACACTCGACCTCGACCAGTCGCGTCACTGATTCGAAGAGCCGGCCGTCGTCGAACGGCCCCGTCTCGACGACGGCCTGGACGTCGAGGTGACTCGCCAGTTCGAGCGACGCGCCGGCGGCCTCCCGCACGATGGCGAAGGGGTGCTCGTACGACTGGGTCGAATGTAACGCCAGCGTGGTGCAGCCCTCGAGTTCAGCCGTCAGCTCGGCCGCCAGCCGTGATTCGTGTGTCTCGCCGTTGGGATCACCGGGGAACGCCCGGTTGAGGTCTTCGTCGAGATACCGCTGTTCTGCCGCGAGTGCCTCCTCGTTGGCGACGATCAGTTTCGCCGCCCGGTCGAAGTCCGGGTCGGCGTCGAGTAGTCGTTCGATCGCTCGCACGCCGCAGGGCTCGTCACCGTGGATGGCCGCGACGACAGCGACCTCGGGATCACCGTCGCCGACCTGTTCGATCCGCATTTGGCCGGTATTAGAGAGTGGACTACTTATTCTGTGTGCTCTGGATCGACGCTCGATACGGGCGTGTCGTCAGGGTCGCCGCTCGAGACGAGCGTATCGCCATCGGCACTGTGTCTACCCCATCGCGTCCCGGTAGTTCTCGCACCCGCGCGGACACGGCCACGAGAAGCAAGCACGCGAGATGCGACCACGGCGGTGTTTTTACACGTCTCCGAGTTGAGCGTCCGGTATGCACGTCGACCTCTTGCCGACTGTCGCGCAACTGCCGGCACTGGATCAGAGTGCCGAACGGTTGCTTCTGCAGGCAGGGCTGTTCGTCGGCACGTTCCTGTTCGTCTATCTCGTGGGTCGTCTCCTGCTATTGCCACCGCTCAAGCGGGGCGTCCAGTTCAGGAACGCGGGCAACCCGACACTCGTCGAGGCGGTCGATCTCTATCTCCGCGTCGTCTTCGCCGCGATCGCTTTCCCGATTGCCATCGCGGCCGCCGGTTTCGGCAGCTACCTCTCGGGGTCGGCAGTCGTCGTCGCGGCGATCACGCTAGCGGTCGGCGTCGCCGGACAGGACGTCATCAGCAACCTCGTCAGCGGGATCTTTCTCGTCGCCGACGCGAACTTCAACGTCGGAGACTACATCAAGTGGGACGGCCGTGGCGGGACCGTGGTCAAGATTGGGCTCCGAACGACCCGCATTCGAACGCCGGACAACGAGATCGTCACCGTCCCGAACAACGACCTCAGTACGAAGCCGGTTACCCACCCCTACGACGGCGTCCGTTACCGCGTCAACGAGTCGATCATCGTCGCCTACGACGAGGACATCCCGCGTGTCACGGCCCTACTTCAGGAGGCCGCCACCGAGGACGAACGGATTCTCTCCAAACCGATCCCGGCCGTCCACGTCGAGCGCCTCGGCGAGTCGGCCGTCGAACTGGTCGTCCGGTTCTGGGTCGTCGACCCCGCCGAGACCGACATCCTCGCGACCAGAACGGCCTTCGCTTCGCGTGCCAAAGACCGCCTCGCTGCAGCCGGCGTGACCGTCGCGCCCGCCAATCTCCAGGAACTCTCCGGGGAAGTTACCGTCGAGAAGTCCGGATAGCCCAGTCTGGGGCAGTCACCATTGCTGAGTCTTGAGCCATTGCTCGGCAGAACGGACCGTCAGCTACTGGTTGGTAGAGCACACCGAAAGGGTGTATCGAATGGGGTGGGGGGTGGGGGGTGGCCCGTCGAGCGTGAATAAAGACATCACGACGATAAGCCGACGGGCTGTATGAATTCACAACACGGGTAGTAAAACGTTTTTCGATCCGATATCGTCGGACCACCAGTGGTTTTATTCCCGGCGCTCGAATCGAGAGAGTGAATGAAGTCGACCGACGAACTCATCGACAGTGCGGGTGAGCTGACGGATCGCGGGCTCTCGCAGGGAGAGATCGCCGACGAGCTAAACGTCTCTCGGGAGACGGCGAGCTGGCTGGTCGAACAGAGCGGGCGCGGCACCGAGGGGGACACAGCGACGAGTCCAGCAGATGTCCACGTCGACTGGAGCGCGATCGGCAGCGACAGCAATCGCCTGACGCACGTCGGCATCGCGATGGCCGATTTGCTGGCCGAGGACGACCACGAGATCGATCTCACAGTCGGAATCGGCAAATCCGGCGCGCCGCTGGCGACAGTCATCAGCCGCGAACTGGATACCGACATCAGTGTCTACCTGCCGAGTAAGTACCAGTGGAACGACGACGCTTCCGACGGTAGCGGGTCGTTCTCTCGGAACTTCGCTTCGATAGAAGGCCAGAACTGCTACATCGTCGACGACAACGTCGACACTGGCCAGACGATGCGTGAGACGATCGAGAGCATCCGCGAACGCGGTGGGACTCCCGAGGCGGCCGTCGTTCTCACGGACAAACGCGGTGCCGAGGATATCGACGGCGTGCCCGTCTACTCGCTGGTCGAAATCGTCCAGATGCACGGCGAGTAGCGCCAGACAATATTTCAGGGCCGCGGTCGTACGAAATCCTGAGAGACTGCTGATGGGCTGGGATCGATACAAACGACGACTGTGGGAAACACTGTCCACGATTCACGATAACGCCCGTGTCGCCGGCTCGTTGCGCGCAATCGCTCTCGTCGGAATCGTCAGCGGCTTCGCCGGCTTCATGATCGGCCTCAATCCGATCGTCGCGGTCGTGGTCGCAGACCGATTCGATCCGAGCGGCGACTTGCTCGCCAGAGTCGGCGTCGCTGGACTGCTCGTCCACGTCGTGAGTGTCGGCTACTATTACGCAACGGCCACGACAGGCCCCGAAGACGGGCTCTTTCGGTACTGATCGGTGCTACTCGACGCTGACTCGACGCCCCTGTTCGTCGCTTCGCTCGATCGCTGCCAGCACGCGCTGGACAGCCAGCCCGTCAGCGAAGTTCGGTTCGTACTCGCTGCCATCCGCGACTGCGCTGAGGAATTCGTAGTTCTCGTGGACGAACGTGTGTTCCCACCCGAGGACGTGCCCTGGCGGCCACCACCGTCCGCCGTAGGGGTCGTCCTCCTCAGTCACGAGGATCGTCTGATACCCGCGGTCGTCCTCGAAACAGACTTCGAGTTCGTTGAGCCGTTCGAGGCCGAACCGGAGACTACCTTTCGAACCGTGGATCTCGATCGCGTGGTCGTTCTTGTGCCCCGTCGCGAACCGCGAGGCCTCGAAGGTCCCCATCGCGCCGTTCTCGAAGGTGGCCTGCGCGCTGTAGGCGTCGTCGACAGTCACCGCACGGCTTTCCTCGCCATCGGCCGTCGGTCGTTCCTCGACGAACGTCTCGAAATGTCCACTGATCTCGGCAAGATCGCCGACGAGATACCGTGCGAGGTCGATCGTGTGTGCGCCAAGGTCCCCGAGTGCGCCCGAGCCTGCGAGGTCGGCGTCGAGACGCCAGCTCCAGGGCGCGTCGGGGTCGACGAGCCAGTCCTGGAGATACCGGCCGCGGAAGTGCCGAATCTCGCCGATTTCGCCCGCGTCGATCAGCCGCTGGGCGTACTGGATCGCCGGGACGTACCGATAGTTGAACGCCGTCGCCGTCGGAACCGCAGCCTCGGCGGCAGCGTCGGCCATCCGCTCGGCGGCTGCATCGTCCGCGGCCAGGGGCTTCTCACAGAGGACCGGCACGCCAGCTTCGAGCGCCGCGATAGAGGGTTCGGCGTGGAGGTGATTCGGCCCGAGGTTGTAGAAGACGTCGACGTCGTCGACGACATCACGCCAGTCGGTCGCCGTCCGCGTAAATCCGAGGCGGTTGGCGGCCTCGCCGAGCGCCTGTTCGTCCCGGCCGATCAGGACGTCACGCTCGACGTCAGGCGCGTCTGGGAAGAACATCGGCAAGCGAGCGAGTGCGTTTGCGTGTGCGCGACCCATGAACCGGTAGCCGAGCATCCCGACTGAGAGTGGCATGAGTGGATGGTCGGTGGGCTATGAAAAATAGGTTCGGCTGAACTTAGCACGCAGTATTACGTGAGAATATTCGGATAGGTGATTTTCAGACTTCGTTAGCCCACATTCTTTCGACGTACGCTACGCCGCCTCCAACAATAGCGACGCCAATACCCGCAATGATTGAGTTAATAATGAGACCGCCAAATTCTATAGACAGACCATCTGGGAGGCCCAGACTCGCTATGAAACCACCGAGGAACCACATCACGATGGTTCCCCCGAGAACCGCGACTGCAGCAGCCGCGGCGACCGTCGTTTGATCTTCCTCAATATTTTGAGAGAACCTTGTACCGACCGCAGCAGCAAGGACACCGGCGATGAGCGGAATGGCAGTAATAGTAGCGGATACAACACCCATGGAACCACCGCTTGCAGATCCTGTATTACCACCAGGTATACCTGAAGTATCGATATCTAATCCAATTATCGGCTCTTCAACTGACCCAATGAGGAACGCTGCAAGTCCCAGACCTAATCCGAGTATCGCATACGTTGCGACCGTCGTCTTCAAATAGTGCATCACCTCTGGTCGCTGCAGCTTGTCGGCAAGTCCCGGCCCCTGATTGACCGGCTGCTGGCCCTGGCCATATGCCTGGCCACCCTGCGGAGCCTTCCCACCCTGCGGTGGCGCTTGCCCGCCTTGCGGCGGTTGGCCCCCCTGTGGATGGCCACCCTGCGCGGGTTGACCACCTTGTGCGGGCTGTCCCCCCTGCGGTTGTCCGCCCTGTTGCCCCTCGTTACCGCCATTCGGATCGTTCCCTTCGGACATACACGGGTTTCATCACACTTCCAGTACATAAAGGTACGCGACATATTTCGAATAAGATATTGAATTCCTAGTATTTCTACCGAGGCGCTGCGTTCAAGGGGCGGCAGTGCCAAGCGCGAACCATGAAAATTCGTCAGAATGTCCGCCACTGGGCCGCCAAACAGGCGTTGACCATGCCTGTCGTCGGACAGTACACCAACGACAAACTGGTCGACATCCATACCTCGGTCTTCCTCGACCGTGCCGAAGCGGGCCACGAGGATGAACGCCGGGAGTACCTCGACGGGTTCTTCGACGCGACGATGGACACCTACGTCGCCGCGCTGAAAGCGGGCTACCCGGAAGCCGAGGCCCGCGAGATCACACACATCCAGGCCAATTTCGCCTTCTACAACCACGGCTGGACCGAGATGATGGAGTTCCCCAGCGACGAACTCGACGACCACTACGACCGCTATGGGAAGTTCTTCGAAGCCCACGGGATCACCATCGACTATCCCCTCGGCGATTTCTACCCCGAAGATGGACTCCCACCTGCGCCGTCGACGCCCGAGAAGCTCGACGAACCGGAACATCCCTACGCCGAGGGCGGCTTCGCAGACGACGTCTACGTCGAGACCGGCGACGGCGAGATGGTCGTCGGCGGTGGCGAGGAACCCGACGAAGTCGATGTCGCGGAGGCGCCGGGCGTCGACGAGGACAAGATCGAAGGGTAGCAGTCGCGTGAAAGGGGAAATATCAAAAAGTATTTTTGATAGGTAATTGAACCCCAGTTAGTGCGACAATTTAGTCGTCGTGAGGTTGTCGCTGGGCTGGGTGGCATGGGGAGTCTCGCCGCCAGCCACGCGCTGGGTCCTACGGGGCTTTTCGAGTGGACCACCTCGGTCGAGACGACAGTGCCGGACGGAATCTGGCAGGAGATCGACCGTGGCCCACGTCGGTCCGGGTACGCTCCTTCCGGTGGCCCGCCGGCCGACGCGACCGAACAGTGGTCAGTCGAAGTCGATTCGGCGTTGCGCGGAAACTACTACAGGCCGGGCATCGTCGTCGGCGAGCAGCACGTCTACATGCTCGAAACAGACGCTCTCGTGGCCTTCGACAGAGAGACTGGTCACAGGGCGTGGCGTTTCGAACCGCCCGCCGTGGTGCCACCGTCCAACAGGGAGGACAGCTACGATCGGTCAGGATTCACCGAGTGGCGAGGATGGCTCGCCTATCGGGACGGGACCGTCTTCGTGAACGGCGGCAGCCGTGGGAGCGGAGATTCTGATACCTGGCCTATCAGAGCCCTGTACGCGGTCGACGCCACCGACGGATCGATGAACTGGGCAGCGCCGGAGCGTATCGGACACGCAGTCCTCGGCGATAGCGTCCTCTGTGCCGACGCTTCGGGGTCCCTGCGTAATTGCCTCGTGAATATCGAGACAGGTCGCAGTCGATCTATTCCACTTCCCGAGACAGGGAGTATTCTTGCCTGCTTCGCCACCGACGACGCATCCACGTTCTCGTTTGGAGGACTGACGAACACGGGGCTCGGGACAGTACGCTCGTCGGTCTTCGAGGAAGACCTGATCGTCAGCCAGTCTACAATGTTTGGGACGACGATCACGTCGGATGGCATCGCGCTTCTCACCAATTCCCCTCGATTGGAATTCGACGTGGACGGTGATCCGGACCTAGTCGCCGTCGATCTCGTCGAGGGGATGCACTGGCCGATCTCAGTCGAGGGAGACAGGAGGTCGACGGAGATGTGCCTGACCGACGACGATCAGTGGTACGTACTGACCGAGGGAGGCATAGAGGCCCACCCCGTCGCCGAAGCCGCCGCGCGGGGGCAAGCGTCGAATCCGACGTGGCAGACAGCGGTCCCACCGCTGGTCGGACGACCGATCGTTACTGATGCGGGGGTGTACCTGCCGACCGAAGCCGGAATCACCGTTCTGAGCCCGAGTACTGGCGACAAACAAGGGCAGTTCGGCCCGGAATACGTTGAAAACCCACCGAAGTGGTGGCAGTGGGCCCCAGCAGTCGTCGACGGGACGCTCTACTGCCGCCTCGGAGACGGAAACCTTCACGCATACGCATGACGACGGATACATCACGCCGAAAAGGCCGACTGGCCGACTTCGTGTCGACGGTGAGAGACGCCGTCGATCTCCATCCAGAGACGGGGCTCGCGCTTGCAATTGCGCCCTTCTACGGGATGGTCACGTTCCCGCCGATCATCGATACGGCGCTGCTTGCTCACGGGAGGCATCTGCCAATCCTACTGGGCGCACTTCTTGGCCTCGTCGTCCCGATTGGATTCCGGGTGTGGCAGCGTCGAGCCCTGGCCAGGCAGGCCATCGTCTTCACGGCCATCGCCACACCGTTGACGTTCGGTCTCTACCCGCTGCTGTTCGATCAGTTTCCCGTCGTTCGAGGGCGGCTACTCCCGGTCGTCGACGTCGGATTGGTTGCAATCGGGGCTGCCGGGATCGCACTCGCGGTCGTCTGGTATCGCCAGGATGACGACGAAGTAACCGATGCGTAGTCGTCAGTTTGCAGATCGCTCGACGACGAAGACCGCTGCACACTCAACACGCTCGCTGCCCTCGCCGCGTTCAAGTAGCCCGTTGACCACCAGCGCGTACGTCCCGCTGTCGAGATCCTGCACGATCCGACGCGAGCCGTCGACTCGCTCCGTTGGGACAGATTCGACCGACAGTCCGTAGGTGTATGTCTCATCGGGGTCGAGCCGCGTCCACGGTTCGGGCGTCATCTCGGGGGCGATGTGGTTCCAGCCATCGTCGGTGTGGCGTTTCAGTGCCCAGTCGTAGGGATTGAACCCGAAGGTCGCCGCGGACTGATTGTGGAGTTCGATCTCGAACACGTCGACACCTCCGTCGCCGGTCGTCGGTTCGAACAGTGGCGGTCGGGGCGGGACGAGCGCGACGGCCGCATCGTCCAGATCCGTCGTCGTCGAGCAGACGCGCAGATCGACATCCTCCCCGACTGTTGGGCATGGAATTTCGGAGAGATCGACTGACATCGCCGCCGGTGTGACGCCGTCGGCGGGGCGGCTACCGTCTGTGTCTCCGTCGGCTGTCGGGATGGCAGCGTCCTGGGTCGTTCCCGGATTCGAGTCGTCGGTTGGGGTCGGACTGTCCCCGTCGCTGGCGCTCATACAGCCCGCGATACCGGTGAGGAGTACCCCACCGAGTGTTCCGAGTAGCGTTCGTCGGTGCATACGATGCTAAGGTCGCCAGCGAGGAGGTAGCTATCGGTATCTCAATCGGGTCTTTGACTGATAGTGGTCAGAGTTGCCCGGACCCCCAGGCGCCTTCGGTCAGTACGAGTGGATCGACTCGCCCTGTGCGGCTTCGGCGGCCTCGGCGAGGGCCTCGGGGAACGTCGGGTGGGCGTGCAGCGTCGTCGCGATATCGTCCAGCGAGGCGTCCATCTCCAGGGCCAGCGTGGCCTCGGCGATCGTGTCCGAGGCCCGTGCCCCGACGACCTGCACGCCGAGCAACTGCTCGTCTGCGTCGGCGATCACCTTCACGTAGCCCGATGTCTTGTTGGCCGTGAGCGCCCGCCCCGACGCGGTCAACGGGACCTGCCCGATATTGAGACCGTCGTGGGTCTGGCTAGCTTCGGTCTCGTTCAGGCCCACGACCGCGACCTCCGGATCGGTGTACATCACCGCCGGCGTGTACTCGTTGTCCAGCCGTACGTCCCGACCCGCTGCGGCCTCGCCCGCAATCTTCCCCTCTCGATAGCCGACGTGGGCCAGGAACGGCTTCCCCGCGGCGTCGCCGGCACAGAAGATGCGCTCGTCGGTCGTCCGCATCTGTTCGTCCGTCGCGATGAACCCGTCGTCATCCAGTTCGACCGCCGTGTGGTCTAGCTGGAGGCGCTCCCGGAGTGGGGCGGTCTCGCGCCCTGCTGCGACGATGACGTAGTCACCAGAAAGGCGCTTCTCGACGCCGTCCTGCTCGACAACGAGAATCGGACGCCCCGTCTCGTCGTACTCGACACCGCTGGCCAGTGCCGACGTATAGATCTCGTTGTCGTACATCTCACTGGTCTCCTGGATGGAGTCGACAATCTCCTCCTCGAACATCCCGAGCACCCGGTCGCGCGCCTCCACGACTTTCACCCTCGACCCGAACTTGGCGAACTTCGTCACTGCTTCCATGCCGATGTAGCCACCGCCGACGACGATGATCTCGTCCGGCACCGACTCGAGCTGGAGGATCTCCCGCGAGGAGATGACCCGGTCCTGGTGGAATTCCAGACCCGGGATCTCCATCGGCTGGGACCCAGTGGCGATGACCGCCGATTCGAATTCGACCACGCGCTCGCCGTCGTCGGTCTCGATCGCGAGTCGGTCCGAGGCGGCGAACCGCGCCGTCCCCTCGACGTACTCGACGCCGTGATGGTCGAGTTTTTCGAGTACCTGCCGGTCGAGGCGCTCGACGACGCCACTCTTCCAGGCCTGGATCGCCTCGAAGTCGACATCGACATCGCCGGTGTTGATCCCGATTTCGTTCCAGTGTTCGATGTCCTTCTGGAACCCCGCCGCGTGGATCAACGCCTTCGCCGGGATGCAGCCGTGGTTCAGACAGACCCCGCCCACAGTCTCCCGCTCGACCAGAACGACGTCCAGCCCGTGCTGTGCCCCCCGAATTGCCGCCGTGTACCCGGCCGGCCCCGCGCCGACGACGGCCAGATCTGTGTGGTCTGCAACCATGGTAGATACACTATATCAGGGTTTTCGAGTCTATCAAACTATGGGCGCGAGCCCGATACCGTAGCGCGCGTCACGATCATAGCGGATTGGGAGAGGCGAGTCTCTAGGGGTCTCCAGCACTCACTCGCTAATCAGATCCGCACACGCGTAGCCGGCTTCGATCCCGCCGTCGAGTGACCGCTCGGGATACTGCGCTCGCGAGGCCATCCCTGCGTAGTAGACGCCGTCGGCCACCTCCGAACCCAGATCGTAGGGCACGACCATGTCCAGATAGCCGCGTTCGTAGATGGGCGCGGTTCGTGGGTTTCTGGCTGTCTTGATCCAGTTGACACTCTCACGGTCGAACTTCGGAAAGAGGTCGGCGACGCCGTCGAGCCACAGGTCTTCGACCTCGTCGTTGGAGCGCTGCCAGAGGTCTTCCTCGTAGTCCTGGACGTAGCTGGCCAGATAGTACAGATGCTCGCCGCCGTAGCGCTCTTCGGGGATGAAGTTGGTGTGCTCGATGAGTACGCCGAAGGGCGCGTCGTCGATGAGGTTCAGCCAGTAGGTGTCGGTCAGCGACTCGTCCAGGCTGAGAACCGAACAGACTGTGCCCTGGAAGTCGATCTCGCAGGGATAGCCCGTGAGGTCTTCGAGGACGTTCGGCATCGCGGCGACGATCGCGGCGTCGACATCGTGGGTCGTCGTCGCTACGGTGTCGCCGTCTCCGTCGCCCGTGTCCGTCTCGACAGTGAGTGACTGGACGCTCTCGCCAGTCGTATCGAGCTCGGTCACACGGGCACCAGTCGTGATGTTCTCACGGCCCACCGCCTCGACCAGCGCATCGAGGAGTCGTCCGAAACTCCCCGGAACGTAGCCCAGTTGCTCGCCCTTCAGGAGGTCACGCTCACCCCTGAATTTGACCCGCCCGAGCAGCCACGCTGCGGAGACATCCTCCTTACGGGAGCCGAATTTGGCGTCGAGCAGCGGTTCCCAGAAATACTCGTAGACGCCCTGCGTAGTGTGTTCGAGCAGGAAGTCCTTGATTGGAACGTCCTCGAAATCTTCGAGGTTCTCGTAGGTATCCCGGCGAGGCTTCCAGCCACGGACGTCGATCTCGCTGACGAGCATCCCCAGGCGGAATTTGTCGTAGAAACTCAGATAGGGATAGGCCAGAATCTCCCAGGGCTTGTCCATCGGGTGGACCGTTCCCTCGACGTAGAACGCGTCGGATTTGTAGCGCCACTCGATGTCGACGCCAAGTTCTTCGGCGAGCTCGAGGATCGTCTCCTCGGATTTCGAGAGGTGGTGGTAGAACTTCTCGATCCGGTCGCCGGCCGTCTCGTAGGTCGCTGCGAGGCCGCCAAGGTCATCGCTCGCCTCGAACACCTGTACCTCATGGCCACGCTGCTGGAGGCGATAGGCGGCCGCGAGGCCTGCGATCCCGCCGCCGACGATGCCAATCATACTCCGAGTTCCGCTGTCGCTCGAATAGACCTTTTGTTATCGGGCAGGTGGCAGTCCGCTACCTTTTTGCGGGTACTCCGGCAACAGCGGGGTATGCTGACGGTGCGGGCCCCCGCGACGAGTGCCAACCTGGGGAGTGGCTTCGATGTCTTCGGTGTCGCACTCTCCCATCCTGCCGACGTGGTTCGCGTCGAGCGTGCCGAACGGACGACGATCGAGGTGACGGGTGCTGGTAGCCAGTACATCCCCGAGGATCCTGAGAAGAACACGGTCGGCGCGGTCGCCCAAGCGCTCGACGCACCCGCCCGCATCAAGATCGACAAGGGCATTCGCCCCGCGTCGGGCCTGGGATCGTCGGCCGCCAGCGCCGCTGCGGCCGCGGTCGCGCTCAACGAACTGTATAATCGAGGCAAGACTCGCAAAGAACTGGTCCCGATCGCCGCCAAAGGAGAGGCCGTCGTCTCGGGTGACGCCCACGACGACAACGTCGCACCCTCGATTCTCGGCGGATTCACGATAGCGACGCCGTCCGGTGTCAGCCAGGTCGACGCCAACGTCCCTCTCGTCGCGTGTTTGCCCGAAATCGTCGTCTCCACGCGGGACGCTCGCCGAGTCGTCCCCACCGAGGCCAGCGTCGACCAGCTGGTCGAAAATGTGGGGAACGCCGCGACTCTTACCACAGGAATGCACCGGGATGATCCAGAGTTGATCGGCCGGGGCATGGAAGACACGGTCGTCACGCCCGAACGTGCGAAACTCATCGACGGCTACAGCGAGGTCCGGCAGGCGGCCCTGGAGGCTGGCGGCACAGGTGTGACTATCAGCGGCGCGGGCCCGGCGATTCTCGCAGTCTGTCACGAACCGGATCGCAAGCAGGTAGCATCGGCGATGCTCGATGCCTTCGAAGCCGAGGGCGTCGACGCCCGTGCCTACCAGACCCGGATTGGCCAGGGTGCGACAGTACACCGCCCGTAACGCGCTGGCGCTATAGTACACCACCCTTAACAGGCTGGCACGTTCATCCGCCGTGTACCAATGTCGATGTCCACGGTCGCGATCAGCGCACGGCTCGTCGCAGGCGTGCTGCTCATACTCGCCAACGGCTTTTTCGTCGCGATCGAGTTCGCGCTGACCCGCGCACGGCAGTTCACCGAAGACGAGTTCGTCGACGGCGACGCCCGTCTGGAGCGCGCCTGGGAAATGACCAACGAACTCGAACTGTATCTGACGACCTGCCAGGTCGGGATTACGGCGTCGAGTATCGCGGTTGGGATCGTCGCCGAGCCGGCGCTTGCGGCACTGTTCGAACCGCTGTTCGCCGGCTCTGGACTGGCGACGATCGGTGCCGGCGCCTTGATCGCGTACCTGATCATCAACCTCGTCCACCTCACCCACGGCGAGCAGACGCCGACCTATCTCGGTGTCGAGCGGTCGCGGTTCGTCTGTCGCTACGGCGCGGCCCCGCTGCACTACTTTTACGTCCTGATCTCGCCGATCATTAAACTCGGCGACGGCGTGGCCAAGTGGACGCTCAAACTGTTCGGCGTCGAGATGACCGGCGCGTGGCTCGAAACCGAAGAGGACGTGATCGAATCCCGCGCCCAGCTTCGCAACCGAATGGATTCGCTCATGCAGGAAGGAGAGGTTTCCGAAGAACGCCGGGACGAGGTCATCAACGCCCTGGAAGTCGGTGAGATCCCCGTCGAGGAGATCATGATCGGCCGCGAGGAGGTCGTCGCGCTCTCGACAGCAGTGAGTCTGGACGAGAATCTCGACCGGATGGAGGGGACGCCCCACGTCCGGTTCCCACTCGTGGACGGTGACCTCGAAGAGTTCGTCGGGATCGTCTACGCGCCGACTGTGCTACACAACCTCGACGAGCTGAAACGCGGCGAGACGACCGTCGAAGACCTTGCGACACCGCCGCTGACAGTTGCCGCCGATACCTCCGTCAGTGACTTCATCGATCAGTGTCAGGCCGAAAATCAGGAGCTCGCGCTGGTCCTCGATGATGGCGAAGTCGTCGGCCTCCTCACCGCGACCGACGCGTTCGAAGAAGTGCTCGGTGAGCTAGAAGATCCGATGGACCGCAACCTCTAGACGCCGCGACCCTGCATCTTCTCTTCTTCGGGCAGGTCGACGTTGGCGTCGCCTTTCATGCCAGCGCCGATGTTCGAGGAGATCTCGACGAGTGTCTCGGGATCGTCCCAGTTGTTGACAGCCTCGACGATTGCAGTCCCCATCGCCTCGGGATCCTCCGCCCCGAAGATCCCCGAGCCGACGAAGATGCCGTCACAGCCGTGGTGCATCATCAGCGCGGCGTCGGCCGGCGTCGCGATGCCGCCGGCGGCGAAGTTCACTACTGGGAGTCGCCCCATCTCGGCAGTCTCGTGGACGAGTTCGGCAGGGGCCTCGTTCTCGCGAGCCCACTTCTCGCGCTCCTCGTGGCTCATCCCTTCGAGCTTGCGGATCGAGCCCTTGATGTTGCGCTGGTGGTGGACGGCCTGGTTGACGTCACCAGTGCCAGCCTCACCCTTGGTTCGGATCATCGCCGCGCCCTCGTCGATCCGGCGTAGGGCCTCGCCCAGGTTGCGCGCGCCACAGACGAACGGCGCGGTAAAGTCGCGCTTGTCGATGTGATAGCGGTCGTCCGCGGGGGTGAGGACTTCGGACTCGTCGACCATGTCAGCGCCGGCGGCTTCGAGGATCTGGGCCTCTTTCGTGTGGCCGATGCGAGCTTTGCCCATCACCGGGATCGACACCTCGTCGATGACAGCCTGCAGTGAGGTGGGGTCAGCCATTCGGGAGACGCCGCCGCGCTTGCGGATGTCGGCGGGGACGGCTTCGAGGTTCATCACGGCCACAGCGCCGACGTCCTCGGCGATCCGGGCCTGTTTGGGGTTGACGACGTCCATGATGACGCCGCCTTTCTGCATCTTCGCGAAGCCGCGCTTGACCAGTTCGGTCCCGCGCTTCAGGTCTTCGAGATTGTCGGACATGCACCGAACTTGGGTATGCGCCCACTTATCCGTGTTCTTTGGCCGACGCCGGGAGACGCTGGCGACTGGCGGCCCAGACCGTCGCGTTCAACACGGCGGCACGCCCAGAATGGATCAATGAGCGACGAGCACGAAGACGAGGACCAGCACGGCGAGCACGACGACCACGACCATCAGGAACCCCATCGCGAGACGTTCAGTCACGACCCGATCGCCCACGCCGAGGCACGGGCAGGGATGACCGTCGGCGAGTTGGCCAATGAATACGGCAACGCCGGCGTCGGCGCGGCCGATATGCACGAAGCCGTCGACATCTACACCGAGATGCTCGACGACGACGTGACGACCTTCGTCGGGCTCGCGGGCGCGATGGTCCCGACCGGGATGCGCCAGATCGTCGCGGACCTGATCCGGGACGGCCATATCGACGCGCTCGTGACGACAGGGGCGAACCTCACGCATGACACCATCGAGGCCATCGGCGGCAAACACCACCACGGGCAGGTCCACGCCGAGGGCAAGACCGAGCGCGAACACGACGAACAGCTCCGGGACGAGGAGGTCGACCGCATCTACAACGTCTACCTCCCCCAGGAGTATTTCGCGCTGTTCGAGGGGCACCTCCGCGAGGAAGTCTTCCCAACCCTCGAAGACGAAGGTGTAGTCTCCATCCAGCGCCTCACCGAGGAGCTGGGCCGGGCGAATAGCGAGGTCAACGACCGCGAGGATATCGACGAGGGTCCCGGGATCACCGCTGCGGCCTACGAACACGATGTCCCGATCTACGCCCCCGCCGTACAGGACTCGGTGCTGGGGCTGCAGGCGTGGATGTACTCCCAGACATCCGACTTCTCGCTGGACGCGCTCGCGGACATGACACAACTCACGGATCTGGCATTCGAGGCCGACACTGCGGGCGCGCTGGTGATCGGCGGTGGTGTCCCGAAAAACTACGTCCTCCAGACGATGCTGGTCTCGCCGGACGCCTACGACTACGCCGTCCAGTTGACAATGGATCCGCCCCAGACTGGCGGGCTCTCGGGCGCGACCCTGGACGAGGCGCGCTCGTGGGGCAAACTCGAGAAGGCTGCCCGAAACGCCTCGGTATACGCCGATGCGACCATCACGCTCCCGCTGCTGGTGGCGGCCGCACGCGAGCGAGCCGGCGAGTAGGCTCCATCCTGGCGTCTGAAAGTAGCGAGTAGGCCCAGTTCGACTCGCGGGAACAGCGAGTAGCACGTAGATTTTTCTCGCTGGCACCCCAGGAACCGTCTATGACAGAGTCGACCGCCCAGGCCGAATCCCGTATCGCACACGCGGTGACGGGGATGGTCGCCGGTGGGTACGCCGTCGACTTCGATCTCGCTGACGGCGCAGTCGTCTGCTCGCAGTGTGAGGCGACACTCGGGGCCGGCGACGAGGTGACGGCTGCGCTCTCGTGTTACGAGGGTCACACCTGGGAGTTGTACGGCGTCTACTGTGCTCACCACCAGCAAGAGACGGTCACGGCGGCGATGTGGCCGACGAGCGACGAGCAGGCCGTCGTCGCCGCGACGCTCGAACCAGCCGGCTATCACGATCCGCGAGGCGACCACCACCCAGATGCAGTCTCGCTCGGTGGCGTCGACATCATCGACTACCGGCCCGTCTCCTACGACGACCAGTAGCCCGACACGCAGTCTCAGTACGCCGCGTACTCGCTCCCGTTCCGGATCGCTTTTTATACTGGCGGACAACCCGGTGACGTGGCCGAAATAGAGCCTGCCAAGCCGAGCGACTGTGAGGGTATCGAGAGGGTACTGCAGGCGGCATTCGACGACGGATCCGAAGCGGAGCTCGTCGCAGTGTTACGCGAGAGTGAGGACCTCCGTGTCGGTTGCTCGATGGTCGCTCGTGCAGACGATATCGTCGGATACGCGGCCGTCTCGAACGCCACGCTCGTCGGCTCACCAAACGTCGAACTCTCCGTGCTCGGCCCGGTCGCAGTCGCGCCCAACCGGCAGAACGAGGGAATTGGGACGACGCTCGTCCGTACCACGATCCGGGCATGCAAGCGCTCGGGCTGTGACGCGGTCGTCCTCACAGGAGATCCCGACTTCTACGACCGTTTCGGCTTCGAGCCTGCTGCCGCGTTCGACCTGGAGAGCGATCTCGACTCGCCGCCGGACGCGTTCCAGGTCTGGCCGTGCTGGCCGAAAGCGCTCGACGGCGTCGGCGGCCTCGTCCGCCATCCAGTGCCGTTTCACGCGCTCTGAGCGTGGGCTGTGCGATCCCTACAGACAGGTAGCGACCCCGGTCCGTTCACGATTGGCTGCACGACCGTTTATTGTTTCGTTGCCCAAAGTACAGCTGTGCTTCCCGACATCAGCGTCTTCGGGCCGTACACGTACCTCGTCACTGAACTGCTCTGGGGAACGGTCGCCCTCGCGTTGGTCGCCTACGCTGGCGTCTACCGGGAGGCAGCGCGTACAGTCGCCGTCCTCTACCCCTTCGCGCTCGTCTGGGACTGGTACACGCTCGAAGTCGGCGTCTTCGAGATTCCCCTGCGGACGGGGGTCGAACTGCTCGGCATCCCGATCGAAGAACACATCTTCATGCTCGTCGTGCCTGCGATGGTCGTCGGCACCCACGAGACCCTCAAGATTGTGCTGGAGGACTGATACTGATGCCAGTCTGCTTCAGGTTTGGAGACCGATCGAGGACTATGTCCCACAGGAGAGCCGTGTTCCGCCGTCAATAGACTGTTGACCCTAACTTACATGTCACTGGACTGTGCGTCTACCGACAAGCTGGCCGACTAAGGCCAGCGGTGAAGTTCATGTCAAACCAACCACCAAACCAACCGAATGGACCGCCGCAGCAGTCACAGGACCGGGGACAGCAACAACCACCCCAGCAGGGAACCCAACAACAGCCCCAGCAACAGCACCGTCAGCAACAGCCGCCACAGCAGCCACCGCAAGGACCGCCGGGTGGACGCGGACGACGACCGTCGGGCGGCTCCGGGAGCGACCTGCTCCAAAACATCGGTCTGATTGCGGCTGCATTGGCTGTCGTGGGTATCGCCTTCGGACTCACGCCGACCGTAATGGGCTCACTCGGAGACGACCCCGTTCTGTTCGGCACCGAAGAACAAATCGAGGAACAGAAAAATCCGTACGAGAGCGTGCCAGCGGAGCAAAAAGAGGAGATGCAAGAGCGCGAAAGTGCACAGCAGAAGCAATCGCTTGTTCGGACAGTGACCGGATTCGGGCCGTACTTCGGCTTCGTGTTGGCCAGTCTCGTCGGCGGGCTCGCTGCCCTCAGGCTGAGTTCAGGCACCCGTGATGTCGTCATCACTGGTGCAGCGGGTGCGCTTGCGGGTGCGTTCATGTTCGTCTTCCTGAGTACCCTCCTGGCGAGTTTCCAGTGGGCATCGGTGCCGCAGAGTGAAACAGAATCCAAGGCCGCCGTCCAGTACGGCTCGCTGCTGATCAATTCGATCGGGATCGGTATCCTGAGTGCGATTGGCGGTTCCGGAGTCGCTTTCTTCACCGACCAACTCGGCGAGTAGCGTCACTCACCCATCAATCGCAATCCGATCCGCTTGAGCGGGCCGAGGTCGACGCCGAAGCGCTCCTCGACGCTCAACACCAACATCACTTCTTCCTCATCGACTGCGCCAAAGCGGAAGGCGACGACGAGATACAGCGGTCCGAGGACGGCACACCAAACCACGAGCCCGATCGGCGTAACCGTGAACAGTCCCAGTGCGAGCGCTGCCGCCCCACCGAGGAGCACGCTGCCAGCCAGGGCAGGTTTGAGCAACGACGCAGTGAACGGGTGCATCCCCTCCTGGGAGTAGACGTGGTAGACGTACAGCAGACAACGTCTGGCACATGGTAGAGCGGGGCGAACTCGAACCCGAGGAAGTCGTCGCGGCCTACGACGCGAACCTCGAATACGTCTTCGAGTCCGTCGAAACGCTGCTCGAAAACGTCGATGGCACAGTTGCAATCAGCGCCGACCACGGCAATGCCCTCGGCGAGTGGGGGATGTGGGGCCACCGTGCGTACGTCCCGAGCATGGCGCTTCGGAAGGTCCCCTGGGACGTCCGGGAGTGTACCGACAGCGGGAGCTACGAGACGGAGTGGTCACCCGCTGAAGGCGAGCGCGAGGCAGACGACGGCGTCCAGGAACGCTTGCAGGCGCTGGGATACACCGACAAGTGATCAGCCGGCAAGGTGAATAGCCGGGAAGGTGATCGACCGGGAAAGGTGTAACTCGGTAGCCACCGTACGTCTCGTATGCTCGACGTAGACGACAGCGCACCCGACTTTACGCTCCCGAAAGCGGGCGGGGACGTATACAACGACATCAGTGAGTTCACGCTGTCGGATGCGCTCGGTGACGGCCCGGTCGTCCTGGCGTTCTACCCGGCAGCGTTCACCAGCAGTTGCACGGCCGAGGTCTGTACCTTTCGTGACTCGATGCACCACTTCGACGACCTCGATGCCGAGGTCTACGGTATCAGCGTCGACCTCCCGCCGGCCCAGAACGTCTGGATCATACGGGAGGATCTGAACTTCCCGATGCTTTCAGACTGGGGCCACGAGGTCATTCACGAGTTCGGCGTCGTCGATCCCGCGATGTACGACCAGTACGAGGCCGCCCAGCGCAGCATCTTCGTCCTCGACGAGGAGGGAACGATCACCTTCCGCTGGGTCGAAGGCGACGGTGAGACGGACTTCCGGGCGGTCGTCGACCAGGTTCGCGAAGCGGTCACCGAGGTCGCGGCGACCTGAATATTGCTGTTTTGACTGCAACTGCTATTCGCCTCGAAAGTCCGGGTCGCCCTTCTCGAAAAATGCCGTCACACCCCGCTGGAAGTCCTCGGTCTCGACCGCGCGAGCCATCGCTTCTTCTTCCGACGAGAGCTGTTCGGGTAAGCTGTTGTGAAAACTCTCCAGGAGGAGCTGTCGCGTGTCGGCGAACGCGGCAGTCGGCCCCGAGGCGAGTCGGTGGGCCATCTCGTCGAGTCGCGTTTCGAGTTCGTCAGCAGGGACGACCTCGCTAGCGAGCCCCATGTCGACGGCTTCGGCCGGGCTAATCGGCTCGTCGAGCAGGACGATCTCCAGGGCTTTCCGGAGGCCGACAAGCCGCGGCAAGATCCACGTCGTGCCACCGTCGGCAGCGAGACCAATGCGCTGGTAGGCGAATTCCAGACGGGCGTCGTCGGCGACGAGCACGATGTCGCCGTGCAGCGCGATGCCGAAGCCAGCCCCGGCGGCAACGGCGTTGACGCCGGTGGCGATCGGGACACCGACGGCGTGGAGTTCTCGAATCGCCTCGTGGAGGACGCCCGCGACCCGGCGGAGCTGTGCGGGGTCGCCACCCTGGAACGTCCGCAAATCCGCACCGGCACAGAAGCCGTTCTCCGAACCAGTGATCGCGATGGCGCGGACGGGCCACTCGTCGTTACAGCGGATGGCCACCTCCAGCAACTCCTCGACCATCTTCGGGGTGAACGCGTTGAACGGGGCGTCTGTATCCATCTTGACGTGACAGACCTGATCAGTGACGGATACATCGAGTTCCTCGTAGTCGGGCGTTTGCATGACGGTCAAATCTGCAGGAACAGTGAAAGGCGTTTGGCCTACAAGAGATTCGGTCCCTGAAACGCGTTTTTGCGAGTGGGTTGATGAGAGAAAACAGGTGGGTCTATCAACTGGCTTCGAAATGCTCACCAGTACGGATACGAATGAATCGACGGGACGCAGTACGCGTCGTGGGTGGGGTATCGATTGCAGGACTGGCCGGATGTTCGATAAACGGCGGCGATTCGGACGACGGATCCGGTGATGGACCGCTGTTCAGCGAGCCCTTCGAGATAACGGATTGCCGGAGACGGTGACAGACGACAGCTAGCAGAACGGGGATGTCGGGATCGTTTGGGACTACGCGAACGGTGGCTCTCGATCGCTACGCCTTTCGTCGACGCCGGGGACAACTACGAGTGCGAAGATTACGACGGCAGCGTCGTTTTCCGGCGTTCAGCGAGATACAGTCGACCTCTACAAAGTGGCCGATGACGTCGATGAGGGCGGGTGTCGACTCGTCGCACGCGACATGAATTCAGACGCCGAACTCTCCCTGTTCGATATCGACTACTATGGAGACGTTTCCTTCGAGGAAAAAGACGAGAATAGCGAGTGGATTACCATGTCGTCGGTCGGTGGTACGTTTGGGAACCGTGCCTGGCACGAGATGGGCATCAACGTCCGAGAAGGAGAACTCGTCTTCGGGATCGGAGGAACGAAGATGGCCTACGAGCCGTCACTCTCGTGGACTGACCGCGAGGTCGTCGTACAACTGGTCGCTCCAGGGAGGCGCGTACGCGACGGGTCTCGACGTCCGCTACGACAACCTCCGAGTTTCAGAACTGTAACAGGGTTCCACAGGCGTTGCGAGTCGGACCCGGGCTTTTCAAGTGTCTCAATCGAGTATCCGCCAGTAACCAATGAGCGAGGATTTCTACGATATTCTGGGCGTCTCCCGCGACGCAGACGCTGACGAGATTCAGGAGGCCTACCGGGAGAAAGCCAGACAGTACCATCCGGACGTGAGCGACGATCCGGACGCCGAAGAGAAGTTCAAGAAGGCAAAGAAGGCCAAAGAGGTGCTCACGGACGAGGAGAAACGCCAGGCCTACGACCAGATGGGCCACGAGCGCTTCGAGCAAGCCGAGAAACACGGCGGAGTCGGCGGCCGCGGCGGCGCAGGCGGCCGCGGCGGCATGGGCGGCGATCCCTTCGGCGGTGGCGGCGGGTTCAACATGCAGGACATCTTCGACCAGTTCTTCGGCGGTGGGGGCCGTGGTGGTCGCGACCGCAACCGCCCACAGCAGGGCCAAGACCTGAAGACTCGCATGGAGGTGGATCTCGAAGACGCCTACGAGGGCGTCGAAAAACAGCTCACGATCAGGCGGCCCGAACGCTGTAGCGACTGTGACGGCACGGGCCACCCACCGGGCACGGACAGCGAGACCTGCCCGGAGTGTGAAGGCCGCGGGCAGGTCACGCAGGTGCAGCAGACCCCCATGGGCCGCGTCCAGCAGACGACGACCTGTCGGCGGTGTGGCGGCGAGGGGACCCTCTACGAGGAGACCTGTTCGACCTGCCGCGGCGAGGGAATCGTCCGCAACGAGGCGACGCTGACCGTCGAGATCCCCGCAGGGATCCAGGACGGCCAGACCCTCCGGATGGACGGCGAGGGCGCGCCCGGCGAGAACGGCGGCCCCAACGGCGACCTGCTGGTGGATATTTCGATCCGCGACCACGACACCTTCGAGCGCGACGGCGACGACCTCCGTCTACGCGAGGCAATCTCGTTCCCGCAGGCTGTCTTCGGCGATACGATCGAAGTAGAGACTCTCGACGGCGAGGTTGAGTTCGAGGTCCCGTCCGGCACCCAGAGCGGCGAGACCTTCCGGCTGGAGGGCAAGGGCATGCCCCGGCTCCGACGACGCGGCAAGGGCGACCTCTACGTGACGGTGCAGGTCTACACGCCCGATACGCTCAACAGCGAACAGCGAGAAGCGCTGGAGGCCTTCGCCGAGGCCGGGGGCGAGGAGATCGACGTCGAACAGGGCTTCTTCGAGAAGCTGAAAAACAGTTTCTGAGTTCGGGCTAGGTTGCCCGTGCTCTCGTGAAGACCCGTCGAGCGACGTTCTGCTGGTCGGGTTCGCCAGCTTCGACGGTCAAGTCCGACGTGACGGTAATCGGGGCGCTGTGACTCTCGATCGTCACATAGACGGTGTAGTTCCCGTCTGAGAGGTCAACTCCGATCGTGCGGTTGTAGTCCTCGTTCGTGACGCTCAGCGTCGTCGAATTGGCCCATTCCGTCCCGTTTGTGATCGTCACATTCATGCTGTTGGTCTGGGGGAGGTCGAAGCTGTTGGCGTCGTTCGTGAGGTTGAGACTGAGCTCTCTTGCCGACTCGTCGTACGTGGGCCCGTAGCTGACGTTCAGCGAAACGTTGCGCTTGACGAACGACTGCTCCACCGAGTAAGTCTTGCCGTTGACTTTGATCTGCACATCGGCGGTGTAGGTTCCATTCCCTTCGTCGAAGGCGATCGAACGGTTGTAGGTCCCATTGGTGACGTTCACCACGATAGGGTTACCGGTTGGGAAGTCGCCATCAAACCACTTGACTTTCATCGTGGTCTCCTCGGGAAGGTCGAACTCTTCGGCTGCGTTCGTCAGGTTGAACGTCACCTCTCCACTCGTGGCGTCGTACTCGGGGTCCCCGCTAAACGCCAACGAGACCTCCCGATTGTCGAACGACTTGGTCGTCGTGTATTCTTCGGTGTCGTCGTCAATCGTCACTTCCAGATCGTACGTCCCTTTTTCGAGGTAGAACTCATCGATCGATTGGGTATAGTTACCGTTGGTTACATCGAAGTCATCGTTATAGATATCTCTGCGGCTGTCGGCATCGATAATCTTGGCAGTCATCGTCGTCTCCTCAGGGAGGTCGAACTCGGCGGCGTTCGTCATGTTGAACGTCGTCCGGTTGGCCATCGCGTTGTAGTCGGGCCCATCTGCGAACGCCAGCTCAGTCTTCCGGTTGACGAACGTGCCAGTCGTGGTGTACGTCTGGTCGCCATCCGTGACATTCACCACGAGCTCATAGTGACCATCGCTGAGTTTGGGATCAGGATCGATCCGCGAGGGGTACTTCCCGTTCGTGACATTGATCGAGTCAGAGAACACTTCGGTCCCGTTCCGGACTGAGACGTCCATCGTGACTTCATCGGGGAGCCGTCTGTTGTGCATCTCGTTCGTCAGATCGAACGTCACTCTCCCGCTCGACTCGTTGTGCGAAGGCCCGTTGTTGAACGCGAGGTACACTTTCGGGACGTAGAACGGGGTCGTCGTCTCATTGGTATCGTTGAACGTAGGATCGCTGACAGACACTTCGAGATCGTACGTATTGACTTCGAGAACGTCTGTATAGAGTTGTTGGGATTCTCCTTGGATCTTTGCAAACGAATACGTCTGATTCGCTCTTGTTGACTCCCTCTCTTTGACCACCACCGTTACGTTGGCATCGTCCGGAACTGACTCACCGATCGAGCGGATCGTGAACGAGACGTTCCGGTTCGTGGGGTGATACGTCGGTGCAGGCGCTACGTCGACCGAAAGCGGTCTTGTGGTCACATTGAACGTCGAATGGATCGGCTCGATCGTCGAATTCGTCTCCAGCGTCACGTTGAGCGTATGCGTGCCGGGGTCGAGTCCCTCCGAAATTGTGACGTTCATCTCAGAGTCGATTTTCCCTTGCTGTATGTCGCCGTGGGACGTTCTCGCGATCATTGATTTGAGTGTCGCGTTTGCTGGGATGGGATTCTTACTCCCCAATCTAAACGTCACCTGTCGCGTCGCAGGGTCGTAGGACGGTTCCTGTGTGAACCGTATTTCTGGTTGTGTTGTCGTCGTCTCCGAAACGTCGAACGACGCGTTTAATCTCTTGGTTGTCTCGTTGTAGCTGATGTTGGCGAGTAGTGTATACTCCCCGGGAGAGAGAGTAGCGGGGAAGCTCTGACTTTTCTCACTGACCGTGACGTTCGTTTTAACCTCCCGCGTTTCTGAGCCGTTTCGTCTCAAGACATCCATCGTCACATTCCCATGAAGAGAAGCGTTCAGGTTCGCCAACTCGAATGTTATGTCGTCACTCTCAGAATCGTACCTGACGTTCTCGATGGTTACCTGATTGAGGGGTGTGGACGAAGGATTGGACGGGGTAGATGGGGGAGTGGACGTAGACGACTTGTCAGGAGACAGTGACGTCTCAGTTGACAGCATTTTTCCGTTTTCGTACGTGACGTTTACGCTGAACCTGTACGTGGTGTTCGTGGCGAGAGTCGCGTTTTCGATCGTAAGCCTGTAGTTTCCGTCTGTGACGGTCCACTGGTCGGTCCATTTATTGGTCTGGCTCGAAAGGTTTGCCTTGACGGTCGCGTTCTGGGGTAACGACCCGTTCGCCGAAAGCGTGAACGTGAGTCGACCGGAATTTGAATCGGAATTGTATACCCAATTGTCGACACTGAGATTAGCCCTTGGGGCAATCGTGCCGCCACCGCCGTCGTCACCACCACTACCATCGCTCATCAGCGGTAACCCGTCCACGAGCGGGCTTCCGAGCAGCGCAGATCCGTACAGTGCGACCACGGCGATCAGCACGACGCCAAAGACGCCACCGACGGCGTACATCTTCTTTTTATGCCGGCCCACCAATCCAGGATCCGAGGCTGCTGCGCCGGCTGGCTGGCGGCGCTGCCGCCGACGCTCCCGAAGATTCTCGACTGCTCGTTCGGTCTCTCCGAGCAGTGTCATGCCAGTGTAGGGCCCTTCCTCGATCACGACGCCGAAATCCGAGAGCCGCGAACTGTCCGCGTTCTCGGCGATGACGACGGACCCGGCGTCGGCAGTCACTTCGAGCAACACACCGAACGCGAGTTGATACGATCCGACACCGATCTTCACTGGCTTTGGCGCTCGCACTCCCGTCTGGGTCGCCTCGTCTTTGATACCCAGTGTGCTCTCGGAGGATCCGCCCAGCGAATTCGACGGACTGTCCCGCATGAGCGTCTTCAGATCGTCCAGATCACGACTGTTCGTCGGCGTCCGACCCTGCTCGTTCTCGACCAGCAACTGGAAGATCGTCGTGTCGTCCGTCGACGTCACCAGTTCCATGTCGTACTTTCCTTCAACCAGATCGACCAAATCGGCGTGGAACCCGCGGCCGATGTCTCTAATCGAATTCGCCCGGTAGACGGCGTAATACTGCTCCGAACGGCTTGCTTCGGATTCTCTTGCGCGGAAGAAGACGGTCGCTTCGACCTGATTGCCCTTGTCCTGGATCCCCAGTCTGACTCCATCAAAGAAGAAGTCCTGAATCCGCTGGTCAGGTGGCTCAGTATCGCTGTCCAGGGGTTGGCCTTGAGATCCGTAGATCCTAATATCCGTCATGGTTAGCCCCTCCCGAATTTGTTGAGCAATTCAGTGAACCCGACTGTCGTGACCGAACCAGTCTCGTCGCGCATCGGGACCCTGTTGCCGTTCTCGTCGACAGTCGTCTGGTAATAGACGGGATGGACTTCAGCGCCAGCCGTTTCTGTGATGAGACTGTTGACGTTCTCGCTCTCTCTGAGCCTGGTGTTGACGTACTGCTTGAAGTCCTCGTAGTATCGATGCGGTTCGAGTCCCCGTTCGGTCCGGAAGTCCTCGGCGAGATAGTCCGCCTTCGTCGCGACGATCATGACGTCTTTGTTCTTCGCCGACTGGAGGATCGAGAAGTACGACGAGATCTCCATCTGCTCGTTGTTGACGAACCGTTCGACATCGATTACCAGCAGGAGGGTGTCAGCACCACGGACGCCCTCGGAGAGTCGCCGGAGCGTCATGTCCATGTCTTCTTCGGCGATCATGCCAGTTAGCGCGTCGGGAAGGCGCTGGAGATACTCTCCGGCGTAGTCGATCCCGGACAGTTTCACGTTCTTGGGGAAGACCGAGCCGTGAACGTACTGGAAGCGGAGGTCTTTGACCTCGCCCCGGCCAGTCGCCTCGACGATCCACTTCGTCTCCTGTCTGTCGAGGGCTTCGACCATCGACATCAGATCCTGACTCGGGTTCAACGGTGTGTTGCTCTTCATCGAGTCGGTCCGATCGAGCGCTTCGAGATACGCGCCGATCAGGAAGAGGCTCTTGCCGGACGCACGCGGGCCGAGGATGAAAAAGTCCGTCTCAGCGTCGTACTTGACGAACTGCTTCATCGTCACGACGAACAGCACCGTCGCGGCCGCGTGCAACTCGATGTTGCTCGAGTTGAGGTCCGTCGCCGACGGGCTGAACGACTGCATCGCGACCGAGTTGTCGGCTACTTCTATGAGGGCCGGATAATCGATGTGCAGCTCCAGAAAGCCGACCACACAGAAGGAAGCGACCATGTAGAAGATGAGCTTCGAAGCTCGTCTGAACTCCAGTGCCTGTGCGGTCTGCATGCGTAAGAGTTTGCGTCCGCCACCGAGGATCACTCCGGAGACGAGACCGAGAAGTAACCAGCCGCCACTCTGGATCAAATTGACGTTCGGCAGGAACAGATCCATCGTCTGGAGGCCAACGAGCCCTAGCAAGAGGCCGAACCACAGGAGAAACGCCTGCCAGCGTTTCTTCGGGTCGATCGTCATCAAGACCAGCAACCCGAGGAAGAACCCGAAGATCGTGACGCTACTGGCCTCTAGGGACACCCCGTACATGATCAAGACGTCGAAGGTAGATCGGACGATGTTCGACGATTCCCACGCCGATCCGAGCATCTGAGCGATCGGCCACGCCAACGCCAGGATGATAGCGAAGTACCCGATCAGCTTAAGCTTCTCCTGGTTTTCCCGGAGATACGATATCACGTTCGACATTGATCAGTCGTCGTCTGCTGCCGCAGTCTGTTTGTGTTCGACGCGTTCGTAGTAGCTCGACAGGAGGTCGTCGATGATTTCGTCCTCGTCTCGGAGATAGAACTCTACATCCTCGTCGTATTCCATATTGAGATGGCCGGTTCGTCGCACGTAGTAGCCGTCTTCGAGGCCGTAGCTGTGGTGGACGAGAATGTCGTCGCCGAGTTCCGAGAGTCGGTTCTCGTAACCGTTGTGGTAGCCGTCGGCCTGGACGAACTTCCGGAGGTTGTCGAGGAACACCCCGTTGATGAACACACCGAGGCCGATGTCCCACGGCCCACCAACTTCGGACGCCCAGCTCGTGTATGGGTTTTTCGACCGCTTGCCGCTCCCACCGAGGTCGAAGGCGCCGTTGAACATGTTCTCGAAGTCGATCGTCTCCGAGTTCATCTGTGAGATTGCAGGACTCATCACCGACAGACGAATTCGAAGGTTGTCGTAGCGTTTCCGATCCTTCGAGAGCTGTCTACGTCGTAAGCCCGTGTACTCCTGATTGCGAGCGTTACGCGACAGCTCTTCGAGGTTCTCCCGAACGCGCTGATGCTCCTCGCGACTGCTGAAGAAGTCACTCTGAGCGATATTGTCGTTGCCGGTCGCTCTGAACACGTCGTCCGGACGGATGTTCTTGATGTAGACGTAGTCCTCCTCTTCGGTCGCGACCCGCTGTCTGGAGTCGTCGTCGTACTCGCTCCAGTTCGTGCGGAACGACGAGCTATGCTCAGACCAACTGTCTCGTCGGTTGTTCAGATCTTCGAACAGTTCGATCGTCGGCTGGTAGAGGTCAAGCTGCTCTTGGACTTGTTCCAGTTCGCCCTCGATTTCACGGACTCGTTCCTCGACGTCGCCCATCTCGACAACCTCGTCTTCGATTGCCTTCTTCGCGATGCGCCCGACCTCGTCGACGTCGACCGGGTCGGCACTGAGTGCCGACTCCAGCGAGCGGACGCGTTCGTTGTCCAGCCCATCGAGTTTGTCACGCAGACCATCGATCATCTGCTGGACCAGTTGCTGTCGGTTCTGTCGTGCCGTCTCGAGGATCGTCTGCGAGTCGAACTGGACCGACGCACTGAATTGTCCACCCGGCGGACCGACAGCGAAGATGCCGTTGTCACTCAGCTTGTTCTTTTGCATCTGGTAGTCCTTGTTGGCCTCCTGTCGAGCCTGTTCGGTCGAACTCTCCCACGGCGTGAGTTTTTCCAGCGTTCCTTCCGGTTCCATCAACTGCATGAACGCGATCCGAGCGTTCTTCAGCTGCGTGAGCGAGGTTTCGATAGCCTGTCGATCGCGCTGGAAGGAGTAGTTCGTCCCCTCGAACTCGCCCTGGGCTCGATCTAGCGCTTGTGTGACTCCAGCGCGATTGATCTGTTCGACCTCCGCGGGTGAAGCCGCGTTCGAGATGGCGTTGAGAAACCGATTGAGCTGGCCGGACAGTTCCGAGAGCGCGTCCTCGATCGCGACTTCGTCGTACTGTTTCAGTGCCTGGAGGTCGTCGTTGGTCGCGCGCTGCCACTCCGTCAACCGCTGTTGGACTTCTTCAGATTGTTCGTCCCGTAGCGCGTCCAGTTCTGCATTGACGTCCTCAAGTTCGGACTGCAGACGATCCCGTTTTTCCTCCTTGTCTTCGACTTCCGCTTCCAGTCGCTGCAGTTTCACTCCCGGTGCTGAATTGGTGTTCCCTGACCGGATCAGATACTCGATGGCGTTCCTGATGCGACTGTCGTCGATGATCTTCCGCCGTTCGAGAATGTCTTTGCGCTGGCCCAGGGCCTGGAGATCCTGTTCGAGAATCTCCGCGAGGTGTTCGTCGATGTTGTCGACGAAACTACCCGCGTCCTGGCTGGTCGCGTCGACGGCGCGCAGCGACGCCGCGATATACTCGATCTGCTCGACGACATCGTCGCTCTCGGATTTGGCATCCTCGATAATGCCTCTGAAGATCGACAACGACTCGTAATCGAGTTCGTTGAACAGTTCGAACTCGAGCAGTGACTCGACGTTCTCCAGTCGTTCCGAAAGGTCCGCGACGTCGAGTTCACGGAGGCCGGACTCGATATTCTGATCGTCGTAGTGTCTGACCAGGAATCTGTCGATCTGTGCGTAAATCTCTTCCTCTAGGCGGACTGCCTGCTCTTTTTCGTCGAGTATCTCGCGGATGGCTTCTCTGGCGTCGTTGATCGCCTCGACGTTGTAGCGCAGTACCTGGGGAATCCCAATGGTGAACGGTGCGTAGCTCGGCGTGTCTGCGAATGGATCTTCCAGCCCCTCGGTGTTGTAGTACGCTGCGAGCAGGTAGATGGCAGCTTCGTCGAACTCGTTGAGGTACTTGTCCGTCTGTATTCGATTGCCGGTCTTCCCGTCGAAATTCGTCGGATCGATCGGGAGCAAGATTGCGTCCTTGAAGATTTCCTCGTGCTGGAGGTGGAGATACTCGAGTTCTGTAAGCGCGGCGAACGCATTGGCGTTCTCTTTGGGCCCTTCGGTATGGTTCGGGAGAACCCCGAACAGCGTGATCTCGGCGGTTCGGTGTTGCTGTTGGAGGTGTCTGGCCAGGTCGACGAGGATACCCGATCCGGTCCCGCCACCGAGCCCACAGAGCACTGCGACCTTTCCTTTCGTCGGGAGGTCGATGTACGTCGAGATGCTGTCGTCCTCGGCGTAGGCCTTGTAGTAAATCGCCTTGCCGAGGCCGCGCTTGCGGACGACCCCCTTGGCGAAATCCAGATTCTCATTGATGTGCTGTTCCTCGATCCACCACTTGTCTTCGTCCATACCGTTGCCAGCGGCGATACGTGGGACTGCGTCGTCTCCCAACAGGTCGATCGTCCCGCTCAACTGGATGCTCTCGGTAATCAGCTTGTACTCGACCTCCAGGTTCCCCGTCCGTCCCTGGTCCGGATCCCTCAACTCGTTTTCCAGCTCCGTCACTCGCTCTCGGACATCTCTGATTCGCTGTCGGTCCGTGTTCTGCTCTCCTTCCGCCGTGTCGATGATCGTCACGCTCACCGACTGCGGGCTCGGACGAGGCTGCAGGATATCTCGCAAGACCCAGTCCGACTCCAACAGCGTGAACGCGAGCTCTTTTCCAGCGCCACCGATCGAAAAAATCTGTGAGGGGAAGTTCATTTATTGACAGTCGGACTGACTGACCGACCTCACTTATTAATTTTGTATAGTTTTCAGGTCTGATATTCACGGCTGTTTTTATAAATGTCCCAATATTTTTGCCAAACCCACTTTACAAAATGTCGCTGATATATGAAAAATATCCAGTCAAATGCATCCGCCGCACAAAATGCCGAGTAGACATCATTTATTATCCATGCAAGCATTAGCCCGTCCTGATGGAACGCCGATCGGTGCTTCGGGTAGCTGGGGTGGCAGCCGTTCTGGTCGCCGGCTGCGGTAGGTCACCAGCGACTCGGTTGGCCCATCACGTGCGCGTCCGAAACTGGACGGCGACGAACCGGACGCTCGGGGTGATCGTCGACGGTGAGTCGGAGATGCTGTTCAACCACCGATACGAACTCGAACAGGGAACAGCCAGAGACGGCTACGGATTTTACGGCGAAGCGGAGACGATCACGGCGGTCGTCGACGGGGCGATCGGTCAGGAGTTCACGTTCGACGACGTCAGTTGTACCGGGCGGGACCTCGTCGGGGTGATCCTGACAATTACCGAATCCGGGACGGTCGATCTCGCCTACGAATGTGCAACTGCACAGGACCCGCCCTCGACCAACGGAAACGCGTCGCCGCCGTGAGCCAGTTCCACGGTGTGCGGTGGGATCTGTACACCCCTGCAGTAACCGCTTGCAGACCGCCACGCCCTTTGGCCGGCCCTGCCGAGCAGGAGTATGGACCACGCGGCCAGACTCCGCGCAGAGGCCAGCGCGTGCGACGAACGCCGCACTCTCGTATTGGCTGGCAAGCCCACGGCGACGCGTGAGCGAGTCGCCGACGTTCTGCAGGCAGCCTCGATCGGCGTGGAGTCGACCACACTCGTCGGCCGAGAGTCGATTCTGGACTGCGAGCGTCTCGATCCGACCCACGCCAGCGATCTCCTCGGACAGACGCGGGACGCAGTCGTCTACGACGCCCACGAGTCGCTCCGACCGAACGTGCTGGGGCAGGTCGTCGGAGCGGTCGACGGCGGTGGACTGTTCGCCCTCCTCGCGCCACCGCTCGATCGCTGGTCGGGGCGTCGCGACACCTTCGACGAGACGCTCGCAGTCCCACCGTTCTCGACCGAAGACGTCGCCGGTCACTTTCGGACACGACTAGTCGAGACGCTTCGCACTCATCGGGGCGTCGCGATCGTCGACGCCGAGACAGGTGTTGTCGAGTCCGCGGGGCTGACTGACCCGCCACCGCGTCGACCGGAACCCGAACCGACGACACCGGACGACCACACCTTTCCCGGGGAGGCCTATACGGCCTGTCTGACCCAGGACCAAGTCGACACCCTCCACACCCTCGAAGCGCTCGCGGACTCCGACGAGACAGTCGTCGTCGAGGCCGACCGCGGACGGGGAAAATCCAGCGCCGCTGGTCTGGCTGCGGGGAGTTTCAGCGCGGCCGGAGCAGATGTCCTCGTGACCGCGCCCCAGTACCGGCGGGCTGGTGAGGTGTTCGATCGAGCACGCGAACTCCTCGCCGATCTGGATGCCCTCGCGGGTGTCGACGCCGAAGACGCTCCCCACCTGGTCGAATCGGCTTCGGGGCGAATCAGGTTCGCGCCGCCAGCCGAGGCCGCCTCGTTGCCGGACGACCCCGACGTGGTGTTGGTCGACGAGGCCGCGGCGTTGCCCGTCCGGCTCCTCGAACGCTTTCTGGACGCCCCGAGCGTCGCGTTCACGACGACGGTCCACGGCTACGAGGGTGCAGGCCGGGGATTTTCGGTCCGGTTCCGGGAACGACTTGCCGAGACCGAGCGCGAGGTCCGGGACGTGACGATGACCGAGCCGATCCGGTATGCGGCTGGCGACCCCGTCGAGGTGTGGGCGACGCGGGCACTGTTGCTCGACGCGCGACCGCCAGTCGATCCGCTTGTCGAGGACGCCCGGCCCGAAGCGGTGTCGTACGAGCGTCTCGGAGCTGACCGGCTGCTGGCGGACGAACACCTTCTCAGGGAGGCGTTTGGCCTGCTGGTACTCGCACACTATCGGACCGAGCCTGACGATCTGGCGCGCCTGCTGGACGCGCCGAACGTCGCCGTTCGCGCCCTGTTGGCGGACGGCCACGTCGTCTCGGTGGCGCTGCTGGCCAGGGAGGGCGGGTTGTCTGGCGAGCGTCGGGCGGACATGTACGACGGACGCAGGATCCGGGGGAACATGGTTCCGGATGTGTTGACGACCCAGCTTCGGGACGAGGAGGCAGCGACCCCGGTCGGCTGGCGGGTCATGCGGATCGCGACCCACCACGCAGCCAGAGGACGGGGGCTTGGCTCACACTTGCTCGACCGAATCGCTGCCGAAGCCGAGGGCGAGTTCGACTATCTGGGGGTCGGCTACGGTGCAACCCCTGAGTTACTCCGTTTCTGGGACGACAACGACTTTTCGACCGTGCATCTGTCGACGACACGTAACGAACGCAGCGGCGAACACTCAGCGATCATGCTCCGACCCCTCTCTGGCTCCGGCGAGTCGCTTCACGAGCGCCACGCCGAGTGGTTCCGCGACAGGGTGACGGGGATGCTCTCTGATCCGCTAGCGAACCTCGATCCAGACGTAGTGCGTGGCGCGTTGTCGTCGATCGAGGCGACGCCGTCGCTGGACCTCTCGGCATGGGAGTGGCGACTGCTGGCCGGCTCACCGTTCGGAGCCGGGATGTTCGACACGGCACCCGAGCCGTTCAGAGCGGTCGCATTGCGCGCGCTGACAGATCCAGATGGGCCCGACCTGAGCCAGCGCCAGGAGCGACTGCTCGTTCGGAAGGTGTTCCAGACCCATTTCTGGGACCGGGTCACCGACGACCTCGGGTTCGTCTCGCGGCGCGAGTGCATGCAGACGGTCGGTGCCGTCACCGAGCGGCTCGTCGAGGCGTACGGCTCGGAGACGGCCCACGCGGAACTGGAGCGGCACCGATGAGCGCGCTCGTATCGGATCTCCTGGTCGCCCAGTCGTCACCTGTCGACTCGCTGGTGTCTGAGCCGCTCGTTCTGGTGGCGTTTGCCCTGCTCATACTCGGCGTGGCGTTCAGCGTCGTCCCAGTGCTTCCAGGACCACCGCTCTCAGTTGCTGGGGCCCTCGTCTACTGGTGGGCGACGGGCGAACCGGGGTTGCTCGTGCTCGTGGCGTTGCTGACGGTCGGCGTCGTCGCCGTTCTCGTGGACTGGCTCGGCGGGGCCGTCGCAGCCAGAGCCAGCGGCGTCTCGACGGGCGTGAGCCTGCTCGCCGCGGTGGTCGGTCTCGCGGGAACGGTCGTCCTCGGTCCGGTCGGGCTGCTCGCCGGGGTTGCGGGAACGGTCTTTCTCGCGACCTACCGGACGGAGCGGGACACCCGAACGAGTCTCCGTGCCGCAGCCGCCGCGACGGCCGGAGTCCTCGCTTCAGCCGTCGTCCAGACGTTGCTGACGGGGTCGATGCTGCTCGCCGTCGTCCTGACGCACGTCTGGTGGTGACTGGCGTCCGCATCGCTTCTCGCGACCGATTCAGGAACTCCTGACGATCCGAACCCTAAGTCTGTAGGCCCAAGCCAACAGTCACCTCCGAACTCGCCGACCTGGCCTCGAAGTACGTAGGACAGTCCATCATGATCTAGGTTCGACAATTGAGAATCAGCGCCAGCCTGCGGTAGCGGGCCGGCACCCAAGGAGGCGTCAATTCATGAACCCTGCAAATTGGCAGCGATTTCCAGAAAAGTACACGTACAGCGCGCCGGTCCATCGCCGGCGAGACGACATCAAAAGAACAGGTAGCTATGAGTTCGGCCAGTGAGAAACTCCGCGCACTCACGCTTGTATCGATACTGATTCTGTCTGTCGTCGTCGGGGCTGTCGCCCTCTCGGGAACGGCCGCCGCCGCGGCGAACACGTCGATCACCCCAGACGACGACGATTCGGGAGCTTCCGGCGTGACCTACACCGCCGAGGGCAACGTCGAAGTGGGCAACCAGGACACGCTCCAGCACGTCGACGTCCACCTGAGTCCCGCAGACGTCAGCAACGTCGGTGAATCCGACGTCTCCGTGTTCATCGACGGAACCGAGTACACCGACGGCCTCTCGCAGTTCAGCGCCTCCGGTGGCACCGTCGAGTTCAAACTCGCGAATTCCCGAAGTATCAGCGACGGCGACCCGATCAAGATTGTCGTCGCCGACGTGACCAATCCGAGTGACGACTTCGACGCCAACGTCACGCTGCACGACACCGGTGACGCGAAGTGGCAGACCTTCGCCGACACCGTCTCCATCGACACGCCGCCGGCCATCAGCTACTCCGCCCTCTCGTTCGAGGATAGCAGGGCCAGCGGCGACGACACGACCGTCGATGTCGGCGAAGCGCTCGACGTGTCGGCCGTCGTGACCAACAGCGGCGAGCAGGCGGGGACGTACAACGCCTCGCTGAAGATCGACGGCGTGGTCGTCGCCTGGAACAACGGCACGGTCGCCGGCAACTCCCAGCAGACGGTCACCTTCACCCGGAGCTTCGACTCCACGGGCACTCACAACGTCGGGATAAAGACGCTCGGACCGACAGAAGTGACGGTCACTGGCCCGGTCCGAATCACCGATGGTTCGGCGAACCCGAGCAGTGTCGAAGCCGGCACGACCGTCACCAATCAGCAGGTGACTGTCGATATCGCGAATGTGAGCCAGGACGGCGACACCGACTGGCACTCCGTCGAGTTCCCGAACGCCCTCGCTAGCGGGCTCTCGGTGAACTCCGTCGACGCCAATGCGACGAGCATCACGTCGAGTCCGAACCTCGTCGACGGCTTCGACGCTGACGGCATCGACGACACCGTGAAGTTCGCCACCAGCGGTGATGGGGGCGGTGACATCGATCTCCGCCTCACCGTCGACGTCGACGTGAGCTACCCCGACACTGAGACGACCTACGGTGTCGACGCACGCGTGGCGGACAGCGACGGTGGGACCGACACCCAGAGCGCCGTCGCCGTAATCTCCACGGAGAGTACGCCCACGATCAGTTCGTTCGACGCCACCAACCCCGCCGGTCGTGACCTATCGGTCGCGTTCGACGCCGACGAACAACTCGCCGACATCGCGGTTGACGTCACCAATAGCAGTGGGACGACGGTCGCAACGCTGACCGAGGCTGACTTCAGCGAGAGCGAGAGTGGTGGCACCTGGAATTACCAGGCAACGACCACGCTCGCCGAAGACGGCGACTACGACGCGACGCTCGTCACGGCAGCCGACGGCGCGGGTAACGACGGTGCGACCGGGCAGACCGACACTGTCACGATCAATACCAACAGCGTGACGAGCGCATCGATCACTCCGGACGACGACAACGCGAGCGCTTCCGGCGTGACCTACACCGCCGACGGAAACGTCGAACTATCGAATCAGGACACGCTCCAGCACGTCGACGTCCACCTGAGCCCTGCAGACGTCAGCAACGTCGGTGAAGGCGACATCTCCGTGTTCATCGACGGTACCGAGTACACCGACGGCCTCTCGCAGTTCAGCGCCTCCGAGGGGGCCGTCGAATTCAAGCTCGCGAACTCCCGGAGCGTCAGCGACGGCGACCCGGTCACAATCGTCGTCGCCGGCGTGTCCAACCCGAGTGACGACTTCAACGCCAACGTCACGCTGCACGACACTGGTGACGCGAAGTGGCAGACCTTCACCGACACCGTCTCCATCGACACGCCACCGGCCATCAGCTACGCCAACCTCGCCTTCGACGACGGTTCGGCGAGCGATGACGACACGACCGTCGACGTCGGCGAGAGCCTCGATATATCGGCCGTCGTGAGTAACAGCGGGGAACAGGAAGGGGCATACAACGCCCCGCTGAAGATCGACGGCACGGTCGTCGCCTGGAACAACGGCACAGTCGCCGGCAACTCCCAGCAGACGATCACCTTCACCCGAAGCTTCGACTCGGCGGGCACATACGACGTCGGAATCAAGATGCTCGGTCCGACCGAGGTAACCGTCACCGAGCCGGTCCAGATCGTCGATGGGCTGGCTAACCCCGACACCGTCCCGCCCGGGACGACGGTCGACACCCAGGAGATTACGGTCGAGCTGTCCGGTGTCAGCGCCGACGGCAACACCGACACCCACTACGTCGAGTTCCCGAACGACCTCGCGAGTGGACTCTCGGTCAACAGCGCGAGTGTCAACGGCTCGGCAAGCATCGCCCAGAGCGCCGAACTCGTCGACGGGTTCGACGGTGACGGCGTCGACGACACCGTTCGCTTCCAGACCGACATCGACGGCGGCGGGGTCGTCGCGCTCACGACCACGGTCGACGTCAGCGTCGACTACCCCGATACGGAGGCGACCTACAACATCGACGCCCGAATCGAAGACAGCGACAGTTCCACCGACACCCAGAGCGCCGTCGCGACTATCGAGGCCGTCCAGTCTTCCGATCCGATCGTCACGAACTTCGCCGTCGACAATCCTGCCGATCGCGACCTCGAGATTGCGTTCGATGTCGACGAGCAACTCTCCGGGATCACTGTCGAACTCACCGACGACAGCGGGTCGACGGTCGCGACGCTGACCGAGAGAGACTTCACGGAGTCCGAAAGCGACGGCGTGTGGAGCTACGAGACGACCACGGCTGTCGATAGCGACGGTGAATACACCGCCACGCTGACCGAAGCGACAGACGCAGACGGTAACGACGGTTCGGACAGCCAATCCGACAGCGCGACGGTCGACGTGGCCACGCTGGCAATCATCGGTGGCTCGGCCACTCCGAGCGAGGTTCTGCCCGGAACGACGGTCGACAACCAGGAGATTTCGGTCGATCTGTCCGGTGTCAGCGCCGACGGTAACACCGACACCCACTACGTCGAGTTCCCGAACGCACTGGCCGACGGGCTCTCGGTCAACAGCGCCAGCGTGGAGGGATCAGCGAGCATCGCCCAGAGCGCCGAACTCGTCGACGGCGTCGACGGCGACGGCATCGCTGATACCGTTCGCTTCCAGACTGACGCCGACGGCGGCGGGACCACGTCGCCCACGACCACGGTCGACGTCAGCGTCGACTATCCGAACGTGGAATGGACCTACGACATCGACGCACGCGTCGAAGATAGCGACGGCGACACCGACACCCGGAGCGCCGCCGCGACCATCAAGGCCAGCGACTTCGACCACAGCGATGTACCGCAGTTGCCGCGTGTCGGCAACGTTACAGCCGAAAATCCTACTGGTCGGGCCATCGCCGTAGCGTTCAACGCGAGCGGCCAACTGGACACGATCGAGGTCATGATCAACGACAGTTCGGGACAGCCGGTCGTGACCCTCAACGAATCGGCGTTCACGGCGACGGTCCACGGCGACGTGATCAGCTACGCCACGACCGACACCGTCGAAAGTGACGGGTCCTACACGGTGCGACTGAAACAAGCCGCAGCCGACGATGGTTCCGACGTCGCCGACGGCGAGAACGAAACCGTCACTGTCTCCAACCCGGTTGCAGAGATTATCGGCGGGTCCGGATCCCCCGCTGCAGTGCGCGCTGGAGAGACGGTCAACAACCAGCGGGTGTCGATCGCCCTCAGCGGCGTCAGCGCCGACGGTGATACGGACGTCCATTACGTCGAGTTCCCGAACGCACTGGCTCGGAATCTTTCGGTGAACAGCGCCGACGCGAACGCGACGAGCATCACGTCGAGCGCCGAGCTCGTCGACGGCTTCGACGACGACGGCGTTGCCGACACGGTGCGGTTCGCGACCAGCGCCGAGAACGCGGCCGCGACTGACCTCTCACTCACGGTCGACGTGGCGATCGCGCCGTATCCCAGTGGGAACGGAAGCTACGCGATCGACGCCCGAACCGTCGACAGCCTGACTGGCCCCGTGACCCGCTCGGCCGTGGCGACGATCGAGGCGAACGCGTCCGTGGAGACGGCGACGATCACGAACTTTGAACTGGTCGCCGAGAATCGAGACGTCGACGCCGTCGTACGCGTGACCCACCCAGTCGACACGCTGTCGGTCGGCATCGACGGCCTCGTCGGGATGAGCCTCGACAGGAGTGACTTCGACCGCACGCAACGTGACGGCGAATACGTCTACACGGCCGACGTGGTCGAGGACGTCCCCGGAGCGTACGAGGCCTCACTCCAGCAGGCCAACGACGACGGGACCGACCTCGCCACGGGACAGTCGAGCGTCGTCGATGTTCCGATCCCCGATCGCCTCACTGGCTTCGGTGCAACTGCGGTCACCCCAGCAGAAGAACAGTCGACGCTCACCCTGAACGGGAGTGTCGACGTCGAATCGGTGACTGTCGACAGCCAGGCCAGCGGCTCCGGTATCGTGGCGGTGCGTACGTTCGCGGACGCGCCGTCCGCCGTCGAGGATCTCTCACGGCCTGTCGTCACGGTCGTGAACGTCAGCCGGCCCGACAGCGTTGCAGACGAACCTGTCACGCTCTCGATCGCCGTCGAGAACAGTTCCTTCGGCGCGAACGCGAGCGCCCTCCGGATGACTCGCTACGACGAGTCGTCCGACAAGTGGGTCCAGCTCGACACTACTGTCGCGAGCTCGGCCGACGGGTCGGTGACCCTCCAGGCCTCCGCCTCGGAGACCTCCATGTTCGCGATCACCGAACCGGCTGACACCGACCAGCAAGACGATCCGCAAGACGATCAGCAGAACGATCAGCAACAAGCCGAACAGGAACCCACGATCGAAGACGGCAGTGACGGCGACGACGGTTCGCCAGGTCTGTTGGCCCTCCTCGCAGTGCTATTCCTGCTGGGAATCGTCGGCGCAGGTGCGGTCGCAGGCCGGCGGTACTATAGGGATTAGCGTAGCCGGTCGGAGAGGTTCTCAGTCTGAGCGAGGGCGGGAATCGATCTCCCCGGCGAAATATATGGCATTGTACGTTACTTCCAAAACTTCTGAACACGCCGTTTTTCGTTGGTTGCTTTTGACTTCCGTGAGCGAACTGCCAGTGGCCCCACGCGTGTGAATTCTTACTCCCGAGAGGGGGTCGTCAGATTCCAGAGCGTGCCACCGCACTCGGGACACGTGACTAGCTCATCCTCGGCGTTGTGGGTCGAGATGTCCGCGCTCTCGAAGCGGTTCTCACAGTCGGTGCACTCGTATTCGAACGGCTGCTCCGGATGATACGGATCGTCAACCATCGCGTGGCAGTTTCGAGGTATGGATACCTCGGAGCAGAGCCTAACATATTAAAGGTTACCCGAAAGGATTTTTTGAATAACCGAGTTACATTCTCCGTATGACAACTCCGTTGTCTGTACACTCTCATCTACGGCGGGCGCTGGCCCGCGTGGCACACTGTGGAACGTCCGGAGGCGATCGACCGTGAGTGACACAGAGTCGTCACAGCCGTCACCGGCTGACGGCGAAACGCCAACGGTGTTGGTCGTCGACGACGACAAGGACCTGGCAGACACGTACGCAGTCTGGCTCTCTGATCACTGCGACGTCGAGACAGCCTACGGTGGACTGGAGGCACGGAAACGGCTGCGCGACGACCTCGACGTCGTCCTGTTGGATCGTCGGATGCCGGGCATCCCGGGCGACACGATTCTCGAAGAGATCCGTGAGCAAGGACTGACGTGCCAGGTCGCCATGCTGACGGCGGTCGAACCGGATACCGACATCATCGACCTTCCGTTCGACGAGTACATCGTCAAACCGGCGACCCAATCGGAACTCCGGAAGACGATCGACGACCTGCTGTTGCGGGCAGGCTTCGACACCGAGGCCCAGGAATACTTCGCGATGGAAGCCAAATCGGAGGTTCTGGAGGGGCGCGAGCAATCGAACCTCAGAGATCCGGACGCAGCGGCCGACTTCAGACGCGAGACTGAACAGACCGGCGAGTCCGAACGGATCCAGACGCTGAAACGCCAGCTCGAACGGCTCCGGCGAATCTCGTCGGTCATCCGGGACATCGACAAACAACTGGTGGTCGCGACCAGCCGCGACGAAATCGAGCAGACCGTCTGTGAACGGCTCGTCGACGCCGAACCCTACGAACTGGCGTGGATCGGCGATTACACCGTCAGCTTCGAACAGACGACGCCGCGAGCAGTCGCGGGTGAGGACGCCCACCTCGACGGGGAACCCCGAACTGACGGCGGTGACGGCCCAATCGCCAAAGCCGTCTCGACCCGGTCTGTGCAAGTCGTCGAAGAACTTGCGGCCGACGGCCAGCAGTTGCTCGAACCGGTCGAGTCAGGGCTCGAAACCGACGCGTTCACCGCCGGTGCGGTCGTCCCACTGATCTACCGCGATACCGTCTATGGCGTGCTAACTGTCTGTACCGACCAGGGAAGCGTCTTCGACGACCGGGAGGTGGCAGTGCTATCGGAACTAGGCGACAGCATCGCCAACGCGATCAACTCCGTCGAGAGCAAGAAGCTCATGCTCTCTGACGTGGTCGTCGAGTTAGAGTTCGATATAAAAGACAAGCGCGACGTCTTCGTCTCGCTGTCCGCGGAAACCGGCTCGCGGATCGAGCTCAAGGGGTTCGTTCCGGCGTCGAACGGGGAGTTGACGAGCTATCTCGAAGTCACTGGGACGTCGACCGAGCAGTTCCTGAACGCGGCCGCCGAGATGGCCGATATCCAGACGATTCGCGGAATCGGCGAGTCCGGTGACGACCACCTCTACGAATGCCGCGTCGCCGATTCGTCGATCGTTCTCGCACTGATCGAGGCCGGGGCGAGCGTCGAATCGATGTGGGTCGACGAGGGGGCGAGCCATCTCACCGCTACTGTCGCCCCCGAAACTGACGTCCGGACGATCGTCGAGACCATTCAGGAGCAGTTCGCGGAGATCGACCTCGTTGCCAAGCGCGAAACCGAGCGTGACCTGCAGTCGACCGAGGACTTCCGACAGTCCCTGGAGAACCGACTCACTGACCGGCAGTATTCGGTGCTACAGGCTGCCTTTTCGGCGGGCTACTTCGACTGGCCGCGGGGATCGACGGCCAAGGAGATCGCCAACTCGCTGGATCTGGCCCCGCCGACGCTCCACGAGCACCTCCGGGGCGCGCAGAAAGAGCTCATCCAGACGTTCTTCGAGGAAACCGGCGAGTTCGGAGACACCGAACGGCTCCGCCCCGAGGAAGATTAGCTGCGCGATCCGGGAGATCACAGCAGGTACGTCGGCGCGTACAGCGCTATACAGCCGACGGCCGCTCGCCGGGATATCCCGCCTGTCGCGACGAACAGCGCGACGACGATCGTCGCGACGGCGAGCATGTACCCGTTCGCGAGCACCGCTGTGTCAGCGTGTTCGATGACGAGTCCACCGACGAGTGCGCCCAGGCCGAGCGAGAACAGCGGGTCGGTCACGTTGCTACCGAAGAGGGTTCCGACGGCGATGTCACCTTCGTCGCGGTGGACGGCTATCGCCGCGATGACGATCTCGGGAATCGTCGTTCCGAGGCCAGTCACGAGCCCAAGCAGGAACGCGGGGACACCGAGTTCGATAGCCAGTGCACGGCCGTTGGTGACGAGCAAGTGGCCGCCGACTGCGACCAGCACGAATCCGGCGAGAATCCACGCGATCGCGTGCGCTGGCCGGTAGTCGGCCTCCTCGATCGTCACGACATCATCGTCGGCATGCACCCTGACGAGCACGAACAGCAGGTACGCGGTCACGAGCGCACCGCCCTCGACTCGCGTCACCGTTCCGGACTCGATCACCAGCGCCATCGCCGCCATCGCGGCGATCATACCGAGACCGTAGACCAGGACCTTCCGGCGTTCGAGTTCCAGCGGCGACAGCAACGCGACGACCCCCACACCGAGCGTGATCTGAGAGGTCGCCGAGCCGATGATGTGCCCGACGACGAAATCGCCGGCTCCGTAGAGACCGCCGTAGATCGCCGTCGCGATCTCCGGAATGGAACTGCCGACGGCAACCAGCGTCCCACCGATCAACAGTGTCGACAGTCCCAGCGCTCGCGCGAGCGCCACGGCTGCGTCGACGGCTCGCTCGCCGCCGTACAGCAGGAGTGCCATCCCGAAACAGACCGCGAGTAGCTGTGTGAACATCGACCGGACACCGTCCATCCACCGCTGCCAATTGTCTCACACCGTGCGCCGGGGTCACGCGAGATACGCTCGATTGTCGGGAAAAAGGCCGCCCTAACCGCCGCCCATTAGCGTGACTGGTCCTCCGACGACGAATCGAAGTCGAGTGCGCTCGGAGACGATTAGGCCACATGCTGAGGCGCTCGCCCGCTGGACTCGGAGGTATGACCGACACCGTTCTGGTCCCCGTCGACGACTCCGAGCCGGCGATGGCAGCGCTCGAATTCGCGCTCGAACAGTTCCCCGAGGCACACCTGATCGTCTATCACGCTATCAATCCCATCGTCGTGGCCAGCGAAGCCGACACGGAACTCTCCAGACGAGACTTCTGGCCCGCGCAGATCGAGCAGGCGGAGGACGAGGCCGAGGAACTGCTCGAGCGCGCCCGACAGCGGACCGAAGACCACACCGCAGCGGTCGAACTCGACTCCGAGGTCGGGCCGGCTGCCGAAAACGTCGTCCGGTACATCGACGAACGCGACGTCGATCATATCGTCATCGGGAGTCACGGCCGGACGGGGCTGTCCCGGATCGCGCTGGGGAGCGTCGCCGAGACGGTGATCCGGCGTGCCTCGGTCCCCGTGACCGTCATCCGCGACGACGAGTCTACCTGACGGTTCAGATTCGCGCTGTGAGCATCTCGATCAGGTCCGCCCGCGTCGCCGTTGCGTCGTGATCGACGTAGTAACTCGCACACGCGTTCCCGAGTGCCAGCGTTTCCTCCCAGTCGAGCCCCGCTGCCAGTCCGACCGCGAGTCCACCGTCGAAGCGATCGCCAGCACCAGTCCGGCGGCTGACCGCCCGCGCCTCGAAGTTCTCGACGGTCGTCACGTCCTCGGCGGCCGCGACGGCTACGTCCTCGGCGTGACGCACAACGGCCGCGACGTCGACGGCGTCCCGGATTCGTGCTTCGCGACACCCCGCTTCGCTGTCGGCGTCGAGCACAGCCGCGAACCGATCGAGTTCGGCATCGTTGCCGGTGAGGACGACTCTCACTTCATCGCCGAGTGTCGACAGCGCCGCACAAAGCTCCCGAAGCGAGACGGCGGACGCCTCGGTGACGTCGCCCGGGTCGAAGACGACCGTGCTCTCGCCCAGGTCGACCGTCGCGAGTTGCTCGATGGCGTCGGTCATGGCCGGAAAGCCGACCCAGTTCTGCACGAGAACGACCGCGTCAGCTACCCAGTCGTCCGGCTCGATCTCGATCGTCTCGAACAGGTCCGAGAGCGCCCATGTGTTGATGTCGCCAGACTCGACGGACAGCATGAGTTCGGCTCGCTGGAAGGCGAGAACGTGGACTGTCGCCGGCTCACCCATCGAGACCGTTTCGAAGGGGAACGGCCCCAGTTCGGGGGCTTCGAGGTGTCCGTAGAGGGAGACTGGCTCTTCGAGAGCGTCGATCTGGATGGCGGCGTTGACTGCCTCGCCGCCGGCCCGAACTGTCTGTGGGACCAGATTGAGCGACCGAACGTCTGTGTCGGCGAGGCGCTCGGCGAAGGCCTGCTGGGTGTCGATACGCTCACCGGTCGGCGTCTCGACCGCGTAATAGTGGTCGACGCTTCCATCCGGCAGCGCATGGATCGGCCGGCAATCGAGGCCGTCTTCGAGCCGGTTCCGGAGCGCCTCGTATGCCATCGCGTGCTTGTGAGTGGGCCGTCGGTAAAGTGGTTGTCGTCACTGCCACTTTCAGGGAGACAATCATTTCACTCGTCGATCCGACGGTTCTGACGGGGCCGTTCGTGCAGTTTTCTAGCGGGAAATCCTGCATGCGACTTGGCTGGCCATTAACAACCGTTGATCCCTGATCGCCGGATACAGGCTAGACACGGTCCCGGAATCGGGACGCACGAGCACAAGTGCCGTCCACGCTCGAGACAGACAGAGCCCGTTCCCAAAACACGAATGCCCACCAAAAATACGACCATAGAGAGACAGACCGTCCTGATCGTCGAAGACGACCAGTCGCTCGCAGACACGTACGAACTCTGGCTGGAGTCGGAGTACGACGTCCGGCTGGCCCATGACGGCGCGGACGGACTCGCCCGGTACGATCCAGGGGTCGACATCGTCTTGCTGGATCGCAAGCTGCCCGACCGTTCGGGGCAGAGAGTCATCCAGCAGATGGACCAGCGCGACGTCGACGATCAAAAGGCCATGCTCACGAGCACGGAACCGGGGGCCGAACTCACCGACATCCCCTGCGACGAGTACCTCACGAAACCAGTTTCGAAGTCCGAGCTACTGGACACCGTGCTCGAACTCCAGCTACGATTGCAACTCGACGACGCACTCAAGCGTCACTTCGCACTCACGTCGAAACTCGCTGCTCTCAAAAACAGCGACACCGAGGTGGCCGACAGCGCGATCGATCGGCTCAGACGCGAAGTCGAACGAAGCCGAGCACGCGTCGAGAGCCAACTCGACGCGTTCGACGACTTCGAATCAGCCTACCAGACACTCTAACTCAGATTTAGGCGGCTCGTTTATCAGACTCCCATCGAGAGTGTCCGTCGAGATGATCAAGCGGTACCGGATCGGCTCGGTGTTCCGGATCCCGATCGAAGTCGACGTCTCGTTGCTGGTCGTGATCCCGGTCGTGACGTGGGTGATCGCGACTGACGTCGGGGCCATGGCCCGACTGCTCGAACTGGCAGTCGGCGTTCAAATAGACCGGGCCGCCGTCTCGGCTGGGCCCTGGCCGTGGGTAGTCGGCGCAGTTTGCGCGCTCGGGCTGTTCGCCAGCGTCGGCTTGCACGAACTCGGCCACTCGGTCGTGGCGCTGCGGTCGGGCTACGACATCGACGCGATCCAGCTGTGGCTGCTCGGCGGAATCGCCCACTTCGCCGACCAGCCCGATCAGTGGGACGACGAATTCCGGATCGCCGTCGCCGGGCCAGCCGTGAGCGTCCTCCTCGGACTCGTCGGGCTCGCGATACTGACGCTCCTCCCCAGGTCGGTCCCGAACGCACAGCTCGTCGTCGGCTATCTCGGCGTGGTGAACCTCGTCCTCGCGGGGTTCAATCTCCTGCCCGGGTTTCCGATGGACGGGGGCCGGATCCTCCGGGCGATACTGTCACGAACACGGCCACTGACTGAAGCGACCGAACTGGCAGCACGGGTCGGGAAGGTCGTCGCATTGTGTCTGGGTCTTCTCGGCGTGGTTGCGTTCAATCCATTTCTGATCGCCATCGGGCTGTTCGTCTACCTTGGTGCGTCGTCCGAAGTGACTCAGACGAAACTCCGGGCCGTCTTCGAGGGAACGACCGTCGCCGACCTGATGACACCTGCAGAGTCCGTCCGGACACTCGACGCCGAAACGACGGCCGCGACCGCACTCGATCGGATGTACGACGACGGCCACACGGGGTACCCGGTCTGTCGTGACGGCGACGTCGTCGGAATCGTGACTCTCGAGGACCTGAGCCGCGTCGAGACGGACGAACAGGCGACGATGGCCGTCGAATCCGTAATGAGTGACGATCTCGTCACCGTCTCACCCGGGGCGCCCGCTTTCGAAGCACTCCAGACGATGGACGAGGAGGGCGTCGGTCGACTGCTCGTCACGGACGAACAGGGTGAACTCGCAGGGCTCGTCACGAGAAGCGACCTCCTTACCGCGCTGGCGGTCGCGGGCACGACGCCCGAGGTCGTCAGCGCCGGCCGGTCACGACTCGCCACGTGATGACGCCCGCTCGTGGAACGTGCCGCTACGCACTGTCCACATCGTCACGACGGCCCAGCGCCCCCTAGAACCGTGACCGCTGGTCGCGAAGCCGTGGCGGAGCTCGCTCGTAGACGTGTTCGATAAATGCCTCTGCATCTGGCTCGGGCGTCGACTCGGCGACCTCGACCGCGTCAGCGAGTTCCGCCTCGATGTCGGCGGCGATCGTCTCGGCGAGCGCGTCGTCGAGCGCGCCCTGCTCGCGGAGATAGTCCGCGTAGCGCTCGATCGGGTCAGCCGTCCGCCACTCCGGGAAGTCGGTGCCCTCGTCGCGATACCGCGAGGGATCGTCGCTCGTCGTGTGCGCGCCCTGGCGGTAGGTGAGGCTCTCGACCAGTACGGGATCGCCGTCGCGGGCACTCGACAGGGCGTCGGCCATCGTCTCGGCGACGGCCAGCGGGTCGTTGCCGTCGACGCGCAGGCCGTCGAATCCGTACGCCTCGGCTTTCGCTGCGATCGTCTCGCTGGCAGTTTGACGCTCACGTGGCATCGAGATGGCCCAGCCGTTGTTCTCACAGAAGAAGACGACCGGGGCGTCGAAGACACCCGCAAAGTTCAGCCCCTCGTGGAAGTCGCCTTCGGAGGTCGCGCCGTCGCCGAAGTAACAGACGACGGCGTGGTCCTCGCCGCGGTAGTCGGCGGCCATCCCGAGGCCGGCGGCGTGGGGGATCTGGGAGGCGATCGAGATGGCCTGCGGGAAGACGGGTTTGTCGTGGCCGGAGTGGTACTCGCCCATCCCGCGGCGAAAGAGCAGGATGTCGCTGGCGGGAACGTCCAGCGTCAACTGCATAGCGTTGCTGCGGTAGGTCGGGACGAGCCAGTCCGAGTCGGCCATGGCGTGGGCCGCCCCGACCTGGGAGGCTTCCTGGCCCTTAAATGGGGGATAGCTGCTCATCCAGCCGCGACGCTGAAGTGCGAGTGCGCGCTCGTCGAACCGTCGCGCCCGGACCATCCCGCGGTAGATGTCGATCGCTTCCTCGGCGGTGAACCGCGTCTCCGAGAGGTCGCGCTCGTCGATCACCCGGTGCATGATTGCTCGTCGAGCGCGAGCGGCAAAAGTGTCACCACGAGTCCCAATGTCACTCGTCGAACAGCGGTTCGAGGTCGCACTCGTAGCAGTCTCGACAGACGTAGTGGTCGATCACGCCCGCGTCGCTCTTGGTGTGAACGAGGACGTGGACCGTGTTCTCGAACGGGACCTGCTCGCCACAGACCCCGCAAGTTTCGAGCGCCACACGTGACAATTCGGCAACTATTCACATAGAAGTTCGCGTCGAGTCGATCACAGCGGCTTTGGGCCGGCCACCCCAAGTCGAGTGCAATGAGTTCTGAGGTTTCTCGACGGAAAGCCTGGCTGATGGCCGCGCGGCCCCAGACGCTTCCAGCCGGTGCGTCACCGGTGATCGTCGGCGTCGGGCTGGCCGTCCACGCCGGTGTCGCCGCGCCGCTCCCGGCGCTCGCAGCACTGATCGGCGCACTCTTGCTCCAGATCGGGACCAACTTCGCCAACGACTACTACGACGCTGTAAAGGGTGCGGACACCGACGAACGCGAGGGGTTCACTCGCGTCACGGCTGGCGGCCTGATCGAACCTGAACGGGTGAAGTGGGCGATGATCGCTACTTACGGGCTTGCTCTCGTCGTCGGGCTCTACCTCGTCGCGATCGGCGGGCTGGCGATCCTTGTCGTCGGGCTCTCCTCGATCGTCGCCGGGATCCTCTACACGGGCGGGCCCTACCCCTACGGCTACCGCGGACTGGGCGACCTGTTCGTGTTCGTCTACTTCGGCGTCGTAGCCGTGACTGGAACCTACTACGTCCAGGCAGTCGCGACGATGAATGTCGGTCTCTTTCCGACCGGAATTCCGCCAGGGAGCGTCCCGATCGACGCCGTCGCAGCAAGCCTGCCCGCCGCGGGACTGTCGACGTGCATCCTCGTCGTAAACAACATCCGCGACATCGAGACCGACCGGAACGCCGGAAAACGCACGCTCGCGGTGATGTTCGGGTACACTGCCGCGCGAGGAGAGTTCCTGCTGCTGGCGGGGATGGCCTACGTCGTCCCCGTCGTCTTCGCGCTCGATCCGGCGTACGGGCTGACCGCGCTGGCCCCGCTGCTGACGCTTCCGCTGGCCGGGATGGTCGCCAAGACGGTCCTCACTGAACGGGACGGCGAGGCACTCAATCCCGCGCTCGAACGGACTGGCCAGACGATGTTCACACACGCGCTACTGTTCGCGGCTGGGTTGTCACTATGAGGATCGATCCCTTCTCGCTGGGGCTGTCCGAGCCCCTCGTCACTGCCGCGGGGACGATCGAGGCGCGCGAGGGCTTCACCGTCTCCTATCGCCACCGCGGCGAGCACGGCGTCGGCGAGGCCACACCCCTGCCGGGCTGGACGGAATCACTGGACTCGTGTCGCGAGGCGCTCGGTCGTGCGGCCGAGGCAGCCGACGAGACAGTCAGTGTCGAATCCGGAACCGGCCACAATACCGCTCTGCTGGCCCTCGACGCCGCCGAGACGCCGGCCGCCAGACACGGCTTCGCGAGCGCACTCCTTGCTGCTGACGCCCGGGCCGACGGCGTCCCGCTGTACGAGTGGTTCGCCCCCGACACCGGCAAGGTCCACGCCGTTCCAGTCAACGCGACGCTCGGGGACGCGCCCGTCGAGAAGACCGTCGCGGACGCCGAATCGGAAGTCGCGTCGGGTTTCGACTGTCTGAAGATCAAGGTCGGCGCGCGCCCGGTCGAGGAAGACGTCGAGCGAATCCGGGCAGTCCGGGAAGCAGTTGGCGAGGAGGTCGAACTCAGAGTCGACGCCAACGCTGCGTACGATCGGGAGACGGCCTCCGAAGCGATCGACGGATTCGCGAGCGCGGGCGTGGCCTACGTCGAACAGCCGCTTCCAGCCGACGACCTCGAGGGTCACCGCGACCTTCGAGGCAAGGGTGTCGGTATCGCGCTCGACGAGAGTCTGACCGAGTGTATCGCTCAGGAGATCATCGACGCCGACGCGGCCGACGTGCTCGTGCTCAAGCCGATGGTCGTCGGCGGCCCGGGCAACGCCCACACCCTCGCGATGCGCGCCCGGGACCACGGGATCGAGCCGGTCGTCTCGACGACGATCGACGGCGTGGTCGCTCGAACCGCGGCGATCCACGTCGTGGCCGCGATCGACGACGTGCAGCCCTGCGGGCTAGCGACGGCAAACCGACTGGCCGACGACCTCGGTCCCGATCCCTGCGCTGTCGGAGATGGTCGGATCTCCGTCCCGCAAGAGCCCGGCCTGGGCGTGGAGGTGGCCGATGAGTGATCGCTGGCCACGCTACGACGTGCTCACCCACCGCGCCCAGACCACGCCCGAGCGGACTGCGATGATCGACGCCGGCTCTGGCGAGCGCTGGTCATATCGCGACCTTGACGACGCCGTGGACACACTCGCGGCGAGCCTGGACGAACTCGGGGTCTCGCTGGGCACGCGGGTCGGTGTCCTCCTCTCGACCCGGCCCGCGTCCGTCCGGCTGCTACACGCAATCTGGCGACTCGGTGGGGTGGCCGTCTCCCTGAACGTCCAGCAAACCGGCGCACAGCTGGCTGACCAGGTCCAGCGGGCTGACGTGGACATCCTCGTCTGCAGTGGTGAGACGGCGGCGACGGCGACCGAACTCGGTGTCGAGCCGACCGTATCGATCGACGAGGGAGACGATGTCGCGTCGCTTCCAGCCGTGTCTGCCGAGAATCTCGTCCCGATCTCTCGGGACGTCGACAGCCTCGCGCTGCTCCTGTTCACCTCGGGGACGACCGGCCAGCCCAAGGGTGTGCGATTGACCCGCGAGAACTTGCTCGCGAGCGCCGAGGCCGCAGCCTACCGGCTGGGCGCCGCGCCGGGCGATCGCTGGCTCTGCTGTCTCCCGATCTACCACATGGGTGGGCTAGCCCCAGTTGTCCGCACGGCGCTCTACGGGACGACGCTGGTCGTCCAGCAGGAGTTCGACGCAGAGGAGACAGCCGCCGTGATCACCGAGCACGGTATCACTGGCGTCTCACTCGTCCCGACGATGGTAAAGCGGTTGCTCGACGCCGACTGGGCTCCCCCGGATCATCTCGACACCGTCCTTCTGGGAGGTGCGCCGGCCAGCGCGTCGCTGCTCGAGCGTGCACTCGATTCGGATGTCCCCGTCTATCCGACCTACGGCACGACCGAGACAGCCTCCCAGATCGCGACCGCAACCCCACAACAGGCCAGCGAGTGTCCCGGAACAGTCGGTCAGCCACTGCTCAACACGACGGTCAGGATTCTCGACGACGGCGAGCCGGCCGAAGTCGGCGAGACTGGTGAACTCGTCGTCTCGGGGCCGACGGTGACCCCTGGATATCTCGACGAGGACCGCACGGTCGCAGCGTTCGACGACTACGGCTTCCACACCGGTGATCTGGGGTTTCGTGACGACGACGGTCGGCTGTGGATCGTCGGTCGACTCGACGACCGGATCGTCTCCGGTGGCGAGAACGTCGATCCCGAGACAGTCGCAGCGGCGATCCGCGACCACCCGGACATCACCGAGGTCACCGTCGTCGGCCTCCCGGACGAGGAGTGGGGCGAGCGCGTCGCGGCGCTGGTCGTCGGCGCGGTCGGGGCCGAGGCAGTGCGCGAGCACTGTCGTGACAGCCTCGCTGCTTTCGAGGTCCCGAAGACGGTCGTCGTGACCGACGCACTCCCCCGGACACCCTCGGGGACGGTCGACCGCGAGGCCGTCCGGGAACTGCTACTCGCTGTTGAGACGTGACAGTCTTCGGCCAACACATAAGGGCCGTCTCCTCTACCGTCCGGCATGGACTGGATCGCCGAGACCTTCACGAGCGACGTCGGCTGGTCACACCTCGAATCGCTGGTCGATGTCGGCAGTCGGATGGCCGGCAGCGACGGCGAGCGACGCGGCCTGGAACTGACTCGCGACGCGCTCAACACGGCGGGCGCTCGCGACGCTCGAATCGAATCCTTCGACATCCAGGGCTGGGCGCGCGGGACAAGCCAGCTTCTCGCGGGCGAGACAACCCAGAACTGTATCGCCCTCCCACGAAGTCCGAGCGGCACCGCCCGCGGGCGCTTCGTCGACGTCGGTCACGGCCTCCCGCAGGACTTCGAGGACGCCGACCTGGAGGGTGCGATCGTCATGGCCGACAGCACCGTCCCGGGGTGGTACGACCGCTCGCTGCACAGACGCGAGAAATATTATCACGCTGTCGAGCGTGGTGCCGCAGCGTTCGTCTTCCGCAACCACGTCGAGGGGTGTCTCCCGCCGACGGGGAGTGTCGGCCGGGACGATGCGCCGATCGGCGAGATTCCCGCCGTCGGCGTCAGCAACGAAGTGGGGAGTCGACTCGCCAGACGGTTCGACGGCGAGGAAGTCACCGTCGAAGTCGACGCCGACGTCCACGACGCCGAAAGCGGGATCGTCCGCGCCAGCGTCGGCCCCGACACCGACGAGCGCCTCCTCCTGACAAGTCACGTCGACGCCCACGATATCAGCGAAGGCGCAATGGACAACGGTGCTGGCACGGCGACGGTAGTCGAGATCGTGAACGCGCTGTCTTCCCGCGAGGCCGAACTGGACACGCGGGTCGAGGTCGCCTGCTTCGGGGCCGAAGAAGTGGGTCTGAAAGGCTCCGAGCACCTCGCAGAGACGACCGATCGCGAGTCGATCCGCGCCGTCGTCAACCTCGATGGGGTCTGCCGGAGTCGCACACTCGCGGTGACGACCCACCACGTCGACGCACTCGCCGCGGCAACCAGACGGGTGCGTGACCGTTTCGACCACCCACTTGGGATCGATCCGACGATGGTCCCCCACAGCGATCACTGGCCCTTCGTCGCCCGTGGCGTTCCCGGGGTGATGGTCGCGAGCCACAGCGACGACGCCGGCCGAGGCTGGGGCCACACCGCGGCAGACACGCTCGACAAACTCGAAAAGCGAGACCTCCGTGAGAGCGCGATTCTCCTGACCGAACTCGTGGTCGAACTCGCCGACGCCCAGGATCCGATCCCTCATCTCGACCGCGATGACGTTGCCGAATACCTCCGAGAAGAGGGGTACGCAGAAGGGATGCGCCGGACCGGCGACTGGCCGTTCTGAGGGGTGGCGTATCGACGGCCGGCTGGATTGCTGGCCATCCCGCTGTCGATGACCGGCTGGATTGCCGACCATCCCGCTGTCGATGACCGGCTGGATTGCCGACCATCCCGCTGTCGATGACCGGCTGGATTGCCGACCATCCCGCTGTCGATGACCGGCTGGACTGCCGGCCATCCCGCTGTCGACGGCCAGTTCGCGAGCGCACTCGTGTGCGGGCAGTTCAGCCGGGAGGCGTGCGGTGTCGACGGCCGCCGTCGGTGCGGAGGGTTTTTGCCTGCCCTCACCGACCCCCGAAGTATGAGTAACGGGCGGACGGACGGCCCCAGGGTCTGTGTCCTCGGTGACGACACGCTCACGACCCCGTCCGGCGTCGAACGGGTCGCCGATATATCGGACGCTGCCGTCGCCGTCGCTGTCGGTGAGTCGGCACTGTTGGAGTTGGCCCACGAGGGCTGCTCGACGCCCGTCCTCCCCGTCGACGCAGGTACAGGTGTCCGCGCAGTCGACGCACCCAATCTGGAGGCGGCCCTCGACAGCGTCCAGTCCGGAGACGCGACCGCGACAGAACTTCCGATTCTGGGGGTCGACGTAGATGGTGACCGCCGCGGCCGCGCGCTCATGGACGTGATGCTCGTGACGACCGAGGCCGCCCACATCTCGGAGTTCGCCATCGAGACGCCCAGGGAGAAAATTGCTGACTTCCGGGCCGACGGCGTCGTCGTCGCGACTGCGGCTGGGACCAGCGGCTACGCCAGTCGACTGGGTGCGCCGGTGTTCGCCCCGGAAGTCGACGCCGCGGCGGTAGTCCCCGTGGCCGCGTTCGCCACGTCGCTGGATCACTGGACCGTCCCGCTATCGCGGTCCGATCCACTGGTCCGCGCGCGAGTCACGCGAGAGGAAGCGGGCGTCTCGCTCCTTCTCGACGACCGTATCGACGGCACCGTTCCACCGTTCACCGACGTGACGATCACCGTCGCCGACACGCTCTCGATCCTCCGCATGCCGGAGAGTCCGTCCTGTTTCCAGCGTGATTCTCGGCCGCCGCGTGGCGACGACGAGACGTGAAGACGGATACGACAGGCGCGCACCCGGCGCGCTCTCGTGCGCGCCGGTACGTGCGAGGGATGAGCGAAGGAGTGCAACGACTAAGCGAATCGGTTGGGGAGGCGTGTGGCCGTGTTGCTGTGCGTCAGGCTGTGCTGACACGCCTAGCGCGAGCATCGCAAGCGCTAGTGGATCATCTCCATCGCTCTCGTCTCACCCCTGTCTCTGTAAAAGACACAGAGTTGAGTAAAAGAATGGAAACCGGAAGTGGAAACATCTTAATGGACCTGGCTCACAGATAGCGATATGGCAGGTCCAGCGTACCAGCTCCCCGGGCCACTTGGGATCCTCGACTCGGTCATCGGCGCGACGGCGACGATCGAGTACATCCTGCTCGGGCTGTTGCTCCTGAACATCGTCACGCGGATACTCGCGCATCGCCGCCACCGCGCGGAAGCCGACGAGGGCGTCGAATCGCTGTCGAGACACCCGCTGCACGTCGCTTCGAACGTCACGCTGCTGCTGACGTCGTTCTACTACACGACGCTGCACCAGCATGCCGGCATCGTCGCGACATCGCTCGTCGTCGGGATCTTCATCACCGACTTCTTCGAGTTCGAAGCCCGCAACGTCGAACTCCGTCGCGAGGTCCCGCTCGATCGTCCGAAAGGCGCGATCGCCGCCTCGCTACTCGCACTCCTGTATATCGGCTATCTCAGCGCCTTCCAGTACGTCGCCCCGATCTGGAACGCGGTCGTGTAAAACCACTTTTTACTTCGTCGGGTCTCGCGCACGAGCCTGTCGGCTCGTGGCGGACCACTCCTCATAAAAACTTGGGGAAAAGGCCGCTCGCGCTCGGTAGAGCGCTCGCGGTGAAACGCCTCCCTCCGGTCGGCGTACGCTTGTTTCCCCGCGTTTTCAACTCGTAGCTCGTCGAGACTTCCTAAAAAGTCGGAATCTTACTACTCCTCCACGGGCTTCGACCGCTCCTCCCGAGGTTCTTCGCACCCCGCGTCGGTACGAGATTCTTCCCTTCGGTCAGAACCTCGCTACTCTGCCTCGCGGTTTCACCGCTCGGCCTTCGAGACTTCTCGCGCTGCTCGAAGTCTCGCTACTCCACGTACGTATACTTCCGCTCGCCCATCCGACCCCAGCCGTCGAAGACGAACTCCTCTTCAGGGGTGGTGAACGCGTCGATATCGGTCGATTCATCGTGGTTGTGGACGTCGTGGATCTGCTGCGACCACTTTTTCCTTCGTCGGGTGTCCTCGCGAGCGGCAACGCCGCTCGCTGTGGGAACCACTCCTCGGAAAAACGTGGGGAAAAACGACCTGCTGGCTCCCGATAGTCGCCAGCAGTGAAACGCCTCGTTACGCTCGGCGTATGCTAGCTATTCAACGTACGTATACTTCCGCTCACCCATTCGACCCCAGCCGTCGAAGACGAACTCTTCTTCAGGGGTGGTGAACGCGTCGATATCGGTCGACTCGTCGTGGTTGTGGACGTCGTGGATCTGCTCGTACTGGTCCCAGGAGATGTCGTAGCGCTCGACGAGCTGGTCGTCGATGTTCAGGGCCGCAATTTCGTCTTCCCAGCCAGGCTGGATCGTCTCGGCGTGAATCTCGGCCTGGGCACCCGACCCGTACGAACAGACCAGGAGTTGCTCGTCGTCCAGATCGAGCCCGTTCTCTCGGGCGTGTTTCAGACCCGCGATCCGGGCGACGTGGACCGATCCCGTGTACCAGTTGCCGACCTGCGCTGAGACTTCGAGGGTCGGTTCGATCGTCCGCGAGTACCACTCACTGTAGAGGTCAGTTTCGGTCAGCTTGTCCGTGTACTCCTTGAGCGCGTCGCGGTAGGCCTCGTCGTCGTCGAACGCCTCCGGTCGGGGCTGCCGGCCGATCTCCTCGGCCAGTTCCTCCTCGACATCGGTGTTACGCGCGACGTGGCGATACCCCAGTGCAGCGGCCTTCCGAACCATGCCCGGGAACGGCGTGTGGAACGGGACGAGCGCGAAGTCGTCGGGATGGGTCGGCGTCTGCATCTCGAAGTCCTCCAGGGCCTCGCGCATCCGCATGAGGTACACCTGCATCGAGCGCTTGCCGTCGACGCTGGGGAACTGCTGGTTCGGTTTGAGGAAGTCCGTCTCGTCCGCGCTGCCAAAGCCCTGTTCGGGCTCGATCACGGTCAGGTCCGGATCTTCGTCGATGAGCATCGCGACGGCACCGGCGCCCTGCGTGGCCTCGCCGGGGTCGCCACGCTCGTAGAGCGCCGTGTCAGTCGCGATGACGATGGCTGCACGGTCGCGATTCTTCCCCGCGGCGATCCAGTTGACAGCGTCGTCGATGCTCTGGGTGCCCGCGATACAGGCGAACTTGCGCTCACCTTTGTTGGCGTGGTGGAAGTTGTCGTCGTAGACCTGTTCGAGACAGCCGGCGACGTACGTCGAAACCGGCTTAGAGTGGTCGAACGCGCTCTCGGTCGCGACGTCGATCCGGCCGATATCCTGCGGTGAGAGGTCCTTGCGGTCCATCAGACGCTTGGCCGCGTTGGCGGCCATCGTCACGATGTCCTCGTAGGCGTCCGGGAACGAACTCGCGTGTAGTCCGAGCCCCTTGGTGTACTTCGCTGGGTCGTCGTCTTTCTCGTCGGCGAACGTCTCCGCGAGATCGAGCTTGAGTCTACCTGTCCGGAACTCGACCGCGTCGATGCCTACGTCTGTCATGTTCACCTCCTTCTCCGCAGAACTCGGTTAAGTGTTTGTCGACTGCCGTTACGACGATCGTCGAAAACACGAGGGATTTTTGTCTGACGGGCGTCCCACTCCGATATGGCACAGCGAGTCGTACACGTCGGCTGCGGCGGCTGGGGCGCGATGTGGGTCGGACAGTTCCTCCCGGCAAACGTCGAAGACGAGACGATCGACGTCGTCGCTGCTGTCGATCGGGACCCCGACGCACTCGAGAACGCTAAACGTGATCTCAACCTTCCCGAAGAGCACTGTTACACCGACGCCGAGACGGCTTTCGAGAGTCACGACGCCGAGTTCGCGACGATCGTCGTTCCACCGGAGGTCCGCAAACCGCTGGTCGAGGCTGCGCTCGCTCACGACCTCGATTTGCTCACAGAGAAGCCGATCGCACCCACTCTCTCGGAAGCGGTCGAGATCGCCGACATGGTCAAGCGGGCGGGCGCAAAGATGGCTGTCACGATGAGCCACCGATTCGATCAGGACAAGACGACGTTGCGACGCCAGCTCCGGAGTGGCGAGTACGGCCCACTCGACTATCTCGTCTTCCGGTTCACCCAGCGCTATCGCCAGCGCGACGAATGGGTCGCCGGCCGGCCCTACGAGATGGACCATCCTCTCCTGGTCGAAGGCGGCGTCCACCATCTCGATCTGCTTGCCTCACTCGCGGGCGCGAAGTGCGAACGACTCTACGCACGCACCTGGAACCCCGAATGGAGCGACTTCGCGGGCGATTCCCAGGCACTTGTGTCGATGGAGTTCGAGAACGGGGTCCACGCGACCTACGAGGGTGCGACCACGAACGCCGTCTCGATGAACGGCTGGAACAACGAGTACGTGCGTGCAGAGTGTCGCGACGCCACCCTCGAACTCGATGCCAGAGAACTGACGGCCTATCGCTACGACCCCGACGCCGAGCCACGCCACAACGCCGCTGGGCCACCAGACGGCGAGTCACTTTCGCTAGATGACCAGGAGAAGTGGATGAATTCGTGGCTGATCGAACAGTTCTGTGACTGGCGAGCGGGCGGTAAGCCGATGGCCACCCGCGTCTCCGAAAACCTCCAGTCGGTGGCGCTGATCGAGGCGGCGATGCGATCGAGCGAACGAGACGAACCCGTGGCGGTGCAGGAGTTGCTCGAACAGACTCGGACGTCCGGGTAGCTCCGACCGCCGGACAGTAGATTTATCGGGACGTGCCCAATTGGCTTTCGTGTGCCTTCCGACCACCCCACACAGATCGACCGCCGTGACTTTCTCGGCGGGCTGTCGCTGACGGCAGCAGCCGCGTTCTCGCTGACTGTTCCGGCTCACGCCGCAGCGCGCGTGACCAACGAGCAAGATGCGGCCGTCCAGACCCTCTCCTCACCGGACGGCTCGATCGAAGTCACGGTCGACGTTCAGGACGGATCGCTTACCTACGGCGTCACGCACGACGGCTCGACGGTCGTCGGCGACTCCTCGCTCGGGTTCGAGTTCCAGAACCAGCCGGCGTTCGCCGAGGGGCTCACCGTCACCGGAAGCGAGCGGACGAGTACCGACGAAACCTGGACGCCCGTCTGGGACCAGTACGACGAGATCCGTGACCACCACGAGGAATTGCGGATCGGCCTCGAAGAATCGGGCGATCCGGGGCGGTCACTGACGCTCGCCCTCAGGGCCTTCGACGACGGCGTCGCCTTTCGCTACGTCTTCCCCCAGGACAGCGGCTTCGGTGACTTCACGATCACGGCAGAGCGGACGCAATTTGCCTTCGAGGGCGACCACACGAGCTGGTGGATCCAGAACGACTACGACAGCTACGAGTACAGCTACCGTGAAACGCCGCTGAGCGAACTCGGGAGGGGGACGTCGTACGACGGTGTACACACGCCACTCACGGTACGGACCGACGACGGTCGGTACGTGAGCGTCCACGAAGCCGATCTGCTGGACTACGCGGCGATGGGGCTGGAGCCGACCGAAACGGCGACGACCCTGGAATCGGACCTCGCACCGCTGCCGGACGGGACGAAAGTGACCGCGAGCGCGCCCCACCGAACGCCGTGGCGAACGCTCCAGATCACCGACCGGCCGGGTGCGCTGATCGAGTCGAATCTGATCGTCAACTGCAACGAGCCGCTGGATCCCGAGGACTTCCCCCAGGGGACTGACTGGATCGAGCCCGGGAAGTTCATCGGCATCTGGTGGCTGATGATCACTGGTCGTGCGAACTGGCAGTACCGGGGGCCGAATCAGGGCAACCACGCCGCCCAGACCGAGCGGATGAAACAGTACATGGACTTCGCCAGCGAGCACGGGATTCGGTCGGTCCTGGTCGAAGGCTGGAACGTCGGCTGGGCCTCCTATCCGGGCAGCGGCGACCAGATGGACTTCGATCAGCCCTACGAGGACTTCGATCTGGAGGCAGTGACCGACTACGGCCAGTCACTGGATCCGCCGGTCGAGATGACCGCGCACAACGAGACGTCGGGCAACATCTCGCGATACGAATCCCAGCTCGCCGAGGACCCCAATCACTTCGCCGACTACGACGACCTTGGGATCCACTCGATCAAGACCGGCTACGTCGCCGACAGCGGAGTCAGAGTCGACGGGGAAATTCACAACCACCACTGCCAGCCGCTGGTCAACCACCATCACCTCGTCTACCGCGAAGCGGCCAAACACCGGCAGATGCTCGAGATCCACGAGCCGGTCAAACCCACCGGCGAACGCCGGCGCTTCCCCAACGTGATGACCAAAGAGGGAGTCTACGGCCAGGAGTACGACTCCTTTGGGACAATCAGCCCAGGTCAGCACGTCACCTACCCGTTCACTCGGATGCTCGGGGGTCCCGTCGAGTTCACGCCCGGAATCTTCGATATGGATTCGGGATCCGGCGGGATCGAGACGACGCGAGCCAAGCAGCTCGCGATGTATCCGACGTACCTCAGTGGCCTGCACATGGTCGCCGACCTGCCGAGCTCGTATCTCGCCGACCAGCCCGCGACGCTGTCGGTCGGCGGCGTCGGGCAGGCCGAATTCGCCGACCTCGGCCCCTTCGAGCCCGAGGCTGCCTGGGGCCACGCCCAAGGTGAGAAGTACGTCCCCATGGATCGCGCCAGCGGGTCGTCCGGCTCGCGACTTACCTGGACTGTCGAGGACGTCCCCGAAGCCGGCGAGTACGACATCCACGTGAGATACGCCAATGGATCGGGCAGTTCCAAGACTCTCTCGGTCGTCGCCAGCGACACCGAGACACAGGTCACCTTCCCCGAAACCGACAACTGGGACGTCTGGAACAGCGTCTCTACGACGGTTTCGCTCGACGCCGGGGACGAAACCGTCGGTGTCAAACTCGCCGGCGGTGACTCCGGGCGAGTCAACGTCGACGCGATCGCCGTGAGCCAGCCGGGCGAGTCGATGCCCGAGCCGGAAACGGACCCGATCCGAGGTCCGACCGTCGAGGCGTTCCAGTTTATCGAGGACGTCCCGGCGGCGGGCTGGGACGACACGCGTGTGCTCGATTCGGCGATCGGAGACTACACGATCACAGCCCGACAGAAAGGCGAAGAGTGGTTCGTCGGGGTGATGACCGGCGCCGACGCCCGCGTGCTGGACGTTCCGCTCGAGTTCCTCGACGAGGGACAGTACGTCGCCGAGCTGTACGTGGACGGAGCCGACGCCGCCTTCGACTCGAATCTGGAGGACGTCAGTGTCAACGCAGTCCTCGTCGACGCCGAGACCACGCTGCTGGCGTCGCTCGTCGGGAGCGGCGGGATGGCCGTTCGCCTTCGACCGGCCGAGGCGTCCGACCAGGACACGCTGTCGAGTTACGAGCGGCCAGTTCAGGACGTGACGGCTTCGATCAGTACCGAGACACTCACCGATCAGTCGTTCGCGACGGTGACAGTCGAGAACGAAGGATCACACGTCGGTGGAACGGAGATCGAACTACTCGTCGACGGCGACGTCATCGAACAGCTAAACGCTCGCGCAAGCCCCGGCGAGTCCCGGACAGTCTCTCTCGACCATCGGTTCACCGAAGGGGGGACCTACGACGTCGAGATTCGGACGGGAGCGGCGACGACGGTCGCCAGCCAGTCTGTGACAGTGGTCCGACCCCAGTCGGTCGCCGCGTTTCTCGACCCCTTCGGTGACGACGGCGGGCCTGGCGAGTACACCTATCCGACGGGATCGGCCTACAAGAGCGGTGCGTTCGACCTGCAGTCGTTCGTCGTCACCGCGACGCCCGACCTGGCCCGGTTCGAGTTCGAGGTCGCGACCCTTTACGATGCTCAGGACGCGCCTCGTGACTTCTCGCCACATATGTTCGTGCTGTGGATCCACGATCCGAGTGCCGACGGTGGCCGGACCAGTGCCCGTGATGATCTCGGTGCGAACGTCGACTTCGAGCGGCCGTGGCACTACCGGGTCGCTGTCAGTGGGTCCACGGCGAGTGCGATCAGCGCAGACGGCTCGACGCTCTTCGAGAGCGGCGACATTACCACTGTCGTCGATAGCGAGGGCAATACGGCGACCGTCGAGGTCCCGCGCTCGGTGTTCGACGGCGACCTTTCGACGCTCACTGTCGCGGCGGGCGTCCACGCCGGGGCCGACGGCACGCTCCGGGACGTCGCCGCCGAGGCAACCGATTCGACGTTCGGTGGGGCCGATCCGGTCGAGAATGCGCCGCGTCTCAGTGACATCGTCACTCCTGAAGGCGTCGAGCAATCCGAGGCACTGAGCTACGGCTCCGACGAACGCGCGTCACTACCGTTCGTCCCGCTCGGCGAGGAAACCCCAGTCGACGAGGAGACGACGCCGTCGGGCTCGGGCGACGGTCCCGGATTCGGCGTCATCTCTGGCGCACTCGGAACGGCAGGGGGAATCGCCTACGGAGTCCGGTCGCTAACCCGACAGGACTCAGAAGCCGACGAGCACGCACCGTGATTACTGTCGGTCTATTCCACATCGACTGCACGCAGTCGTGCGGTCGTAGTGGCAAATCGTGACAGTAATCACTAGCAGAGCCATACGTGAGCGCAGGCGGAATCTAACTCTCTGCTAACATGAGTCGGAATCGTATTTTGATTCACGCCTTCGGCCCCCGTATCTGTGCGGAAAACCGTGACCTTTTTAAAACATAACTGTGTGGGCTGTAACCATGAAACGACGACAATACCTTGGCAGCATGGCTGGACTCAGCGCGGCTTCGGCACTCGGAATCCAGTCAGTGACGGCAGAATCGGCCTCGACAGTGACAAATCACGTCGGGGCGATTCACGACGGGACAGGCGACGACGTGGGCCCCGGCTCGTACACCTACCCCAACAATTTGACGAAAGGACAGTTTGACCTCGTCCAGCTCGACATCGAGGATACCGAAGATAGCTGGGACTTCACGGCTCACATGGGCCTGGTGAACAACCAGTTCGGCAACGAGGTCGGGTTCAGCGCGCCGGTCATCCAGCTGTACTTCCAGGATCCGAACGCGTCCGACGACGCCCCCTCCTCTTCGACGCCACGCCCGGGCGTCGTCTCGTCGTTCCAGGAAGGCTATCACTACCGCGCACACATCATGGCCGGCGCCTCGGTCCTCGAAACCCCCAACCAGGACCCGACCGCCGACGACTACTCGCCACTTGCCGAGCTGTCGGCCTCGGGCGACACCGAAAACGACACTATCAGTTTCTCGATCCCCAAAGAGCACTTCGACTCCGGCCTGCGCGAGATGAAAGGTGCCATCATGACGTTCAGCCAGGACGGCTTCGGGACTGCTGGCATCCGTCAGGGCTTCGCCCAGGAAGCGGCTGACTGGAGCTTCGGTGGCGCCGTCGAGGGCTCCCAGGAGACCGCACCGCGGATCCTCGACCTCGTCGGCCCCGACACGGTCGTCAACCAGTACAGCGCACTGGAATACAGCGCCGACGAGGCAGCAAGTATCCCGCTGTACGAGTACGATGACCTGATCGACGGTGGCACGATCGCCGACCCCGAAGGCGACGATGTCGGTCCCGGTTCGTACACCTATCCGAACAACCTCACGAAGGGACAATTCGACGTCACACAAGTCGATATCAACACGACGGCCGACGCCTGGGAGTTCACGGCCCACATGGGCCTGGTCAACAACCAGTTCGGCAACGAGGCCGGGTTCAGCGCGGGGGTCATCCAGCTGTACCTGCAAGATCCTAACGCGCCCGACGACGCCCCGACCTCGGCGGCACCGCGGCCCGGCGTGGTTTCGACGCTGCAGGAAGGCTATCACTACCGCGTCCACATCATGGCCGGCGGCTCGGTCCTCGAAACCCCCAATCAGGACCCGACTGCCGACGACTACTCACCCGTTGCCGAACTGTCGGCGTCCGGTGACACCGAGAACGACACGATCAGCTTCACGCTGCCCAAAGAGCACATCGCGTCGGACTCGCTCAGCGAACTGAAAGGCGTGATGATGACGTTCAGCCAGGACGGCTTCGGGACGGCCGGCATCCGGCAGGGCTTCGGCACCGAAGCGGCCGACTGGAGCTTCGGTGGCGCCAAAGAGGGGTCCCAGGAGACCGCACCCCGAATCCTCGATCTGGTCGGTCCTGAAGACATCGTCAGCCAGTCCGAGTCACTGTCGTACACTGCCGACGAGGCAGCGAGCATCCCGCTGTTCCCGATCACCTCGCTGGTGACCGGCGAGCAATCGGTGTCGCTCACGGCGCTCGCCCCGCCCGTCGGCGAAGTATGGGCCGGGCTGGAAGGCCAGCTCGACGCGTCGAACTCCTCGGATCCGGACGGGCAGACACTCAGCTACAGTTGGACCCAGACTGGCGGCCCGGACGCGTCACTGTCGGACGCGGACACGGCCCAGCCGACGTTCACTGCACCTGACGTCGACGAGCGGACGACGCTCACCTTCGAGGTGACGGTGAGCGATCCGGACGGCAACAGCGCGACAGCGACGACGACTGCGACGGCCGTCCCCCAGTCTGAAAACGACGCCCCAGTTGCCGAAGTGATTAATGGTGATCGGACGGTCGAGCCCGGCGAGATCATCCTCCTGGACGGGACGCCGTCTGAAGACCCCAACGGTGGCGAACTGACCTTCCAGTGGGAGCAGAGCGGTGGCAGCCCGTCGGTCGAGCTGTCCAACGCCGACACCTCGGGCGCGGCATTTACCGCACCCGAAGTCGACAGCGAGACGACGCTGACGTTCACGCTCACCGTCAGTGACGGCCAGGGCAAGAGTGCCTCGACAGACGTCAACATCACCGTCAGCGGGAGCGGCGGTGGCACGACGACCGAAGGCGGAGACGGTGACGGCGACACCGGCTCCGGGTTCGGTCCCGGCTTCGGCGCGATCGGGAGCCTCGTCGGGATCGCAGGTGGTGCGGCCTACGCCGGCAAGCGACGACTGACCGGCGAGAGCGACGACGAGTAACGACCTCGACCACGATTTTTTCGGCCACGTGACGTGTATTCTGCCTGTAACCCACGACTGGAGTCGTGGGTTCCGCCTTGCACTTCTGTGAGTGGCTCCGACCGCCAACCCACACCGTTTTTAACCGCTGGGGTGTAACGTTTTCATAACCGAGCAGACGGCCGCCCGGCGTTCGGCGGCCGAGGGATGCGTCGAATGCGTCGTTCGAACGACGACCCGGTCCGACGGCGGCGGTCTGACCCGCCTATCCGGACCACGCCGGTCACAGGAGCCCGAATACCCGGAAGTCCGGAGTGTTCGCGCTCCTGTGACCTTGCAGTCCCCCGGCCTTCGACCCGTGGCGGTTGTTCTCGGAGGTAAACTATGGAAATCGAAATCGCAACAATCGGCGGCTACGAGGAAGTCGGCCGCCAGATGACCGCAGTTCGCGCCGGTGACGATGTCGTCGTCTTCGACATGGGGCTGAACCTCTCGAAGGTTCTCATCCACGACAACGTCGAAACCGAGCGCATGCACAGTCTCGATCTGATCGACATGGGCGCGATCCCGGACGACCGCGTGATGTCCGACCTCGAAGGAGACGTCAAGGCCATCGTGCCGACCCACGGCCACCTCGACCACATCGGCGCAATCTCGAAGCTCGCCCACCGTTACGACGCCCCTATCGTGGCGACGCCCTTCACGATCGAGCTGGTCAAACAGCAGATCAAGGGCGAGGAGAAGTTCGGCGTTCAGAACGACCTCGTCAAGATGGACGCAGGCGAGACGATGGCAATCGGCGACGAGAACGAACTCGAGTTCGTCAACGTCACTCACTCCATCATCGACGCGATCAACCCGGTCCTCCACACGCCTGAGGGAGCAGTCGTCTACGGGCTGGACAAGCGGATGGACCACACACCCGTCCTGGGCGACCCGATCGACATGGACCGCTTCCGCGAGATCGGTCGCGACGGCGTCCTCTGTTACATCGAAGACTGTACCAACGCTGGCAAGAAGGGGCGCACGCCCTCCGAGTCCGTCGCGCGACGCCACCTCAAGGACGTCATGTACAGCCTGGAGGACTACGACGGCGGGATCGTCGCCACGACCTTCAGTTCCCACATCGCCCGCGTCAAATCGCTCGTCGAGTTCGCCGACGACATCGGCCGTCAGCCGGTGCTACTTGGCCGCTCGATGGAGAAGTACTCCGGGACCGCCGAACGACTGGACTTCGTGGACTTCCCGGACGACCTGGGGATGTACGGCCACCGCAAGTCCGTCGACCGCACCTTCAAGCGGATCATGAACGAGGGCAAGGAGAACTTCCTGCCGATCGTCACGGGCCACCAGGGCGAGCCGCGCGCGATGCTTACCCGAATGGGCCGCGGCGAGACGCCCTACGAACTGGAAGACGGCGACAAGGTAATCTTCTCGGCACGTGTGATCCCCGAACCCACCAACGAGGGTCAGCGCTACCAGAGCGAGAAGCTCCTGGGGATGCAGGGCGCGCGCATCTACGACGACATCCACGTCTCGGGCCACCTCAATCGCGAGGGCCATTACGAGATGCTCGATGCGCTCCAGCCGGAGAACATCATCCCGGCCCACCAGGACATGAAAGGCTTCGCCCCGTACGTCGATCTCTGTGAGAGCATGGGGTACTCGATGGGTGACGACCTGCACGTCACTCGCAACGGCAACTTGATCCAGCTGGTCGAGTGAGACCATGACCGAAGGTGCCGATGTCGACGCTGTGACGCGTGCGATCGCCGACCGTCGCCAGCTGGTCAACGAGGCGATTCCCCAGCAGTTGCCGATCAAGCGCCCCGATCGGCTCTACGAGGCCTCGCGATACCTGCTGGACGCGGGTGGCAAGCGCCTGCGCCCGACGGTGTTGTTGTTGACCGCGGAAGCGCTGATGGACGTGCCACCGCTGAGCGAGGACTATCGGGAGTTCCCCGCACCAAACGGGACGATCGACATGATGGTCGCCGCGGTCAGCGTCGAGATAATCCAGTCGTTCACACTGATCCACGACGACATCATGGACGACGACGATATGCGACGCGGGGTCCCGGCTGTCCACCGGGAGTTCGACCTCTCGACGGCGATCCTCGCCGGAGACACGCTCTACGCGAAGGCCTTCGAGAACATGCTCGAAACCGGGGCGACCGCCGAACGCTCGGTACGGGCGCTGTCGGAACTGTCGACGACGTGTACGAAGATCTGTGAGGGCCAGAGTTTCGACATCGACTTCGAGACGCGCGAGGAGGTCACGACCGACGAGTACCTCGAGATGGTCGAACTCAAGACTGCAGTGCTGTACGCAGCGGCGGCCTCGATTCCAGCAATCTTACTCGGGGAAGACGACTCCGTCGACGCGCTCTACCAGTACGGGCTGAACGTGGGTCGGGCCTTCCAGATCCAGGACGACCTGCTCGATCTGACGACCCCCTCCGACAAACTGGGTAAACAGCGTGGCTCGGACCTCGTCGAGAACAAGCAGACGATTATTACACTCCACGCACGCCAGCAGGGCGTCGATGTCGACAGCCTCGTCCCCGAAAACGACGTCGAGGCAGTCGAGGAAGAGACGATCGAGCAGGCAGTGGCAACCCTGGAGGATGCCGGCAGCATCGACTTCGCGCGCGACCTCGCTCACGAGTTGATCGACGAGGGCAAAGAACACCTCCGGGTCCTCCCGGACAACGAAGCTCGCGACCGCCTTGCGGATATCGCGGACTTCCTGGTCGAGCGCGAGTATTGAGACGCGAGGAGAGATTCATCGACGGCGGTTACTGTGAGTGAGCCGCCTCGAAACTGGGTTGCGTTCATACTGCCGGCTACGAGTTCGTAAATATATTCGACGCCTCTGGTGCCGGATTCTTCCTACATAGTACAGCTAGCAGTATCACTCCGGCCGCGGGACTGCTCGGAGGTCCAGTCCGCCGGCCGGCCGGAGCGTGATCGCTGGCGAGAGGTCGACCGTCGTTTCGGGGACCGTCTCGAAGCGGACCGACTGCAGCAGGCGCGCGAGGACGAGTCTTGCTTCGAGCATCGCAAAGCGGTCGCCGACACACCGACGCGGCCCCCCGCCGAACGGGAAGTAGGCGAAGGGGTGACGCTCGTCACGTCCCTTGTGCTCCCAGCGTTGCGGATCGAACGCCAGCGGATTGTCGTAAAACCGCGGGTCGCGGTGGACAACCCACTGTGACATCGTGACGGTCGTGCCCTCAGGGACGCGGTAGCCCCCAATCTCGTCGTCCGCGGTCGGTTCTCGGACGATTCCGGGAACCGGCGGGTACAGCCGCATGCTCTCGCGGACGACACGTTCGAGGTACGGGAGGTCAGCGAGATCGGTGACCGTCGGTGGCCGCCCCTCCAACGTGTCTTGGAGTTCGGCCTGAGCGCGTCGCTCGACTTCGGGATGGGTTGCGAGCAGGTACGTGGTGAACGTCAGCGACTGCGCCGTGGTTTCGTGGCCGGCCAGAAGTAACGTCAATACCTGGTCGCGGATCGTCTCGGCGTCCATCTCGCCCTGGAGCAGCATCGAGACGACGTCACCGGCATCCCCGCCGGTCCGTCGGTCAGTGATGATGTCCTCGACGACACCATCGAGGGTGTCACGGGCCGATCGGTACTGCCTGTTGTCACTGATGGGGATCCACTCGGGGATGTCGACCGGGCGGCCAGTCTGCCGACGGAAGTGTCCCATGACCGTTCCGAGCGCATCACCCACGTCGGATTCGGCGTCACGGATGTCGACCCCGAACAGTGCGTCGGCGACGATTTCGAGGGTGAGCGCCATCATATCCTCGTGGACGTTCCGTACCGCCGGGAGGTCCGATCGATCGATCAGGCGCTCGGTGAACGCGACCATCGTCTCGCCATAACTGCTGATCCGATCGGGGTGGAAGGCCGGCTCGATCTGATGGCGCTGCTCGCGCCAGGCCTCGCCTTCGGCGTTCAACAGACCGTCACCGAGCAATCCCAGTCGGTTCTGGAAGAACTCACCTTTGACGTAGTGCTCGTTGTTCTCGACGAGGACGTGCCGGACGTGATCCGGATGAAATAGCGCGTAGAAATCCTGCCCGCGTGCGAAGTCGATCTTGACGACGTCGCCGTATTCGCGAGCGGTCTCGGTCATGAACGAGAGCCGGTTGCCCGCAAGCTGTCTGGTGTTGCCGATCAGCGGGAGCCCGGAGGGCCCCGGTGGAACGTCCCCAGCCGCCGCAGTATCGTCGTTCATACTGCTGGGTCGATAGCTCATTCCTTGAAAGTTCGCCCCCCAATCGGCGGGTGTATAGAACGAATTCTAGATCGAATTTGAGAAATCCCTATTCATGCACGTTTCCTCTGGCTGGTATGGACAGACGCCGATTTTTGCGGGTGGCAGGTGTCGCCACTGCGATGGCGGTAGCTGGCTGCGGCGACGGAGAGTCATCTGGCAGCGATCCCGGCGGAAACGGTGGATCGACGACTGGCGGCTCGGGGCCATCCGCCGTCCGGACGCCAGCGAATCCAGCCCCGGAGATCGATCATCCGACAGCCGCCGATCTGGCTTCCCAGCCGGCGCTCGGAGAATTCACCGGAAAGATGATCGTCGCCTTCGAGGATCCATCATGTCCGACCTGCAAACGTTTTCACCAGGAGGTCTATCCAGAACTCGAATCGAAGCTGATCGAACCTGGTGAGATTGCCTACATACTCCGACCATATCCGGTGATCTACCCCTGGGGCAATTCCGCGTGTAAGGCACTGGACGCAACCTTCCAGCGCGACGCCCCTGCCGGCTGGGGACTGCTCGATCACTACTTCGCCCGACAGGGGTCGTTCGGGCGTGAGAACGTCCTCTCCCGGACCGCGGACTATCTCGACAGGGAGACCACCGTCGAGGGGTCGGCGGTCGTCGAAGCCGTCGAGAGCGGTGCGAGCGACGCTGCCGTGCAGGCAGACCTCGACGCCGGCCGTGACGGCGGTCTCGGGGAGCGAACGCCCGTGTTCGCGATGTTCAGAGATGGCGAGTTCCTGACCTCGGCCGCCGGGGCCGTCAGCTACAACACACTCGCGACCGTCCTCGGAGAACGATGAGGACCGGCCGGGGACTCGGCGTCCGCGCGTCCCTCAGCAAGTGGCTACCAACCACACTGGGCGACTGGCGACACATGGGGCGGACGATCAGACTGGTCCTCTCACGGTGGACCTACGCGCTCTTCGCGGCCGTGGCCACCGTGCTTGCGCTGACAGTGTTCTCGATCACGCAGAATTTCTGGTTTCTCGTCGACGTTCTGGGATTCGAGTTCCTCTCTCTCGAAGACAAGGTCTACATCGTCCTCGATCAGTTTCCGCTGGTCGGGACGCAGTTCGATCAGGTCCAGAGTCTCCTGTTGTACACCGTGGCGATCCTGACGGGAGTGAACCTGACACTGGCAGTGTATCACGTCCACGAACACGGCCTCAATCTCAGAACTGGCGGGGCCGGGACAGTCGGCACTATTTTCGCCGTTCTCGGGGCGGGCTGTGCAGCCTGTGGCTCCGCCGTGCTCGTCGGTCTATTGTCGCTGTTCGGGGCCTCTTCGGCCCTGTTGTTGCTCCCGATGGAGGGGTTCGAGTTGCTGGTGGTGGCACTAGTGTTGCTCGTGCTATCGGTCTACTGGCTCGCCGAAGGGATGCGCGGCGGCGTGATCCACGGTTGCCCGGTGTAGGGTTCACTGTCTAGTCGGGCTGTTCGTCCTCCGACAGTTCGGACTCCTCGGTCGTCTCCCAGGCGTCGAGCGATCCGGACTCCGTGTCCCCAGGATCAGTGCCGTCGTCCCCGGGTTCCGTCACAGATGGCTGCGTCTCAGTGGGCTCCGGCTCTGGGTGTTCGGACGCGTTCGAGGATTCCGACGGCTGATCGTCTTCTGGAGGAGTCGACTGGTCGTCCGATGCTGGAGTCTGCTGGTCGTCCGACGACGCATTCTGGGTAGGGGTGTCTCCCTGGGGTTGTTCGTCAGGGCTCGATTCTGGTGGCTGGTCGTCCGAAGGCGATTCTGCTAGCTGTTCGTCAGGAGTCGCTTCGGACTGTTCGTGTGGCTGCTGGGCCTCCGGCATACCTCCGGAGGGCTGTTCTTGCTCGGGCCGGGCGTCCGGGGGACCCTGCCTGGCGACCGATCTGCCCGTCGGTTGGCGCGGTTGGGGTTCGGGTTGCTCCTGTGCCGGCTGTTGCCCTTGAGACGATTGTCCCTGCGGTGGTGATTGCCCCCGTTGCGCCTGCCCCTGAGTCGGCGGTTGCTCCTGTGGCAATTGTTCCTGGGTCGGTGGTTGCTGGCGAGCCTGGGACTGGGCAGGACCTGCTGGGCCGCCAGCCACGGTGGACCCGATGCCGAGCGACCGCTTGAGGCCGTCGAGGTATCCGTTCTCGTCTGCGTAGACGACCCCGAGAAGGACCAGCCCGAACGCGACCAGCACGCTCGACTGGACTGTCAGCGCCTCGAAGACGCCCTCGACGAGACTCGTCACGAGATCGATCCCGACGACATCGTTGTTTTCGAGTTGGGATCCGATGCGGTCTTCGACGATTCCCAGGAGAACGCTCTGGATGAGAACGGCCACGAGTGCGAACACCCCGGCGGTCACGAACACCTTTCCAACCACGTTGGCGGTCGGTTGCCAGGCACGTACGATACCGTACAGCAACGCGATCAACAGTAACGCAGCGATCGGGAGCGCGAGCTGGAGTATGTCCATCAACTGGACGTACCCACGCGCGTCTTCGAGTGTCGATCCGAGCTCCCCATTTGTGAGCTCAGACGGTGAGATCTCGTCGCCGACACGGTCGTCGATCTCGCTGGCAGCAGCCTGGCCGGCCCCATCGGCGATCTGGGCGCGACCAGCGTCGTAGGCGTTCCGGAACTCCTCGTAGGTCATCGCGTCGTCGGTGAGGCCGTCGATCACCGCCTCCTGAATCGCGATCGTTCCCTGTGTGATGGTGGCGTTGTACTGCCCGGTCGCCTGTTGGGCACGGGCGCGAGCGTCCGCTTTCGCCTCACCGTTGATCTCGTCGCGCTCCTGTGCGTCGGTGCGAGCACGGACGTCACTCCGGTAGGCCTGGTATCTGGCCCGACTCTGGTACAGCTCCTGTGCGAGCGATCCGTCGACCTCGTACCCCTCGACCTGGAACGACGCATCGTTCAGCAAAGCCGCTGGATCGACCGCTTCGACCTGTTGGGAGACGGCGTCGGAAACGTTGGCCTTGAGGGGGCCGGTATCGATTCGGAGGCCGGGCTCCGAGCGATCGCCGTGGAGATACGCGAACACCCGGTCGACGTTCTCGTTCGCCTGTGATCTAACGTAGGTCTCGGAAACGGCATCTTCGGCCAGCGCCCGAGCGTCGAGATCGGAGAAGTCGACGCCCTGGGGGACCTGCTGGCTGTTCTCCGGCGAGAAGCCCTCGATATCGGACTGGATGGTCGCTTGAGCCTCGTCCGTCAGCGACTCGTAGACGCCCTCTGACTCGAGCGTGTCCGAGACGTACTCGCCGTTCAGCGCCGTTCGCTCGGCCGTCACGACCACATTTGCGATCCCGACGGTCAACAGCAGCAACACTGCCACGCCAGCAACCGCGAGTCGCGAACTCATCTGTCTCCCCCGAATACGGCTTCCATCTGCCATCTGGTTCGGTCGACTCGATGACCGAGCACAGTCATTATCAGCCAATCGTGTTCTATAATCATAATATCTTCTGCCAGTCGACGCGCTCATGTGATCGAACGACGAACGCCGACGTGGCCGATGACGACGCGCTCACTCCGAGCCGGCCTCGACACCCGGCCGTGACGAGCCCTATGAGTACCGAGGCCGTCGACGCCTCCAAGACCGACAGCCATTAGATGGGTGACCCGCAAAGGTCGACTGCGGTGGGGTGGCAGAGCGGCCCAACGCGCCTGCCTTGAGAGCAGGTGTCCTCACGGACTCATGGGTTCAAATCCCATCCCCACCGCTTCTGAAGGAACGAACGTGACTGAAGAGCGGTGGCATTGAGATTTGGATCACGCGAGACGAGCGACAGCGAGTCTCGCAGTCGGGTTCAAACCCCCGCCCCACCAGAACGAGAGCTTATTTTCGACCCGAACCAGAGACACGAGTATGGGGTCACTCGGGACACATCTTAGACAGCACGATCACTGGACGTTTCTGGTCGGATTGGGGCTCGTTCTCGCGAACGTGCGACAGCAGGAGCGACGACTCTCAGTGCTGGCCGCGCTCTTCTTGCTGGCCGCGCTGGGGTACGATTGCTGGGAAGTGCTGAATGACAAAGAAACGGCCTGAATCCGTCTCAGAGCGATTCGAGGAACGTCTGGAACTCGTCGCTTTGGAGGAAGTCGATGAACCCTTCGATACCCAGATAGAGCGAGACTAACAGGACGACCAGGACTGGGACGCGAACGGTCCACAGCCAAGCGCGGTCGATTCCCTCGAACGAATTGATCCCTTTCGAGAGTTCACCGATGGCCTCGTCCGCGTGAATCCAGGTGACGAGAACGACGAGGAGGATGCCGCCCAGAACCAACAGGATCTGGGCAGCAAAGAAGTCATAGAGGGTGACCATCGCGGTGTCGAGCACAACGGGCGCACCCAGCAGGAAGATCGCCGTCCCAATCGCGAGCGTCGCGGGCAACCGATCGAGGCCGAACTCGTCGATCACGTAGGAGACGACGACCTCGATCAGGCTGATCGCCGAAGAGAGCGCAGCGATCGCAACGGTCCCGAAGAACAGTACACCGACGACCGCACCGAACGGAATGTCCCCAAGCGCTTGGGCGACGCTGACGAAGATCGCGCCAGGGCCGGAGGTGGCCGGGTCGACGCCCGCGGAGAACAAGATCGGGAAGACGATCAACCCGGTCAGGATCGAGATGCCGGTGTTGAACCCGACGATCGTCAATCCGTCGACACCGAGGTTCTCGTCCTCGGAGAGATACGAGGCGTACGTGATCATCACGCCCATCCCGAGCGAGAGTGTAAAGAAGCCCTGACCGGCGGCAGCGGGGACGATCGACTGCCAGTTGGCAAGGAGATATCCCAGATCGGGTGAGAGATAGTAGCTGTAGGCCTCAGCTGCGCCCGGGAGCGTGAACGCGTACGCGGCCAAAACGGTGAAGATGAGGATGATCGCCGGAACCATGATCTTCACGCCGAGTTCGATTCCTCGCTTAACGCCCAGTGCGACGATGACGACGACGAGCAGCATGAACACGAAGTGTCCGATCAGCGCATCGAGGCCGACCGAGATATTGCCGAAATATGTGCCCGGCCCCTGAGAGATGTACCCACCAGTCGCGCTCCCGAACACGTATCGCAGGACCCAGCCGCCGACGACGCTGTAATAGGCGAGGATCACGAATCCGATGAAGACGAACAACCCTCCGAGGTACGTCCAGGCCCCGCCAGCGAACTTCCGAATCGCGCCGACAGTGTTCAAACCGGTCTTGCGCCCGACGACGAACTCGACCATCATCGCCGGGAACCCGATCAATAGGACGAACGCCAGGTAGACGAGGATGAACGCGGCTCCGCCCTCCTGGCCGACCTGGAATGGGAACCGCCAGATGTTGCCCAGTCCGACGGCGCTGCCGACCGCGGCGAGGATGAATCCCAGTCGCGTCGACCACGTCTCACGTGCAGTGTCTCCAGAACTCATGCAGTAGCGCAGCATTACCTACCACACTCAAAGAAACCGTCGATAATTGCCGGAATGTGATGAAGAAAATAGTGAACAACCACCTTCAGCGAAAGCCAAGTGCACCCAGAAGGTCGACGCCGACATCGAAGTGGTCGACGAGCTGGTAGCCCAGAAACAGGCCGACGATTCCGAGGATGCCAGCGAGGTTTGGTGGTGCTGGGATCGGTACCTGAAGCAGCCGAAAGAACGCACCGGCCAGCAGGCCAGTTACGAGTGCGAGGACGGTCATGGCAATGGACATACTCGTGACTCGTAAGTAAGTCTCTCAAATGTTACGCCATAGCAATTGCTCAGGGGTCGAAAACGCAGGAAAGGTGGGGTGGGTGGGGGTATTGGGGTGGGAGTGGGTGGGGGTAAAGGCAGGCACCCTGCGCGGTGCCTCACTTCATAGCGATGTGACCACACGATAAATAAATTATCCTCAATTTATCGTTTTTGATTTCCAGAGACAGAAATCGGATAAATGTGTTTCGGTTTTCATTGTCGAAGCAGCGAACGATTTCATTCGCCGGCTGAGAGAGTCAATGCATGCCAGGCTTCTACAGTTCGACCGCACTATCGGCCAGGGCGAGAGTTAGATCGAAAACCGGCGAATGAACCACTACAAGAAAGATCCGCGAAACCGAGGGCGTTCGCTACTCGGAGTAGTTTTCGTAGGAAGTTATGCGTGGGTGCAGTCCCAAGGGAATGCACCTGCACTCTGGTGAGTGCGTGGGACCGGATTTGAACCGGCGGACCCCTACGGGACAGCGCCCTCAACGCTGCGCCGTTGGCCTGGCTTGGCTACCCACGCGCTCGCGTTCTATTGCGGTTTTCCCGCATCACGTCATACCCGAGGCCCATTAAAATGACTGTCGATTTGGTTGCTTGCACGTCGGGTCGCTGTCCAGAAGCGGTTGTTTCAAGACAGTCAATACACTAGAGCGAATCATGGCAAAATACTCGACCGGTGGCGGGTCCGGAGACACCGGCGGGAGCTGCGAGCTCTGGTGCGACCGACTCCTCCCTTGAGACCGTCAACATCGCCGGCGCACAACTCCAAGTGTGTGCGACCTGCGCAAAACATCGTGACGACGCCAAGGGGCAGACGTCGTCGGGTTCCGGAGACAACGACGGTGGCGACAACGTCAGTCGAAAGAAACGGGCCGCCCAGAACGCCGCGAAACTCCACGACGCCCAGCAGACCGACGCCTCTCACTGGGAGGACGGAGCAGATTACGACGACGATCAACTCCCGTATCTCGTCACAGATTACGGCCGTCTCCTGACCGAAGCGCGCCAGGACGCTGGCCTCCAGCGCGAAGAACTCGCCGCCGATCTGGGCCTCGACGAGGCCGACATTCTCGCCGTCGAGCAAGGCCGGGCCACGCAGGCCGGTATCGGCGGATCGGTCATCACTGCACTCGAAGACCGACTCGACATCGAACTGGCCGATACCTGACACCCACTCTCGATTTCGGCTCCCGCCACTGATTCTCCCGACCGCTGAGCTTCTGACACCGCTGACTGTTTGCCCGCCAGTTGCGTTTGTCGCCCGCCAGTTGCGTTTGTCGCCCGCCAGTGGAGTCCGATTGCGCCCCAGGAGTGACTTTTTTCGCGCCGGCCCCGTTGGATAGTGACATGGACCTCACGGCCGAGCAGGCGGCGATACGCGAAACGGTCCAGGAGTTCGCCCGCGAGGAGGTCAGGCCCGTCGCGGCCGAGGCCGACCGCGAAGAGCGTTTTCCGGAGGACCTCTGGGACGCACTGGCCGGGTTGGATCTGACTGGCCTGACTGTCCCCGAGGCATACGGTGGCGTCGACGTCGACCGACGGACGTACGTGCTGGTCAACGAGGCGCTGGCGCACGGAATGCTCGCGCTGGCGACAGCGCTGTCGGTCCACGCCCTCGCGACGTCCTGTATCGCAACGTTCGGAACCGACTCCCAGAAAGAGCGCTGGCTGCCCGAGATGACCGCGGGCCGGCCGGTCGGCGCGTTCGCGCTCTCGGAACCGGACGCCGGTTCGAACCCAGCGGAGATGTCGACGACAGCGACCCGACACGGCGAGAGCTACGTCCTCGATGGAACCAAACAGTGGATCACGAACGGGCAGCGGGCAGGCGTCTACATCGTCTTCGCGAGGACCGACGCTGGCGTCACACAATTTCTCGTCCCTGGAGACGCCAACGGGCTCAACGCAGGGCAACCTGAAGAGAAGATGGGGCTGCAGGCCAGCGACACGACGAGTCTCGAACTCGACGGCGTCGAGGTTCCGATCGAGAATCGACTCACGGCGGAAGGCGAGGGGCTCTCGGCGGCACTGTCGATCCTCACGGGCGGACGGATCGGGATCGCCGCCCAGTCGGTCGGCCTGGCGCAGGCGGCGCTGGACGAGACTATTGCGTACGTGAACGAGCGCGAGCAGTTCGTCGGACCGATCGGCGACATCCAGTCGGTTCGACACACCATCGCGGAAATGCACGCTCGGACAGCGGCTGCCCGACAATCGACGTGGCATGCCGCCGAACGAGCCGACGCTGGTCACGACGTTCGCAGCGAGGCTAGTGTTGCGAAGTACGTCGCCAGCGAGACTGCCGTCGACGTGACCGCCGACGCCGTCCAGCTCCACGGCGGCTACGGCTATACGACCGACTATCCCGTCGAGCGGTTCTACCGCGACGCGAAGGTGACCACGATCTACGAGGGAACCTCGCAAATCCAGAAGACAATCATCGCACGGGAGTTACTCGGCGAGTATTAGATAGTTAACAGGAAGTAATAACAGCAAAGATACACTTTTCTTAAGAAGTTCGCACCGTGATTTAGCATTGGATCATGGGTGTCCACAACACACCACAATCAGATCACCGGTGGGATGGAAGCGAGAACGAAGGCGGTGATAGGGCAGACGCTCCAGTGGCCACGGATGGGGGCCAACAGGACTACCAGCGGACAGACCAAGACGCGATCGGTGAGACGGTCGAAGCGTTGTTCGAAAACAGGTCGTCGAGACGCCAGGTTCCGACACCGGACGAGATCCAGAACGCGCTGGCAGATGGTTCGACGGCAGTGGAAGCACGGATCAAGCTACGCGAAGCACTCCGTGATATCGATCTCGACGAAAGAGAGGCGACTGAGGCCGACATTCGAGCCGTGATGACTGCACAGGAGATTCTCGAAGAGGACGTCAAAGAACTCTTGCGTCGCGTTCGGCATCTGGAACGAACGATTGACAGCCGACAGCAATTCGAGCGATAGACGCCGCGACTGAAGTCCGCACGACGGTCGGAGGCGTGACCAAAGTAACTTTGGCGCTGACCGCCAACGGTCTGTCGTGCCAGACGAGTACGACGCGACCATTTACGATCTGGACGGAACACTGGTCGAACTCGACGTCGACTGGGGAGAGGTGGCCCACAGTGTCGCCGCCGTGCTCAGCGCCCGTGGCGTCGACCCAGAAGGCGCGGACCTCTGGGAGATGTTCGAACTCGCACGACAAGCCGAATGTTTTCCGAGCGTCGACGATCGCGTCGCTGAGTTCGAACGTGATGGTGCGCGGGGATCACGCAGACTGCCGCTGGCCTCAGAGCTGCCCCGGCGTGAGCCAGTCGGCGTCGTCTCGCTAAATGCCGAATCGGCCTGCCGGATCGCCCTCGAAGTTCACGGCCTGGACAGCGCCGTCGCGACGGTGATCGGCCGGGACACCGTCGGGGAGATGAAACCGCATCCGCTGCCGTTGCAGCGCGCACTCGCCGACCTGGGCGTCGCTCCAGAGCGAGCACTGTTCGTCGGGGATTCGGAGTCAGACGCCGAAGCGGCGCGTCGGGCCGGGATGGACTTCCAGTGGGTCAGCGATCGACTGGGTCAGGACTGACTGCGAGCGTAGAGGTAGACGCCAATCGCGGTGAGCAACCAGACACCCGCGCCGACGCGAATGGCGAACGAAGCACGTTGTCCCCACGAAGAGAGGTCTGTGAAGACGGCAGCGACGGCGACGACGGGCGCGCCGACGACGATGGTCACGACGAAGGTGACCTGCATGACCCAGCCGTAGTCGACCCCCTCCGGATCAGTCGTCTCGACGCGCGTGGGCATAACTTGGGCTGGGAGCTACGACCCCCTGTCCGTTTCGGTTCGAGAGCGAGCGTTTATTCCGGTGGCGCGAGGGTCTTCCTCTATGCGCGCGAAGGACATCAGAGAGCGAGCGGACAGCGGCGATCCGGTAACGATGCTGACGGCCTACGACGCGCCGACAGCCGAAGTCGTCGATTCCGTCGGCGTCGACATAGTGCTCGTGGGCGATTCGATCGGCAACCTCCGGCTTGGCTACGACTCGACACTGCCGGTCACGCTCGAAGAGATCGAAAGTGCGACCGCTGCAGTGGCTCGCTCTGTCGAGGACGCCATGGTAATCGCGGACATGCCCTTCCTGTCGTTCGGGGCGAATACCGACGAGGCCATCGAGAACTGCGGTCGGATGCTCAAAGAAGCCGACGCCGACGCCGTCAAGCTCGAATCCGGGCCGCACACGATCGATCTCACCCGGCGGCTGACCCAGATCGGCGTCCCCGTCCAGGCCCACCTCGGACTGACGCCACAGCACGAAAACGAGAGTGGGTTGTTCCGCCAGGGGACCGACCAATCTGCAGCCCGCGAGATCGTCGATCTCGCGCACAAACACGAGCGAGCGGGTGCGTTCTCGCTGGTGCTCGAACACGTCCCCGCGAACGTCGCCGAGCAGGTGACAGAGGCCATCGACATCCCGACGATCGGGATCGGCGCGGGCCCAGACTGTGACGGGCAGGTCCTGACCGTCGACGAGGTGATCGGGCTGAGCGAGTCGGTCGCGCCGTTTTCGAAGGCCTTCGGCGACGTCCGCGGAGAAATGGAAGACGCCATCGAAAGCTACGTCGACGCCGTCGAAGCCAGCGAGTTCCCGGCTGACGACCACAGCCACCACGAAGACGGAATCGACGACATCTACTGAATTTCGTCTCTGAATGCCACAATCTCGTCGGTGACCGCCTTCGGCCGGTCGACCATCGCCAGATGAGCCGCCCCCTCGACGACCGACAGGCGGCCATCCGGGACGGCCTCGGCCAGATACTCGTGATAGGCGACGGGCGTCAACTGATCGTGCTCGCCGACCAGCGCCAGCAGTGGCGTCTCGACCTCGTCGAGTCGCTCACGAACATCGAATCGATGACAGGTCAGGAAGTCCCGCTCGGTCACCGCCCGGCCAGTCGCGCGGATCTGGGATATCGACCGTTCGAGCACTCGCTCTGGGGCGTCGTGAAAGAGTCGGTCCGGCCCGTGGAGAAACTCGATGGCCCGCTCGAAATCCTGCGCAAGCCACTGTCGGAGGGACTCGTGGACAGCCAGTTTCGCGCCGCTACCCAGCAAGACGACACCGTCAGGATCGACGACATCGTCCAGCAGTGCCTGGAGGACCACAGCCCCGCCCAGTGAGTTGCCGACCAGAACGTCCGCCTCGACAGTGTGGGCGACCGCGGCCACGTCCGCGACGTAGGCAGACAGCGTCTCGGCTCCTGGTTCGGTATCCACGTCCGCCGAGTTGCCGTGGCCGCTCAGATCGAGCGCCGCGAACGGCCGCGGGCCGTCCGGCCCGTACTGGTGGGCCCAGAGTCGATGCGTGGCCCCGCTCCCGTGGACGGCGAGCGTGACTGGCCCTTCGACAGAGTCGCCAGCGAGCTGATACGCTGTCGTCCGCCCGTCGTGGGTCACCGTCTCCATATCCACCCCATCGAAGCCCACCCAGATGAGTGATTCCCCGATGTGAACCGCAATTCATCCAGAAGTCCCTGAATCCCACCCCGTACCCCCCTCAATTTGAAGAAGATTTATATAGTGTGAATGCTAACTCTGAGTTAGTATGACTGAAACGCAGCAGTTGGGCGGTGACGTTCCAGTGAGCCGGTACGAGTACGAAGACGAAGTGGTACTTGCGGCTGACCTGGGTGTTACCGAAGCGTCGGCCGAGATCGTCGGCGACACCGTGATCGTCGTCGCGGGCGGCGAGCAATACGATCTGACGGTTCCCGAAGGGGAGAACGCACAGGCATTTATCAAAAATGGCGTCCTCACTGTCGAGGTGAGCCGATGAAACTCACTGTCAAACCTCTCAAGCAGAAGGACGCAGGGCGTGGACTAGCGGCTATCGACAGGGCCGCGATGGACGAGTTGGGCCTGGAGAACGGAGACTACATCGTCCTCGAAGGTCGGCAGGGCGGTCGAGCTGTCGCGCGCGTCTGGCCGGGTTATCCCGAGGACACCGGCAACGGAGTCATCCGGGTCGACGGTCGCCTGCGCCAGGAGGCCGACGTCGGCATCGACGACACGATCGAGGTCGAGAAGGCCGACGTCAAGCCCGCGAAGTCCATCACCGTCGCGCTTCCGCAGAACCTCCGGATTCGGGGCAACATCGGCCCGCACGTCCGGAACAAGCTGAGCGGCCAGGCGATCACGAAGGGGCAAACGGTGCCGTTCTCGCTCGGTCTCGGGCCAATCTCGAACGTCGGCGGACAGAAGATCCCACTGAAGGTCGCTGACACTGACCCGGAGGGAACGGTCGTCGTGACCGACCAGACCGAGATCGAGATCAGCGAGAAGCCCGCCGAGCAGATCACCGGCGGCGAGCCCGGTGAAGAGCGCGAGACGCCGAACGTCGCCTACGAGGACATCGGTGGTCTGGACGACGAACTCGAACAGGTCCGGGAGATGATCGAGCTCCCGATGCGCCATCCCGAACTGTTCCAGCAGTTGGGGATCGAACCACCGAAGGGCGTCCTCCTGCACGGCCCGCCGGGGACTGGTAAGACGCTGATGGCCCGCGCGGTCGCAAACGAGATCGACGCCTACTTCACAACGATCTCGGGGCCGGAGATCATGTCGAAGTTCTACGGCGAGAGCGAAGAACAGCTCCGCGAGATCTTCGATGAAGCCGAGGAGAACGCGCCCGCCATCGTCTTCATCGACGAGATCGACTCCATCGCACCCAAACGTGACGATACCTCTGGCGACGTCGAGCGCCGTGTCGTCGCCCAGTTGCTCTCGTTGATGGACGGCCTCGAAGAGCGTGGCGACGTCATCGTCATCGGCGCGACCAACCGCGTGGACGCCATCGATCCGGCGCTCCGACGCGGTGGCCGGTTCGACCGAGAGATCGAGATCGGCGTCCCGGACAAAAACGGCCGCAAGGAGATCCTGCAGGTCCACACCCGCGGGATGCCCCTCGAGGAGGACATCGACCTCGACAAGTACGCCGAGAACACTCACGGCTTCGTCGGGGCAGATCTCGAACAGCTCACCAAGGAGTCGGCGATGAACGCACTCCGGCGCGTTCGCCCGGAGATCGACCTCGAAGCAGACTCCATCGACGCCGAAGTCCTCGAAGCGATGTCTGTGACCGAGGGCGACTTCAAGGAGGCACTGAAAGGGATTGAACCCTCCGCCCTCCGTGAGGTCTTCGTCGAAGTCCCCGATGTCACCTGGGAGTCGGTCGGTGGTCTAGAGGGGACCAAAGAGCGCCTCCGGGAGACGATCCAGTGGCCCCTCGAATACCCCGAAGTGTTCGAGCAGATGGACATGCAGGCCGCCAAGGGCGTGCTGATGTACGGCCCACCCGGCACCGGGAAGACGCTGCTGGCGAAGGCCGTCGCCAACGAGTCCCAGAGCAACTTCATCTCGATCAAGGGACCGGAACTGCTCAACAAGTACGTCGGTGAATCCGAGAAGGGCGTTCGCGAAGTCTTCGAAAAGGCCCGTTCCAACGCCCCGACGATCGTCTTCTTCGACGAGATCGACTCGATCGCCGGCGAACGTGGCCAGGGCGCGTCCGATTCCGGTGTCGGCGAGCGCGTGGTTTCACAGCTCCTGACCGAACTCGACGGCCTGGAGAGCCTCGAAGACGTCGTGGTCATCGCGACGACCAACCGGCCCGACCTGATCGACGCGGCGTTGCTGCGCCCCGGTCGGCTGGATCGACACGTCCACGTGCCGGTTCCCGACGAGGAAGCACGCCGGAAGATCCTCGAAGTCCACACGCGCAACAAGCCGCTGGCCGACGACGTTGATCTGGACGTGTTGGCCGAAGAGACCGACGGCTACGTCGGTGCGGACATCGAGGCTCTGACCCGCGAAGCCGCCATGGCCGCCAGCCGGGAGTTCATCAACAGCGTGGATCCCGAGGAAGTCGACGACAGTATCGGCAACGTCCGGATCAGTCGCGAGCACTTCGAGGCCGCGATGGACGAGGTCGGCCCGAGCGTCGACGAGGAGACCCGCGAGCGCTACGAGGAGATCGAAGAACGCTTCGACCACCGCGAGAGCGAAATCTCCGAAGAACAGGAAGTCGGCCGGACGTTCCACTGATCGCTCGCGCTTCGTCTGGGTAAGAGTCCGTCGAAAACTGGGATGACGGTGTGTCAGAGGCACCATCTCCCCGGAGCCGTCGAACAGGACCAGCGGGCACACAAGCCCTGCGCGACGGCCGCGGGGAACTCCCACTCGTGGACTATCGGGACCAACCATACCCCGCGGCCGAAACCGCGGAGGCCACCACCCCATCAATCTGCCCGACGTCCACAAGCAATTGCCGCTTGTACCGGGGGATGCCTTATCTCACCGGTTGACTCACCTACTCACACCCTGAAGGGACCAGTCAGATCGAGTATATGAATTTAGTAGCGGCGACGAGTAGAGGGCCGCACGCAGCAGGGACCAGAGCGGTAGTCGGTCGGATGCCGAGCGACCGCGCGGGGACCAGCCGTCCGGCACAACTGCCGGAGCAGTCGCGTCGGCGTCCGAGCCGACCGATTCACCCCATGACCCACGTATCAACCGTGTCCCCACCCCGGGAGAGTCACACGAACGTGACCTCGGCGCATCTTCCGAGACGCGCCCAGTACCACCCACACGGCGTCACTCGCGGGCAACTATTCCTTTGGGCGGAGAGGTCCTTAGTTCACCGACTGACAGACTCCGTCAACGGATGACCGAAATTATCACAACACAAACATTACTTCGATATGCAGAGGCGGCCGGTACTATTATTGGGGGTACCCGAGAGAAAATAAGCATCTATGGAGCACCTCGGGGGCAAGGAAGCGATCGAGACGTTGGGCAAGCGTACCGAGTTCCTCGAATTACTGGACGGTGAGCCGTTGCACAAGCGCGATATGGTCGATCGACTCGAACACTCCCGGTCAACGGTCGACCGGGCGATCAGTGACCTCACCGATGCGGGATTCGTCGAACGCATGACACGCGGGTTCGTGACGACCCAGTCCGGTCGGCTGGCACTCGCACGCTATCGATCGTTTCTGGCCGAGACGGACGCGATTCTTTCGGGTACGGCCGTCCTCGAACCACTCCCACCTACCGAAGAGCTGCCGACATCACTACTCACGGCCGGAACTGTCCACGAAACCCGGGGCAGCTACCGGTTACTGGAGGCCATCGCCGACGCTATCGACGGAGCCAGTGGCTACCGCGCGATTCTACCGCAGCTGGTCGATTCCCGACACCTCAGGTTGTGCCACGCACGCGCAGTCAGGGATGACCTCTCGGTGTCGCTGGTCGCGCCGTCGGCATTACTGACGCGACTGAAAACTGAGTTCCCGGCGTTGCTCGGGGAACTCGCGGACGTGCCGGTGTTCGACGCGGCTGTCGGTGAAACGCCACCGTACGGATTGCTCGTCGTCGAAGACGAGTCGGGCGAACCAACCGAGGTGCTCGTCGTGACCTACGACGACGACCAGATCAGAGGCTTCTGTCGGTCAGCCGACCCAGAGACGCTGGCGTGGGCGAGCGAGCGCTTCGAGGCAGTACAGTCTTCGGCCACGGCCCTGGCAGACGAACTCGGCGACGCCAGCGAAGCGGCGAGGCTATCGTCGCTGCTCGGCGAACGACTCCCGCCACAGCTTCGGACACAGGGATTCGTCCGACTCGACGACGAGTTCGTCGAGCGACGGTCACCGTTGTCGCCGTCTGTCAGCTACCGCGCTGGCCTGGGGCTCCCGGAAGTCATCGACGGGCAGTCGATCGATCGATTCGACGAGGCGGGCTCGCTGACCGAGCAGTTGCTAGGCCGATTAGAGGCGGGGACGAGCGTGGCCGTGCTCGGGCCGCCCGGATCCGGAAAGAGTACGCTCTGCAAGCGCGTCGCACGCCGCTGGTTCGACTCCGACCGCGGAGCCATCTTCTATCGCGAGTCGACCGACCCCGAACCGTTCGACGCTGTCGGTGCACTCGAACGAGTTGTCGAGCGCGCGTCCGAGCCAACATTAGTCGTCGTCGAGGACGCCGTCCGTCGGGAAGCGAGCCGGATCTTCGAGGTGCTCGAAACGTGCGCCGACCGTGAGGATGTGGTCTTCCTGCTGGATGCCCGTGAGTCGGAGTGGCAAGAGCCTCTCGTCGGCAGCGTCAGCGCCCGGGTCGAGGCGTTCCGCCGGGACGCTGTCGAGGCAGTAGCGATGCCCGCGTTCGACGAACGGGAATGTCGTCACCTGATCGATAAACTCGCCGAGGACACCGATACTGCCGTCCAGATCCCAGTCGACGAACTACTCGAAGCCGCGACCAGCCACGCCAAAGACGCACAGACCGCGCCGGCCGCGATCTATCTGGCCTGTCATCGGCTGGCGCGGTACGTCGAACCGCTGTCGGCCTACGAGTCGACGCCGACGACGCTCGAAGAAGACGTCGGGCGCGTCCACGCCCGCCTCTCCGAGATGGGGGCCGATGCGCTGGACGTCGGCGTCCTGATCGCGCTGCTGGACGTCGCCGGCGGCCCAATCGAAACCGCAGCCCTCGAATCGCTCGCTGTCGCGGACGTCGTCGAGTCGGATGTCCCTGGACGAGTCCGAGAAGAGCTCACCGGCGTCGCGCTGTTTCCGGTCGAAGAAGGCGATCGGTTCCAGGGCCCACACGTCAGCTGGGCTGCGACCTTCCTGGAGCACCACGTGGACGCCGTCGGCGACGCGGCCGCCCACGAGCGTGTCGGTCGGTGCGTCTCGGCGTTGCTCTCGCTGGCAGATGATCCCGATCGGCGGGCGGCGCTCGCCCGTCGCTGCGGTGCGGACTCGCCCCTGCTCGAACGGATCGTCCGCGATCCGACGGCCTGGGCCGAGGACACCGTCGACAGGATCTTCGACGTGGGACGCGCCTACGCCTCACTGGCCCCGCTGTTCGGCCACGGTGACGAGACTGCCATCGAGATCCCCGAGGCGTGCACGAAGTGTGCACAACGCCGTGGAATCGCCGCGCGGGCCGTCATGCTCGAAACACAGGGCGACCTCTCGGGAGCCGAGCACGCCTACGAACGGCTCTGGGAATTTGGCGACGGCGACGGATCGGCACGCAGGGCCAGAGCCGAGAGTCGGCTCGGGCTGGCCACCGTCTATCGGAAACGTGGGGAGTTCGAAACTGCACGCGAATACGCGAGCGAGGCCCTCGACCTGGCTGGCGATCTGACGGCGTTCGACCCCGACGTCCGCGCACACCTCGAACTGGCGTCGATTGCCATCGAAGAGGGTGAACTCGACCGGGCAGTCGATGCGCTGGACGCGGGCGAAGCCGTCCTCGAAGACGTCGCGGCTCCGCGACTGTCAGCGGCACTGTGGCGACAGCGTGGTGTCGTCGCTCGCACTCGCTCTGCGTACGACGCGGCCGCCGAGGCCTTCCAGCGAAGTCTGGAGCTGTACGACGCCGTCGACGACCGCAAGAACGTGGCTGCCGTGCGCGGCAACCTGGGTCAGACCGAAAGCGAGCGTGGCAACCGCTCGGCGGCCCGCGAGCAGTTCCTGCTCGGTCTCGAGCCGGCCCGTAACGCCGGCGCAACCGCTGTGGAGGCAGACCTGCTAAAAGATCTGGGCGTGGTCGCGTACCTGCAGGACGACTACGAACAGGCCGAGCGCTACTTCGAGCAGGCGCTCTCGCTGGCCGAATCACTGGAGGATCAATCGCTGCTCTTGCCGGTCCAGCTGAACAGCGGTCTCGTCGACCTCGAACGTGGCGACTACTCGGCGGCCGAGGCCCGTATCACGGACGCACTCGATCAGGCGAACGAAGGTGACCAGCCACAGGACCTCGACGTACCACTCGTCGAGCGCCTCAGGGAGGCCGGCGCACCCCGTCTCGCGAAGGCTGTCAGTGATGTCCTCAGGACAGGCGAGACACAGCCACAGTCACAGCCGCTTCGAGAAGACTGATACTGCTGTCTGTACGTTCGGAAAGATATTCGGTACCTCCTGGGTGCCACATTCTTTCTAACTGGTACAGCCGGCAGTATGACCGTCGACGCGATCTCTGCTGGAGTGGTGCTGAGTGAATTCCGGTGTCGACCCATCGCTCACCTGCTGTCGGCTTCGGGGACGGTGGCAGCTGTCGTCTGGTCGGCGACTATCCTCGCGTTACGCTCCTTCGGACTCCCCGTCGTGGAGTGGCCGAAGTGGCGTGATCTCAGGCCCGCGATCGGCCACCTCGACGTTGGCTTCGATCTCGAAGACGTCGGCCAATAGCGCCTCGGTCACGACATCCTCCGGCGGCCCGCGGTCGTAGACCTCGCCATCGTCGAGCGCGACCATGTGGTCTGCGTACCGAGCGGCCTGATCGATGTCGTGCAGTACGACGACGATCGTGATCTCGCTGTCGTCGCGCAGTGTCTCGATGATCTCCATCACCTCTAACTGATGGTGCAGGTCGAGGAACGTGGTCGGTTCGTCCAGCAGCAGGACGTCGGTTTCCTGGGCCAGGACCATCGCGATCCAGACGAGCTGTTTCTGCCCGCCGCTGAGACTGCCGACCTGTCGCTCCCGGATGTGATCGACGCCGGCCATTTCGATCGCCCACTCGATCGCCTCTTGATCCTCGTCGGTCAGCGTCTCGAAGAATCCACGGTGGGGGTAGCGGCCGTGCTCGACCAGTTTCTCGACGGAGAGACTGTCCGGCGAGACGTTCTCCTGGGAGAGGAGACCAAGCTGGCGGGCGATCTCCTTCGTAGTGAGCGATTCGATGTCCTCGCCGTCGATGCGGACGCGCCCCGCGTCGAGCGAGAGCTGGGTCGCGAGTCCTTTCAGAAGCGTGCTCTTGCCGCTGCCGTTCGGGCCGACGAGCGCTGTCACCTCGCCCGGCGGAACCCGGATCGACTCCTCGTCGATCACTGGCTCGTCGCCCGATGCGTAACTGAGGACCAGGTCCTCGCCGACGAACTCACTGGCCTCGCTCACAGTCTCTGGCGAGTCGGACGACGCAGGTTCGTCTTCGACCGGATCCTCGTCCGATCGTTGCAATAGTTCCCCGAGACCGCCATCCGCTCGTTTCGGTTCGTCGGTCGGTGTCGGATCGTTCTCAGTCATCAGATCTCACCCATCTGTTCTTGCCTGCGCATCAGATACAGGAAGTACGGCCCGCCGATCAATCCAGTGACGATCCCCGCGGGGAATTGCGTCATCTCGTCGAACGCGAACAGCATTCCGAGTCGCGCGATGACGTCGGCAGAGACCATCAGCGCGGGGCCGACGAACAGACAGCCGATCATCAACTTGCGGTAATCGCTACCGACGATATTGCGCACCATGTGTGGGACGATCAACCCGACGAAACTGACGATGCCGGCGACCGCGATGCTGGCGGCCGCCGCTAGCACCGCGATCGACGACAGCGCGAATCGAACCCGTTCGACGTTCATTCCGAGTGATTTTGCCGTGCTCTCGCCGAGCAAGAGGACGTTCAACTGTCGTGCGCTGACCAGCGCCAGCCCAACCGAGAGAATCGTCCACGGCAAGGCGACTCGAACCTGCTCCCAGTCGGTCCCGACCAGTGAGCCTGTCGTCCACTGGATCGCCGACTGGACGACTGCGATGTTCTCTGCCTGCATGAAGACTGCCGTCTCGAGACTCTGGAAGATAGTTCCGACGATCACGCCAGCGAGCACGAGCCGTACCGGTGATGTCCCGTTCTTCCAGGCGATCGCGTAGACGATCAGGAACGCGCCGATGCCACCAAGCCCCGCCAATAACGGCAGCAGCGACTGTAATCCCAGTACCATCCCGAGAAGCGGGATGGTGATCGTCATACCGCCGAGGAAGACCAGCGTCACGAGGATCGTAAATCCGGCCCCCGAGGAGACACCGAGGATGAACGGGCTCGCGAGCTCGTTTCGGGTGACGGCCTGGAAGATCGCACCCGAGATTGCCAGACAGATTCCGACGAGGACAGCGACGATGACGCGAGGCAGCCGGCCGGCCCAGACGATACGGCTGTCGGTGCCGACCGCAGAGGGCATGTCGGTACCGAACAGGAACGCTTCCCATGCCTCCCAGCTGAACAGCACCGTCGGGTTGAACGTCGCTCGCCAGGCTTGCATGAACGTCATATCGTAGGGGCCGTACCGAACCTGGATCAACAGCCCGGCAACCACGACCCCGAGACTGGCGAGACACAGTGCTGCCAGTCTGCTGTCCATCCAGGAGTGCAGGCCCTCGCGGATCCTCGACCGGTCGCTCGCTGTCGCTGCCTCGCTCGCCATCGTCAATCACACCTCTGCGTGGAGTCGATTCTGGCGACATACTCGCGGATCCGCTCATCGTCCATCACGTCGAGCAGGGCCTCCGGCCCGACGACCTCGACGAGCCGCTCACGGCCGCGAGCAGCCCGATCGTCGACCTCGGATTCGGTCACCCTCGTCTCGAAGGCCCGGTCGACGTACGTCTCCCGTAGCTCGGCGAGTCGATCGTCGCTCAGGCCCTCGGCGTCGATCTCGTTGTCGAACCACGCCTCCCAGCGCTCACGGTCGGCCCACTCGCCGGAATACTCCGACTCCGGGCGTACCCAGTCATACTCGGGTGCGACCTCGCCCGAGAGGCCGCGTTCGCGCCGGCGATCCTCGATCAGTGTGCGGGCGACGTGCGCACCGTTGCCGGCAGCGACGATGGCCTGTGCACTCCGGGCACCCGCAGGGGAAGCAACGTACAGGCCGTCTATCGGCGTTCGGCCGTCCGCGTCGGCGTAGTCGGGGTCGAACCGTTCTTCGAGTTCGCCGTGGTGTTCGTGTTCCTCGAACATCGCCGGATCGTCGAGCTCCCGTAGATAGGACCCGTCGTACCACGCGGCCGCAACGACGGCCTCGGCCTTGACCGTGGTCCCCTGCTGGGTCTCGACGCGGAATCCCGACTCGGCGTGGGTGTCCGAGTCCTCGGGGACCCGCGTGACGGACTCGACCAGTTCCTCGCGGCGCTCGGCCCCGGTCTCGCGGACGTGTTCGGCCATCAGCTCCTGGAAGGTCTCGATCTCGACGCCAGCAGGGAAGCCAAGGTAGTTTTCAAGATAGCCACAGCGCTCCAGCGCGGCGTTGCCGCGGTCGAACAAGAGCGTGTCGAGGCCGTACCGCGCCGTGAACACCGCCGCCGAAGCCCCTGCGGGGCCGCCCCCGACGATCACGACGTCGACGCGGTCGGGGTCGCCGCTCATGATTCCTCCACCAGTTGCGACTCCAGTTGTCGGGTGACGAAGTCGTCGTCCAGCAGCGAGTCGCTCCCCCTGAGGTGGACAACGGGCGCGTTGTCGATCCGGAGCCACTCGTCGGTCGCACCACCCGAGACTGTCACTGACTGACTGGTCTCTGGGAGCCCGTTCTCGCGTCGGCCCCGTGTCTGCTTACGGACGCTCACCTGTTCGACAGCGCCATCTTCAGCCGCGCAGACCACGAGATCGTACTCGGGCAGCGACGGATCCAGCCGCCGAAGTGCCGACCGGTAGGCCTGCGCGGAGAGACACGCCAGTTCGGCTTCCTCGAAGGTCGGGAAGGTCACGTCAGTAACTGGTGCGGGCGCACAGCCCGAGTCCTTGCAGGCGACGCCGTACTCACCGTCCTCGACAGCGAGGGCCTCGATACGCTCGCGCGTCCGGCGGATCGTATCGCGACTGGTGTTCGGATCGGCACCACTCCTACACTGGGCTGCTCCGTCGCTGGCTGCCATTTCAGAACTCCCCGTTCACCACGTCGACGACGCGCTGTCGGTCGAACAGTTCCTCATCGATGTCGTAGAGGTCGCTGCCGACACGCTCGGTCAGGACCATGTTCGTGATCGGGCCCGGATAGAGACCACCGGCGCGGTAGACATCGCCGTTCTGGACGGCGGTGAGCGCGCTCGCCAGCGAGTGGTCTTCGAGGAACGAGACGACGGTGTTCTGGAACTCCTCGGTCGTCTTGCCTTCGTAGCCGCGCAGCAGGAGGACTTCCGGGTCGACGTCGAGGAGCGTCTCGATGTCGATGGCGGCGCGGCTGCCGTGGAAGTCCTTGATGTCGGTTTCGGCCAGAGCGTCGCGAACGTTCAGGTCTCGGAGGTGTTTGAAGCCTGTCCCGCTACCGATGATGTAGGGATAGTACTGCTCGGGGTTGTCGCCGACACCCCACAGGACAGCGGCGGCCGGGGCCTCGCTGGTGTTCGGGACGTGCGGTGCGAGATTCGCCGTGAAGTCGTCGTGGATGTCGACGAACGCCTCGTAGCGGTCGGTGCGCTTGAACACCGTCGCGAGTTTCTCGAACCCTTCGTAGAGAGTGTAGTAGCGGTAGTCGTCGTGCCAGGGGTAGTGCTGGGCGTAAATGCAGTTGCCGAAAAACGGACCGACGTTGTCGGCGATATCCTCGACATCGGACTCGTCCCAGCCCTTGAAGCGATTCATGAGGAAGTTCGGGTCCATGACGTAGACATCGCCGTCGAGGTCGTAGAGCAGTTCCTTACTGACCCCGTCCTGATACAGCGACACCATGTCGCTCTTGTCGACCGAGAGCCCTGGAATCGAGTCGTAGTACTGGGTGTGATAGCGACCTTTGAGCCAGACGCCTTTCGGCGGTTCGAGACCGAGCGCGATCCCCATGTCCGCCCAGGAACCGTTGTTGGCCACCCACGTCTCGGGGACGCTCTCGAAGGTGACCTCACCGACCGGCTCGATCGACACCGAGTACGGTGTCTCGACGCCGTCTGCTCCGTCGTCGGTGGTTGTCGAAGACGCCGAGTCGGTTTCGGTGGCTGTCGACTGATCAGTCGTCGTCCGGGGGCTCTCAGTCGACGTCCCGTCGCCGCTCGACTGTCCACAGCCCGCCAGCAACCCCGCAGTCACCGCTCCGAGTCCACCTGTCACGAACGTTCGTCGCGTGTGTGAGTCGTCTTCCATATTGTTTTGGCTCACCTAAACAGTAAAAGCCGTTTCGATCTTTAGGCAAGCCAAAAGTAACGAGTGATCGTGGAAAACGACAGAGTCAGGCGCGTGCAACCAGGTGAGCACGGATCGAGCGCTGGGCCTCCTGACAGGCGTCTTCCAGTCGGGCAAGCGTTGCCAGAACCGGATAGGTCGACGGGAAGCCGGCGTAGAGGTACTCGACGAGCACGCGGTGTTCGATTCCGACCGCACCGCTTGCGCCCGTCGTCGCGTCGAGATGCTCCTGGCGCTCGGCCGCCGCGGCGTCGAGTCGCTCGCGGTGATCGTCGAGCGTCTCGTGCCACGCCCGGAGTCGGTCGAACCCGAGGTCTTCGAGTGGCGTAGGATTGTGCGCGACGAACCACTCGCAGATGTCGGCGACTGCCGCGTCGACGGCCGACAGAGAGTCGGCTTCACGTTCGAGTGCTCGCCCCATCGCGTCGAGTTCGTCCAGCCGCGACTGGGTTTCGGCCTGCACTACCTGCTTGAGTTGTGGGGTCAGCGTACCCGCGCTGTTACCCCCACAGAGCGAGATGGCCAGTTCGGCCGAGAACTCGGTCGCGACCGCCTGGTGCACCGTCTCGGGCGTCTCCTGAGCGTCGCCACTGTAGGGTCCGAGGTGCTCTTCGAAAGCGTCCAGCACTGCCGAGACGCCGGCCGACGAGTTGCTCGCAGTGGCCACGGCCGTCGGCCCGCCGAAGGCGGTCGATCCACCGGAAGTGCCGGCGTCGACTTCCGCAACCGCAGTTTCGAATCGCTCGAACGCTCGGTGTTTCTCCGTGGTCCACTCGCGCTCGTCGGCGACGCGCTCGCGTGCCCGGTCGACGTCAGTGTCGACGCTCATAGCGATCCCCTCCGGGAAACGGGCTGGTGTTCTGCGAGCGGTGCGTGCTCGGGCGTCGGCTCGACGACCAAGTCGTATCGGGGGGCGCGCGGATCTCGCTGGCGGAGCGCGCGCCGGTAGGCCCGGCAGAGTTCGAGCGCCAACCGAGCTGTCCGCTGATCTGGAAATCGAGCATCGGCAACTGGAGCCGGCGAGAGGCCGCTGTGGGCACAGACGATCCGGTAGCTCCCCTCCTCGCTCGCCAGGCGGTCGATCCGGCGCCGGAGTGTCCACAGCGTCGATCGCATCACTTGCATTGATTTAGGCCACCCTAAAGAAGGGTTCGGTTTGGCGGTGCGGATCACTACTGTTTTTAAAATGGATTGGTAACGGGTGGACGAGGGCGCGTAGCTCAGTCCGGACAGAGCATCGGACTTCTAATCCGATGGTCGTGGGTTCAAATCCCGCCGCGCCCGTGCAGCGACCGCAGAGAGTGAACCGGCACGGTGGGATTTGAACCCTGGAAGTCGCGCGCAGCGAAGCGAGCACGTCTTCCTCCGGTTCAAATCCCACCGCGCCCGCTTGTGCGAGGAGCAGACACGACGAGCAAAGCTGTGGCTGGGGCCAACTGTCCCGTCGCCTCGGACGGTGACGTTTATACGAATCCCCCAGCGAAGAGAGAGTATGAACCGACGGGGCTGGCTAAGCATCCGGGCGACAATCTGGCTGGTCACCGTCGTCTCGGTACTCTCCTTTGCGGTGGGCGTGATCAACATCGCCTCCCAGGACGTCATCTTCTTCGGGGCATACATCCCGGAGTCAGCCCAGCGCCTCGCCGGATTCACGGGCGCGATGACCGGCTTTCTGATGTTGATGAGCGCGTTCGGGCTCCGGAAAGGCCTGCGTGCGGCCTGGTACTCGACGATGTTGCTGTTGCCCGTGACCGCGATGCAGGGCGTGGTCCAGTCCGGTGCGATCGGAGTGCCGATGATGGACATCTCGGTGCCAGTGTCGTTGCCGCTCGTGGTCCTCTCGCTCGTGTCGATGCCACTGGTCGCGATCAACCGCGACCGCTTCGACGATCGGTGGGCAATCTCGACGACCCAGCTGGCAGCCCTGTCGGCGCTGATCGGCGCACAGATCTACGGCACGGTCGGGACCTACGCGCTGCGTGATGAGTTTCCAGCGGTGAACACGCTGCTCGATGCCTTCTACTTCACGCTCGTGACGGCCTCGACCGTCGGATTCGGCGACATCACCGCGAGCACGCAAATCGGCCGGCTCTTCAGCCTGTCGGTGCTCGTGATCGGCGTCGCCAGCTTCGGTGTGGCCGCCGGGACACTGCTCGGGCCGGCGATCGAGGCCCGCTTTGCGGCCGCACTTGGCCAGATGACGGAGGCTCAACTCAGCATGCTCGAAAACCACATCATCGTCATGGGCTATGGCGAACTGACCGAACCGATTCTCGACGAACTCGAAGACAGCAACATCCCGTTCATCGTCATCACGCCGAACAGCGAGAAGGCGAGCGCGTTACGCAATCGGGACGTCAACGTCCTGACCGCCGATCCCAGCGACGAGACCCCGTTACACGACGCCGGGATCGAACGTGCGATCGGCGTCGTGGCGGCGACGAACAACGACGCCGAGGACGCACTGGCGATCCTCACGGCGCGTGAACTCAACCCCGACGTCCGGATCGTCGCGGCCGCGACCGATCGCCAGAACACGGCGAAACTCCGCCGCGCCGGGGCGGATACGGTCATCAGTCCGGCCGTCATCGGTGGCCACCTGATCGTGCAATCCGCGCTGGGCCAACAGGGCGTCGAGTCTGTCGCCGATCAGATCCTCGGGACTAGCGGCGAGGAGGTCGAAGAGATGGCCGAGGAAGTCGACGAGACAGCCGACGACGCGCCGGGCGATCAGTAGTTGCGGTCGACGATCGCGACGTCAGTCTCGACGTCACCGAGCCGTTCGAACGTCGGCCGGGAGACGAACCGCGATGCCGTGCTTCGATCCTGGCTCGATCCCAGAACGACCAGGTCGTACTGCCCCGCGTTCTCGGCGATGAACGATTCGATCCGGGCGCGCGGGACTCGCGTCTCCAGTGAGCCGTTGGCAGTTTCAGTCAGGTTCGCGAGCATCTCCTCGGCACGACGCCGGTCGCCCTCGCTATCGATACAGTGACAGACGCTAACCGTGCCCGCCGTCCCCGTGAGTCGCGTCGCGAAGTCGATCATGCTGTGAGCGACGTCACCCGCTCGCCTGACCGGGACGAGCACGCGCGACCAGCGCGTCCGCCCGTCGTACGACCGGTGAACGAGGACGTCGACAGGCCCCCGGAAGAGGTCACGGATGTACGGTGCGAGTCGTTCGTCCGCGGTCTCGTAAGGGGTGGCGATGAGGTCGCAGTTGGCCTCCTGGGCAGTCTGGACGATCGTCCGGGCGAGCGAGCCGCCGCCGACGGCGACGACGACCTGACACGGGACGCCGGTGACAGTCTCGATCCGGTCGGCCCGCTCTTCGAGCGTCTCGGCGGCGACCGAGACAGCACGCTCCCGGGCGAGTTCGTGGAGTTCGGCCTCGTCGTAGGCAGCCCAGCCCTGGCTGACGTCGCCGGCCTCGACGGCCCCGGGTCCGTGCTCGGGTGGCGACTTCTCGAAGGCCGCCCAGTTCTCGTGGATATCGGCCGGGTGAACGCCCTCGGGATCGGCGTGAGGGACCTCCAGACGCCGTGGTGGACGATCGGCCGCACTGTCGGTCGCCAGGTGTTCGTCTTCGAGCACAGCCTCCTCGGCGGCGGCGAGGTCCGCGTCCTCGACGACGTCTAGCAGGACGACCTTCCCGGCGTCGTGGGCGGCCGCGAGTCGCGCGCCGAGCATCGCCGTCGCGTCGTCGCGCACGCCCCGCATCGGGACCAGCACGTGGTCGTCACCCTTGGTCGACTCGTAGAGGAACTTCGCGCGTTGTTTGTAGACGTTGTCCCGCCAGAGGACGAACGCACCGGCGACGAGCGTGCTCGAAACGGCAACGCTGCCGACGTAGGCGAGCTGGGTCGTCCCCGTCACGTGGATCAACAGCGCCGTCGAGAACGCCGACGCTTCCTGAATATCGAGTGCCCAGGTGACAGCACCGGTCAGAAACAACCCGAGTGCGACGGCGCCCGGGTTGACCTCGAAGGCCGTCGGTGGCGTCCCGTACCAGTAGCGAGCCGTCACCGCGAGGGCGACCCAGCCACATAGCGCACCAGCGGTGAGCCCGCCGACGAACCGCCGCGGCGAGGATGACCGGCTCTCGGGGTTGGCAAAGAGCGTGTACGAACCCGACGCCAGAGGCGGAAACAGCAAGAATGGAAGGATTTCGATCGCGTTCGAGAGCGCGGTGACGATGCCGAGCAGGATCGGTAATGCGATCAGGATCGACAGATGGACCAGGTTGTGCGTGTTCTCGATCCACCGGCGAAACGCCCGAATCTCCCGGCGCTCGAATCGGCGCAGTCGCGTCCGCACACCTCGAACGCGTTCACGGGCTCGCTGAAACATCGTCGCTATCCAGCCAATCCCGCCACGCACACAAAAAGCCCTCGTGCACGGAGTGTCACGGAATCGTTCAGAGTGACGTCGCTGCGTCGAGCGCGATTCCGATGGCTCGCTCGACGTTGTTTTTCGCCTTCTCGGGCAACTCCGCGTCGTCCGTCTCGCCCTTCTGGGTTCCTTCCACGAGGTTCCCGTCGACGGTGCAGATCGCACCGGCTCCCAGCCCCTTCCGCCGTGCGAGAGTGAAGAGCGCGGCCGCCTCCATCTCGACGGCCAGGAGGCCTGCACCCTCCCAGTTGTCGACGTGTTCGTCAGTCTCGGCATAGAAGGCGTCGTCAGTCGCGATCGGGCCGACGTGGACGTCTTCGTCGTTTGCTTGCGCAGCGTCCACGAGCCCGGAGAGGACGCCGTAGTCCGGAACGGCGGGCACGGTATCTGCCTCGTAGCGTCTGGTGGTTCCCTCGTCTTTGGCTGCGCCGGTCGCGACGATCATATCCCCGATTTCGATCCCTTCTTGAAGTGCGCCGGTCGTCCCGACGCGCACGAACGTCTCGACGCCGACCGCCGCGAGTTCCTCGACCGCAATAGCCGCCGATGGGCTGCCGATTCCGGTCGAGCAGATCGTCAGCTCTCGGCCTTCGTAGGTCGCGTTGACGAGTTTGTATTCGCGGTTCTGTGCGACAGTTTCTGCGTCCTCACAGTGGCTCGCGATCCGATCGACCCGGCCCGGATCACCCGGGACGAGCGCGAGGTCGTGGACATCGCCTTTCTCGACCAGTAGGTGCGGCTGCTTTGCCATGTATGGCGTTGGGAGTGCAGGGGACAAAAAGCGGGTCGATTCGCAACCCCCAAACGCCGGGGAGTCAGAGGACAGAGTGTGGCACTGTTGGACTCGGACCTGCTGTCGATCTTTGCGACGGCGATCCTCCCCATCGTGGCTGTCGCCGCCGCAGGCTACGTCCTCGGGCGTGTCAAAGCGGTCGATCCGGGGCCACTGAACACGATCACCGTGTACGTGCTCGTCCCTGCCCTGGTCTTTCACAGCGTCGCGACGGCGTCGCTGAGTGGGACGACCATGGCGTGGCTCGCGCTCGCAGTCGTCGCATTCACGATTGCGATGGTCGTCCTTGCGGAAGGGGTCGGCCGACTGGCCGGGGACACCGAACCACTTCTGGGGGCGTTCGTCCTCACGACCACGTTCAGCAACGCCGGCAACTACGGGATTCCACTCTCGGATTTTGCCTTCGGAACCATCGGCCGTCAGACGGCCGTCCTCTACATCGTCGTCCAGAGTGTGCTGATGTACACGATCGGGGTCTACGTCGCAGCCAGAGGACCAGGGAAGAGCCCCCTGTCAGGAGTCAGACGCGTCTTCACGATCCCACTCGTCTACGCCGTCGTCGCCGGACTGGCCGCCCAGTGGCTCGGCGTGCTGCCAGCAGACGGTTCGGCCACGATGTCGACGATTCAGACGGTCGGCAACGCGTCGATTCCCGTGATGTTACTCCTGCTGGGGATCCAGCTCGCGGGGTCGAACTTCGGGGCTGCACTCGGCAGCGTCGTCCGCGCGAACGCGCTCAAGATGGTCGCGGCACCGCTGGTCGCGGTCGGTGTCGCACTCGCCGCGACGACCGCCTTCGAGTGGGCCGGCCTCGCCGGTCCAAACACGACTGTCGCCCGTGTGTTCGTCCTCGAATGTGCGACCCCTGCGGCGGTGACGTCACTGATCCTCGTCGGAGAGTTCTCCACCGGGGATATCGATGGGATCGAACCCGAGTCCTACGTCTCGACAGTCGTGTTCACCTCGACACTACTGTCGATCCCGACACTGACAGTGCTGATCGCGCTGCTGAAAGCCGGTCTTATCCTCTAAAAACAGCGCTATCTATCGGCCGTCGTCGTGGACGTACTCCAGTGCGCGATAGTAGTCGTCTCGGTCGACACGCCCTTCGAGTTGCTTGAGTCGCTCGCGGACACGGTCTGGCGTCATACTAGAACATTTGTGATTGATAATGATAGTTCTTTCCCGCGACAGGGATCGCTCGTGGAAGGACAACACCAGGGAGAGTCAGGCCGCGGTCGCCTCGTCCACTTCGAGGTCGGCCTCGGGATTCTGGATCCAGAGGTCACCAAAGAGGTCGTCCTGCCGGAGGACCACGTCGCCGCGGTGAGAGAGGAACAGCAGTCCAAGGAACGTCTCGACGCGCGTGCCACCCGAGTCGGACACTTCCCGATAGAGTACTTCGGCGCGACCGGCGTCGTAGTGCTCGGACACTGCGCCATAGACGTCGTCGATGATCTCGTCGATGTTCTCTGCGTGGGCCGTTCCCGTCACGTCCGCTGCAGTGGGTTCGTCGTCCATCCGCAGGTCGTCGCCGCTTCGATAATCGAGTTCCTGGGTCCCACGGGAGTAGCCGTGCGGCGAGTCGCTGGTGTCGTACTCGCGTGATTCTTTCCACCAGTTCCCCCGCTCTGCGTCTCTGAGTTCGTGGACCAGTTCGTCCAGTGTCTGGGGCATCCCACGGGCGCGCTTGCGTTCGAGTCGCCGATCCATCTCGGCGTCCAGTTGATCGAACGGATCGACGTCCAGCTCGTCGTCGCCCAGCGGCTCCTGCCACGGGTCGGCCTCCTCGAAGGCGTCGTCCTCGGGCTCGTCGTCTTCGAGCATCGCGTCGCTCTTCATTCGGACGAGGACACTCGCGTAGAACAGCGCCCGCCCCGACGTCCGCAAGTCGGCCTCCTCCAGGGCGTCGAGGAACTTGTCCGTCACCCGGACGACGTCGATGTCCCACGGGTCGATCTCACCGTCTTCTGCCAACTGGACGAGTACTTCGACCGGCTCGACTTCCTGCTCGTCGCCAGGGCTCTCCGGTCCTGGCGGGCCACCCGGGCCGCCCTCATCGCCGCCCGTGACGATGCTCGTTCCACCGTCGGGAATACTGCGGTCCTCACTGTTCGACTCGTCATCTCTGTCCCGGTCCTCGTGGCCTGTGATATCGAGTGGGATATCCTCGTCAGTCATGGCTCCACCTCTGTTCGCCCTTCGCTCGCGGGTCGCGATGCTCCCCGCTCGTATTTCCCGCAGTTCTTCGCTCCGCTCAGAACCGCGCTAGTCATCTGCGGGCACACCCCCTGCACTCAGGTCGATCCCAGTAACCGCCGAGACGTTGTCCTGTTGCATCGTCACGCCGATCGCCCGCTCAGACCGCTCCAGCAGCGCCGAGCGGTGGCTGACGACGACGAACTGGGCGTCACCCGCCAGTTCGTCGACCATCTCGCCGACGAGGTCGGCGTTGTGGGCGTCGAGGAACGCGTCGACCTCGTCCAGCGCGTAGAACGGTGCCGGATTGTGTCGCTGGATCGCAAAGATGAACGCAAGCGCGGTCAGGGACTTCTCGCCCCCGCTCATCGCGTTGAGCCGCTGGATCGGCTTGTCGCCCGGCTGGGCTTTCATCGTCAATCCACCGTCGAAGGGGTCGTCCTCGTTTTCGAGGTGGAGGTGGCCCGTCCCGTTCGAGAGGCGCTCGAAGATGTCCTGGAAGTAGCCGTTGATCGCGTCGAATGCCTCCATGAACGTCTCTTTCTTCTTGGCCTCGTAGGACTCGATCCGCTCGCGAATCCCGTCGGCCTCCTCCTGCAGGGTCGCACGTTTCTCTTCGAGATCTTCCAGATCCGCCTGGACATCGTCGTACTCCTCGATCGCGAGCATGTTGACCGGTTCGAGTGCCTCCATCTCGCTCTCCAGGCGTCCGATCTGTGACTCGACGGTGTGGTGGTCGGGAATCTCCTCGGGATCGTAGTCACCAACTTCGGCTTCGAGTTCGTCGATCTCCCAGTCGAGTCGCTCGGCCGTCTCCTCCAGGGAATCGAATTTGCTCTGGACGCGCTCGACGGCTTCCTTCTGCTCGTCGCGCTCGTTCTTGGCCTCCTTCAACTCCTCGCGGAGATCCTCGCGCTCACCTTTGAGCTCGGCCAGTTCGTCTTCGAGTTCCTCGACTGCGGCCTCTTTGTCCGCCAGAATCTCTTCTTGCGCTTCGATCTTCGATTCGAGTTCGGCGATCTCCTTCTGGAGGTCTGCCTTCCGGTTCTGCGCAGTCTCGATCTTCTCGTGGAGGTCGTCGATGGCGTCCTCGGCGTATTCCTTCTCGAGCTGTTTCTCGTTCAACTCGGCGTCGAGATCGTCGACTTTGCTCTGGAGGTCGTCGATATTCTCCTGGATCTCCTCGGCTTCGTCGGTCAGATCCGGCAACTCAGAGTCTTCGATCTCCGTTTCCAGGTCGTCGATCTCCTCCTGGATGTCCTCGATCTCTGCCTCTTTGTCGTCTATTTCGGCCTCGATCTCGTCCATCCGGTCGGAGACTTCTTCTCGGTCGGTCTCGATCTCCTCGAGGTCGGCTTCCAGATCGGAAATCTCCTCGCGAACCTGCTCGCACTCGCTCTCGCGCTTCTCGATCTCAGTCTCGATGTCCCGGACCTGTTCTGCGGCGTCGGACTTGCGGTCGCGGGCGTCCTCCAGCCGGCCCTCGACGTCGCGGATATCGCTGCGGATGTCCTGGCGCTGGTCTTCGAGGTCGTTGATCTGCTGGGCGACCCGCTCCAGTTTGCCCTCGCTCCCTGCAAACGAATAGCGGGAACCGCTCTGGGACCCGCCAGTCATTGCGCCGCTCTTCTCGACGAGGTCGCCGTCCAGTGTGACGAGACGGAACTCACCCATCAGATCGCGAGCGGTCTGCATGTCTTCGACCACGAGGGTATCACCGAGCACGTACGAGAAGACCGAACTGTACTCGCTGTCGAAGTCCACGAGATTGTACGCGAAGTCGACGACGCCATCGTGGCTCGGCTTGCTGGGCAGCGACCGGTGTTGCATCTTCGTGATCGGCAGGAACGTCGCCCGGCCCGCATTCCGCGATTTGAGGTACTCGATACAGCGCTGGCCGACACTGTCGTCGTCGACGACGACGTGTGCCATCCGACCACCCGCAGCGGTCTCACAGGCGACTGAGTACGTCCCACTGACGCTCCCGAGCTGGGCGACTGTGCCGTGGACGCCGTCTTTGCCCGAGTTGAGGATCGTCGTCACCGCGCGGCCGTAAGAACTGTCGCCCGAATCGTCGGCTTTCGCCTCCAACTGGGCGTACTCCTGCTGTCTGGCACTGATCTCGTCCTCGATGGATTCGAGATCCGACTGGAGTTCGCGCTTCTCCTGCGTGAGATCTTCGACGACCTCCGTGATCGTCTTGCGGTTCTTCTGTGCCTTTTCGAGTTCGGCCTGCAGATCCTCCAGTTCGGCTTCGATCTCCGGAATCCGCTGTTCGGCCTCCTCGATCGCCTCCTCTTTGTTCTCCTGGGCGTTCGAGCGTCGTCGGGCCTCGTCGAGCAAGCGATCCTGCTCGTGCTGGAGGTCGTTGCGCTCGGATTTGGCTTGTGCGAGATCTTCCTTCCGGGATTCGAGTTCCTCGCGAACGTCCTCGAACTCCTCGCCGAGCGCGTCGATTTCGGCCTCGACCCGCTCTAACTCTGCTTCTTTCTCCTGAATTTCGGCCATCAGCGAGGACTTCGTGACCTTGATCTCGCGAATCTCGCCGTCCAGATCGTCGATCGTCTCCTGTTTGCGATCGATCTCGACGAACGACTGGCGACGCTCGTTCTCGGCGTCTTCGAGTTTCTCTTCCGCATTGGCGATCTTGTCTTCGAGTCGCGAAATCTCGCCTTTGACTTCCTCGATCTCGCGTTTGAGCTGGAGTTGCTCGTCCTCGCCTTTGCGTTCGATCTCACGGTTCAGTTCCGCGAGTTCGTCTTCCAGCCGGACGACCTTGCCCTGGCGCTCGTCGAGTTCGGCTTGCAGATCCGCGAGTTCGTCTTCGTTGGTCTCGATCTTCTCGCGAACGCCTGCCAGGTCCTCGCGCTTGTCTTCGAGTTCAGCGGCCTTGCGGTAGCCCTCGTACTCCTCTTTTTGCTCCCGGAGCTCCTGATATTCGAGGGCTGTCTCGCGTTCGTCCTCCAGTTGGTCGAGGCGATCCTGCTTCTCCTCGATCCGGAGGTCGGCCTCCTCGATGCGGTCCTCGACCACTTCGAGTTCCTCGAAGGCGTCCTCTTTTTTCGCGTCGAACTCCGCGACGCCCGCGATCTCGTCGATGATCTGCCGGCGCGCGTACGGCGTCATATTGATGATCTCGGTCACGTCGCCCTGCATCACGACGTTGTACCCCTCGGGTGTGATACCTGCTTGGGCGAGGAGGTCCTGAATGTCGCCGAGGTTGACCGAGCGACCGTTGATGTAGTAGTACGAATAGTAGTTGTCGTCGGTCTCTTTGACGCGGCGTTTGATCGTGATCTCGTCGACGTCGCCGACCTTCTCGGTGCCGGCGGCGTTGACGACCTGCGAGCGCTCCAGCGTACCGTCGGAGTTGTCTAGTACGACCTCGACGCTGGCCTGGCGCTCGCCAGCCGACTCGACTTCCTCGTCGGCGTGGCCTGGATTGTAGATGAGATCAGTGAGTTTCTCCGCGCGGATACCCGACGTGCGGGCCAGTCCGAGCGCGAACAGCACGGCGTCGATGATATTGGACTTGCCCGAGCCGTTCGGCCCGCTGATGGTGGTAAAGTCTTCGTAGAAGGGGATTCGCGTCTTCCGACCGAAGCTCTTGAAGTTGTCGAGTACGAGCTCTGTGATGTGCATGGGGGGTCAACTATTCGCTGACGCCAGGTGGGCACCCGGTGGCGTCACGCGATGATGATATCCGATTCGCTCTCGCTCTGTTCGTCGTCAGTGGCGTCGGGTTCCTCACTGTTAGCTTCTTCGGCCGGCCCCGGACCGGCGTCCTCGATATCGGTCTCGGGATCGGGTTCCTCGTCCGGGCTGAACCCGTTGTCGTCGTCGACCGCGTTCTCCAGTTCCCGGATCCGAACCTTACACTCGACGAGTTCGTCGGTCAGGCCGTCGACGGTCGCCTGTAGCTGATTCACCTGCTCTTCCAGTTCCTCGACGCGGTTGCCGCACATACTCACTACCCCTTCCCCCGCCTGCATAAACCTACGTCAGACATCCACATAGCGACTGACACTAGTCTGACGGATCAGGACGACACGAGCCACGTCTACAGCGTGGTCGAGACGGAACCGCGTTCGAGGAACGCCGTCTCGTACCCCTCGTGACGCGAGAGCGAGCACGGTCCGTCGACCGTCACTGAGAGTTCGTCGCCACTCGACGGCGATTCCGGGAGGTCCGCGCGGTAGTGGGCACCCAGATCGGGATCGATCGCGTCGTTCAGTTCGCCATCGAAGCCGATGCTGTCGATTGCCCCCGACAGCGAGAACCCGGGGATCGAAAAGCGATTGTAGGGTGTCCGCGGCGAGACGATCAAGGTCGACTCTTCGACTGTGGCCACTATCGTCGCGTCGCCGACGCTCCCCACCTCGACGGGCGAACCCGGGAGTTCCTCGACCGTCGGTGCGTACGACAGCGGCAACATCCCCATCTGCATGGGAGAAGCGGCCGCGCGCGAGCCCTGCTTGTCCGGGAACTGCTCGAATGAGATGTTGTCTTCGGTGAGGTCGCTCTGGGAAAACTCGAACGTGAACTCGGCGGTGATCGACTCCCCGAATTTGCCCTCGAAGTCACCGACTGGTGTGCTTCCGACAGCTGAAACGTCGACCTCGACAGTATAGCTTCCATCGCCGTCGAGTGCCATGTTCTCGCCGAAATGAAAACCCATATTCTGGCTGAGCATGGGCCAGGCGCGCTTGCTGTCGATTTCCTCGCCGTCCTGGGTGATGGTGAACGTCGGCTGATCGAGGACGGGAATGACCGTCTGTGTCTCGGGGTCCCAGGTCGAGGCCATCAGATGGACGTCCTGTCCGTCCTGAATCTTGGCCAGGTTGGTTCGGGTCCCGGTGACGGTCCAGAACCGGTGGGCGTAGGAATAGAACAACCCAACTTTTCGGTCGCCGACAGTCTGCGTGCCGATCATGTCCATCCCCTCGATATGGGTCGGATGATAGACGGCGTCCGGCCGATCATCGAGGACGGGCGGATTACCGCTCCCGTCTGTCGACCGCTCTTCGAGGAGGTCGCCACAACCCGCCAATCCGGCCGCAACGCCAGTCGCACACCCACCGAGGAAGGTTCGACGTCTCATGAGCGGCCTTCCGGGCCGGAGAGACAATAGCGATGCGGTTCTTTTGCCCTGCACACGAGCGCGAGCGTGTTCTCACAGTCGACTTCCGTCGGGGACTTTGGCCACCGAGCTTTTTATTCTGTGAGAACCTACCACAGCTATGCGACTGGTCGGCGACGTCGCCTCCCTGCTCAAAGCCGTCGCCCTGACCGCCTACCGCGAAGAGATTCGCTATCCTGCGGCCGCACTCGCGTACTACGGATTCGTCTCGTTCGTCCCGTTGTTACTCTTGCTGGTCGCCGTTCTAGGTGACCAGCTCGCGACCCAGCTCGCCCGGGTCTCGCCGACGTTTCTCACGCCCGAAGTTAGCAGGCTGATCGATCGATCGTTGCAGACGGCGTCCCAGCGTGTCAGCGCCGGACTGCTCGCCGTCTTCGTCTTGCTCTGGAGTGGTGTGAGCGTCGTCGGCGACGTTCGGGCCGTCGTCGAGCGGATCGAAGGCACGACCCGAGCCGGGATCAACGCCTGGGTACACGACGCAGTCGGCATTCTCGGGAGTATCGGCATCGCCATCGTCGCCATCGGAGCGACGACGCTCCTGTTCGCCTACACGCCCGGCGGCCCGCTCGACTTCGTGACTGCGTTCGCCACACTGTGGTTGCTGCTCACGATCGGTTTCGTTCCGCTATACACCCTTCCCTCGACGGTCGTCTCCGGGCCACGGGCGGCGTTTCCCGGTGCGGCGGCGACGGCACTCTGCTGGACCAGCATCCACACCGGGATCCAGTTCTACGCGCTCAACGCCGGACAGTTCTCGATCTACGGCGTTCTCAGCGGCGTCATTCTCATCCTCACGAGCCTATATTTCGCTGCAGCGGCACTGTTCACCGGTTTCATCGTCAACCTCCAGTATCATACCACCGACCCGCCCCTGGGGCAGCGCTGAACCACGTTTCGAACGAAAACCCTACGCCGGCCGTGGTAGCGACCGTCGCTCACGCGGCGGCAGCAGGTAGTTCCCCCGCCGGAGGACGGTCATGTACTGCAGGATCCCGTTGTTGTGGCGCGTGCCGACCCCCCCAGCCTCGGCGGCGTCAGTCCCGTTCATGGCGTCGCGTGTGGCGACGAAGTCACCGATCTCACGCTGCAGCGCCAGAAAGTGAACGCCAGCCTGGCCGTCATCGGTCGAGTCGAAGTCCCGCCGGAGGATCAGTGGCGAGTCGTCCTCGTCCCGCGCCGCAGCGTTCTTCTGGGAGTGGCCGACGAACCCCATTTCGCGAGCGTCGTCCTCGACGTGCGCGGGGCACTCATCCATCCCGCTGTCAGTCCCGAGGTTCTCGCCGACGCCCTCGACCGTCCCGTTCTCGGCGTGGGCGGGACAGAACATCTTGCCGACGCGCTGGTATCGATCATCCTGTTCGTACCACTGGTCAAGATGAAGCCGGATCTTCGAGACGTGCTGAGTCGTCCCGCCTTCGAAAGGACCTGACTGGATCGTCACCCGCTCCTCGCTGGCTTGGTTCTTCTCGAACCCCGATTTGAAACCCATATAGAGGGGCGCGTCCTCGTCGACCTCGCCCTCGGGGATTCCGTCGACATCGTCGTGCTCTGCCGGGAGACCGTCGCCGATGAATCCGGTCCGTCTGTCTGTGATCTCGAAGACACCCGACAGAGTGGCGTCCATCGATCGTTCGTTTGCCTGCTCGCGGTTGCCCCGCAACGCCTCCTCGGCTTCGAGGACGACCCGTGCGTGATCGCTGGCCAGATGGACGAGTGCGTCCGGTTCGTCTGGATCCGGATCCTCGAAGTCCGCGAGCGGTTCGGGCCGGGGCAGGGCGACAGCCTCGTCGAGTTCGGCGTCGTAGCGCTCGAAGTACGCCCGTGAGTATCCGATCGTGAAGACCAGCCCCTCGTTGGAGCGTTCGTACGCGTGTTCGAGACTCTGGAGGGCGTCTTCGACAGTCGTTCGATCGTCGTCGGTCGCCGTTCCGTCGCCAGCGTAGTCGAGATACAGGAGGACGTGGTGGCGGGCGTTGAGCGTGTTCCCGTGGTCGTCGGTCGCCATGACGTCGTCCCAGGCGTGCTGACGAGTCGGCATCGACGAGAGATCGTCGGGCCCCTGGGAAACGTCGACCGTCGTCGTCTCGTCGCCACCGCGATCCATGCAGGCCGCCAGTGCACTGGCCCCACCGATCGCGACCGCAGCCTTGGCGAACTCCCGGCGCGAGATCCCACGCTCTGACATACCCGTCCCTCAGGGCTGGGCAAAAAAGGCCGTTGCGGTCAGCCGGCGGCCCTCCTGGTGGACTCAGATTGGATCGCTCGGGTCGTGAATTTCGGCCATCCGCCGGGCCTCTGTGGCGTACTGCTCGCGGTCGTCTGGGTCGACAGTCCCGAGTTGCTGCGGTTCGACATCGAGGGCTGCCTGTGTCTCTCGTCGATCGCCCGAAAAGCTCGTCAGCGCCCGCTCCTTGCGGAAGTAGCGCTCGCCGTCTGGGGTCGCGTAGACGAGGATGATCAAGTTCTGTTCGTCGTCAGAGTAAGTGCGTTCGACGAGCCAGACCCGAACCGTGTCGTCTGCTTCGGCGTCCATACGGGATAGAACAGCGCCAGCGCAGAAAAGTTACTCTCCGGGATGGTCCGGTTCGGTCGGGCCCGAGAGGTCCAGCGGACGGATCCACTTCGCCCAGATCAGGAGGACGCCTGTCGCGTAGCCGCCGTACCAGATCATCGTCCCGAGGGTCGCGTAGCCGAGTTCTGTGAGCACGTACTTCGTGATCCCGGGGACGAGCACCATCGCCGCCAGGATCAACCCGCCCGTGAACATCTGAGATCGGTCCATTACCCGTCTTTCGGGGCTGGATCGACTTGTACCTGTTCAGATCCCGTCGCGAATCGAGCCCGCGACACGGGCGCTGGCCAACCGCTCACGATGGCGCTGGTCGAACACCTCGCGTGCACTCGCGGCCGCGTCCGGGTCTACCTCGAAGGAGCAGTCGGGATAGACGACGTCGGTCAACACGAGCGGATACGCTGACGCCGGGGCAACACCCTCGGGCCCGTCCAGCGGTTCTGGGTCGAGTACTCGAGCAACCCAATCGATCGCCGCCGCGCCGGTCGCGACGCCCTCCAGCACGCTCACGAGACGCCGAACGAGTTGTCTGGCGAACCCACCGGCTCGAAACTGCCAGACCAGAAACGTACCGTCGCGCTCGACAGTGATCGAAAGGTCCCGCTCCGTCCCCGTTGCATCCGGCGTGAGATTGTGAAAATCGTGCTCGCCCGAGAGCGCCGTCGCAGCCTCCCGGGCACGAGCCAGATCCGCATCTGGGGCGTACAGATAGTAGGTATAGACGCGTTCGGTGGCGTGGTGTGTCGCGTGGAAATCGTCGGGCGCATCCGCAACAGCCCAGGCTCGAACACTCGCCGGGAGTTCGCTGTTGAACGCCGCAGGGGAGAGCCACTCGGGAGCCTCAAACGCGACAGTCTGAGCGAGTGCGGAGACGCCGGCGTCAGTGCGTCCGGCGGCGGCGTAACCGGGGGGCGTATCGTTCTCGAAAGCGACATCGAGGGCCCGGAGGGCGTCGAGGATCGCGTCAGAAACCGTCGAAACGTCGGGCTGGCGCTGAAAGCCGTGGAACGGATGGCCGTCGTAGGCGATCCGGAACGCGCGCATGGCCGTGGGTTCGTGGAGTGTGTACTTGAGGGGTTCGACCCTTCTTATGATCGCTCGAAAGATACGGTTCTCCACACGATTCGGTGGGCGTAAAACGATGGGGTCGCCCGGATTGTGAACCTGAGGCAGACGTGCTCACTTCGTTGTGCGCGACTGCCAGGGTTCAAATCAGTGCTCTTCCGGTGCTGTCGCTCACGGATTTGTTCGCGACAGCAAATGGGGTCGCCCGGATTTGAACCGGGGGTACGGGCACCCAAGGCCCGAAGGTTACCAAGCTACCCCACGACCCCGCATCACTCCGTAGCAGCGAGGGGTGGTAAAGCGTTTCGTTGCGGCCCGAAGACCCATACCCGCCCCCGACCACTCCCCAGACATGGTCACTGGACTCGAAGTCGCCCTCGTCCTCGTCGTACTCGCAGTCGTTTTCGGCGCGTACAAGGTCGTCAAAACGGTCAAACCGTTCGTCTGGAACGCGGTTGTCGGGCTGGTCGTCCTGTTGCTGGCGGAGGTACTCCTGGGATTGTCAATCGCGATCGAGCCACTGACGGTCCTGGTGGTCGCGATCGCCGGCGTCCCGGGAGCGCTGCTGGTGACCCTGCTCTCGTATCTCGACGTCGCGTTCGTCGCCACGCTCGTCCTGCTTTAGGCCGGCGGCTGCAGTCCCCAGATGAACGCGATCCCGAGTGTCGTGACGACGGCAAACAGCGCCTGCAACGGCGCGCCAACGCGAATGTAGTCGGTGAATCGATAGCCACCGGGGCCGTAGACGAAGAGGTTCGTCTGGTAGCCGATCGGTGTCATGAACGCCGTCGAGGCCGCGAAAGTGACCGCAAGCACGAACGCAAAGGCGTTCGCACCGAGTTGCGTCGCAACCTCGACAGCCACCGGGATCATCAACACGACCGAGGCGTTGTTCGAGATGACGTTGGTCAGCAGCGCGGTGACGACGTACATGAGCCCGAGGACGACGATCGGCGGCAACGACGGCGCGAGCGCGACGATCCCGTCGGCGATCAAGGCCGCACCACCAGTCACTTCGAGCGCGATCCCCAGCGGGATAACCCCCGCAAGCAAGAAGATCACGTCCCACTGCACCGAATCGTAGATCTCCGTCGGTTTGAGACAGCCCGTCAGGACCATCCCGAGCGAGCCTGCCAGCGCAGCACTCGCGATATCGATGGGTGTCAGTGCGGCTAGCCCCACGACGGCGGCGACGAGCCCGACGGCGACGGGAATCTTCGACTCGCGGTACTCCGGCCGCTGAACCTCCTGGGCGACGATGAAGTTGCGGTTGTTGTTCAGGCGGTCGATACTGTCGGCAGTCGCCTGGACGAGCAGCGTGTCGCCGACCCGGAGCTGGGTCCGATCCATTCGATCGCGGATGAGCGCTTCACCGCGGCGCAACGCCAGCACGGTCGCGTCGTAGCGCTGGCGGAAGTTCGTACTCGCGAGCGTCTCCCTGACCAGTGCCGACCCCGGTGCAATGACGACCTCGACGAGGTTCTGGGCCTCGCTCTCGGCTGCTTCCAGTTCGTCCTCGGTGACCTCGACTTCCGGAAGCAGATCGAGACCGTCGACGTCCATCAATTCGACCAGCGTGTCCCGGTCAGTCCGGACCGCGAAGACGTCGCCTGCCTGGATCACTTTCGGCCCGAGCGGTTCGAGGAAGACGTCGTCGCCGCGGATCAACTGCACGAGGTCAACGTCGAAATCGGTGTCCTGCAGCGCATTCTGGACAGTTTGGCCGATGATCGGCGAATCCTCACGCACCACGACTTCGGTCAGATACTCGGCCATCTCGAACTCCTCGGTGAGATCCTCGGCGGGCTTGATCCGCGCCGGCGTGAGCCACCGGCCGACGGTCATCAGGTAGGCAATCCCGACGACCATCACGATAATCCCGAGGCTGGTGAATTCGAACATCGAGAACTCGTCGAGGTAGGCAATCCCCAGTTCGCGGCCGAGTCGCCCCGTGATGTCGCTGGCGAGGATGTTCGTCGAGGTTCCGATCAGCGTCAGCGTCCCGCCGAACATCGATGCGAACGAAAGGGGCATCAGCAACTTCGAGGGCGAGGTCTTGCCCTTCTGGGCGAGATCGGTGACCATCGGCAGCAGGATCGCGACGGCGGCGGTGTTGTTGATAAAGCCCGAGATCGGACTCACCAGACCGATCGTCGCGCCCAGTTGCTTGGTTTCGTCCTCACGTGTGTAGGCGGCGACCTTCGAACCGAGGATCTGGATCACACCTGTTCGCCGGACGCCTGCACTGAGGATGAACATCGCCAGCACGGTAATCGTCGCCGTGCTCGCAAAGCCCGACAGGCCCTGGGCGGTCGCGCTGACGTCGCTGCCCGGTTCGGTCAGGACGTAGATCGGTCCCTCCAGCAGCCCCCACGTCGCGAGTTGCTCGGTGACGGGCTGGACGAGCAGGAGGGTGACCATCACCCCGATAGCGGTGATGTCGACAGGGACGATCTCGGTGGCGAACAGCACCAGCGCTACGAGGATGATCGTGAAGACGACCAGGACGCCAGCCGAGAGTCCGAACAGTGCCACTGACGGGGTTGAGTAGCGCCGGATTGAATTAGCTTTCGAGGACGAGACTCCGACGAGTGGGCCAGTTCGCGAATCTCGGTGGGTGCCGCTACGAGCGGCTCGATCTACAGAACAGGTACGGCCGTCGTCAACGACCCAGTCCCACGGACACTCGCAATCGCGACCTCGATAGGATCGATCCGGGTTCGGGAGTCGCCGTGCTCGACGACCAGCACCATCCGGCCCTGGTCGGCCCACTCCGCGCCGGACTGGCGACGCAGCACCTCCGCGAGATACCCCGCGACCCCGACGACGTGCGCAGTGAGAAGCATCGACTCCTGATCGGTCTCGTCGCCCAACTCCACGCCCTCGAAGCGCTCGCGGTCGACCTCCTCGTCAAGCAACTCCTCCAGTCGCTCCAGAGACTCGATCGAGAAGTCCAGATCGTAACTCGGCCAGCGATCAGCCAGATCCTCTGCGCCCTCGCGCAGGCGCTCGGCGGCGTCGTCGATCTCCTCGTCGCTGGCGACCGTCTCGATGTCCGCCCGATCCAGATCGACTGGCGTATCGCCGTCACCCGCTCGCCCGTCGAGGTTCAACCGGTCGGCCAGCGCGTCGTGCATCCCGGTAAAGGTCGAGGGACCAGTCAGGCAGTCCTCGGCGACCTGGAAGACCGTCACCGTCGCGCCCGCGGCCTCGCTCTCGGGACCGGACGGGACAGTGATAGTCCAGCCGACGCCCGTCTCCTGCTGCCAGGTGGCATCCTGCTCGCGGACCAGCACTTCCCCGAAGTAGCTCCCCAGCTGAGTCACAGTATCAGTAAAGACCTGCGAGTCGTAATCGTCGCCGCCGAACTCGACATCTTCGAAGCGCTCAGGGTCCCACTGCTCGTCGACCAGATCGTCGAGGTTCGTAAGCGATTCCAGGGAATAATCGAGGTCGTACTCGCCCCAGAATTCCACGAGGTCCTCGGCCTGAGCGACGAATTCCGCCCGTGGATCATCCTCTGGGATATCCTCGATTCGGTTCGCGTCCTCGCCGTCTTCGTCGCCACCTGCTTCGGCCTCGGTGATGAACGTGGCGGCCTCCTCGGCCATGTCCGGGCCGTCGCTGATCTCCTCGGTCGTCAGGTGGTCGAACCCGGACTCATCGTCGGCAGTCAGGGGTTCTGACTCGTCTTGGGTGGTCAGTGATCCTGACTCGCTCGGTTCGTCCTCGGCTGTCAGTGAGTCACCATCGTCCGTGCCTGCCTTCCCGGGCGATGTCTCGCCGGCATCGACTGCGTCTCCCTCGGCTGTCGATTCGTCGTCGGAATCGACCGTCGCGGCTGTCGACGACGCCGTCTCGTCGGTCGACGGTGTCGCGGCGTCGCTGTCAGAATCCTGGCTGGCCCCCCGATCGGTCACGTCGGCGTCGCCACTCGCCGTCGAATCCGTGCGATCAGTCGCTTCCGCAGATTCGGGCGTTGCTGCTCTGTCGTCCGTGGTCGCCGTCTCCTCATCTTTGTCGGCTGACTCCTCGGCATCGCTGCTCCCGCCGAGCGCCGACCGGATCACATCGAGCAGCCCCATAGCTGGAGCGTCGCAGGCGTGTCAGATAGGGGTTTCGTCCCGGTTTCCTGGGAGAGGGATTCCTTAGATTTTATTAGTCCCGAATATGTCACTTCGGCCGATGTCAGGATCCAACGATCCGAATCAGGGTGAACAGCCGAATCGCGGTGGACAGGCCCGACAGAATACGGGGTCGAATCAGGGGCGACAGCAGTCGAACCCCAGTAGGCAGGCCCAACAGAGTTCGGGACCGAATCAGGGCCGACGATCCACACAGCAAGCACCCCGCGGCCAGCAACGTCGACAGCCACCGGGAGGCGGTGGGAACGCGCTTGACGCGCTCGGCGGCGGCGAGCCCAACAAGTTCATCAAGGGGATCATCTCGACGATGGCGACGGTCGGTATTCTGCTGGGTGTGCTAGTCTTTCTACTCGGAATGGTCGGTGGCTTCGCCGTCCTTCCCGGAGCGTACGACGACGCCAGACAAGATATCGAACAGCAGGCGTCCGACACGAATGTTCCGGGAAGTTCACAGGTGAGTTCCGACTACATCGACAAAGTCGAGTCGAGTACCTATAAGACGGTCAACGGCTACCTTGTGAGCCTCGTTGCGCCGTTCCTCGCGTTCTTCATGGCCCCGATATTCGGAGCGATCGTCGCCTTCGAGATGGACGGCGGATCGAAAGTCCAGACTGCGGCTGTGGGAACATTCGTCGGCGGGATCCTCTTCATGATTCTCGCGACGTTCATCGCGTCGCTGTCGATTCCCGATGCGACGGCTTTCCTCCCCGACGGCCTCGGTGGATTGGCCACCGCCCAGACTGACGTCTCGACGGCACTCGGCTCCGTCCAATTCCTCAACTTGATTATCGACAGCGTCGTCGTCGGAGCCGTGACCGCCGCGGCCGCCGCCGCGACAACCTTCTCGATTGACAACTTCGTGTCGGCCTGATCAGGCCGCTTCGTTCTCGCGTAACTCCAGTTCCGCGACAATTCCGTAGGGGTCGGTCCCCTTGCGGATCTGATCTAGGATCAAAAAGGCCTCCGTCGGCGAGAGGAAGTGTCGACAGACCGCTCGACCCAGGTCGGTCGGATCGAGCCCGTCGATGTAGTCGTACTCCAGTAGTTTGCCGATGGCGTGCTTGGTCGGAATCTCGCCCAGCATCCGGGCATTCAGGCGTTTGGCTTGCGGCCCGGCAACGACGAGATTCGCCAGTGTCTCCTCGACGGCTGCGTTCTCGTCGTAGCGAGTCATCACCGACTCCATCTCGCCCTTGAGGAGCTTGAACGCCACCTCGTCCTCAGTCATCTCCTGGCTGTTGTGATACGCACAGTCGGGCTCGACCAGGAGATACACCGTGCCTTTGTCGTGGTAGTCCGGCCGCCCCGCTCGCCCAAGCATCTGGTGAAACTCCTGGACTGTCAGCCACTCGATCCCCATCGCGAGTGAGTCGAAGATGACCTGTGAAGCCGGGAAGTCGACCCCCGCTGCGAGTGCTGCGGTGGTGACAACAGCCGCGAGGTCCTGGTCGGCGAATTGCGTCTCGACGCGCTTGCGGCGCCTGTTGTCGAGCCCCGCGTGATACGGCGCGGAGGCATACTGCAGTTTTCTGGAAATCTCGTGACAGCGTCGCCGGGAGTTGGTGAAGATGATCGTCTGGCCTCTGTAGCCCTTCGAGGATTTCGTGTCGAAGGCACGCTTGACCAGCTTGTCCTCCAGATCGAGTTTCTCGTAGCCGTCGGCGAAAGTGACGTGGCGTTCGATCGGGACGGGGCGTTCCTCGAACTCGATGAGTTGCGCGCCCAGCGTTTCGGCCAGTTCGGAGGTGTTTCCAACTGTGGCAGAGAGATAGATCCACTGGGTGTCGCCGTGGCCGTGAGACCCTGCGCGGCCGTCGTGTTTCTGAGCGATAGTCCGCCGGACCTCGCAGTAGTACTTGAGCCGGGAGATGAGGCCGTCGAGGCGGTGGCCACGCTCGCCCTCGCCAAGCGTGTGAACCTCGTCGATGACGACCGTGCCGATCGTCCCGAGGTCCTTCCCTGTGCGGAGGGCGTGATCGATCCCCTCGTAGGTCCCGACGATGATGTCTGCACTCGGGTCGAATCGGTTGTCGTCGCCGCTGATTCGACTCGATCCAACGCGCAGCGAGACGTCGCAGATGTCGCCGTACTCCTCTTTGAAGTCGTTGTACTTCTGGTTCGCGAGCGCGACCAGCGGGACGAGAAACAGCATCTTGCCCTTGTTGTTCAGGACGCGATCGATACCGGCCATCTCGCCGACGAGGGTCTTGCCTGTGGCCGTCGCCGACACGACGAGCTGATCGCGGCCCTCGGTCGCGCCGTTCTCGACGGCCAGACTCTGCACCGGCAGCAGGGTGTCGAAGCGATCTTCGAGTTTGTTCTGGATGCCGGGATGCAGACTGAGTGAATCCGTTCGGACAGGGTCGACCTCGTCCACAGTCGCAGAGATCTCGTCAAACTTCGTGAGATCGGGATCGAGGTCGCCCGAGAGGAGGTTCGTGATGCGATCGAGGTCCTGGACTTCGAGCAGCAGTTCTTCGAGCCGATCGCGGGCGCTGCCGGTCACGTCACCGTGATAGGCCAGTTCACGCTCCAGTTCCGCAATGGCGCAGTCCGGGCAGATGGACTCGTTGTCGGCCGCGATCGCTGTGTCGGACGTGATCGGTGAGTACTCGCCAGCAGAGGCACAGTACCGGCAGGTTCGGACGACTTTGGCGTCCAGTTGATAGCCATCAAGCATCTCCTGGACGCGTGTTCGGCCGCGCTCGGAGGTCTGTTCTGAAATGCGGATGCGGGTCGCCCGGCGAGCAATATCGACGAACTGGTCGGGGCTGCGTGGCTCCTCGCTGGATCCCTGTTTGACCCGCAATCTCGCGGGGCGGGGGCCGGCACTCGTTTCTTTGAGTTCGAGGATCGCGTGGAGCACGCGCTGGCCGTCCCGCTGGACGGCGACCTGAAAGTTTGCACCCTGCTCGTGGAGGAACAGCGTGTCCACCTGGGCGACCTGCTGTGACACGAACCGATGTACGTGACAGGGCTATTTCAGGGGTTCGGAGTCGACTGGCCGGGGCTGACTGTTACTGACCCGTCTCGGCTATCGGACGCGTTTCACTGCGGTGGCGGCCTGCAGGTAGTGACCGACGATGACGAGCCCGAATCCGAGGAGCCCGGGAAGCCATCGGACGAGTACCGTCACCCACGTTCCGTCGTCGGCTCCAGTCTGGTAGTTCCGGGTGTTGACGACGTAGTACTCGCCGTCGGCCTCGATCAGCTCGTTGGCATCCTGAAGTTCGTCGCTCGTGTCGACACTCCCCTGCTCGATCGCTTCTTGTGCTTCCGCAGAAGCGCGATCGATCGGCGTAGAGATCTGATCCATCGCGGTACTCGCCTCGACTGGATCGTGCCCATAGCGGACAGCCCCCCCGCCGAGGTCGCGTTCGACGGGCTCGACGAAGCCCTCACCAGGAAGAATGTACACGTACGAGTACGTATCGTGTAAGAACATCCCATCCGGGCCATCGTAGACGATCCCTCCCTTCGCGAAGGCGGCGCGCTCGAGGATACACGGCCGGCTCTTCAGAAGGCTCAAACAGGGGACATCAGAATCGATCTGTTCGACTCTGTCAGGCCAGTCTATCGTGCCATCGTCGTTCAGCGTGACCTGAAACGACTCGTAGTGATACTGATCGGAGTCCGTCTCTGCGAGCCCCGCCGTGAGCTGTGGATTGAGGAGCAGAAAGAGGCCCACGAGGAGGAGTATCGTCCCTCTATTTTCCGAGATCACAGTCCGAACCTGTTCGAGAACGCTCATTGTTCGAATTATTCGACTCGGTAAGTCCGAAAATAGGTTTCGATGCGTGCGTCGTGCCCCGCTGCCGACACGTCGCCACAGCGTAGTGATCTGACCCCCGTCCGGCGCACAGGACCCGATTCGCCCGAGGTTTTATCTCTCTTCTCCGCAACCCATCGCCCATGACAGATCCAGTTCGGCTGCTCGTCGTCGATCCGGTCGACGACGCGTTCGCCGAACGGATCGGGCGTCTCGACGAGGCGTTCGCCACTGTTGGGGTCGAGACGCTCGAAGACGCGCTGGCGGCGCTGGGCAGCGACCACTTCCACTGCGTCGTCTGTACGGACGGATTCGACCGGCCAAACCCGGTCGCAGTCGTCGAAGCGATCGTCGGCGACTGGCCAGGACTCCCAGTAATCCTCACGGCTCGCGACGGCAGCGAGCGACTGGCCACGGACGTCCTCGGTCAGGGCGCGAGCGACTACCTCCCGCTTTCGGACGAGGATCGACTCGCCGACCGGATATGGGACGCACTGGGCGGCCGGCGTGACCGTCCGAGTGCCGTCGAGATGGCCGTCACCAGCGAGCGGACACCAGTCCCACTCGAATCGGTCGCCGGCAGCCTGTCGGAAGTATTGGTGACCATCGACGAGGAGAGCACAGTCCAATACGTCAACGACGCCGTCCGGCATGTCTTCGGTTACGAACCCGACGAAGTGATCGGCTCGTCGCTGACGATGCTCATGCCCGATCGCTTCCACGGCCCACACCACGAGGGGATCACTCGCTATCTCGACTCCGGTGAGCGCTCGCTCGACTGGTCGTCGATCGAGCTCCCCGGTCAGCACGCAGCCGGCCACGAAATCGATCTCGAAATTTCCTTCGGCGAGTTCACGCTTGCCGGGGAACGCCACTTCACGGGGTTGATCCGCGACGTCAGTCCGCTACTCGAACGCGAAGCGGCACTGTCGGATCTCTACGAGGCCGCCGATCGACTCCTGCTGGCGTCGACGCCGGAGGAGATTGCCGATATCACTACCGAGACGGCCAGTGAGGCACTCGACCTTCCTATCTCGGGCGTGTATCGATACGACCCAGACACAGCGGCTCTCGTACCGATTGCCACGACTGAGCACGCCCAGGAACTGTTCGGCGAACCGACGTTGAAAGCGGGCGAGTCACTCGCCTGGGAGTCGTTCGATGCCGGCGAGACGCGGGTCATCCGCGATGTCCAGCAGCAGACCGTAGCCCACAACCCGGAGACTGCGATCCGGACGGAACTACACGTTCCGATCGGTGAGGAGTGGCTACTGGTCTCGGGCTCGACGGAAGATCGAGAGTTCGACGACTACCAGATCGACTTCGCGGAGTTGCTGTCGACGACTGCCGCCGCCGCGTTCCAGAGCACCGAGCGGGAGGCCGAGCTGCGACGCTACGAGACGGTCTTCGAAACGATCGACGCGAGAGTGTGTGTTCTCGACGCCGAGGGCCGCTTCCGGATGGTCAACGATGCGCTCTGCTCGTTTCTTGGCCAATCGGAGCAGGAACTACTGGAAACCAGCGCAGGTGCGTTCGTCTCGTCGGACGACGCGAGACGCGTCCAGTCGAAACTCCAGCCACTCGATCGGGACGAATCGACGACGATTGAAGTCGAGATCACGACTGGCGACGGCGAAACAGTTCCCTGTGAGGTCGTCTTCGCGACACTGGGTCCAGCCGCACGGATGGACGGGGCGGTCGCCGTCGTCCACGATATCAGCGAGCGCCGCGAGGTCGAGTCCGAACTCCAGCATCAGCGCGACCGCTTCGTCGAACTGTTCCAGAACGTCCCCGATCCGGTCGTCGAAGCGACGATCACCGACGGGAAACCGCTCGTCGAGAGCGTCAACGACGCCTTCGAGGAGACGTTCGGCTACGACGCAGACCGGGTTGTCGGCAACTCACTCAACGAGTTCGTCCTCCCGCCGGAGGAGGGCGACGCCGGCGTCGACCTCGACCGGAAGGCCGAAGCAGGGGAACTGGTCAGCGCCGAGGTCAGACGCGAGACGGCCGGTGGGATCCGGTTTTTCCTCTTTCGCGGGATTCCGGTCACCTCCGGCGAAGGCGAGGGGACACCCGCTTTCGGCGTCTACACCGACATCACTGACCAGCGACTGCGCGAGCGCCGATTGGGGGTGCTCAACCGCGTCCTGCGACACAACATCCGCAATGACATGAGCGTCGTGCTCGGCCGTGCGAACTACCTCGAAGAGACCGACGATCCCGACGACCTCGGCACCCACGCCGAAGCGATCCGTCGGATGGCCGAAGACGTCGTCGATCTGGCGGAGGGGATTCGGACGGCAGAACAGGCGCTCGATCGTGAGGACGCCCCCAGTCGCCCGCTTGCAACGATCCTCGAACAGACTGTCGAGCCATATCGCAATCGTGACGACGCCGTCGTTCGAACGACCGTCGACGCGCCACTCCCGGCGATCGACGAACGGGTCGGGGTCGCCCTCGAAGCACTCATCGAAAACGCGATCGAACACGGGGACTGCGATCCGACGACCGTCGAAATCGCCGTCGATCGATCCGACCACCGGATCGCCATCGAGGTTCGGGACGACGGGCCGGGCCTGCCGGCCGAAGAGCGCACCATCCTCCAACGCCAGGAGGAGACACCGCTGGAACACGGTCAGGGCGTCGGCCTCTGGCTGGTCACGTGGCTCGTGACCTCGCTCGGTGGGGACGTCGAGTACGCGGACAACGAGCCCCGAGGGTCGATCGTCCGGCTGACGTTCCCCGAGAACGCCGTCTCCTGGCCCGAGGAGTGACTATCAGGGTCCGCGGCGGACCCGAAGACGCTGGCCGTAGAGAATCAACCCGGCGCCAACGATGCCCAATATCCACTGCATGACGACGACACCTGCGCCCCGTTCGCCAGCTCCAACTGCCGCAGACGCTGAGACCACCTCACTGCTAGTCGGGTAGACCACGTAGTACTGCCCACCGGATTTGATCAACTCGTGGGCGTCCTCGATCGGATCGCTCGTATCGACACTGCCCTCACGGATCGCCGTCTTGGTACCATCAGAGGCCCGTTGGATCTGTGTCGAGACCGCCGCAAGCGCCTCCGTTCTGGACGCACGTTCGAGGTCGTAATGCGTCGTGTCTCCGCTCGGGACCGCGGCAGGCTCGAAAAAGCCCTCGCCGTGGAGATAGACGTAGCTGTACGACGATTGCAGGAACATGTCGCGAGGCCCATCGAACGTCGCTCCACCGTTCTCGTAGACGGCAATCTCGATGGCACACGATCTGGTCGGCAACTCCTCCAGGCAGGCAACCTGCGAATCCAGATCCTGCACCCCATCCGGCCCGTCTACGGTCCCGTTCGGGTAGAAGGTAACCTGGGAAGACTCGTAGTGGTAGTGATCGGGGTCCCCGATATCGTACGCGCCGACGACGTGCGGGTTGAGCAGAAGTACGAACCCCAAGGCGATCACCAACACGCCCTTGCCGCGGCCGAGCGCGCTGACCAGCCGATCGAAAACAGTTGTGTCACTCATTATCGGTTCGTTTCAGTCATCCCGAAAGTAGATTCCGGTATTCGGTCCGGTGCACGAACGGTGCGCCAGCCGGAAGCCGTGGGCAGACGCCACGAAACCGTAGTTGGTATGTCCGTGAATCGTCTCTGCTCTGGTAAGATGGTACACGTCAGCATTATCGGCACCGGAAACATGGGCGGGGCCCTGGTGAAAGGCCTCGCCCGCGGGGGCGACCACCGGGTGACGGCGATCGACGCCGATCCCGACGCCCTCGACGCGATCGACGAGCACAGCGAGGCCACGAGCACGGATCTGGCGGCCGCCCAGGACAGCCCCGTCGTCGTCCTCGCGGTCAAGCCCGACACGGTCGCGGTCGTCCTCGAAGAACTCGATCTCTCGGGCGATCAGACGCTCGTGACGGTCGCGGCAGGTGTCTCGACCGACTTCGTCGCGGACCGGACCGACGCCACAGTCGTTCGAATCATGCCCAACCTCGCCGCCGAGACCGGCGACATGGCCGCCGCGGTCACCCAGGGCGAACTCACCGACGACGTTCGCGAGCTACTGGACGAGGTCGGCGAGTTCGTCGAGATCGACGAGGACCTGATGGACATCTCGACTGCCGTCAACGGCTCCGGGCCCGCGTTCGTCTTCTATCTCATCGGGGCCATGAAAGAAGCTGGCATCGAGGGCGGCCTCGACCCCGAACAGGCCGAGACGCTGGCTGCACAGACGTTCAAGGGCGCTGCCGAGACGGTCCTCCGAGACGATCGCAGCGTCGACGAACTGATCGACGCCGTCTGTTCGCCCGGCGGGACGACGATCGAAGGGATGGACGTGCTGTGGGACAGTGATGCCGAACAGACAGTGATCGATGCCGTGCTGGCGGCCGAACAGCGATCCAAAGAGATTGCCGAGGAGTTTCACGATGACTGACCAGAAGACGACAGGGGTCGAGACAGTCGCTGCCGAGGACGTCGAGCGTGCTCGTCAGCAGGCAGCGGACGCTCAGCGCGTCGTGGTGAAAGCCGGGACCAACTCCCTGACGGACGAGGACTCCCGACTCGACCGGGTGAAACTGGACAAGCTCGTCAGCGACATCATGGACCTCCGCGAGCGCGGCACGGACGTCCTGCTGGTCTCCTCGGGGGCGATCGGTGCTGGCAAAGGGCTGCTGGACGAGGATGTCGAAACCATCGAAGGCTCGCAGGCCCTCTCGACCATCGGCCAGAGTCAGCTGATGCACCACTACACCCAGAGTTTCGACCGCTACGATCAAACTGTGGCGCAGGTGCTGCTGACCGAGCACGACCTCTCGAACCCCGAGCGATTCACCAACTTCGCCAACACCGTCGAGCAGCTGTTCGAGTGGGGCGTCGTCCCGATCATCAACGAGAACGACGCCGTCGCGACCGAAGAGATCCAGATCGGCGACAACGACATGATCTCCGCGTCGGTCGCGATCGGCATCGACGTCGACCTCCTAGTGACGCTGACCGACGTCGGCGGCGTCTACACCAGCAATCCCAAAGACGACCCCGACGCCGAGTTGATCGAGGCCGTCGGCGCGAACTACAGCGAGGTTCAGAAGATCATCGACGCCTCGACGAGCGCGGCGTTCGGCGGCATCCAGACCAAAGTCGAGGGTGCCCGCGACGCGAGCGAGCACGGCATCCCGGCGATCATCGCCAAATCCACAGAACGAGACGTCCTGGAACAAATCGCTACTGCCAAACCGGTGGGAACGCTATTCGTCCCTATCAACGGTGAGTCCGATGAGTGAGACTGTCTACGATACCGAGAGTCAGGTGACGGAAGCACAGCAGGCGGCGCTGCGACTCGCGAACGTCTCCGAAGCCGACCGCAACGCCACGCTCCAGTCGATCGCCGACGCCATCCGCGACAACAGCGAAGCCATTCTGGAGGCCAACGAGAAAGACGTCGCACAGGCCGAGGAGATGCTGGCGAAGGGCGAGTACACCCAGGCGCTCGTCGACCGGCTGAAGCTCGACGACGGAAAGCTCGAATCGATCGCCGAGATGGTCGAAAGCGTCGCCGCACAGGACGACCCACTCGGCGAGACCCTGGACGCCCGCGAACTCGACGACGACCTCGAACTCTACAAGGTCGCGGTCCCCATCGGCGTCGTCGGGACCATTTTCGAGTCCCGACCGGACGCGCTCGTCCAGATTGCCGCCCTCTCGCTGAAGTCCGGCAATAGCGTCATCCTGAAGGGTGGCAGCGAGGCCAGCGAATCCAACCGCGTGCTCTACGAGACGATCGTCGAGGCCACCGAGGGCATCGACGCAGTTCCAGAAGGCTGGGCCCAGCTCATCGAGGCCCACGAGGAGGTCGACGCCCTGCTTTCGATGGACGACAAAGTCGACCTCATCATGCCGCGTGGCTCCTCGGAGTTCGTCTCCTACATTCAGGACAACACCCAGATCCCCGTCCTGGGCCACACTGAGGGCGTCTGTCACGTCTACGTCGACGAGGCAGCCGATCTGGAGATGGCCGAGGAAATCGCCTTCGACGCCAAGACTCAGTATCCTGCAGTGTGCAACGCAGTCGAGACCCTGCTCGTGAACGACGACGTAGCTGGGGAGTTCCTGCCCGGGATGGTCGAGCGCTACGAAGATGTCGGTGTGACTCTCCGTGGGTGTGAGCGCACGCGCGAGCACGTCGACATCGACCCCGTGACCGACGACGACTGGTCGAGTGAGTACGGCGATCTCGAGCTCTCGATCAAAGTGGTCGGAGACGTCTACGACGCCGTCGATCACGCCAACACCTACGGGTCGAAACACACCGAGTCGATCGTCACCGAGGACAGCGAGGCCGCCGAAATCTTCATGACCGGGATCGACGCTGCGAGTGTGTTTCACAACGCCTCGACGCGATTCGCCGACGGCTATCGCTATGGCCTGGGTGCCGAAGTCGGTATCTCGACTGGGAAGATCCACGCGCGTGGCCCCGTCGGGCTGGCTGGGTTGACGACGTACAAGTACTATCTGGAGGGTGACGGCCAGCTCGTGGCGACGTATGCTGGTGAGGATGCCAAGCCGTTCACCCACCGCGATTGCGAGGGTGACTGGCAGCCCGGACACCTCTCTGGCGAGTAATCCTCCAGCAATCTGCCCGAGCGACACTAGGTTCTGACCTCGTTGCTTTTCCGCGTCGCCGTCCTCTCTCAGGACGTGCCGACAGCCCCAATCGAAGACGACGACGAACGTCGAGCAGTCGTCGTCGAACTCCACGAACACCTGCAAGCCACGGCAGAACGGCCGATCGAGCGAACCGCGAGTCGATGGATCGGCGAGGCCGAAGCGATAGCCGCTGACCTCGTGGACGCGCCAAACGATCCAGAACTGATCCGCGACCGTGTCGGCCATATTGCGTCGTTACTGGCCGAGGTCGAGGACACCGAAGACGAGGTCGCTGACGAACACGTGGCGGCTGCAGCACGGCTGGCGGATCGGCTCAACGGCGAGTGATCACCACCGACAGAATCCGCGTCCGCTTTCAGTCTGTAGTAACAACAGCGACCAATGCGCGACGTAACGGACATCTACGAGGAATTTGGCGACCAACGACTCCCTCCGGGCCAGAGCAAGCGCGAGGACTTTCCGGTCCTCTCGAAAGGCGGGACACCCCGAGTCGACACCGACGACTGGGAGTTCACCGTCACCGGAGCCGTCGAGAACGAACTCACCTACTTCTGGGACGAGTTCATGGATCTCCCGAGCGAGACCCAGTTGCAGGACTTCCACTGTGTCACGGGCTGGAGTCGCCTCGACAACGAATTCACGGGTATCCCGTTCCCCGAGATCGTCGAGCGAGCAGGCGTCTCCGAGGACGCCGTCCACGTCATGTTCGGCGCGGCCGACGACTACACGACTGACCTCTCTTTCGAGGCCTGCAACCGCCAGGAAGTCCTCTTCGCCTACGAACTCGACGGCGAACCGCTCCCCGCGGATCACGGTGGCCCGCTCCGGGTCGTCACACCGCACAAGTACGCCTGGAAAGGTGCCAAGTGGGTCGACAGCGTCACCTTCCTCACCGAGGCAGAACTGGGCTACTGGGAACAGCGTGGCTACTCTGACACCGCGAATCCCTGGGAAGAAGATCGCTATAGCTGATCAGTCGAGGCCTGCGAACACGCGAAACGACGATCGTCGACAGAACAACCGAAATCGAGGGGCGTTAGATCTCGCTCTCGAAATCTTCGAGCTCGTAGGACGGCTCGGCACCACGGCGATCAAGCGTCTCGTTGGCCAGCAGCCAGTAGACGACCGACAGCGCCTTTCGACCCTTGTTGTTCGTCGGCACGACGAGGTCGACGTTGCTAGTCGTGTTGTTGGAGTCACACATCGCGATGACCGGGATACCGACGGTGATGGCCTCCTTGATAGCCTGGGCGTCACCGATCGGGTCGGTCACGACCACGACGTCGGGCTCGATGTAGCCCTCGTAGTCGGGGTTGGTCAGCGTCCCCGGGATGAATCGCCCGGTTCGGGCGCGGGCACCGACGGCCGTCGCGAACTTCTCGGCCGGGAACCGACCGTACTGGCGAGACGACGCCACGAGGATCTGCTCGGGGTCGTAGTTCGACAGGAAGTCCGCTGCCGTGCGGATCCGCTTGTCGGTCATCGAGACGTCCAGCACGTACAGGCCGTCCGTGCGGACGCGGTGGATGAACCGCTCCATGTCCTGGGTCTTCTGCTGGGTCCCGATGTGGACCCCTGCACCGAGGTAGTCGTCGACCGGGATGAGGAGGTCGGCCTCCTCGCCCTCCGGCATGACGTCCTCGTCGAGCTGTGGCTCATCGTCGGCAGCCTGCTCTTCCTCAGCGTCGGCCTCCTCGGCCGGTGTCTCGACGTCCGGGGCCTCGTCGGCATCGGACGCGGGCGCTTCCTCAGCCTCGGCGACCGCGCCGGCCTCGCCGGCTGGCTCCGAAGCGTCGTCGATGTCTGCGTCGTCTTCGTCCTGACTCATGCTTGTTCTTCGATCCTGATCAGTTCGTTCAGCTTCGCCGTCCGCTCGCCGGCGACGGTCCC